>OHMQ01000286.1_pt1 | contig 12805 bp, 14 predicted proteins | sample 1569401 | NCBI WGS metagenome assembly OHMQ01 (sample SAMEA3879501, study PRJEB24766) | human gut metagenome | biome: human-associated habitat; feature: feces | place: USA | collected 1985/1987 | reverse complement strand
CCTGCTTCCTCGCAAGCACGGGAAAGAAGTGTGTTCTTTACTACTGTGTACTTAACATCGTTCTCACGAAGCTCTTTTCTGAGCTTTGTATCGTCCTCTGTGTTAATACCTTCGTAGCTGACAACCACACCTGTGATTGAGCTTTTAAGTCTTTCTGAAAGCTCTGCAACAATTGCTTTCTTCTGCTCTAAAACACTTTGACTTGGCAAGATAAATTCACCTCCAAAATATTTGTAACGCAGTTCATAAAAAACAGCCGTCCGTTTTACCTCGGACGGCTGCAAAAACACAAAACAATGTAATTTGCATCTTCCTCGGCAGGCAGGAAAAACCTTTACGCTTACGCACCTGCTGTCTTTAGAACAGCGAATTTTATATATTCACACTATTGTGTAAATAACTGAAATTAAGCACCAAACTTAGCAGGGTTGATGCGAACGCTCGGACCCATTGTTGAAGTAATGGCAACTGAGCGGATGTACTGACCCTTAGCTGCAGCAGGCTTAGCCTTTACGATAGCGCCCATGAGAGTGTCAAGGTTTTCACCGAGCTTCTCAGCGCCAAAGCTGACCTTGCCGATCGGGCAGTGGATGATGTTGGTCTTATCGAGACGGTACTCGATCTTACCGGCTTTGGCTTCCTTGATGGCGTTGGCAATGTTCGGCGTGACCGTGCCGGCCTTCGGGGACGGCATGAGACCCTTGGGGCCGAGCACCTTGCCGAGACGGCCGACAACGCCCATCATGTTGGGAGAGGCGATGACGGTGTCGAACTCGAACCAGTTCTCACCCTGGATCTTGGCCACGAGATCCTGACCGCCGGCGTAATCCGCACCGGCGTCCAGCGCCTCCTGAACCTGCTCTTCCTTGCAGAAGACGAGCACGCGGGTCGTTTTGCCGGTGCCGTGGGGCAGGACGATGGCGCCGCGGACCTGCTGGTCGGCGTGACGGGAGTCAACGCCCAGCTTCACGTGCAGCTCGACGGTCTCGTCGAACTTGGCCTTGGCGGTCTTGGTGATGAGCTCGAAGGCTTCCTGCGGCTCGTACTGAGCCTGCTTATCAATGAGCTTAGCGCTCTCTTTATAATTTTTACCTCTGAACAATTCAGTTTCCTCCTAATAAAGTGGTTCGTCGGATGGATGATCCTCCCACGATCAGGGAGCGGAATCTGACGGCTTATTCGCCGACCAGAACGCCCATGCTGCGGCAAGTGCCGGCGATCATGCTCATGGCAGACTCGATGCTGGAGCAGTTGAGATCGGGCATCTTCTGCTCTGCGATCTTGCGCAGATCTTCCTTGCTGATGGTCGCGACCTTATCTCTCTGGGGCACGCCGGAGGCGTGATCGATGCCGCAGGCCTTCTTGATGAGCAGAGCTGCCGGGGGCGTCTTGGTGATGAAGGAGAAGCTACGGTCGGAGTACACGGTGATGACGACCGGGATCATCATGCCCATGTCGCCCTTGGTGCGCTCGTTGAAGTCCTTGGTGAACTGGCCGATGTTGATGCCGTACTGGCCAAGCGCGGGGCCGACCGGGGGAGCCGGCGTTGCCTTGCCGGCGGGAACCTGGAATCTGACGTATCCAACTATTTTCTGTGCCACTTGAAAGCACCTCTTTCTTGTAAGATTTTAATCCTTGATTGCTTCGACCTGATCAAGCTCGAGGTCGACCGGCGTCTCTCTGCCGAACATGGAAACAACGACGCGCACACGGTCCTTATCGGGCTCAAGCTCGTCCACCGTGCCGATGAAGCCCTCAAGCGGGCCGTCGGTGATCTTGACGGAGTCGCCGAGCTCATAGCCGACCACCACTTCATGGTGCTCGACGCCGAGGTCATAGATTTCCTGTTCTGTCAGGGGGATCGCCTTCCCGTCGGAGCCGACGAAGCCCGCAGCACCGCGCACGTTGTGCACGAGATGCCAGCTCTCATCGGTCAGCACCATCTTCACGAGCACGTAGCCCGGAAAGACCTTACGCTCGACGGTCTTCTCACCGGAATCGGTGATCTCCTTGACCGTCTCCATCGGGATGTTGACTTCCTGGATCAGATCCTGCATTCTGCGGTTTTCCGCAGCCTTGAGGATGTTTGCGGCCACGCTGTTTTCGTAGCCGGAGTAGGTATGCACGACATACCATTTTGCGAGTTCAGACATATTACCCACCCAGCTTCAGGAGAAGCTGCACGCCCTGGTCGGCCAGAGAATCGAAGCCCCACAGCACGAGTGCGGACACGAACATGACCACCAGGCAAACCGCGGTGTTGTTTGCCGTCTGCTTCGGCGTCGGCCACACGACTTTTTTGAGCTCGCTCTTCATGTCGCGGAACCATTTGCCGATACGCTTGAAAAACGGGAGTTTCTTATCGACTTTCTTGACGGCTTCGGTGGAAGTTTCTTTCTTTTCAGGTTTCTTATCAGCCATGAATCATTCCGTCCTTTCGAAAGCCTTATTTGGTTTCAACGTGCTTGGTGTGCTTGCGGCAGAAGGGGCAATACTTACTCAGTTCCAGCTTTTCGGTAGTGTTCTTCTTGTTCTTCATGGTGTTGTAGTTGCGCTGCTTGCACTCTGCGCATCTGAGCGTCACCTTGACACGGGATCCTGCTTTAGCCATATTGTTCGGCACCTCCTTATTGATTTCGCCCCTGTCGGAGCGTGATTGCCTCCCTGTATGAGCCGAAAGGGCATAAAAAGGGAACCTCTCGACTGACAGGTAGATTCACTATACCACACCGGCTGTCAAAGGTCAAGCCTTTTCCGGATTGATGACCGCGAAAAAAGGCAGCAAACCCCCTGCCTCCGTTTGACCGGAGGCAGGGGGTCAGAAGCATGGGCGAACAGGCGCTCAGGCCGCGTCCTCGAAGCCGGGGACCGGCTTCTTTGCGGTGACGGCGCGGATGACAAACAGCGTTGCGATCACGAGCACGACGCCGATGGCGAGGCTGATGTAGACGTTCTGGATGAAGCCCGCCAGAATGTAGTTGACAAAGCAGATGATGCCGAGCGTTGCGGCATACGGCAGCTGCGTGGACACGTGGTTGACGTGGTTGCACATCGCACCGGCAGAGGCCATGATGGTCGTGTCGGAGATGGGCGAGCAGTGGTCGCCGAACACGGCGCCGGCCAGGCACGCGGACACACCAATGATGAACAGCTCGCTCGCCGGGTCGAACACGTAGGTGACGATCGGCAGCAGGATGCCGAACGTGCCCCAGCTCGTGCCGGTGGAGAAGCTCAGCACACCGGCGACGATAAAGATGATCGCCGGCAGGAAGCTGAACAGCGAGCCGGCCGCGGAGTTCATGACGGAAGCGACGAAGTACTTGCCGCCGAGCAGACCGGTCATGTTCTTGAGCGAGGTGGCGAAGGTCAGGATCGTGATGGCGGGGACCATGTTGATGAAGCCCTTCGGCAGACAGTCCATGGCGGCCTTGAAGCTGATGAGGCGGCGGCACAGGAAGTAGATGATCGTGAACACGAGCGCGATCAGCGAGCCCCAGGGCAGCGCGGCGAAGGCGTCGGTGTTGCCGAAAGCGCCGACAAAGTCGTGGTAGTAATCACCGGCAGCGTCCCAGTAACCGCCGACATAGACCAGACCGGCAAAGCAGGTCACGATCAGCACGGCGACGGGCAGGATCAGGTCGATGACGCGGCCGTTCTGGTTGCATTCAATGGCATCGCTGTTGGCATCGGCGCGGTCGCCGGTGGTGTAGAGATCGTCCTTGAAGCGGGCGTTCATCTCGTGCAGGCGCATCGGGCCGTAATCGAACTTCATGAGGATGAGCGCGATGATGAACACGAACGTGAGCAGCGAGTAGAAATTGTAGGGGATGGCGCGCACGAACAGGTCAAAGCCGTTGTAGTCCTCGACGACGCCGGACACGGCGGCCGCCCAGGAGGAGATCGGCGCGATCATGCACACGGGCGCGGCCGTAGCGTCGATGAGATAGGCGAGCTTGGCGCGGGAGATCTTGTGCCGGTCGGTGACGGGCAGCATGACCGAGCCGACGGTCAGGCAGTTGAAGTAGTCGTCGACGAAGATGAGCACGCCGAGCAGGAAGGTGGCGAACATCGCGCCGACGCGGGTCTTGATGTGGGTCTCGGCCCAGCGGCCGAAGGCGGCGGAGCCGCCGGCGCGGTTGATAAGCGCGACCATGGCGCCGAGGATGACAAGGAAGAGCATGATACCGGCGTTGTCGGCAACGGCGGGCACCATGCCGTCGTTGATGATGGCATCAAGGCCGGTGATCGGGTCGAAGTTGGAGTAAAACAGTGCGCCGAGCAGGATGCCCACGAACAGCGACGAGTAAACTTCCTTCGTGATGAGCGCGAGGATGATGGCGACGATCGGCGGCACGAGCGCCCAGAATGAGAACGCCATGCGGCTGGTGGACGTGATGACGCCGGTACCCTCGCAGACGTCACACTCCGCGCCCTGCGAGACGCCGGTGCCGCTGCACGTGGTGCAGGTGATGGACTTGGCCGCCTCTTCCCCATCGGCGGCGAAGGCGCACACGCTCAAAAGCGAGACCGCCATCACAACGAGCAGCAAAACAGCCAGAAGCTTGCGTCTGGAATTCATAACGAAATTCCTCCCATAAAAAAATGTCATGAACAGAGCATACTGTTCATGACACTTGAAACCTTCGGTCAATGACAGCGCTCCGCAAATTGCGGCAGTCCGGCGGATGTTCTCCGACGGCCCAGGCAATCCCGCGGCAGGAACCTGCGGAACCCTTCGGCGGCTGCCCCTTTCCCCTCCCGGTTTCCTGCCGGTGAGCGAGGGTACTGATGACGTCCGCGCCTCTATCATGCTTTGTTCAATTAGGCTCAGTATACGTTCGTGTACACAGAATGTCAACAACTTTTGCAAATTTTGCGCTTTTTTGCATTTGTGCCAAATTCCAAGCGTCGGCTTTATGCATCCCACACAAAAAGCACCCCCGTCCTGTTTGACGGGGGTGCGGAAATTTGCGCAGGCGCTCAGCGGCTGCCTTTGTCGTACGGGATGCCCTCGGCCTTGGGGGCGCGGGAGCTCTTGGACGTGAAGGCGAGCACGAGCAGGGAGATGATGTACGGCAGCATATTGTACACCGACCCGGGGATGCCCAGCGACATGAGGAAGCCGAAGCCGAAGTACACGTTCGACAGCGCGCGGAACAGGCCGAACAGCAGCGCCGCGAGCGCGATGCGTCCCGGCTTCCACTGGCCGAAGATCATGACGGCGAGCGCGAGGAAGCCGAAGCCGGCGACGCCGTTTTCAAACTTCCACTCCGAGACGCCGGCGAGGATGTAGCAGATGCCGCCAAGACCGCCGAGTACGCCGGAGATCAGAACGCCTGCCCAGCGCATCTTGTAGACGTTGATGCCCACGGAGTCCGCCGCCTGCGGATGCTCGCCGCAGGCCATCAGGCGCAGGCCGAAACGGGTCTTATAGAGCGTGACGTAGGCCACGATCAGCGCAATGACCGCGATGACCATGAACCAGTTGCCCTCAAACGCGCCAATCTGGAACGAGAACGCCTTTCTCGGCTCGATGTACTGGATGGTCGCGGACACATCGTCGGGGTTGACGGCCGTGTTGAGCGCCTTGACGATGACGGTCGCCGCGGCGACGCTGAGCATATTCATCGCCGTGCCGACGATGGTCTGATCCGCCTTGAAGTTGATGCACGCCACGGCGAGCAGCGTAGAAAAGAGCACACCGAGTGTGACGCTGCCCAGCAGCGTGAGCAGGATCGTCACGAAGGCGGACGTGCCGCTCGGCAGGTAGCGCATGACGAGCGCGCCGCCGAGTGCGCCGATGACCATGATGCCCTCGAGACCGAGGTTGATGACGCCGGAGTGTTCCGAGAAGCAGCCGCCGAGCGCGACGAGCATCAAAACGGCGGCGAAGATGAGGGTGTATTGCAGCAGCAGGGTCATTGTGCCTCGCCCCCTTTCTCAGAATCGGCCGATGCTTGCGGGGATGCAGCCTCCCGTTCCGGATCGGAGGCCGCCTCCGTCTCCGCTGCGTTGTCCGCAGACCCGGCCGCCATCCGCTGCCGCTCCTCGCGGCGGGCGGCGGCGTTGTTCATGGCCGTTTTCAGGAAGAGCACGAAGCCGCACATATAGATGATAATCGCCGTGATCAGATCCGAGATCTGCGAGCAGTAGAGGCTCTTGTCCACATACGCGCCGCCGGAGGTGATGTGCTGGATGAAGAACGACGAGAAGATCGCGCCGATCGGGTTCAGACCGCCGAGGAACGCGGCGCAGATGCCGTTGAAGCCCATGTTCGGCACGGAGGAGTGCGTGCACTGCCACTGCTCGTAGCCGGTCTGGTACAGCAGCGAGCCGCCAAGCGCCGCAAGGCCGCCCGCGATGGCAAGCGTGAGCACAGTGTTGCGCCGCTCGGCCATGCCGCAGTATTTGGCGGCGTGCTTGTTGAAGCCGGTCGCCTTGAGCTCATAGCCGAAGCGGGTCTTTTCCAGCACGACCCACACGAGGATGGCCATGAGGATCGCCAGCGGTATCGCGATGGTGACATACTGGTTGCCGCTGAAGAGCTTGTCGAGCCCGAGCGACGGCAGCAGCGCCTGCTGCGCCGCGCTGTGCATCTGGTAGGTATAGGGGCTCGCCACCTCCTTGACGTTGGTGAGGATCATGTTGGTGGCGTACAGGAAGATCCAGTTGAGCATGATGCCGGAGATGACCTCGTTGACATTGCAGAACGTCTTGAGCAGGCCGACGATCGCACCGGCGGCCATACCGGCCGCGACGGCGAAGAGCATGCACGGCAGCCAGCCCCAGCCCCACGCAAGCGCCGCGTACAGGCTCGCGCACGAGCCGACCACGTACTGCCCGGCCGCGCCGATGTTGAACAGGCCGACCTTATACGCAAACAGGATCGACAGCGAGCACATGAGCAGCGGCGCCGTCTTGACGAGGGTGCTGCCGAGGTACTTCATCTGCGTCTCCGCGCGGTTGTAGGTGAAGAAGTTTTCGATAATCGTCAGGATGGCCTTGCCCGCGCCCTTCGGCTGGATGAACAGCAGCACGACGTAGCCCACGAGCAGACCGAACACGATGCAGCCCAGCGATGCCAGCAGCGACTGGACGGCGTCGTTTTTGAGCAGATTCTTTTTCTTCATGCGCGCACCTCATCTCTCTTGGCGCCGGCCATGTACAGGCCGAGCTCGTTTTCCGAGGTCGTCTTGGGGTCGAGCTCGCCGACGATCTTGCCCTCGTACATGACGAGGATGCGGTCCGGCACGTCGAGCACCTCGTCAAGCTCCAGCGAGACCAGAAGCACGGCCTTGCCGGCGTCACGCTGGGCGACGAGCTGCTTGTGGATGTATTCGATCGCGCCGACGTCGAGACCGCGCGTCGGCTGCACGGCGACGAGCAGCTGCGGATCGTCGTCGATTTCGCGGGCGATGATGGCCTTCTGCTGGTTGCCGCCGGACATGCTGCGCGCGATGGTGGCCGGGCCCTGACCGGAGCGCACGTCGTACTGCTCGATGAGGCGCTCGGCGTAAGCGCGGATGTTCTTGCGGCGCAGGAAGCCCGCCTTATCGGTGAAGCGGGGCTCGAAGTAGCGCTGGAGGATCATGTTGTACTCCAGCGGATAGTCGAGCACGAGACCGTGCTTGTGCCGGTCCTCGGGGATGTGGCTCATGCCGAGCAGGGAGCGCTTGCGGATGGACATATGCGTGATGTCCTCGCCGCAAAAGAGGATCTTTCCGTCCTTGACCGGCTCAAGCCCCGTCAGGCCGTAGACCAGCTCCGTCTGGCCGTTGCCGTCGATGCCGGCGATGCAGACGATCTCGCCCGCGCGCACCTGAAACGATACGTCGTGCACGGCGTCGTTCTTGTGCTGCCGGGAGGCGACCGTCAGGTGCTGCACGTCGAGCAGCACGTCGCCCGGCGTGCTCGCCTTTTTCTCCACGTGGAAATTGACGCTGCGCCCGACCATCATGGCCGAGAGCTGCTCGGCGGTGGTATTTTTCGTCTCGACCGTGCCGATGCACTTGCCCTTGCGCAGGACGGTGCAGCGGTCAGCCACGGCCATGATCTCCTGCAGCTTGTGCGAGATGAACAGGATCGACTTGCCCTCGGCCGCGAGCCCGCGCATGATCTGCATCAGCTCGCTGATCTCCTGCGGGGTGAGCACGGCGGTCGGCTCGTCGAAGATGAGGATCTCATTGTCGCGGTAGAGCATCTTGAGGATCTCGGTGCGCTGCTGCATACCGACGGTGATGTCCTCGATGCGCGCATCCGGATCGACCTGCAGACCGTATTTCTCCGACAGCGCGAGCACCTTTTTGCGCGCCTCGCCCTTTTGCAGGAAGCCGTGCTTCGTCGGCTCGACGCCCATGATGATATTGTCCAGCACCGTGAAGCACTCGACCAGCTTGAAGTGCTGGTGCACCATGCCGATGCCGAGGCTGTTGGCATCGTTCGGGTTTTTGATGGAGACGACCTTGCCGTCCTTGCGGATCTCGCCCTCCTCGGCCTGATACAGGCCGAACAGGACGGACATGAGCGTGGACTTGCCGGCGCCGTTTTCGCCGAGCAGCGCATGGATCTCCCCCTTGCGCAGCTGGAGCGTGATGTCGTCATTGGCCACGATGCCCGGGAAGCGCTTCGTGATGTGCAGCATTTCAATGGCATAGGGTGTGTCCAAAGGGAATGCCCTCCTTCCGTATGCATAGAGCCCGCGCGCACAGAAGCGGGAACGGAATCTATTTGCACATAGTATACTATAGTGTCATGGTGAAAGCAAAGGAATTTTCGGATTTTCCGTGCCGCCGCGGTCATTTCCTGCCGAATGTGCGTGCAAAACAGGGGCGCGGCAATTTGCCGCGCCCCTGCGCCGTGATTCACTTTTTTGCAGGCTACGCCCGCAGGACTTTACTTCAGGTTGCCCAGATCCTCGACCTTGATGGTCGTGGTCTTCGGCATCGCAGTGATGTCGTTGGAGACCTTGATCGTGCCGTCGAACATGGCCTTCACGAGGGTCTTGTAGTCGGCCTGGGTGAACTTGCCGTCCGCCCACTGCGTGCTGGTCATCGGGATCTGCACGTAGTTCAGCTCCGGATCGTCGCCGGAGACGAGGCCGAGGCTCTCGACCTTGCCGCCGAACTTATCCCAGTTGTTGTTGAGGATGGTCTCGGTGAGCATGGTCTTGACCGTGGCAGCCAGGCCCTTCATGGCGGAGGTGACGGTCATGTCTTCCACGCCGGAGTAGCCGTTGATGACGCCGGCCTGATCGACGTCAACGCCGATCATCTTGGCGCCGCTGACCTTCTTGGCAGCGTCGGCAGCGGAGGTGAAGATGCCGCCGCCGCAGGCGAACACAACCTGCGTGCCGCCGGCGTACCAGGTGTCCATGGCGGCGGTGATGTCCGGATCGCCGTTGAACTGGTTGCCGTAAGCGTACTTGACGTTGACCTTGGCCTTGAGCTCAGCCGCAGCAGCGTCAGCACCCTGCAGGAAGCCGTAGCCGTAGCGCTGCACGGCCGGGACAGCCATGCCGCCCAGGAAGCCGAGCTCGGTGTAGCCGAGCTTCACAGCCGCGTAGCCGGCCATGTAGCCGCAGAGCTCTTCCTGATAGACCGCACTGTAGACGTTGCTGGCAACGTGCGGCTTGTTGTTGGCGTCGAGCAGCTCTTCCGTGGCATTGCCCTTGTCGTCGGTCTTATAGAAGGAGCTGTTGATGTCGAACTCGGACACGTCGAGCGCGATGAACTTCACGTCCGGATACTTGTCCTGCGTGCCGGTGATGGTGCCGGCGAAGGCATAGCCGGGCATCACGATGACATTGTAGCCCTCGTCAACGGCCTTCTCGACCATGGCGATACGGTCCGGCGTGCTGTCGCCGGCGGGCTTGTAGTAAGTGAACTCAATGTTGTTTTCCGTGCAGAAGGCCTTGCAGGCTTCATACGTGGTCTGGTTGAAGGACTGGTCGGTGATGTCACCGTAGTCCGTGATCATGGCGACCTTGTACGTAGCGGAATCTTTGCCGCCGTTGTCCTTGTCGCCGCCGCAGGCGCAAAGCGCGAAGACCATGACGAGCGCAAGGAGCAGAGCAACAAGCTTCTTCATGTTCATGCTATTTTTCCTCCATTATAAAGTGTTGCCTGATGTTCAGGCGATATTTGGCATACTCTCGCAGCCGCTTCCAGTATAACACGGACACGAATCACAGGCAATCCCATTTGTTTCGAAAATATAACGTTTTTATAAACAAAAGCGTCACCCGTCCGTCGGTAGCGGACAGGTGACGTTGTGTCAGAGATTTGCCATGTTGACGGCGGTGTCGAGCGCGATCGTGATCATCTGCACGAAGGAGTTTTGCCGCTGCTCGGAGGTGAGCTCCTCGGCGCGGTAAATGTGGTCGGAGATCGTGAACAGGCCGAGCGCGCGCTTTCCGGCGCGGGCGGCGTTCATGTACAGACCGGCGGCCTCCATCTCGATGGCGAGCACGCCCATCTTCTTCCACTGGTCGGGACCGTCGCTGCCGTCGTCATAGAAGTTGTCCGACGAGAGCACATTGCCCACGTGCAGCGCGACGCCGTTGGCTGCCGCCGCGGCGGCGGCCTGACTGAGCAGCGTGTAGTCCGCGATGGGGGCGAACGTGCCGTTGATGCCGAACTGGTGCGCGAAGTTGGAGTCCGTGCACGCACCCGCACCGGCGACGACGTCCATCAGCTTCAGATCGTCGGCGAGCGCACCGGCGGAGCCGACGCGGATGATGTTGTCGACATCGTAGAAATTATACAGCTCCCAGCTGTAGATGCCGATCGACGGGATGCCCATACCGGAGGCCATCACGGTCACGGGCACGCCCTTCCACGTGCCGGTGTAGCCCTGCACGCCGCGGACGTTGTTGACGAGCACGGGATTTTCAAGGAAGGTCTCGGCGATGAATTTCGAGCGCAGCGGGTCGCCGGGCATGAGCACGGTCTTGGCGATCTGACCGGCTTTGGCTTCAATATGCGGCGTAGGAACAGGCATAAGGATACCTCCGTTTATCTCAGATTTTTCAGATCCGGCCGCAGCGGCGTGGACAGCTTCATTTTAACCGCAAAAAAGGCAAAAGTCAAATTGCAACGCACCCGCGCGTGTGGTAGAATGTTGGGGAAAACTATTGACCCACGGGAGGCGGCACCATGAGCGACGTCATCACGATCGGCATTGCCGGCGGTACCGGCAGCGGCAAGACCACCATCACGCGGCGCATCCTCGACGAATTCGGCGGCGATGTGAGCGTGCTGTATCACGACAACTACTATAAGCGGCACGACGACATCTCCTTTGCCGAGCGCAAGAAACTCAATTACGACCACCCGAACGCGTTCGACACGCCGCTGCTCGTGCAGCACCTCGACGCGCTGCGCGCCGGGCAGCCGGTCGCGTGCCCGACGTATGACTACACGGTGCACAACCGCGCCGCCGAAACGATCACGGTCGTCCCGGCCAAGGTCGTCGTCGAGGGTATCCTCATCTTTGCCGAGCCGGAGCTGCGTGAGCGGCTGGACATCAAGATCTTCGTCGACACCGACGCCGATGTGCGCATCCTGCGGCGCATCGTGCGCGACGTGCGCGACCGCGGCCGCGATCTGGAGTCGATCGTGACGCAGTATCTGACCACGGTCAAGCCCATGCACGAGATGTTCGTCGAGCCGTCCAAGCGCTATGCCGACATCATCATCCCCGAGGGCGGGCACAATCAGGTGGCGCTCGATTTTGTCATGGAGCGCATCCGGGCCTACGTAAAGGAGCGGGATTAAATGGCCAAACTCTACTTTAAATACGGCGCCATGGGCTCGTCGAAGTCCGCGCAGGCGCTCATCACGCAGTTCAACTATGAGGAGCTCGGCATGACCGTCTGGCTCATCAAGCCCTCGGTCGACGACCGCGACGGAGCAAACATCATCCGCTCGCGCATCGGTCTGCAGCGCGAGGCGCAGGTCATCCGCCCAGACGAGGACATCGCGGACACGTTTGCCCGCGCCGGGCACGCCGACGTCATCATCGCCGACGAGGCACAGTTTTTCTCCCCGGAGCAGATCGACCAGCTGCGCCGCATCGTCGACGAGCAGAACATCCCCGTGCTGTGCTTCGGTCTGCGGACGGATTTTCTCACGCACTTTTTCCCCGGCGCACGGCGGCTCATGGAGCTGGCCGATTCCATCACAGAGATCAAGACCGTGTGTGCCTGCGGCCGCAAGGCGACCGTCAACGCCCGCATCGACGGCAATGGCCGCGTCATCACCGAGGGCGGACAGATCCTGCTCGGCGGCAACGACAGCTACGTCGCCATGTGCCACAAGTGCTGGGTGGATAAGATCCGCGCGCAGAAGGAAGCGGAAAAAGCATGAATCGCCGTGCCAGCCGCATCCTGACCGTCTGCGCAGGTGCGTGGCTGCTGGTCATCTGGGGGCAATCGTGTATGCCCGCCGTGCACAGCGGCGCCGAGAGCGGCGCGCTGCTGACCGTGGTGCAGCGGCTCCTGCCATGGATGACCGACCACATCCTGCGCAAATGCGCGCACTTCGGCGAGTATGCGCTCCTCGGCGTGTTCACCGCCGCCGCGCTGCGCACGGGGACGCACAGCTCTTCGTGCCCGGCCGCAGCGGACAGATCACGGACGTCTGACTCGACACGGCGGGCTATCTCACCGGCGCGCTGCTGACGCTGCTGATCTTTTTCCTGTGCCGCAAGCGCCCGAAACAACGAAAAACCCCATGAGCCTGTGCAGTGTGCACAGACCCATGGGGTGAGGCTGTCAAAAAAGCGCCGCTTTTTTGACAAAGGGGCT
>OHMQ01000285.1_pt1 | contig 12851 bp, 11 predicted proteins | sample 1569401 | NCBI WGS metagenome assembly OHMQ01 (sample SAMEA3879501, study PRJEB24766) | human gut metagenome | biome: human-associated habitat; feature: feces | place: USA | collected 1985/1987 | reverse complement strand
GCACATGTCGCCGGAGAAAATGATCGGACTTTCTTTCGCCGCTGCGGCGGCGAAAGGCTGCGAGGTTTTTCGCAAGCTGTACACCGGTGTGGTTTTTTGACCATACCGGTGTTTTTTGTATGACAAACTCGTTAAAAATCGAGCAACTTTCAGTTGAAATACCGGCAAAAAACAGGTATAATAACAATGTCAGTCAATCTGACAAACATAGCAGACAGGAGGCACGCCCATGTCGATGCAAGAGGTGCGGGAACAGAATATCGCACTCGTAACGCAGACGGCGCTGGCGTGTTTTGTTGAAAACGGCATTGAAAAGACGACCATCCGCGACATCGCGCAGCACGCCGGCCTGACCGAGCGCTCGGTCTACCGGTACTTTGCGGGCAAGGATGAGCTCGTCATCGCGGCGGCCTACCTCTACTGGGACAGGGCCAAGGAACTGGCCGCGCAGTCGCTGGCAAAGCAGCGGCGCAGGGGCATGACCGGCATCGAGGAGATCCGTGTGCTGCTGCGCAGCTACGCGGGACTGATCTTCACCGACCCCGCGGGCATCCGCTTCTCGCTGGATGCGGAGGTCGCGCTGTGCAACGCCGGCCGGCAGCACGCGGTCATCAACCGCCCGCCGGAGCGCTTTGAGGTCGCCCCCGGGCCGATCGCCGCGGCCATCCGCCGCGGGCTCGCCGACGGGACAGTCGATCCCGAGGCCGACGTGAAAACACTCTATTATAATACATACGATTCGATCCTCGGCGTCATCCAGCGGATGTCCGTCGGCGTGCCGAGCGTGCACGAGCTGGACGGGCACGCGCGCATCGACGCGCTGTGCGAGCAGTTCACGCGCGCATTCGCGGCGCCGCCCAAGCAATAAGGGGACAGGGAACACCTTTTAAATACCACCCTACATTGAAGGAGGAAACGGCATGGCAAAAAGACCGAATATTCTCAAGCTGGCCACGAAGATCAGTCTTGAGAGCATGACGTACATGGGCATCACGTATGACGATCCCGAGTATAAGATCCTCGAGCCGATCATCGACGATGATATGTGTGCGATCATGATGCACGTGCGACTGGAGACCAACCGCACGGTTGAGGAAGTGGCCAAGCGTGCAAGAAAGAGCGTGGAATTCACGCAGGAGCAGCTCGACAAGCTGTGCAAGACCGGCGCAGTCCGCTACCGCTATGTGGACGGCAAGCGCTGCTACTTCTACCCGATCTGGGTCCCGGGCATCATGGAGGGCATCCTTGCCAACCGTGAGCAGTGCGACAAGTATCCCGTGCTCGGCGAGAGCTTCGAGGCGTACACCCGCCGCCGTCCGGAAATGCTCGCGCCGATGCTCGACTCCGGCAAGACCGGTATGTTCTTCATGCGCGTCATGCCCGTCATGAGCGCCATCGAGAACGACTCGCACGCCGCCTCCTATGACGAGGTGCGCACCCTCATCGAGAACGCGACCGCCATCAGCGTCGGTCCGTGCTCCTGCCGCCGTGCCCGCCGTCTCATGGGCGAGGGCTGCGGCCACCTCGAAGAGGATATGTGCATGTACCTCAACGACAACGCCCGCTGCTTCTCCGAGCAGGGTTATCACCGCCTCGTGACCAAGGAAGAGGCATATGAGATCCTCCAGCGCGCCGAGGACAACGGTCTCGTGCACGAGATCAACCAGACCCCCGGCTTCGAGGACACGAACGCCATCTGCAACTGCTGCGGCTGCTCGTGCTTCGCGCTGCGCATCGCGGAGCTGTTCCGCACGCCGCGCGCCATCCGCTCGAACTACATCGCCCGCGTGGATAAGGAAAAGTGCGTCGCCTGCGGTCAGTGCGTTGAAAACTGCCAGACCAACGCGCTCAAGCTCGGCCAGAAGCGCTGCGCGACCGATCCGCACATCTCCGATACCTACGATACCGACGCCAGCGTGCCGTTCGAGCTACAACCCCGAGTACCGCACGAACCGCTCCGACGTCATGCCCAGCGGCACCGCCCCCTGCAAGGCCGAGTGCCCGGCGCATATCCCGGTTCAGGGCTACATCAAGCTCGCGTCCATCGGCCGCTACACCGAGGCGCTGGAGCTCATCAAGAAAGAAAACCCGTTCCCGGCCGTCTGCGGCCGCATCTGCAACAAGCGTTGTGAGGACGCCTGCACCCGCGGCAGCATCGACGATCCGATCGCCATCGACGACATCAAGAAGTTCATCGCCGAGAAGGATCTCGAGGCCGGCACCCGCTTCGTGCCGAAGATGCTCAACCAGATCGGCCGTCCGTACACGGAGAAGATCGCCGTCATCGGCGCCGGCCCTGCCGGTCTGAGCTGCGCGTACTACCTCGCCGTCAAGGGCTACCCCGTGACCGTGTTCGAGAAGGAGTCCGTGCCCGGCGGTATGCTCACGCTCGGCATCCCGAGCTTCCGCCTCGAGAAGAACGTTGTCAACGCGGAGATCGACGTGCTCAAGGAGCTCGGCGTGGAGTTCCGCTTCGGCGTTGAGGTCGGCAAGAACATGACGCTCGACGCGCTGCGCGCGGACGGCTACAAGGCGATCTACCTCGCCGTCGGCGCCTCCAAGGGCACGCCGGCCGGCTGCCCGGGCGACGATCTGAAGGGTGTGTTCACCGGTGTCGAGTTCCTGCGCGCCGTGAATCTCGGCAAGCGCCCGACCATCGGCAAGCAGGTCGCCGTCATCGGCGGCGGCAATGTCGCCATCGACGTCGCGCGCGCCGCCGTGCGCCGCGGTGCGGACGTGACGCTGCTCTACCGCCGCGGCCGCGAGGAGATGCCCGCAGCGGACGAAGAAGTCGCCGAGGCCGAGGCCGAGGGCGTCAAGTTCCGCTTCCTGAGCGCCCCGGTCGAGATCCTGGGCGAAAAGGGCAAGGTCACGGCCATCAAGGTCGAGACCATGACCCTCGGTGAGCCCGACGAGAAGGGCCGCCGCAAGCCCGTCGGCACGGGCGAGTTCGAGACGCTTGCCGTCTCCGCCGTCATCTCGGCCATCGGCCAGCAGATCGACCTGTGCGGCATCGACGCCGGCTCGAAGCTCCAGCTCGGCAAGCGCGGCACCGTGCTTGTTGACCCCGCAACGTATCAGACCGCCGAGCCCGACGTGTTTGCGGGCGGCGATCTTGTGACCGGTCCGAAGTTTGCCATCGACGCCATCGCCGCCGGCAAAGAGGCTGCCGTGTCCATCCACCGCTTCGTACACCCCGGCCAGAGCCAGCTCATCGGCCGTGACCACCGCGACTACAAGTCGCTCGATCCCGCGACCGTGGCCGTGCCGATCGAGAGCTTTGACAACACCCCGCGCCAGCACGCGCACGACGGCTCCGCCGAAGAGGCGAAGAAGACCTTCCACGATCTGCGCGGTGTGTTCACCGAGGAGCAGATGAAGAAGGAGACCGAGCGCTGCCTCGGCTGCGGCGCGGTCGTCCTCAACGAGGACCAGTGCATCGGCTGCGGCATCTGCACCACCAAGTGCAAGTTTGACGCCATCCGCCTCGAGAAGGTCAACGACACGCACGGCCGTGAATACTTCCGCACCCTGCTGACCGTGGCCGGCAACACCCCCGCCGCCATCGGCCGCCTCGTGCGCAAGACGCGCGGCAGATAAGGAGCAGCGCCATGCATGAGATCGGTGTGGTGCGCGCCATGGTCAAGACCGTCACCGACTACGCGGCCGCCAATCAGATCGATGAGATCTCCGAGATCGTGGCCGACTGCGGCGAGCTCTCGCTCGTCATTCCGGAGTACGTGGAGGAGCTCTATCCCCCCGTCGTGAAGGGCACGCCGCTGGAAAACACGAAGCTCATCGTCAACATCGTGCCCGGCATGGCCGAGTGCGAGGACTGCGACGAGATCTTCAATGTCATCGAGTGCAACGGTTATTGTCCGAACTGCAACAGCTTCAACAAAACGGTGCTGTCCGGCAAGGACTTTACCATCCGGGAAATCCATGTCCCGGAAGAACGTAAACCCGGGTCTGTGGAGACCTAAAAAATAGAAGGAGCGTATTCAATGAACGAAAAGTACAACGCATTGTTCACCCCCTGGAAGATCGGCAATGTCGAGATGAAAAACCGCATTGTCCAGTGCTCCATGGGCGGCACGTCCCTGTTCGGCTGGATGGAGCCGAACCACTTCGACAAGGAAGCAGCTTACTTCCTGCTCAACCGCGCACAGGACGGCGTGGGCCTGATCCTGCCCGGCATGCAGTGCATCCGCGATCCGCTGGGTATCCCCGGCCGTAAGTGGCTGTACCAGAACGACCAGATGTTCAAGCAGCTCAAGGAGTACATGGTCGAGTTCCACAAGACCGGTGCAAAGCTCTTCATCCAGCTCGCCGCCGGCATGGGCCGTTCCATGGCGATCAACGGCTGGATGACGATGCTGGCCAAGAACAACTTCCTCAACAAGATCGTCAGCCCCATCGTCGACGTGCAGTACATCTGCGCCTCCGCTTCCGAGGTCCCGAACCGCTGGAAGGAAGACGTCATGTCCCGCCCGCTGACCGTCAAGGAGATTCAGGACATGGTGCACGCCTTCGGCAAGACCGCCAAGAAGCTGCGCGCTGCCGGCGTCGACGGCGTCGAGATCCACGCTGTCCACGAGGGCTACCTGCTTGACCAGTTCACCATGGCCAACTGGAACCACCGCACCGACCAGTACGGCGGCTCGTTCGAGAACCGCTTCCGCTTCCCGGTCGAGATCGTGCAGGAGATCAAGCGTCAGGCCGGCGCCGACTTCCCGGTGTCCCTGCGTTACTCCGTCGTCTCCAAGACCAAGGCCTGGGGCAAGGGTGCGATGCCGTATGAGACCGACTTTGAGGAGTTCGGCCGCGATATGGCTGAGTCCGAGAAGGCCATCAAGTACCTGGGCGATGCCGGCTACGACATGTTCAACTGCGACAACGGTACTTACGACGCATGGTACTGGGCACATCCGCCTCAGTACATGCCCGACAACTGCAACCTCGAGTACGTCGAGCACATCAAGAAGTTCACCAACTGCCCGGTCGTCTGCGCCGGCCGTATGGACCCCGTGAAGGCTGCCGAAGAGATCGCCGCCGGCCGTCTCGACGCTGTCGCCATCGCGCGCCAGAACCTCGTTGACCACGAGTGGATCCACAAGATCCTCAGCGGCCACGAGGACGAGATCAAGCCCTGCATCCGCTGCCACAACGGCTGCTTCAACTTTGCGAAGTTCAAGGGCACCGCGAACATCCAGAGCACGCAGGATTCCCTGCATCTGGGCCGCTGCGCGCTGAACCCGACCACGATGCAGCACAACAAGTATAAGATCGTCCCGACCAAGAGCCCGAAGAAGGTCGCCATCATCGGCGCCGGCATCGGCGGCATGGAGTGCGCGCTCGTGCTCAAGCAGCGCGGCCATAAGCCGGTCATCTTCGAAAAGACCAACGAGCTCGGCGGCCTGTTCCTCACCGCTTCCGCGATGAGCTTCAAGGAGAACGATAAGGAACTCATTGAGTGGTACAAGAAAGAAGTCGAGAAGCAGGGCATCGACATCCGCTTCAACACCGAGGTTACCGACCTTGGCACCATGCGCGGCTTTGACGAGGTCATCGTGGCCACCGGCTCCGTGCCGAGAACCATGCCCATGATCCCGGGCTTCGAGAAGACCCTCACGTTCACCGAGCTTCTCAAGGACAAGAAGGAAGTCGGCGACAAGGTCCTGTTCATCGGCGGCGGCCAGTCCTCCTGCGAGGCGGCTTACGACCTGATCCTTCAGGGCAAGCACCCCATCATCGTCGAGTACGCCGGCGACCTGGTCGCGGCACAGGCTACCTGCCTTGCCAACACCTCCTTCCTGCGTGACGCGATGGAGTACCACAAGGTCCCGACCTACCTCGAGTCCACCGTGACCGAGATCAAGGACAACGGCGTCACCGTCAAGAACGTCAAGACCGGCGAGACCTTCTTCGTCGAGTGCGACGACGTCGTCAACGGCATCGGCTTTGTCCCGACTCCGGTCGGCGGTAAGGACAACAAGCAGGTCTTCCGCGTGGGCGACTGCGTTGCCATCGGCAACCTCCGCACCGTCATCTGGCGTGCTTGGGACGTCTGCATGAAGATCTGATCCCATCTCTGCAAACGCGAAACTCCCTCCGGAAATCCGGAGGGAGTTTTTTCGCTGTCAGGAAGCATTCCTTTTGACACAGAAATCGCCCCCGAAAGCCGAAGGCTCTCGGGGGCGTCGTCTCTGTTTGTGTCTGTTTCGCTGTGTCCGGCTCACTCGCCCTGCGCGCGCAGCCAGCCGCTTGCCACGCCGGGATAGTTCGTGATGATGCCCTCGCAGCCCCAGCGGTGGAGCTGCTCCAGACCCGCCATGTCGTTGACGGTCCAGACGTTCATCTTCACGCCGTGCTCCTTGCAGTCGCGCACGTTCTCGTCCGTGAGCAGCTCGATCGGCGGGTGGTAGCAGGCGAAGCCCGCCTGCTCGCAGTAGTAGCCGGGGAAGCCGCCGATGCTGTCCTCGAGCACGAGCGCGCCGACTTCGACCGCGTTGCCGCTGATCTCGAGGATGCGGCGCAGCGAGAAGTGGTTGAACGACGAGAACATGACCTTGTGCTCCAGACCGTAGCGCTCGATGGTGGCCCAGATCTTGCGCTCGATGTCGTGATAGTAGATCTTGTCGGTCTTGATCTCGATGTTGTGCCCGACGGTTTCGCCGGACGCCCACTCGCAGTATTCGTCGAACGACGGGATGCGCTCGGGGGCGTATTTGCCCGCGAAGCGTGCAGCGGCGTTGACCTGCCGCAGCTCGTCAAACGTATGCTCGCAGATGCGGCCGGTGCCGTCGGTCGTGCGCTCCAGGCGCTCGTCGTGGATGACGACGAGACGGCCGTCGCGCGTCTCATGCACGTCCATCTCGATCGCATCGCAGCCAACCTTGACCGCCTCGCGGAACGAGAGCATCGTGTTTTCCGGATAAGCACCGCTGTAGCCGCGGTGTGCCATAACTTTCATGCAATTGTCTCCCTTAATAAATGAGATTCGGTATCAGCATCGTGATGCCCGGAATGTACGTCAGCAGCAGCAGCGCAATGAGCAGCGCAATGATAAACGGCACGCACTCTTTGATAAATTCCTGCATCTTGCAGTCCGTGATGGACACGCAGGTGAACATCATCGAGCCGAACGGCGGGGTCAGACCGCCGATCATGATGTTGACGTTGCAGACGATGCCGAAGTGCACCAGATCGATCCCGGCGGCCTTCACGATCGGCACCATGAGCGGAGCGAGGATGATGAGCGCCGCGCCGCCCTCGAGGAACATGCCGACGATGAGCAGCACGATGTTCATGACCAGCAGCACGAGGAACTTGTTGCTGGCAAAGCTCGTCACGGCGTTGAGCAGCATAGTCGGGATGTTCTCCCAGTTGAGGTAGTAGCCGAACACGGTCGCCGACACGATGATGAGCATGACGGTGGCGGTGCCGGAGATGGTCTCGCGCAGGATGGGGATGAAGTGCTCCTTGCGCAGGCCCTTGTAGACGAACTTGCCCACGATCAGGCAGTAGAGCACGCCCACACCGCCGGCTTCCGTCGGCGTGAAGATGCCGAAGCGCATGCCCATGATGATACCCAGCGGGAAAAACAGCGCCCAGAAGGACTTGAGCGCCTGGCGGCCGATCTCGCCGAGCGTTGCACGGCGCGGGCGGGACGGCGCGTAGCCGCGCTTTTTGGAGATGATCGCCACGGCGATCATCAGCATCACAGCCATGAGCAGGCCGGGGATGTAGCCGGCAGCAAAGAGCTGCCCGACGGATGCGCCGGCGATCAGGCCGTAGACGATGAGGTTGATTCCGGGCGGGATGATGGGCGTGACGCACGAGGATGCCGCCGTGATCGCGGCGGAAAAGCCCTTGCCGTAGCCGCGCTTTTCCATCTCGGGCACGAGCAGCTTGCACTCCATGGCGGCGTCGGCGTTGGCCGAGCCGGAGCAGCCGCCCATGAGCATGCTCAGCAGGACGTTGATCTGCGCAAGGCCGCCGGGCAGATGCCCGGTGAGCGCGTCGGCAAAGTCCATCAGCCGCGCGCTGATGCCGCCGTAGTTCATGATCGAGCCGCACATGATGAAAAACGGGATCGCAAGGAACGGGAACGACTGCGTGGACGTGATGAACTTCTGCATCAGCAGGTACGGCACGGTCGTCGTGTCAATGAAGCCGAAATAGGTCAGTGCCGCGGCAAAGAGCGCGTAGGCGATGGGGATGCCCGTGAAATACAGCACGAGCGCGATGATGATCGGCAGGATCGAAAGGAACGTGCTCATGCGTCCACCTCCCCGTCAAGTTTGTTGCCGCTCTTGAGGTCTTTGATGAAAATGACGAGCGAGTAGATCGTCATCAGGCCGAAGCCGATGACCAGCGCCGTGTTGACCGCGCTGGACGGCAGCTTCGTGATCGGCATGCGCTTGATCCAGGACGACTGGATAAACTGCACACTGAGCACCGTGATGTAGCCGTTGATGACCACGAGCAGGGCGCTGGTGATCAGGTGCACGGCTCTGCGCGCGCCGGCGGGCAGCCGCTCCACGAGCAGGTCGACACCGACGTGCTGGTGCTTGCGGTAGGCATAGGCCGCGCCGATGAACACCGAGTACACGAAGCAGGAGGTGGCAACTTCCTCGCTCCAGATGATGATATAGTTAAACAGTTTTCGCGTGATCACGTTGACGACGACAAGCACGATCGTCACGATCATCATCGCGCCCGCGATATACGCGTCGAGATTTTTCAGTACTTTTTTCAAATTTGCTTCCCTCTGCTTTCTGTGGCTTTGCTCAGCAATGCCGGGTGTCCGGCAGCGTGTGCGGGACACCCGGCACAAAAAGCCGGTATGGGTTTGCCGGTCGTCAGTCAGCGCGCAGCGCTCACTTATTGGCCTGGCGGTACTCGGCGAGGATGGCCTGCGCCTGCTCGTAGAAGGTGGGCGTCACGCCGTCTTCCTTGACCATGCGCTCAAACTCCGGCTGCACGGCGGCGCGGAACGCATCGACATCGACCTCGTTGAACGAGCAGCCCTGCTCCTTCTCGAGCTTGGCCTTCGTCTCGGCAAAGGAGGCGTTGGTGAAGTCGGTCAGTTCCTTAGCGCCCTTGGTGAACTCTTCCTGGATGATGGTGCGGTACTCTTCCGGGATGCTGTTCCAGACCTTGGAGCTGATGTAGGCGCCGCAGGTGCCGACAAGGTGGTTGGTCAGGGACATATTCTTGCACACTTCGGAGCTGCCGTTGGTGGAGTAAGCGTTCATGTTGCCTTCCAGACCGTCGATGACGCCCTGCTGCACGGCGGAGATCGTCTCAGCGAACGGCATGCCGGTGGGCGTGGCGCCCATGGCGGTGAGGCAGTTGATGTACATGGAGCTGTTCGGCACGCGGATCTTCATGCCCTTGAGGTCAGCGGGGGTCTTGATGACCTTGTTGGTCTGCATGCAGCGCATGCCGACGTTGAAGTCGAGCGCGAGCACGTGGATGCCGTAGTTATCTTCGAGCTTCTGGCACATATTCTTTACCAGATCGGACTGGCAGACGTAGGAGTACTCATCGATGCTGTTGTACATCATGGGGCCGATGAGTGCTTCAAAGTCGATGTCGTAGTCGGCGAGGTAGGAGGGGTCTTCGCAGGCGATCCAGTCGGCGCCGTTGACGACCTGCTCGATGTTGTCCTTATAGACGGCGAGCTGGCTGGAGTCGTAGCACTGGATCTCGATCGCGCCGTTGGTGCGCTCCTTGATGCGCTGGGCGACCTGCTGCATCTCGATCGTGAGCTGCTCGGTCGTCGCAAAGACGTGGCTGAGCTTGAGCGTGAGGTGGTAATCATCGTTCGCGCCGGCCTTATCGCCGCCGCCGCCACAGGCGCACAGTGCAAGCACCATGGTCAGGGCGAGAAGCATCGCAACAATTTTCTTCAAGGTAGTTCCTTTCTGCTTAAAAAAGCGTTGAATTTTTCTCCGTCATTTTAACGGCTCTCTGTAAAAAATGTTAACATTTTTGTGCGATGCCGTCAATATGGGTAGAAATTTTGCTTGCTATTTTTCTGTTTTCGCTATATACTCCTCGTAGAAATTGGTGAAACTGCAAAGGCGAAGCGCCCTTTTTTCGCTGAAAAATGCTTAAATTTTCAACACATGCGCCGTCATCTGTACTCTACTGGAGGTGCCTATGAGCAGCAAACCCACCCTGCGCGACATTGCGGAGGCGACCGGTGTTTCCACCGCGAGCGTCTCCATGATCCTCAACGGAAAATCGCTGGAGCGTTTTTCGTCCGAGCGTGTGGCGAGCGTCCTGGCCGAGGCCGAGCGCATCGGCTACCGCACGCCGTCCGCCCGCTGCTCCGGCAAGCAGATCGCCGTCCTCTCGCCGTCGGTCGCCAACCCCTACCACACCAAGATGATCGCCGGCATCGACGCCGCGGGGCACGCCGCCGGGTATCACACCGCGATCTACAACACCTATTGGAATCCCCGCACGGAGAGCCACCTGCTCGACTCGCTCGACTATTCGCGCGTGGCCGGCATCATCTTCGCCATGACGCCGATCCAGACGGCCAAGGTGCGCGAGCTGAGCCGCCGCGTGCCCATCGTCGCCGTCGGCGACCGCGTCACGGACTGCGGCATCGACACCGTGGACGTGGACAACTTCGGCGCGGCGCAGCTTGTGGCCAAGCACCTCATCGACCTCGGCCACAAGCGCATCGCCTACCTGTCCACGGCGCTCAACGAGCACCACGTCTCCCGCATGCGCCGCGCCGAGGGACTGCAGGAAGCCTACCGCCTCTGGTGTCCGGAGGGCAGCGTGACCATCTGCTCGCACGTCAACTCCCTCGAGGCGGAGATCACCACGCCCGACCTCGAGTACCGCTCGGGAATGGAGCTGGCCTACAAATGCCTGCGCAACGACAAGATCACCGGCATCGTCGCCATCAATGACATGGTGGCCTTCGGCGTGCTCGACGCGCTGCAGCGCGAGGGCTACCGCGTGCCGGAGGATTTCAGCCTCTGCGGGTTTGACAACGTCACGACCTCGGGCTATCAGCGCATCCAGCTCACGACCGTGGACAACAACACCTTCAGCCACGGCAAGAGCGCCTTCAACCTGCTGCTCGAGCGCATCGAGGGCGGGCTCAACAGCCGCGAGGATCAGCCGATCAACCGCGTGGAATACCGCAGCCGGCTCATCGTGCGCGGCAGCACCGGCAAGCCGCGCAGCGGCGGCCTGTAACCGACTCAGAAAGGAATCGCATCTATGGCGTCCGTACTCTCCTACCTGCGTGAACTGAATATCGTCACGATGATGCTGCGCATCCTCCTCGCCGTGCTCTGCGGCGGGCTGATCGGGCTTGAGCGCGAGCGCAAAAACCGCCCCGCCGGTTTTCGCACCTATATGCTCACGGCGCTCGGCGCAACGCTCACCGTGCTGCTGAGCCTGCAGCTCGACCAGATGCTCCACGGTCCGTGGCGCGAGGTCGCCGAGAGCATCGGCGCGACGCAGGACGTGTCGCGCTTCGGCGCCGAGGCCGCAAAGGGCATCGGCTTTCTCGGCGCGGGCACGATCATCATCACCGCCCGCCAGCAGGTCAAGGGCCTGACCACCGCCGCCGGACTCTGGGCGAGCGCGTGTCTCGGCCTTACCATCGGCGCGGGGTTTTATGCCTGCGCGTTCATCTGCATCGCCTACATGGCGGCCTGCATGTACCTGCTGCCGCCGCTGGAGCAAAAGCTCACCCGCCGGGCGCACCACATCAACATCAGCCTCGAGATCGAGCGCATGGAGCACCTCGGCGCGATCGTCGCGCATCTGCACGACGAGAACATCCGCATTTTCGACTTTGCCGTCAACCGCAACGGCACGGGCCCGCTGGCGAGTTTCCTGTGCCAGTTCAGCGCCATCCTGCCCGAGCGGCGCGACCACCCCGAGCTGCTGGCAGAGCTGTCGGCGCTCGAGGGCGTCATCCTCATCGAAGAGATCTGAGAAAGGAGGCTGTACCATGCTGCATTGTTTTGATCCCATCCGTGATATGACCTTCTGGGCGATCCTCGCCCGTCTGACGCTGGCCGTCGTCTGCGGCGGTCTGATCGGCGCAGAGCGCGAGATCAAGCGCCGTCCCGCGGGCTTCCGCACGCACATTCTCATCTGCCTCGGCTCCGCCATCACGACGCTCACGAGCCAGTACCTGCTCTTCCAGCACCTGTATAACGACATCGCGCGTCTCGGCGCGCAGGTCATCTCCGGCATCGGCTTTGTCGGCGCGGGCACGATCATCGTCACGCGCGACAAGCGCGTCAAGGGTCTGACCACCGCCGCCGGACTCTGGGCCGCGGCCATCATCGGTCTTGTCTGCGGCGCGGGCTACGTCGAGTGTGCCATCTTCGCCACGGCCGTCGTGCTGCTGGTCGAGGTGGTGCTCGTGCGGCTGGAGACCCGGCTCACGAGCAAGAGTACCGATCTTACGCTCTACATCGAGTACGCGCACGCCGTGTGCATGGAGTCCGTGCTCGCCCTGCTGCGTGAGCGCAGCATCCGCATCGACAATCTCGAGATCAGCCGCATCTCGGACAGCGACGCCCCCGACGCGCCGCACCACTACTGCGCGCTCATCCCCATCCACAGCCGCACTCCGCTGCGGCCGGGCGACCTGCGCGGCGACCTGACCGCGCTGCCGGACATGCTGGCCGTCGAGGAAATGTAACGAAAACGAACAAGGGGCGGACGCCGCATGGCGTCCGCCCCTAATTGCTTGTCAGAAGCCTCGCAGAGTTTCGCCGCCGAAGCGGCGAAAGAAAATCCGATCATTTTCTTCGGCGACATGTGCGGCGAAGAAAATACTTCTCGGCCTGCAAACG
>OHMQ01000271.1_pt1 | contig 13719 bp, 13 predicted proteins | sample 1569401 | NCBI WGS metagenome assembly OHMQ01 (sample SAMEA3879501, study PRJEB24766) | human gut metagenome | biome: human-associated habitat; feature: feces | place: USA | collected 1985/1987 | reverse complement strand
CTGGCGCAGGCGATTCGGATGATCCTTGCCGATTATGCGGCCTGTGATACGACGCAGGGATATGCCAAGGGTGGTATCTATCACTATTCGAACGAAGGGGTTTGCTCCTGGTTCGACTTTACGAAGATGATTGCCGTCTATGCCGGAAATACATCGTGCGACATCCAGCCCTGCCATAGTAACGAATTTCCCAGTCCGGTCAAACCTCCGTGCTGGACAAAACCAAGATCAAGGAGGCTTTCGGCCTTCGGATCCCCTATTGGGTCGATTCTCTGAAAATTTGCATGGATAATCTTAAAAACATTTAATTATGAATAATTTCAAGCGCAATATTATCATTACCGGAGGTGCCGGTTTTATCGGTTCACATGTCGTACGGCTTTTCGTTGCGAAATATCCTGACTATCATATCATCAATCTCGACAAACTGACCTATGCCGGTAACTTGGCCAATTTGAAGGATATCGAGCAAGCTCCGAATTATACTTTTGTTAAGGCGGATATCTGTGATTTCGATACCATACTTTCGCTGATGCAGCAGTATGAGGTAGACGGTATTATCCATCTTGCAGCCGAAAGCCATGTGGATCGTTCGATCAAGGATCCTTTCACCTTTGCTCGTACTAATGTAATGGGTACGCTCTCTATGCTGCAGGCTGCCAAGATTTATTGGGAGTCGCGTCCGGAACGTTATGAAGGAAAACTTTTCTATCATATTTCTACGGATGAGGTTTATGGGGCATTGGAGTTGACCCATCCCGAGGGTGTCAAACCTCCTTTTACAACGACAGCGTCATCTTCGGAGCATCATCTGGCCTATGGTAAGGAGTTCTTCTATGAGACAACGAAGTATAACCCGCATAGCCCTTATTCGGCATCCAAGGCCTCGAGTGATCACTTCGTGCGTGCTTACCATGATACTTATGGAATGCCGACCATCGTGACCAACTGTTCGAATAATTATGGTCCTTATCAATTTCCGGAGAAGCTGATTCCGTTGTTCATCAACAATATCCGTCATCGAAAACCACTGCCTGTTTATGGGAAGGGAGAGAATGTTCGTGATTGGCTGTATGTTGAGGATCATGCCCGAGCAATCGATTTGATTTTCCATCGAGGCAAGGTGGCTGATACCTATAATATCGGCGGATTCAACGAGTGGAAGAACATTGATTTGATCAAGGTGGTCATTAAAACGGTCGATCGCCTTCTTGGTCGTACGGAGGGGGAAGATTTGGATCTGATTACCTATGTAACAGACCGTCCTGGCCACGACATGCGTTATGCAATCGACTCATCTAAACTGCAACGTGAATTGGGGTGGGAACCCTCTTTGCAGTTCGAAGAGGGCATCGAAAAGACCGTTCTGTGGTATCTGGATAACCAGGCATGGATGGATAATATCACTTCGGGAGAATACGAGAGGTATTACGATGCGATGTATAAAGACCGATAAATTGATGATTCATATTCAGAATAAACAAGACTGCTGTGGCTGTACGGCATGTGCTAGTATTTGTCCTCGTGAAGCTATAAGCATGGTGCCAGATGTAATGGGTTTCTTGTACCCTGAGGTTGATGGTGAAAAATGCATAGAATGTAAATTGTGTGAACGGGTATGTGCTTTTAATGAGGATTATTACAATCATTTACACAATTTATCAGAACCTTTGGCCTATGGAGCCCGACATCGAAATATGCGGGAAGTAGAAACTAGTCGAAGTGGCGCTGCATTTATTGCTATTTCAGATGTTATTCTTAAAATGGGTGGTGTTGTTTATGGAGCAGGCTATGACGAACATTTTCGAGTTATACATAAACGGGCCACAACCTCGATAGAGCGAGATGAATTTAAAGGGAGTAAATATGTGCAAAGCGATTTGACTGGTATCTTCAGACAGATTAAAAAAGACCTAGAGTCCGGATTTGCTGTTTTATTTTCTGGTACGCCTTGTCAAACTGCTGGGTTGAACTCATATATAGGAGCTAAATTAAGGACTAATCTTTATTTATTAGATATTGTATGTCATGGTGTCCCTAGTCCATATATATGGCGGGATTATCTTGATTATATTGAGAAGAAACAAGGAGCCAGGATTTGTTATGTTAATTTCCGGGACAAAGAATATGGTTGGAGTGAGCATAAAGAAACTTTTAAATTTTTAAATAGAGCTCAAAAGGTTAATTTTAAGTTACATTCCGTTATTCATGTGGAAATTGTCATTATACTAATTTACGTCGGCCGAGTGATATAACAATTGCTGATTTTTGGGGATGGGAACAGACTAACCCTGAATGTAATAAGGATAATAAGGGGGTGTCATTGCTGTTAATTAACACAGAAAAGGGGAAATGTTTATTGAAAGAAGCCACTCCTGATTTAAGAATCTTTCCTGTAAATCTTGAAAACTGTAAACAACCTAATTTGGAATACCCGACACAAATGCATCCAGCTCGAGATAAATTTGAAAGATTGTATGCCCGTAAAGGGTTTCTTGCTGCGATGAAAAAATACGGAGATCTTGGATGGCGGTATAGATTGATGAAGCCTTTAATAGACCTTTTGAGTAATGAGACCAAGTTGCGATTAAAAAAACTATTGTACCGAATATGAGAATCGGAATCTTGACTTTACATAGAGCAAATAATTATGGGGCAGCTTTACAATGCTTTGCGTTACAAGAGACTCTAGTAGCTTTGGGGTATGAAGTCTATGTCATTGATTATCGACAGCCGGATACGGAAGATTCGTATAAAGTGTTAAGTTGGAAACGATTGAGGAATGCGGCGCAGAATCTGCGTTCTATTGTCAAGGAGTTATTTATCCGGATCCCATATTCTGTTGTTCAACAAAAAGGGTTTAATACCTTCCGACGACAATATTTGCATTGTACCCCACCCGTATTTGACGCACAAAAGATCCCTCAGAATTTTGATGCATATATAATAGGAAGTGATCAACTTTGGAGTATCCAATGTATGAATGGACACATTGAACCTGTCTATTTTGGGCAGTTCCCTCATTCTAACAAGAGTAAAATAATTGGATATGCCATAAGTAGTAATATTGCATCTTTAAAAGAAATCGGAACAGACCGATTGAATCAATATTTGTCTTCATTTAACACGATATCGTTAAGAGAGGCAGGTATCTGTAAGTGGATTACTGAGAATACGCATTTTCCTGTTCGTCAAGATGTTGATCCGACATTATTATATGATATTGGAAAGTGGAAAACGTTGTTGAATAATAAACGCCCTACGAAGGATCGATATATATTGATGTATTTCCTTTTGCCAGAGCAGAAGTCATATGCTTACAAGTTTGCTAAGCAACATGGATTGCGTTTAATCGAGGTTGGTAAGGTCGCATATTCGCCCAAAGAATTTTTGACATATATAAAATATGCAGATTATATCTTGGGTGGTTCTTTTCATATTGCTGTTTTCTCTATTATCTTCGAGAAAAAATTTTCAATAATCAAGAAAAATAATGATTTCGATATACGTTCTTCCGATTTATTAGATCATCTTGGACTTACATCTCAATTTATTGATATTAAAGATCTGCAGCATGTTGATATAAATCAGGAAATTGAATTCTCTGCCTCGAAGAAAGCTTTGTTCCGACTCAGAGAACAGTCTATTGAGTTTCTGAGATCTTTATAGTTTTAAAGATATGTTTCAGATTGTAAAAAAGATTTTATTGTTTTTGAAAGTAGATTGGATCGATACTATTCGCATTAATCTATTTCATCTTCCATTTCATCAAGGAAGAAAATTCCCAATTCTACTTTTTAAGGCAAAATTGAGTGTTCGTCATGGTGCGCAAATAGAATTGCGTATCCCTGATGAAGATTGCCATTTTGGAATCCTAAAATTAGGGTGTTGTTATGTCAAGAATGTAATTTCTACACAAGGAATACAGATCGATTTAAGAACGGGAAAGCTTATTTTTGGTGGTTCTGGCATAATTGGAAATGGATCAAATATTATAACTCGTTGTAATGGGGTTATTGAGTTAGGTCATAACATCAGTGCCGCAGGGAACCTTGCAGTGACTTCTTTTCACCATATTCATGTCGGGAATGATGTTTCATGTAGTTGGAATGTTTCTATATATGATACTGATTTTCATCAATTAGAGGATATGATTACGGGGAAATCGTTGAAAATGACAAAAGACGTCTTTATAGGTGATAATTGTTGGATTTGCCAGAAAAGTACTATTCTCAAAGGAACGCGATTGCCTGATTGGAGTATCGTTGGAGCATGTTCTTTGGTTAATAAAGATTTTTCTGGGTATCCATCTGGGTCGACATTTGTGGATTCTCCTGTAACAGTTTTGTCAAAACGATTGATACGCTCTGATCAGAAAATCATAGATAAGTTCCCAAGGTGGTGTAAAACGAAAGGGTTAACCTTATTGAATAGATTACCACAATAGTTATGGGCTTAAAAGAAAAAACGGTTAATTCTGTATTGTGGGGATCTATAGAGAGATTCTCCGTAATGGGAATAAACTTTATTTTATCAATTATTGTTGCACGCTTAGTTTTGCCTGCAGATTTTGGTGTCATCGCAATGACAACTATATTTCTTGGGGTGTCTAACGTGTTTATTGATAGTGGATTCGCTAATGCGCTTGTGCGTAAGACTGATCGTACTGAAATAGATAATTCTACTGTTTTTTATTTCAATATCGGAGTTGGAATAACTATTTATGTAATTATTTTCTTTTCTGCTCCGCTCATCGCATCATTTTATAATATTCCTATATTATTAGAAGTGATGAGGATGATTGGTCTGGTCATTTTGTGGAATTCGCTTTCTGTAGTGCAACAAGCGATTTTGACAGCTAAACTGGACTTTAAAAGTCAGGCAAAGATCTCTTTAATTTCTGTGTCTGCTTCAGGCATAATAGGTGTTATTCTGGCATATTATGGATTGGGAGTATGGGCATTGGTCGCTCAAATCGTTTCTGCAGCATTGGGTAGGATGTTGTTGTTATGGTTGTATGTAAAATGGCTCCCGCAATGGTCCTTTTCTGTAGACTCATTTAAATCCATGTTCAGCTATGGCTCAAAATTGTTAATGTCTAATTTGGTCGTGACAATTGGAAGTAGCATTAACTCCTTAATTTGGGGTAAAACATTTCCTGCAGATCAGTTGGGCTATTATAATCGTAGCGAGCAATTTGTTAATTTCCCGTTGAATAGTATTACCGCGATATTTCAAAAGGTAACTTTCCCAGTTTATTGTCTGAGGAAAGATAATATTCCTATGTTGCGAGAGTTTTACTTAAAAACAATCTGTGTTATAGCCATACTTATTGCACCGGCTATGGCTATTTTGTTTCTTTTATCACAAGATATTATAATTCTACTTTTAACGGAGAAATGGGCTCCAGCTGCAGTGTTGATGCAGATATTGATATTTACTTTTGCTTGGTCTCCCATTTTCTCAATAAATATGAATATTCTTTCAGTGTTAGGTTATACGAAGTATGTGTTGAATATTGAAATTGTAAAGATGGTACTTCGTATTGCTGTTATATTGTTGGCTGCTCCATATGGCTTGAAGTTAATCTGTTATTTGCTAGCGTGTGTCGCGTTTTTTAACACGTTTATTTACTCATATTATATAAATAAGGCGATCCAAGTTAATTGGAGAACACAGATGTCATATATTATACCTTATATTGTTGCGTCTGTTATAATTGGAATTGGAGTAGACTACTTTATTCAAATAATTGAATCAAGGTTATTGAGAATAATAATTTGTTTGGGCATTTTTCTTATTAGCTATTTAGTTGCTTTGCGCCTTTTTGATCGCGATAATCTCAATTTTTTACTTTCATTATTGCCTAGGCGCAGCCTGTTCCCGAAACTTAAAAAATAGGGCGCTGCAGACCATGAGTAAAGCCTTTGCGCCTACTGAATATATAAGTTCTATTATATTGACCGGAATTGTATAAATGAATTTTATAACGCGAATCCAATCAGTTCCATTCAATCAAAAGTTTGCGATTATCCTATTGGTTGTAATGAGCACACAATTAGTAGTGATAGAAGGTTTAACGGTCTCACCTTTAAAGGTGACTGTTATGGTAGTTTCCTGTTTTATCTTTCTATTTAGGGTGCCTTATTTCTCAAAAGCTGTATGGGGTAGTGTCGTTTATTGGGGAGTGTGTTTTCTGACGGCTCTTTTAAATGGGGAAGTTAGATTTTCAACGTTGGGATATTTAGGACTATTTTTAATAGCATATATTGTCTTTTATAATTTAATTTATATCGGGACATTTACTTTAGTACAATTTAAAAGCCTGTCAACAATTGTGCATTCTTGTTGGAATCCGAAATGTTCCTATATTGAATTTAGTAGGATTTGATTATTATGCTTGGGATAAGTTGCCTACACTCTCCTGTGAACCAAGCCACACCGCCCGAATTATTTCAGCATCAATGTTGGGATACATTCAATGTTTAGAGATAGAAACACAAGCCAGAATCTCTTTTCGAAAATTATTTGATAAAGAAAACAGAATAGTGACATTTAGTTATTTATGGCTTGTATTAACCATGGGAAGTGGGACTGGGTGGATTGGTTTTGTGATTCTTTGTCTTTATTTTATTCGGTTGAAATCATTCCTATATATTATCCCTCTTTTTGCAGGATTGTTTCTAATTCTGCAATATTCTGGCAATAAACAGTTTTTAAGAGCGTCGTCAGTCTTTAAAGCAACAATATCTGGGGATGTTACCTCAATTTATGAAGCGGACGGAAGCGGTGCAATTAGAGTTGTTCCATTGGTTAATACTTTGACTGATATTGATTTAACAGATGCTGATTCTTGGATTGGTAAAGGTACCTACTTGGAAAAATCTACAGATGTGTCGGAATCAAAATGGACTGATCTTACAAGGAAAATAGCAATTGTCGAACAATATGGATTATTAGGATTGCTAAGTTCAATATTCTTTTTTTATCTGTGCGTTGTTAGACGTTTCTTTAGTCTTGAAACTGTGTATTTTGTCGTCTTATTATTATGCTCATTGGGTAATGAATATTTTACATGGTCTATGTTGTTTGTATTTACAGCAATGCGGTATTTTAAAGATCAAGAAGTAAAATGGACGTATCAATCATTATCGTAAATTATAATACTCGGCAGTTATTAGCGAACTGTTTAGCTTCTATTTTCAAAGAAACGAGAGATGTTTCGTATGAGGTTATCGTAGTTGATAATGCTTCTTCAGATGGTTCTCGGGATTTTATTTGTTTGTTGTATCCCCAGGTCATATGGATTAATAGTGGTGAAAATCTAGGCTTTGGTCGGGCTAATAATTTGGGCGTAAAAAATGCCAAAGGAGAATATTTATTTTTTCTTAATTCAGATACTATTTTATTAAATAATGCCATCAAAGTATTCTGGGAATATGTGCATATGCATGCAAATGATAGGTTGGGCGTAATAGGAGGATGGTTGCTTGATAGCCAGAAAAATGTTAATAGCTCTTATGGTTTTTTCCCAAATGCTAAAAATGAAATTAAATACCTTTTAGGTCGCACTGTAATACATAAAGATAATCTTACAATAACTGAAAAAGATGTAGATTATGTTATAGGGGCAGATATGTTTATAAAAAGGGATTTGTTTGATCAAATACAAGGCTTTGATGATAAAATATTCATGTATTATGAAGAGACGGATCTTCAACTTAGAATAGCGCGATTGGGCCTTCTTCGACGAATTATACCAGGCCCTCAAATTATTCATTTGGAGGGTGGTAGTTTTCAAAATAAAGGATTGACAGTGAGACGATTCTTAATGTCTCAACGAAGCTATAATTATTATTTGTATAAGCATTATAATGGATTGTCTTATTTTTACAATAGATTGGTTCTTGTTTTAATTCGTTTAACAGTCTTTGTCAATACTGCGTGGTCTCTCAAAGACAAGATTATGGCATATGCCGCTGTTTTTGAAACTGGTAAAAGATGAAAAAAATAATATCGTTGGTGATATCCTCTTTGCGAAAAGAACCTTTTTCTTTAGATCCAGATATTCCTACAGCATACTTGCTGGGATTAGTTTCGTCTAAATGTTTACAATTGCTGAATGGTTTGATTATAACCAGAAGACTGAAATGTTTTGTATCTCCTTCTGCAACTATAAAATGCCCCAGAAAGATTAAAATGGATGGTTTTCTAATGGTGGGTAAGAATTGCATTATAAATGCATTATCCACAGAGGGAATTATATTTGGGAATGGAGTATCTGTAGGACGAGGAACCTCTATTGAATGTTCGGGAAGTATAAAACGTATAGGGAAAGGTCTAAAAGTTGGAAATAATGTAGGATTAGGAGAGATGTGTCATTACGGATGTGCTGGAGGTATTGAGATAGGGGATAACACTATTGTTGGGATCTATGTTACCATGCACTCTGAAAATCATAATTTTTCAGATTTAAATATTCCGATTCGCTTGCAAGGCGTAAATCATAAGGGAATTAAGATTGGGGCTGATTGTTGGATTGGGGCGAAGGCCACCATTCTTGATGGGAGTATTATAGGTAATGGTTGTGTCGTAGCTGCAGGAGCTGTTGTGACTGGGCAGTTCCCTGATAATTGTGTGATTGGGGGCGTCCCGGCAAAGATTATTAAATATCGAAATTAACAATTATAAACAGATGGATAATCCCAAAAAGATATTGGTGATGGCTTATGCCATTTCGCCATCAAGAGGTTCTGAATATGCCGTAGCTTGGAATTATATTATTAATATGTCAAAAAATAACTATTTGACTGTTATTTATGGCATGTCTGATAATCACATGGGAGAGACAGATACTTTGGAAAATTATTTGAATCAGCAAGAGGTCCCCAATGTGAGGTTTGTTGCGGTTAAGCCTAATGCATGGGCTAATATCCTTAATTGGCCCAATCGGCATAATATATTTGTTTATACTTTTTATTATGCATTCGCTGTATGGCATAAGCAGGCATACAAGAAAGCTAAAGAACTGATTGCACAAGAACAGTTCGACTTAATACATTTTGTTGGCCCAATTGGTTATCGTGAACCTGGATATTTATGGAAATTGGGGCTACCTTATGTTTGGGGCCCTATTGGTGGAGCTAATAATGCACCTCGGGTATTGATGAAGCATATGCCCTTGAGTGGGAAGATTAAACAAACTTTTAGAAGCGTTGCCAATATCATTCAGTTTTATACGAAGTTGCGTTTAAAGAAAGCTTTGGCTGCGACGGATGTTTTGTTGACTGCTACTTCTGAAAACCAGAGAAAGTTTCGGAAAGCTCATCATAAAAATAGTATTTGTCTCCCGGAAAATGGTATAGTAGGCGAAATTAAATTAGATAAAACAAAATTTGACAATGTTGAGCGATACAAATTTGTAGTAGTGGGACGCCTTGATGAAAGAAAGGCGGTTGGCATTTTGTTGGAGGCTCTTACTCACATTGTAAATAAGCAAAAGTTGCATATTGATATAGTTGGAGACGGGCCATTGAGATCTCGATTGGAAAGATATGCTAATGAACATTCTCTTGATAAATTAATTACATGGCATGGGCAATTGCCAAGAATAGAGGCCGTTCAAGTCTTTAATTCAGCACATCTCCATGTAATTACCAGTGTAAGTGAGGGAAACCCGACAACAATATGGGAGGCGATGAGTTATGGAGTCCCAACGTTGAGTTTCGATCATTGTGGAATGCATGATACGATATGTGATCAATGTGGAGTTCGAATCCCTATTGCTAAACGATACGAAGATTGTATTTTAGCTCTTTCTTCTGCAATAGATAATTTGTTAGAGCATCCTATGCTTTTTCAAACTTTGGCTGAAGGAACTGTGAATTGTGCACAGAAATATACCTGGAATAAACGTGCTATTTTCTTGAATAATATTTATAATCAGCTTCTTGTAGATAAGCGTCATGATGACATCTAGAGAATTAATCTTTAAGATAATAAGAGATCTTGTTGTTAGGGTATTAGGTAAACCTCGAAACATAATAATAGATGAGTCTCGGGTAACATATTTTAACGAAAAAGCCAATGATTTTATTTATCAGCAAATTTCAGAAGCATTGGATAAAGGTCATGGGTATGCATTGGGAAAATTAGGAACGGTTGAATTAGCCTGTATTGTTTCTTATTTATATCAACAGAGATGGTCGGCTCTAGATCTCAAGAGATTTTTTAGGGGTTATCCTATTCCCTTGTTTTATGATAAAGAAATATTGAGATTATATAATAATGCTGGTGTTTTTCCTGCAGCTAAAGAGACGGGGGATCATTTCTGTAAACTTATGTTACAAGACATAGGGGCAATTGATACACTTGCATCATATGCATGGTGTGAACGCTATATAACAGAATATTTATTGAATTGTTCCACTGTAAATCTAGATGGTTATTATGCACCTTTCCTTTATAAGAAACCATGGACCCGTGTTTTAGAGGGTAAACGAGTCTTGGTAATTCATCCTTTTGCAGAGTCAATCAAACAACAATATAAGAAAAGGAATCTTTTGTTTGAGAATTCTAATGTACTTCCTCAGTTTAAATCTCTTCGAGTAATAAAAGCAGTACAATCGATTGCGGGGAATGATTGTGGCTTCTCCGATTGGTTCTCAGCTTTGGAATATATGAAAAAGGAGATGGAGAAGGACGAGTTTGATATTGCTCTTATTGGATGTGGTGCATATGGATTTCCTCTGTCTGTTCATGCTAAAAGATTGGGCAAAGTCGGTATTCATCTCGCAGGATGGACGCAAATGCTTTTTGGCATTTATGGAAAACGCTGGCTAGTTGATCAGCCTCAATATGCAAAATTTATAAATGAGAATTGGGTCCGTCCTTCTCTTGATGAGGTTCCACAGAATGCATCTAAAGTTGAAGGTGGATGTTATTGGTAATTCGTTATGAAATTATTGGTTGATGCTCATTGTTTTGATTCCCGGACAACAGAAGGAATAAATACATATATCAAAGGTCTGTATAGCGAATTGATAAAAATTGCCGTAGATATTGATTTTTATTTTGCCGCTCAAAATATTGATAAATTAAAACAGCTTTTTGGAGAGAGACGAAATGTGCATTATATAGCACTTTCTTCCAAGAATAAAGTTTATAGGTTATTATTTGAATTCCCGATTATTATTAAGAAAAACAATATAGATGTATCTCATTATCAGTATACATCTCCATTGATTAAGAATTGTAAGAATATTATAACTCTCCATGATATTCTTTTCATGGATTATCCGCGGCTATTTCCGTTAAGCTATCGTTTGGTAAAGGGGTTTTTATTCAAGATATCAGCTAAACGAACTGATTTATTATTAACAGTGTCAGATTATTCTCGTCGGCAAATTGCACAACATTATCATATTCCGATAGAAGATATTTTGGTTACGCCTAATGCTGTTTCAAATGATTTTGCGCACATTGACAAGGCGGAAGCAATGGCTTTTGTAAAGCAACGGGGTATTGAAAAATATTTACTTTATGTGAGCCGTATTGAGCCACGGAAAAATCATATAGCTTTATTGAAAGCTTATAGCGAATTGGCCTTATGGGAAAAAGAATATCATTTAGTAATCATTGGACGACGAACGCTTGCTACTCCTGATTTTGACACTTATTATGAGCATATGGATACTAAGGCGAAACAATATGTTCATATAATAAATCAGGTCTCATATTCTGAATTGAAATATTGGTATAAAGGGGCTGTTTTATTTGTATACCCTGCATTGGCGGAAGGTTTTGGCATTCCTCCTATAGAGGCTGCTGCGGCTGGTATTCCTTGTGTGTGTTCTAATCGAACCGCAATGGGAGATTTTACCTTCTTCGATAAGAATCTAGTTGATCCTTGTGACGATATGTTGTTAAAAGATAGGATTTTGCAAAGTCTGAACCTGGTAGGTAATTCAAATGTAGTTGCAATTCAGCATCAAATTTATCAAAGATATAATTGGGAGTCCATAGCTAAGAAATTATATCAGGAATTAAAAAATCGATTTAATGATTGTTGCTTTAGTGAGGTGTAAAAACATTTCGAGGTCTCGGAATTTTGGTGCTATTCTGAGAAATGAGTCCGTTGATAGGTTGAGGGCTATCTCTAAAATTGGGCTTGTTCTCCGGTATATCTATTTTGCAGCATACCTGTCGATTGAATAATCCTATTTTTAAATCTCATATTATGAAACAAGTTGCGATTATAGGCACGCAGGGAGTTCCTGCGCGCTATGGTGGCTTTGAGTCTTTGGTAGAGAATATTATTGGCGAAAATTGTCCGGCGGATATTCGCTATACGGTGTTTTGCAGCAGCAAAGATCTCTCCAGTCGGAATTCCTCCTATAAAGGGTGTAGCTTGAAATATATTCCATTGCACGCCAATGGGAGTCAAAGTATTCCATACGATATTATTTCATTATGTAAAGCGATTCGCGGTTATGATGTAGTGCTGGTTTTGGGCGTGTCGGGATGCAGTTTTCTCCCGATTTTCCGGCTTTTTTCCCGCACAAGGCTTATCGTCAATATTGATGGCCTTGAACATCGTCGGGATAAGTGGGGACGCGTAGCCCGATGGATTCTTCGCTTTTCGGAGTCTATGGCCGTTCGTTATGCCGATGTCGTCATCTCTGACAACAAAGGAATCCAGGATTATGTCCGAGAAACCTACCACAAGGAATCGGCGTTGATCGCCTACGGAGGGGATCATGTTGGGCGGGATCTTTCGAAAGAAACACAGCAAAAGTATTTGGGGCAATATGGACTGACTCCGGGCGAATATGCAATTACCGTTTGCCGTATCGAGCCGGAAAACAATTGCCATATCACACTTGAGGCCTTTGCACGTAGTAAAAAACGCCTTGTGTTTATCGGCAATTGGAATCACAGCGAGTATGCTCGGAATTTAAAGGCACGCTACAATGCTTATCCCAATATTTCGTGCCTGGATGCGATTTATGATTTGGATGTGTTGTATGCGTTGCGGTCGAATGCGGGGGTTTATGTTCATGGACATAGTGCGGGTGGAACAAATCCGTCCTTGGTGGAGGCCATGTTCTTCGGATGCCCAATTTTGGCGTATGATGTGGTATATAATCGGGAAACGACACACGGGCAGGCATACTATTTTTCGAATGTGGAAGAGTTGGAGAAGCTCTTGCTGCGGACTGATCTGCAAGGAGACATTATGAAATCGATAGCAGAAGAGGAGTATACTTGGAAGCATATCACTCTGCAGTATTGTGCCTTGTATTAACATATGCGGAGATCTTATCTGCTAACAGATAAATTAGATTGAGGCTTATTTTTCAACCTTATTTTAATTTGGTCTAGAAAATGTCTAGTCGACTCAATCGTTACTGCGTCATCATGGCCGGAGGTGTCGGCAGCCGGTTCTGGCCGGCCAGCCGACGCCATCTTCCCAAGCAGTTCCTCGATATTCTGGGCACCGGGAAGAGTTTCATCCGCCATACATTCGAGCGTTTTGCGCCGATCATCCCGGCGGAGAACTTCCTTGTCGTCACGAATGCCGCCTACCGGCAACTGGTTCTCGAACAGCTCCCTGAGCTCCGGCCCGAACAGGTGCTGTGCGAGCCCGTCGGACGCAATACGGCTCCCTGTATCGCCTATGCGGCCTTCCGCCTCAAGGCGCTGCAGCCCGATTCGACG
>OHMQ01000268.1_pt1 | contig 13967 bp, 17 predicted proteins | sample 1569401 | NCBI WGS metagenome assembly OHMQ01 (sample SAMEA3879501, study PRJEB24766) | human gut metagenome | biome: human-associated habitat; feature: feces | place: USA | collected 1985/1987 | reverse complement strand
CCGGACTGATCACGCTTTGAGCCTTACATGAAAAAGAGCATCCCCCGAATATCCCGGGGGATGCTCTTTTGTGCTGTTTTACCGCGATTATGCGCCCTTGTGCATCAGCACGGTCAGAACCAGCGTCAGGACAACAAAGACGAGACCGAACCACTTGGTCGCCTTGGCGAGCTTGGCATCGAGCGTTTTGGCTTTGCCCTTGGAAAGGAACGTTTCCGCACCGCCAGCAATGGCGCCGGACAGACCGGCACTCTTGCCGGACTGCATCAGCACGATCACGGTCACGGCCAGACCGGACAGCAGCTGGATAATCGTCAGAATCAGTTCCAAAGTAGTCATGGTATTCATCCTTTCATGATAGGGGAAATCATCTATTATAACGGAGTTACTATATCACAACATCTGGTGGATTGCAAGAGAAGTTTTCAGAAAAATAGTGTATATTGCATATTTGATGACTTTAGCCCTTGCTGGAGTCACGTTTTCTGAAAATATCAATCGGCTTTCCAGTTTCTGTTTTCCAAACGTACCATCCGCTGTTTCGGCTGCCGGTGGGAATCCAAGCCGCAGTTGATGGGGAACTGCATTCGACGTCTTCCATCAGAACATTGTTTTTGATAATAGCGCCCTTCCGTGCTGCCGGAACCCAAGACGCATTGGTCGGACAACAAATGCTGCCTTTAAGCACGGTAAAGAGGCCATCCTCAACTTTCATCTTTGCAGTGACACGCCCAAAGCCGGTTTTCTGCAAGTCCATGTAGTAGACACCGTTTGGAATGAGCGCAATATCGGCTGTGAGTTTGCGATTTTCTGTAGCCGACGTAAACGCCTGTTCTTTGGTCTTATTTTTGGGATAAACCTGTCTGCCATCAAATGAGGAGAGAAGCTGGATCGCCATATCAATATCCAATGCAAAAAGCTCCGAATTTTGAAGGCGGCTCTTATCAAACAAACTGTCTAACAGCGCTTCCTTAGCATCATAATCTTCTACCTCAATGGCAAAGCGTCTCTTTAAGCCGACGACATTGTTGTAGCCATTGCGTTCAAGTGAGTACATTCGCTGCTCAAAATTTTCCGACCCCGTTTTTCCAATCTTAATAAGGCCTGGGACAACCGTCTCCATAATGTAGATAATTCCTTTTGCCACCTTATATCACTCTCAATTCCGTTGAAGTTAAATATTTAATGCTCCTTCTCATTAGCTGCATATGTCAGCAGTGCCACAGTCTCGACATGGCTCGATACGTCCATTTTGATGTCAGAGCCTCCCGACGTTCGCGGAAACAAATCCAGCAGTTTTCATCTGAACTTATCCACTTTTCGCCCCGTTCGCCTCAATCCATTCGTTAGCGGGAACATATCAACCGCTTTCGAAAACCCGCATGAAATGGGACTTTTTCGGGATTAGCGAATTCCATTGCCTCAACCCTTGACGATTCCGCGAGTGCATGGGATTTCACCGTCATAGCCCTAATATGCCTCTGCAGGGATCGATGATCCATCTCTGACAATCTTGATTGTTCCATCATCAGAAATTTCTATTACAGAGACATCTTCAAGCAAATGCCCATGTGTTCGAACATAATACTCAGCCAGTGTTTCCTGCTTGCCACAAAACACTGCTTTTTTCATACAAAGCAGCTTCTTTGTCTCAGAAGGCAGAAAGCCAAAGTAAAATACAGCCTCGTCCAAGCCCATCAACTTTGCGCTCGGAACATTCCCGGAATCAGTCCACGTATAGCATTTGCATTCAGCCACGATAGACCTGTCAGCATTGGCAAGATCAAACTTGTGTTCCTTTGGCGGTCTGCCGATGGGGATTGCTGCTTCTTGCTCAAAATATGTATTATATTTTTCTTTGAGAATCGTTTGCACAAATTCTTGGAACTTGCGCCCGACGTGCGGATTCTCAGAATTTAAATTTGCCATCAGTGCTCCTTGTCCTGAGTGGACTATTGCCAATCTACCGTTAACGGTTGAAGTGTCGATCCCGTCCTTGATCCCCCAAAGACCAATTCCATAGCTTGAAAGCTCCTGAAGGTACTTTGCGGTGTCACTGGTATTTCTGGCAAAACGGGAAAGCTTAAAAACAAGAACATAACGAATGTTGTCCTTCTTGCTCCGAATATCCTCCATCATCTGCGTAAAGGCAGGACGATGCTCGGCATTCTTTCCGGGTTTACCCTCATCCGTATATTTCCCGACAATATTGATCTTGCGTGCTTCCGCAAAAGCTCTAATTTCTGCTTCCTGTGCCTCAAGAGAAAAACCGTCCACCTGTATCAAAGTTGAAACACGCGTATACACGCGTATATATGTATGCGTTTTCCATGGACGGTACCTCCTTCATTCTGTTTTGTCAGTAATAAACATCTACTTCAAACAGTATAAACAATGACAGAAATCTTTTCAATACCCGCAGTAAAAAAAGAAGAGGGCTGGATGCCCCTTCTTGCATCCAGCCCTCTTGGTCTTCTTCTGTTTCCATAGATTTATGCAGGTTAAGCTGACAATCGGGGAACGTTTGAAGGATTTGCGAACAGCACAAAAGCTGACGTTGGAGCAGCTTGCCGCCGAGGTGGGCATCTCAAAATCCGCACTTGGTAAATATGAATCGGATAACGGCAAGGACATCAGCCCGTACAGCATTCTGCTGCTGGCTGACTATTACGGTGTTTCCTGCGACTATCTGATGGGGCGGACGGAAACAAAAAATCACCCAAACACAGCTCTGCATGAGCTGCATTTGAGTGATGCTTCGATTGATGTATTAAGAACAGGCAAGTTCAACCACCGGCTGCTGTCGGAGCTGATCAGCCACAAGGATTTCCAGCGGTTCATGCTGGACGCCGAGATTTACATTGACCGGATCGCAGATATGCGGGTCAACGATATGAACGCCGTGCTGGAAGCCGTCCGGCAGACGGCGTTGATGAAAAATGGCGGCGAAGAAAATGACCTGCATCTGCGGACATTAGAAGTGGCGCAGATTCGGGAAGATGAATATTTCGGAAGCCTGATTGCGGATGATCTGAAAGGTATCCTTCGTGACATTCGGAGTGAACACCGCCCCGACACCATGACGGCGGATGAAATCTCCCTTGCAGCAACTATGCAGGATCAGTTACAGGATGCGATGAACTTTGAGGGAAGCTCCGAGGAAAAGAAAGCGAAAGCATTGCTTTCCACATTGGGGATCGATTACGATTCCATCGCAATGGAATAATTTGCAACTTGATCGAGGCACTAAAGCTGTCCAAACGCCTGAAAACTCCCATCAGCCAGCGTGGGAAAACGACTATGACCCACGGCAAGGGAAAACGAAAGAAACGCTGAAACGGGGAGCGTCGCTGCGGCGGGACGAGGGCTGTATATACCTTCGCTTCCTGCGTCGTCGCAAACTACATATTCTTCACTTCGCCGCAGGCGGCAAAGCTCATCCTTTCTGTTGCTCCTCCTTTCCCCACAAAATCTTCGATTTTGCGGGAGACCCCTTCAGCCAGTCGGATTTTGTTTTTCAAAAATCCTGCATTTGTGTCACCTTGGTGTCACAAAATCCGCCTGTCCTACTGACGCAGAAAAGTGTCTGCCTACCACTATCTGCCCTCATAGCAGATGGCGGAGCCACCCCCTTTTCCGCGTCAGCCGGAAGCAAAGGTATAACACACTAGACTTTGCAAAACAAAATCGTGTGCCAACAGGGATGCTGCGCGCCCCTATTGGAAACCCAGTGCAAAAAGGAATATTCCCTTTGCAATCCCTCATTTTCTTCGCAGGCGCATATGCAAACTGCAAAAGCAACAGCTTGAAAATAAAAAAACGCTGCAATCTTCGCCATATAATTGGACGAAAATTGCAGCGTTTTATCACACTCAATGTAAATAAAAAGTGGGCAGCCATTTCAACAGCATTGATATAAGATATCCAATTAGCACGAACATCACCATTACGGAAAGATAGTCAATCAGGAAGAGGATCACAGGCTCGGAATAATCGTAGAATACGAAGTGGCTTCTGAGCAGCAGATACAAACTAACGCCTCTGCGTCGGAAGGCGAACGCGCCATACGCTGCCCAAAGCCAGCCGATCAGCCGCAGGCTCCATGTCCGCAGGGGCGAAGACGGCAAGTGCTTGCGCGCCATCGCCAGCATCATGCTCCAGTGAAACCCCAAATGCAGGCTCATACAGATGAAGCCCCAGTAAGCGCAGAGGATATGCACCTGCTGTGCAAGCTCATAGCCACCGTGCTTGGGGAGAAACGCAAACACATGGCGGGACAGCACAATGCCGCTGATCATGGAGCCGACCATGCACAGGAAAATCAGCCCTGCCAGTGCCGTCTGCACGATGCGCAGGGGCGTGTAGCGCCCCCGCGGCACAGCTTGAATCCATCGGCGGTTCAAAACATGGTGCACCACGGACAAGGCGAACATTCCCATACCGATCCACTCGTGGGCTGCCTCGCCCACAAGACCGTAGGCCATCAAAAGCAGCAGCGCGACGGTCATTGCGGCATCGACTGCGATTTTTATTTTGAGAATCGGTTTCATGTTCTCATCCTTTGCTGTGAGAGATCACCCAGTTCAAATTGTCTGGGTCATCAAAGACCACATTGGCACCGCCGTGGTAATTGTAAATGCCCTTTTCGTTGAAGAAAGTGTTGTCCGGCGTTTCGATGCGCAAAACACGGTCGATGTTGGCATCGCTCCAACCGGCGTTTTCATAGGCTTCGTGGAGATTTTCGTAGGCCGAGCGGGCCTTGCCGCTGCCGTAATACTCGTCACCGTCGGCCATGTAGATATAAATCGCCACGCTATTCTCCGCAATGGGTGCATAGCTGCCATCCCACTGAGAAGCGCCGTGGAGATAGGCGGCGTACAGGTCAGGACGCATGGACACCGCACGGGACATGGTCTCGCCGCCTGCGGAATACCCGGCGGCATAGACCCGGCTGGTATCCACGGCAAAACTATTGATAAAGAATTCCGTTAGTTCAATGGCCTGCCGGGCGGATTTTTCACCCCAGTCCGTGAGCTGCGCAGAAACCACGATCATCTCCGTGTCCAGCTTTGTCCATGCGGTGAAGCCGCTCCAGTTCAGATTGCCGCCGGAAGAATCTTCGCCAAACCACATCATGCCATAGCCAGGCATGACCACCATCATCGGGAACTTGCGGCTGCCGTCGTAGCTCTCCGGCAGATAGTAGCTGTAATGGATGTCACCGTCCGCGCCGGAGAAGATTTGCTCTGCAAACAGGCCAGTCTGAACCGGCTCCGATGTGACAGCCGATGCTGTGCTTTCCAACGGTTCTTCCGTCGGTTCGGCACTCGGTGCAGGCGTTATCTCCGACTGGGTCGGCACTGCTGTACCGGCTCCGCACCCCGCGAGAGTCAGTATCAACACAAGAGTCACCGAAAGCGAAAATAATCGATTCACTTCTGCTCGTCCACCGGCGGAACCATTTCCGCATACTTTTTGAGCATTTCCGGGGTGCTGGTGTAGTAGCGCACATTGCGGTTCAAGGCGGCGATCTGCGCCATTTCCTCATCCGTCAGGGCAAAATCGAACAGGTCAAAGTTGGACTTGATATGGTCGGGGTTCTTGGAGCCAGGGATCACGATATTGCCGCTCTGAATGTGCCAGCGGAGAATGATCTGCGGTGCGGACTTGCCGTACTTCTCGCCAAGCTGGGCAAGCAGCGGTTCCTGAAGCAGCGCCTTGTCGCCGTGGCCCAGCGGATACCATGCCTGCGGCACGATGCCGTTTTCTTTCAAGAATGCCTTTAATTCTGGTTCCTGATTGTAGGGGTGCAGTTCTGTCTGCAAGACTGCAGGCTTCACTTCGCAGATAGAGAGGATCTCCTCAATCTGCTCCTTTTTGAAGTTGGACAGACCGATGGCGCGCACCTTGCCCTCCTTGTACGCCTTCTCCATCAGACGGTAGCCCGCCACATAGTTGCCCGCGGGCTGGTGGATCAGCAGCAGGTTGATGTAGGGGGTATCCAGCCGGGCAAGGGTTTTGTCCACCGCATCGGGCTGCTCATAGAAGCTGGGCCACAGCTTGGTTTCGAGAAAAATTTCCTCCCGCTGCAAGCCGGACTCCTTCATAGCGCGGCCAACGGCCTTTTCGTTTACATAGGCGTTAGCGGTGTCGATCAGGCGGCAGCCGTTCTGCAAGGCACTGACGCAGGAGGCCTCTGCCTCGTCCGGGGTCAAAAGAAATGTGCCAATACCGGCCATGGGCATTTTCACGCCGTTATTGAGAGTTGCGTATTCCATAAAAGATTCCTCCTTAAATGTTCTTTCCAAGTTTCGTGGCTTCGTTTTTATTGATCGCCATGCCGCCGTAGGTCATACCGTAGAGGGCGGCAAAGCGCTTCATGGTGTACTCGCCCGCATCCAGCATCCATTTTTCCGGAGCCGCGCCCTGAAACACAAAATACAGTTTGCGTCCGGACAGTTCGCCGTCCTCCACCTTGCCGTAGAAACGATCCAGCACGTTGCGCACGCTGCCGCAGATGTTGTGCCAGTACAGGGGTGAGCCGATGACGACGATATCCGCCTGCTTCATGGCACCAAAGACAGCATCCAGCCCGTCGCCGGGGAGGTTCTGGCCGCATGCACCGATGGTGTAGTCCGTAAGGTTCAAAGTCTCATATTCGTGATCTTTCAGCAGCTCTGCCGCCAGTGCGGCGGTGTTCCCGTTTTTGTTGGGACTGCCGTTGATAAATAAAACACTCATAGCAATGCTCCTTATTTCAGTTTTTGATATTCTTCTTCACTCACTAGTTCACACCACTGACTGCGGCAGTTTTCTCCAGGTACTTCCACCGCCAGATGGGAAAACCAGCTGTCCGGCGCAGCGCCGTGCCAGTGCTTTACACCGGGCATAATGTTGACTACATCGCCGGGGTGCAGCTCCTGCGGCTCTTTACCCCATTCCTGATAGTAACCGCGCCCGGCCACGCAGATAAGGATCTGTCCGCCGCCTTTGTCCGCCTCGTGGATGTGCCAGTTGTTACGGCAGCCGGGTTCAAAGGTTACATTGAATATTTTGACCTGCGCCGTGGAAACCGGCGCAAGATAGCTCTGCCCGCTGAAATATTGTGCGAAACCGTCATTGGGCGCTCCGATGGGAAATACCATGCTGTTTTGATGACGCTGCTTTTCGTCGGCGGTTTCTTCATCTGCCCACACATCCTTTGCCATACGGAATGCCGCCCACGCCTTCGGCCAGCCCGCATAAAATGCGGCGTGTGTCAGGATCTCCGCAATTTCGCTGCGGGTGATACCGTTTTCTTTTGCCATTGCCAGATGATGACCGAAGGAAGTATCCGTCAGCCCCTGCGCCATCAGTGCTGTCACGGTGATGAGTGAACGGTCGCGTGCGGAAAGCTCGCTTTCCCGGCTCCAAACCTCACCGAAAAGAACATCATCATTGAGCTGTGCGAACTTCGGCGCAAATTCACCAAGCATATCTCTGCCTGCTGTAATTTTTTTCATATGCAGCACCCCTTATCTGTGAAAGTTTATGAAAATCAGTGGTTCCTTCTGAGGCAAGCCGATCTGCTCCTTGCCCAACTGAAAGGACTTCATCATAAACGCCATGTTATGCCCCAGTGTCCGCATGGTCTGCAAGCCCTCAGCATCCTGCGCTACTTCCTCGGCAGAGCCGCCGTAGACCATGTTCCAATACTGGCTGGACGCTACCGGCATCCCGGTCATGTTGAAATACTTGTTCAACACATCGAAGGTGGCGGTGTTGCCGCCCCGGCGGCAGGTGACTACCGCCGCCCCCACCTTAATCACTCCTTATGCGAAAATTGTCTCCAGCCATGCGGCGTAGTCCTTGACCCAACCACCATCGGAGCCGAAGCCGTGAGGCCAGCCGTTCAGCACGATGCGCCCGGTGGAAATGCCCATTCCGGAGATCACATCATATTGCTGCTGGAACTGACGATAGAAGGGGTCCTCGGTGCCGTAGACATAGAAGGTCGGCGGCAAATCGCCCTCAGCCAACCAGCTTGCATCCATATTTCCCACGCTGAGGCGGCCATAGAAGGAATAGATCATGCCCGCGGCGGAGGCATAGGCGAGAACGGCGTCCAGCTCGTCCGGCACATAGGTGCTGTCCAGCGCCGTGCCGGTCACATCTTCGTCATAGTGCATCAGAAATTCACCGGCCTGAATGCCGCCCGCCGAAAAGCCCATGACGGCAATATCATCTGAGTCAATACCATAGATCTCCGCATTTTTGCGGACAAAACGGACGGCTCTCGCCACATCCAGCGCACCTTCCTCCTGCGCAGTGCTGCGGCGGTGGGCAGCGAATCGGTGTAGTTGCCCCGGAACTGATAAGCGCCGCCCGCCATCAGCACCACCGCACCTTTTGGCTTCACGCCATCCCGGACGGGGATAGCGGTGACATAGGGTCGGAAGTTCCAGTCATCGAAATATCCGGTCATGTCCTGCGTAAATTTCGTCCTGGCGGGGACATTGCCCTCCTCCCAAAGATAGAGCACTTGAATGTTTGCAGGGTCTGCTGCCGTGTTCAGAACAGTCTTATTACCTGCCGGTTCCGGCATCTTTTGCAGCATGGCTGTGCGGGAATAATCGGAAATCTTGCCGCTGCCGAAGTTGTATGCATCAGGAAAATCGCCCGGCGTGGCTACGGTGTCCGTCGAAGATCCGTCGCGCAGATCATCGATGGGGGTGGTGGAAGCGGAACTGCTTTCGTTTGGTTTCGTTGTCATAGCATCCTCAATAGCCGCAACGCCGTTTTCCAGCTCACCGCCGGGAGTCCCGACGGACTCCCGGCCACAGGCGGTCAGCGACACGACCATGAGAATTGCAAGCATTGCGGCGAAAACTCTGTTCCTACGCATTACAGACCCAGTCCATTGACCCAGGACTGCACATCATCACTGGAAACGCCGGAGGAGAACCGCTGGCCTTCCTGCCACTCGCCGGTACTGGCCATGTCGGCCAGCAAACTGCCGCTCTGACCCATGCCGGAGGAGGAAGAAGTGGCAAAGGGGATGACGGTCTTGCCGGTGAAATCATTGTTTTTTACAAAGGTGTCCACGGGCCACGCTGCGATACCCCACCAGATGGGATAACCGATGAATACGGTGTCATAGGAATCCCAATCGGGAACTTCAGTGGTGGTCAGGGGCACATCCCGCAGGGACTCGTCATCATGTTCACGGCTGACGCGGCTGTCGGGGTTCGTCCAATCCAGATCATCGCTGGTGTAGACTTCAGTGGGAACAATCTCAAAGAGGTCGGCACCGGCGGCCTCTGCAATATCCTTGGCCACCCGCTCGGTGTTACCGGAAGCGGAGTAGTAGACCACCAGCGTCTTGCCGGTTTCGGGCTGCGTGGTGGAAGATGCAGGCTTGTTGGCAGAGCCGCAGGCGGCAAGGCTAAGTACGAGTACGACGCTCAGCAGTAGTGCAGTCAGTTTTTCCATGATAAAATCATCCTTTCAATTCAATTTTAGTTTTATTTACATTCGCAGAGAATGTCATATATTTCATCGTGGGTCAACTTTTTGCAGCAGCCCTCGGTGAAAACGGTAGAATCCGCAATGGCACGGAAGTCGGTGTCGGCGGGAATTCCCGGCTCTGCAAAGGTGGTGGGCAGTCCAATTTCCTTGATGAACGCAGCCAGCGCATCGATACCGGCAGCAGCCGTCTCCTCAATGCTGCCCTTGGGTGCGACACCCCAGACATTCTGCGCAAACCGTGCAAACCGCGCCGCGCCGGACTTGTAGATATGGCGGTACAGAACGGGGTGGATCATCGCCAGACCTGCACCGTGGTTGCAGTTGGTGTACGCGCCCAACTGGTGCTCCAGCATATGGCACTGGAAGTCCGTGACTTTTCCGATCTTCAGAACGCCGTTTTCTGCCATGGCGGAGGCCCACGCCAGTTCACTTCTGGCATCGTAATTCTCCGGGGCAGTCAGCAGAACGCGGATGTTGCGGATCACGCTCCGCATAACGGCTTCGTTAATATCGTCGGACAGATTGTTTTCATCCGGCTTGCCGAAGTAGGTTTCCATCGCGTGGCTCAGCGTGTCGAACGCACCGGAGATGACCTGCTTCATGGGAACGGACAGGGTGTAGCTGGGGTCAAGGAACGCGAACTCCGCCTGCGCGCCCCAAAGAGGGCCCTTGATCTTCTTTTCCTCGTTGGTAATGACCGCACCGTTGTTCATCTCGCTGCCGGTGCCGAACACGGTGACGATGGTGCCGAGAGGAATAAACTTGGTCGGCAGCGTGTGCTTCGTGTACTGCATCTCCCAGATGTCCTCGTCGAGATTTGCCTGCGCTGAGATGACCTTGCAGCAGTCGGAAACGCTGCCGCCGCCCACGGCGAGAATCAGATCGACGTGATTTTCACGCGCCAGCTTCGCGCCCTCCTGCACCTTGGCATAGGTGGGATTGGACATGATGCCGGAAAACTCCACGACGCGCTTTCCCTTGGCGTTCAGGATACCCATGATCTCATCGTACACGCCGTTGCGCTTGATCGAGCCGCCGCCGTAGGCCAGCATGACGGTTTCGCCGTAGTTCCCCAGCAGACTGCCGAGATACTCTTTCACGCCGCCCTTGCCGAAATACACCTTGGTCTTGTTTTCAAAAATAAAGTTGTTCATAAAAACGCATCCTTTCTGAATGTTATTTCTTCATTTGCTGTTCCCAAAAGGAAACGGCATCATTGATCCAGCCTTCGGCGCTGGTTCCAGTCCCAAGTCCAAAGCCGTGACCCAGACCGGAATACACATGAAACTCCGTGTCGATCCCGGCCTGCTGCATGGCTTCGAGCCGCGCCTGCATGACCTGCCAGTTAGCGATGCCGTCCCTGTCACCGACACAGGCATAGGTGGGCGGATCACTTTCGGAATACTCGCTCAATCCCGTGTACTGCATGATGACCGCACCGGGGCGGGGCAGATTACCGCCGCCAAAGGCTTCTGCACCGTAAGACCCAAGCCACGCCGCCATTCGCGCTCCTGCCGAGCCGCCCCATAGGGAGTAGCAATCGGTGTCCACTTCCAGTTCGTCCGCATGGTCAAAGATGAAGCGGATGGCTCTTGCCAAGTCCTCGCAGGCGGTCTGTGCGCCGGGGCGATAAATGAGAGCGAAGGCGTTGTAGCCCTTTTTGGAAAGCTCCAGCGCATGAGGGAAGCTGTCCTGCATGGCCCCCACATAGGCAAAGGCACCGCCTGCATTGCAGATGGCGAACTTCTCGCCGGGGACTCCCTTGAAGAAAAACAATCCTGTATCTTCTTTGGCAGGGTCAGCCGCCTTTTCCTCGTCGGTGTAGATGTCATAGAAGATGGTTTGGCCGTCCGCTGCCCGCTCTCGCAGGGTGTTCACGATCTCCACCGTTTCGTCCGGATCAATATGGCTGTAGTAGGTCAGTTGAAGTTCTTCCAGCGTGTCGCCGCTGTAATAGGCATCCTCTACAGGGAACAGCAACCGTCCGTAAGAACCGAATATTGGAGCATTCTTCACATCTTCGATTTTGCTTTCCCTTGTAAATGCTGCTGTTTGGGATGGAGTGGTTTCCACTGGTTCCTGTAGTTTACGAGCGCCGCAGCCGCTCAGCAGAAGCGCCGTACAAAACAGCAGCGCAGAGAAACATCCAAGCTTCATATCATCATCTGCCTTTTCCTGAACTTCTGCCTATAGTATAAAAAAAGCGAGACTTCAAGAGAAGTCTCGCTTCGTTCATTAGTATATACCTTTGGGTTATAATCAGTTGTACAGCTCTTTGCTGATGGTTTTGGCTGCATCCAAAAAGCGCTGTACCGTCGGTGTCGGCTCCGGGGAATGGAGAATGCCATAGGGAATGCCATAATTCCATTCCACTGGGATTACCTTCAGAAGCGGATGGACAGTTGCCCAACCGGGAATAGCCAGCAAAACGTCATTGGTGTTCTCACAGCGGTTGAACACATCCATGTTGTAAAAGTCGAAATCTACGATATGGATCTGCGGATGGTGCTGCCAGAGGTCATCCCGGAGTTGATCCACATAATGGCTCCAGCCGCGGTGCATCAGCAGCAGATTCTCCCCATAGAGGTCAGAAACTTGCAGCTTGTCTTTGTCCGCCAGCCGGTGGTGGATGGAGACTGCACAGCAGAAGCGCCCCCGCGTCAGCTCCAACCCAGCACAGCCCCGCAGGTGCAGCATGGTCTCATCAAAAATGCCGCCTACTACATCAATGTTCTTTCCGAGATTTGCAAGGATTTCTCTCGCATTTTCCGGGGTGTTCTCAAAGGGGACGATCTGAAATTTGATGTCCGGGTGCAGAGTTTGAACTCTGGACCAGAGCTCCATCAGGAGTTGTGCCGGAGTCATGGGCGAGGAACCGATGCGGATGATATTCTCATCCTCCTGCATGGCGTTTTTTGCCCGAGTCACGGAGTCCCGGCAATACTGGATGATATATTTTGCATCCTGGTACATAGAGCGCCCAGCTTTTGTGAGTTGCAGCCCCCGGTGGCTACGGTCGAAGAGCTTCACGCCGAGGGATTCTTCTAAAAGATTGATTTGCTTGATGACAGCCGTGGGCGTGATGTAGCTTTCTTCGGCGGCTTTGTTGAAGCTGCCTGCATCCGCCACGCGCAGAAAAGTCTCAAGCTGTGGGTTATACATGAAGCACCTCCTTTATTTTATAGCATTCCAAAATGTTTCAATGCCTCCGTAATGGCTCTTTCCTTTTCCAGTGAGCATTGTGACTGCCTGGCATCCTCGGATCTCGGTTTATTATAGTTCTCGCGCTCGATAATGCCGTGTTTCTGCTTTACCTGAGCGATATAAAGACTGCTGACATTCAAGCCGCTGTGTTCCAAAACATAATCCTTGATTTGCCCATAGGTTTCCATTCCTCTTTTATCCTGCACCATTTCTTCCACATCAATATTGATATGTGTCACGGATTTCTCAGAACTAAGAGACAAACCGTCTCAACATGCGGCGTCTGCGGGAACATATCCACGGCCAGCGCCTGCTTGAGCGTGTAGCCGCGCTGTGTGAGCAGCTTCACGTCGCGCGCGAGCGTGCCCGGGTCGCAGGAGACATAGACGATGCGCGGCGGCTGCATGGATACCATCGCGTCAATGGCATCCGGCTGCATACCCTTGCGTGGGGGATCGACCACGATGCAGTCCGGACGGATACCGCGCTGCGCGAGCTCCGCTGCGGCAGCACCGGCATCTGCGCAGAGAAACTCTACATTTTCCATGCCGTTTCGTTCCGCATTGCGGCGCGCATTCTCGATTGCCTCCGGCACGATCTCCGCGCCGATGACGTGCGCAGCCTTTCGCGTCAGACACAGACTGATCGTCCCTGCACCGCAGTACAGGTCGAGCACACGGTCAGAGGGCGCATTGACGGCATACTCCACCGCGCGCTCATACAGCCGCTCTGCCTGTACGGGGTTGACCTGATAAAACGCCTGCGGCGAGAGCGTGAACGTCAGTCCGCAGAGCCAGTCGGTCAGCTCGGGTACACCCCAGAGCGTATAAAAATCCCCGGCAAGCACGACGTTGCCCTTTTGCTTGTTGATATTGAGCACGATACCGGTCAGCTCCGGGCAATGCTCGCGCAGGTATGCAACAAGTTCCTCCGTCTTCGCGCCGAAGCCGCGCGCAGAGACGATGCAAAGCACGGCATCGGGCGTGTGCATGGCGCAGCGCGTAAACAGGTGGCGCACCGTGCCGCGCCCGGTCTGCTCATCATAGGGGACGATGCCACGCAGATTCATCCAGTCGCAGACCGCCTGCGCCGCCTTGTCCGCGAGCGGGAGCTGGAGCAGACACTGTTCGACCGGCGTGACATCGTGGCTGGATGCGCGATAAAAGCCCTTGACCACGCGGCCGTCTTTCATACCAACGGCGTAAATCGACTTATTGCGATAGCAGAGCGGGTATTCCATGCCGATGATATCCTGC
>OHMQ01000261.1_pt1 | contig 14370 bp, 13 predicted proteins | sample 1569401 | NCBI WGS metagenome assembly OHMQ01 (sample SAMEA3879501, study PRJEB24766) | human gut metagenome | biome: human-associated habitat; feature: feces | place: USA | collected 1985/1987 | reverse complement strand
TGGGTAAACAATAAATTAATATTTAATTATTTATAAGATTTATATTAGGAGGAAAAACTATGTCAAACGAGAAACAGGTAGAACAGCTTACCACCTATATGGCAAATTTTATCGCTCATATAGCAAAAAAATTACCGGATGATGTCATTGCAAAACTGACAGAACTCCGTGACAAAGAGGACAGTCCTCTTTCAAAAACAATCTATGATACAATGTTTAGAAATCAGGAGCTTGCGGTAAAACTTAACCGCCCAAGCTGCCAGGATACAGGAGTACTTCAGTTCTGGGTTAAATGTGGAACAAAATTCCCACTTATTGATGAGCTTGAGGGACTTTTAAAAGAGGCAGTTGTAAAAGCTACATTTGAGGCTCCTCTTCGTCACAACAGTGTTGAGACTTTCGATGAGTACAACACAGGCAAGAACGTTGGAAAAGGAACACCTACAGTATTCTGGGATATCGTGCCAAACAGTGACAAATGTGAGATCTACACATACATGGCAGGAGGTGGATGTACACTTCCGGGAAAAGCTATGGTACTTATGCCTGGAGAGGGCTATGAAGGAGTTACAAAATTCGTAATGGATGTTATGACTACTTATGGTTTAAATGCATGCCCACCTCTCCTGGTAGGTGTAGGTGTAGCAACATCTGTTGAGACAGCAGCACTTTTATCAAAGAAAGCACTCATGCGTCCAATCGGATCTCACAATGAGAACGAGAGAGCCGCAAAGATGGAAACACTTCTCGAGGATGGTATCAATGCTATCGGCCTTGGACCTCAGGGAATGGGCGGAAAATACTCAGTAATGGGTGTAAATATCGAGAACACAGCCCGTCATCCATCTACAATCGGTGTAGCCGTAAACGTAGGCTGCTGGAGCCACAGACGCGGACACATTGTTTTTGATAAGGACCTTAACTATACAATCACAACACATTCGGGGGTGGAATTATAATGGTAGAGAGAATTAATGGAAAAACAATTTTAACAACACCAATCTCAGCAGAGGATCTTAAAGGAATAAAAATCGGAGATATTGTATACTTAAATGGAAGCATGACAACATGCCGTGACGTAGCACACCGACGTCTCGTTGAGGAGGGAAGAGAGCTTCCGGTAGACGTAAGAAACAATGCTATTTTCCATGCAGGACCAATCATCCGTCCACTCGAGAATGACAAATTTGAGATGGTATCTGTTGGACCGACAACAAGTATGCGTATGGAGAAATTCGAGTACGAGTTCGTAAAAGAGACTGGCGTACGTGTTATCATCGGAAAAGGTGGTATGAAAGAGAATACAGAGCGTGCATGTAAAGAGTTCGGTGCCATTCACTGCGTATTCCCGGCAGGAAATGCAGTAGTAGCCGCAACAGAGGTTGAGGAAATCGTCCGCGCAGAGTGGAGAGATCTCGGAATGCCTGAGACACTCTGGAACTGTCGTGTGAAAGAGTTTGGCCCACTTATCGTATCTATAGATGCAGAGGGTAACAACTGGTTCGAGCAGCAGAAAGTTGAGTTCAACAAGAAAAAAGATGCAGCAACAGAGGAAATCTGCAAGCAGGTAGGATTCATCAAATAGTTGCCGGAGCCTGGTATCAAATTTATTTAGAACCCAATTGCCATGAAAGTATTCTGGCAAAATATATACCCGCAGAATGCGGGAGAAAACATAAAAAAATATAATTTTTCGCGCAAAGGCTCTCACATAATTTGACTATTATGTGGGAGCTTTTAGATATATGAAATTAGAATAGTATGATAATCATTTCCATAGGATATTAAAATAAATTACTGCAATAAAAAAGATTATTGCCGGTAACTAAAAAAGAGAGGAATAAATGATAATGAAGCAATTCCTGAGAAAAACAATGAAAAATGTAGCAGCCTACGTGGAACTTTTTCTGTCGGCAGTACTGGTGTTTGTGATAGTGGTGCTTATTATAAAGCTTATAGGGCAGTGCTTTTTTGATATATGGCATGATAAAATTAAACTGGAGTATTACATGGAATATATCATGTCGCTTGCAATCGGCGTGGAGTTTGTGAAAATGCTCTGTACTCATAAGCCGGGTACAATCATAGAGGTGCTTTTGTTTGCAACAGCCAGGCAGATGATCGTGGAGCATCTCAATGTATATGAGACACTTGTCGGAATAGGTGCGATAGCGGCGCTTTTTGCCATCAGAAAATTCCTTTTCTGCAGCTTTGATGAGGCAGACCACATGATATGCCGTGGCAGCCAGACGGTAGCGAGGGCGAATTTTATTTCCGGAACAAATATACCGGAGGAAAAGACAAAGCTGCTTAGAGATGTGATAAGCGAAAAATTGCAGGATGAGGGTAAAAATGTGTCAATCGGAGCCTGTGTGTATTACCAGGATTGTGCGCTCAGAGTTGATAATGTGAAGCAGGGCGTTGTCACAAGAGTCGAGGTAATTAAAAATCTGTAGATAAAAAGAGGATCAGCACATCTGTGCTAATCCTCTTTTTGCTACTCCAGATTAAGTTTCTTTGTCATATTGTATATCGAGCCTGCGACATACACTACTGTGAGAAGCAGCGATACGGCAAGTGCACCGATGACCACTTTGTTCATAAGACCTGCAACCTCCTGATGGTTTAATACATTTAAAATATAAGTGATAGATCCCTTTGATGACAGCGGAATAAAAAATGTAAAAATCATCACTATAATATTTGCTACCTGACCGATCACATAAAGTATGATGAAAGTAAGCACAGAGTTAGCATCTTTGCTTCCATTTGCCCTGTAGCCGGTAGTAAGGCTGAAAAACAATATAGAGATCGTGTAGAGCAGGGATATTACTGCAATACTGCCAAACATTACAACAGGACTCATTGTAAATCCGGCATTGGCAAACTCATCAGACATACTTCCTATAATATCTTTAATCCATGCAAAGCCATGGTTCATTATAGAAAATGTTAAAACAGCAACTATCAGATCGAGTATAAAAAGTACAAAAGCTGTCAGGAATTTTGACACATACAGCTTCCATGGCTCGACAGGCAGCGTATTCATGAGGTAGCCTTCGTCTTTTAACAGATTGCGTCTGAAGTAAATAACTATGATCACTAAGCTGCAGATCAGCATGGCGATTACTGATAGGCTATGCAGTGCCCAGAAAAATACTGATACAAGATCAAATTCAAAGCTATCCAAAATTATTTCTGTCAGGGCTGACACAAACACCAGTGCATAAAGTCCGATATGCTCCCTGAATTGCTCCCTGAAATCATATTTAATTAATTTTAACAGCATGCGAACACCTCCCTGAAAAGCTCATCAACACTTTTCTTGTAATTAGTGCGGATATTGTCTACGGAATCGTTTAGGAAAATACCGCCACCTCTGATAAATACCACATCATCGAGTACTTTTTCTATATCACTTATTAGATGAGTTGTGATAAGAATTGTTGAATCTTCATTATAGTTTTCGATTATTGTGCGTAAAATATAGTCTCTTGCGGCAGGATCGACACCGCCCATAGGTTCATCGAGCAGATAAAGCTTTGCATCCCTGCTCATTACAAGCACGATCTGTACTTTTTCACGCATACCTTTTGAGAGGCTTTTGATCTTTGCCTGTGGATCAACTCCGAATTTCTCAAGCATGGTATTTGCACGCTCAGGTGAGAAATCAGCATAGAAATCCTTGAAAAATGCAATGATATCACTCACCTTTTTTGACGGATTAAGATATGTCCGCTCAGGAAGATATGATACCATAGCCTTACTCTTTACTCCGACAGGCTCACCGTCTATCAGTATCTGCCCCGTGGTTGGCTGCAATACTCCGGCAAGCATCTTTATCAGTGTACTTTTACCACTGCCGTTAGGACCAAGGATGCCGATAATTTTTCCACCGGGAAAAGTCACATTCATATTCTTGATAACTTTATGGCTCTTATAGTTTTTGCTTAGACTTTTGATTTCAATACGTTCTGCCATTTACATCACTCCTTTTTTAAACTTTTAAGATAATTTTCATACACCGTAAGGGACTGTTCAGGTGTAAAACCAACCTTTGACATCCCTTCACAAAACTCACTGCACAGCTTATGTGCCAGATCATTTTTTAGTGAGTCAGCCTGATTTCCCATGTCTGCGACAAATCTGCCTGAGGTACGTCTCGACTCCAGATACCCGTCACGCTCAAGCTCAGATAAAGCCTTTTGCATGGTGTTTGGATTTACACCGGCTGACAATGCCAGTTCTCTTACGGATGGCACTTTGTTACCTGGCTTTAGGCTGCCGTTTGCAATATCCATCTTGAACCGGTCTATGATCTGTAGGTATATGGGCGTTTCGTTGTTAAAATTCCATTCCATCATTTCACCTGCTTTTGTACTACTGTATTATTTGATTAATACAATAATACATGTGAGGTTATTTGTCAACTACAAATTAATTTCTTACAAAAATGTAAGATACGAGGTCGAAATGTAAGCTGATTCGATAGCATACATTCCGGCATTTTGTTATTATAATTACATGAAGCATCAACAATGTAAGTTGTGAAGCCGATTATGACGTCATATTTAAAATAAATGTAACAAAAATAGAAGTTTAAATAACATTTTGAAATCATCGTAAAGGAGCATTGAAATGGCAATCTTAGAAGTAAGTAACCTCAAAAAAATATATACCACCAGATTTGGTGGAAATCAGGTACAGGCATTGAAAAACATCAATTTCTCTGTAGAGGAAGGTGAGTATGTGGCAATCATGGGAGAGTCCGGCTCAGGAAAGACGACACTTTTAAATATTCTCGCGGCACTTGATAAGCCGACAGCGGGAGAGGTACTCTTAAATGGAAAGAACCTTGTCTCATTAAAGGAAAAGGAGATATCTGCCTTCAGACGTGAGCATCTGGGCTTCGTATTTCAGGATTTTAATCTGCTTGACAATTTTTCACTGAAGGACAATATCTTTTTACCGCTTGTGCTGTCAGGTGTGGATTATAGGGATATGGAAAAAAGGCTTGCACCTATAGCTTCGCTGCTTGGAATTGAAAAGCTGCTTAATAAATATCCATATGAGGTGTCAGGAGGACAGAAGCAAAGGGCAGCAGTGGCACGTGCGATAATAACAAATCCCGAATTAATTTTGGCAGATGAGCCAACAGGAGCACTGGATTCAAAGGCAACAGACAGTCTGCTTAGGCTGTTCAACAGGATAAACGAGGACGGACAGACCATTCTCATGGTGACACACAGCACAAAGGCTGCAAGTCATGCCAACAGGGTGCTTTTCATAAAGGACGGTCAGGTGTTTCATCAGATTTACCGTGGCAATCTTACAAATGACGAACTCTATGTGAAGATTCAGGATGCACTTATGCTGATTACGACAGGTGGTGAGAAGCATGAATAAAATATATAGCAGGCTGGCATTTACAAATATAAAAAATAATAAGACTCTTTATATGCCTTACATTATATCGGGAATGGTCATGATAGCCATGTTTTATGTGATGATGTTTTTAAACAACTCAAAGGGACTTGGCAAGGTGCCGGGCGCGGATGCACTGGCGTCGATAATGGGGCTTGGATGCGGAACAATAGCGGTTTTTTCATATATATTTCTGTTTTATACAAACAGCTTTATCATCAAAAGGCGCAAGAAAGAGGTAGGAATATACAATATTCTTGGCATGGAAAAGCGTCATATCGCGAGAGTTTTGATAATTGAGACACTTACCGTAGCAATAGTATCTGGAATCATAGCCGGTATTTTATTTTCCAAGCTGATGATTATGTTTCTTTATAGGATTATAAATATTAAAGCACAAATTGATTTCGCTGTATCTACTGGCGCTGTCGTAAATACAATACTTATTTTTGGAGTGCTGTATTTTCTTACTCTCATCTATAACCTGATGCAGGTGAAGCTTGCTAATCCGATAGAGCTGCTTCGCGGTGGCAATGTCGGTGAGAAAGAGCCGAAGAGCAAATGGCTTATCGCTATAATCGGACTAGGCTGTCTTGCCGGGGGATATTATATTGCGATTACCACAAAGAGCCCTCTTCAGGTGCTTTCACTGTTCTTTGTCGCAGTGCTTCTTGTCATCGTCGGAACGTATCTTTTATTTATTTCAGGAAGCATTGTGATACTTAAGGCACTCAGGAAAAACAAGAAGTTTTACTATAATAAAAAGCATTTTGCGGCGGTTTCAGGGATGATTTACAGAATGAAGCAGAATGCGGGCGGACTAGCGAGTATATGCGTGCTTTCCACAATGGTGCTGGTTGTTGTTTCCACAACCGTGAGCATGTATGCGGGCATGGAGGGAGAACTTAAGCAGAGATATCCTTCGGATATCAGTGTATATAGCTGGTATAAGGAAGTGCCGGCTGATGTGAATCTGGATGATGCACTTAAAGAAGCTGCTGCAGATTCGGATAAAATAATAGCTGACTCAGCTTGTAATGTTAAAGACAGCAAAAGCTACACTTATTTTAGCTGGACAGTGTTTAGAGAGGGGACAGAGTTTAAGCCGGTGTTAAGTTACGATAACGATATTTCCCTGTTGTATTTTGTCACAGGAGATGAAATTGATGAGATGGAGACCGGCTTTAAAGAGAGTCTGAATAAAAAAATCCCACAGCTTGATACCGGATCGGTGGCTGTTTATGGAACAGAAAAGTTTAATGGCGATATAATTAATCTGTTGGGCAAAGAATTTAAAGTGGCTGCGGCAGAAAAAACTGCTGTAAGTAAAGACAGCTATATGTCCTCTATGTATAGTGGTGTGTACTATGTAGTGGTAGACAGTAAGGCAACACTTGCAGAGATATTTAACCTGAACAGCTCGCTGGGAGGGGATAGTGTGCCGACTATGCTCAACAATGAAATTGATTATAATCTGTATGGCAGCAGTGAGGATAAGGTTGCTGTGGCAAAGGCGCTGGATAAGCATTTTGAGGAAAATAGTGTAAAATCAGATGTGTCAGGCTTCTATGAGGAAAGCCGTGATGCAAACAGAGAACAGATTTATGTATTGTATGGTGGCCTGTTCTTTATCGGAATATTCCTTGGAACGATGTTTCTTATGGTTACTGTGATGATTATTTTCTATAAGCAGATTTCAGAGGGCTATGATGACAAAGCACGCTATGAGATTATGGAGAAGGTAGGCATGAGCAATGACGAGGTGAAGAAATCCATTACTTCGCAGGTGCGTATGGTGTTTTTCCTGCCGATTATCCTTGCAGCGTGTCATCTTGCAGCAGCATTTCCTCTGCTTCGCAGACTGCTTGTCATGTTCAATCTTACGGATATTAAGTTAATTGCAATCTGCATGTCTGCTACGTTTTTGGTGTTTGTGGCTATATACTATATTGTTTTCAAGATTACTTCGAGAGCATACTACAGGATTGTGGGAAACCAGATTTAGGGGTTTCATATGAATTATGAATGCGCTATAATAGGACATAGCAATGATGCGTAAGAATATAGAGCGAGAGGAACAAGCAGTATGAGTATGACAGAAACAATTAAACTTTACGACAGGGATGCATATGCCATAGAGTTTGAGGCAGATATTATATCTTGCGAGCCGAACAAGGCAGATGATAAGCAGTTTGATATAATATTAAATCAGACTTTATTTTTCCCGGAGGAGGGCGGACAGAGCCCGGACATGGGAATACTTGGTGGCTACAGGGTCGTTGATGTGCAGATTAAGAATGGAGTCATTACTCATACGGTGGATATTTCCGCAGGTGATTGCTGCATAATGGGCAAAGAAGAGGCTCAGACAGAAAAGAAGACTGATGGACAGATTATAGGTATGGAGTGCGCTTCTGAGAAAGCGGAGCTTGCAGCAGGCGTCCATGTACATGGCAAAATAGACTGGCAGCATCGTTTTTATAATATGCAGCAACACAGTGGAGAGCACATTTTTTCGGGAATTGTCCACCGCAGGTTTGGTTTTGAGAATGTGGGCTTTCATCTGAGTGATTCTGTAGTGACAATGGATTTCAGTGGAGTGATTTCACCGGAGGATATAGCAGAGGTGGAGCATGAGGTAAATGTAGCCATTTCAAAAAATATTCCGATAGAGGTGACATATCCGTCAAGGGATGAGCTTGCGCAGATGGAGTACAGAAGCAAAATCGAGATTGAAGGACAGGTCAGAATAGTGACAGTGCCGGGGTATGATGTGTGTGCATGCTGTGCGCCGCATGTGAAGCGCACCGGCGAGATTGGCATGCTTAAGGTTATGAATTATCAGAATTATAAAGGAGGCGTCAGAATCAGCATCCTTTGTGGTTTCAGGGCACTGGAGGCTTTCAGACAAAAGTGCGACATTATCTCAGAGCTCATGGGGATATTTACCACAAATCAGGAGGCTATTGTGGATAACGTCACAAAGCTTAAGGCAGTAAACCAGTCACTTAAGTCAGAGCTTGGCACTGCAAAGTCAGCGCTTTTGGATTATAAGGTAGCAGAGCTTCCTGCTGATACGGACAATGCAGTATTGTTTGAGGACGGCATTGATACGAATACAGCAAGAAATTGCGTCAATGGCCTTGTGGAGAAATATAGTGGCTTTAGTGCATTTTTTACAGGAAATGATGAGGCGGGCTATAGCTTTATTATCGGAAGCAAGAATGCAGACTGCAATACAGTTGCCGCAGCACTGAGAAATAAGCTGGGTGCCAGAGGCGGTGGTAAGCCGGTTATGGTGCAGGGATCTGTAAAGGCAGCAAAGAGCGAGATTGAGGAAGTGCTAAAAGAGGTGCTTTAACTTTTTGAAAATATAGTTTGTGGGACGGATTAATAACACAAAAGCGGTTTCAGGACATTGCATCCTGAAACCGCTTTTATTGTAAAAATTATATCCAAAGATAATTATTTGTTAGATCTTCTCCAAATGTGCATCTTCTCAGCCTCTTTGATGAGCTCATCACGGAAATCAGGATGAGCAACTGAGATGATTGCTTCAGCCTTCTGCCATGTAGAAAGACCCTTTACATTTACCATACCATACTCTGTAACGATATAGTGAGTATTGGCTCTTGTGTCAGTAACGACAGAACCCTCTACAAGAGTAGGACGGATACGTGAGTGAACTACGCCCTGCTTGTCGGTGAAAGTTGAAGAGCAGCAGATAAAGCTCTTTCCACCGTTTGACATATAAGCACCGAGAACGAAATCAAGCTGTCCGCCGGCACCGCTGATGTGCTTTGTGCCTGAGGTCTCTGAGCTGATCTGTCCGAAGAGGTCAAGGTCTACACAGTTATTGATTGAGATGAAATTGTCAAGTGCGGCAATATTCTTGATATCATTTGTGTAGCTTACCGGGGCACTCATGAGCTCAGGATTCTCATCGAGGTAATCGTACATCTTCTTGGTTCCGGCACCGAAGCCGTAAGCCTGACGATAACGGTCGATGTTTTTCTTTGCTCCTGTGATTTTTCCGGCCTTTGCGATGTCAACGAATGCGTCAACGTACATCTCTGTGTGGACACCGAGATCCTTGAGGTCTGACTCAGCGATGAGTGAGCCTACTGCGTTTGGCATTCCGCCGATACCGAGCTGGAGACAGGCACCGTTTGGAATCTGGTCAACGATAAGCTCTGCAACCTTCTTGTCTACATCTGTTGCAGGACCACCGGCACCAAGCTCTCCGATTGCAGGGTTGTCACCCTCAACAATGTAAGAAACCTGTGAAATATGTACATTGGCTTCTGAACCGCCGTGACAGCGAGGCATGTTTTCATTGACCTCAACGATGATTTTCTTTGAAGTCTCGCATACAGCACCGAGGTGAGATGCGTTAGGACCAAAGTTGAAGTATCCGTGTGAATCCATCGGTGCAACCTGGAACATAGCGACATCGTCAGGTGTTGTTGAATCTCTATAATAACGAGGAAGCTCTGAGTAACGGATTGGTGAGTAGAAAGAACAGCCTCTCTTGATAAGCTTTCTCTCATAACCGCCCATGTGCCATGAGTTCCATGTGAAGTGCTCGCCGGCATCCTCACGCTCGAAAATGGCAAGTGGCTTAAGCAAAATACCACCACGTACATTGACATCCTTAAGTTCATCAGTTCTTCTGGCAAGTGCCTTGTCGAGGGCATCAGGTGTGCCTGTGCACCAGCCGTAGTCAACCCAGTCGCCTGATTTGACAATTTTTACTGCCTCATCTGCTGAGACAAGTTTCTGCTTGTACTCTTCTAAAAAGCTCATAAAATCCTCCTTAGATACCTAAAATGATAGTAGCAAAATGCTACGTTAAAAAAATAACAAACCCTATAATCTCTATATTATCACTTTAGAGAGGATTTTACAAGTTGGTAAATGCTGGTAGAGACTTTTATATGACAGCCTCTGCTAGTCACCCTCCGGAAGCATCCATTCCTCAGCCTGCTTCTGGTAATCGGCCGCCTGGCTGCGCAGTGAATCAATCAGCTCCTTATCGCCTTTAAATACATTCCTTGATTTAGGAGGAAGCGAATCAAGCTTTTTCTGCTTCTCATCAGCCCATCTTGAGTAGCACTCAGACAGGGCATGAAGCGCCTTGCCACCGCCGCACTCCACATCGAGTACCGGCTTTGTCTCGAATGCAGCGTTGTAATACCACAGGCTTGCCTCCTCATAGTCTGCCTTGTCGAAATAGTACGCACCGAGCTCACAGCACACCTCGCTGCAGCCATCAACTGCTACATTTTTTAGGGCAACAGAAAAAAATTTGTCATAGTCGCCATTCATGCGATAGTAGCGTGATAGCACGCAGGTGGATTCGATGTCGGGGCTGTTGCGGTATTCACCCTGAAAATATGGCAGGGCATTGGTAAAATCCTCGGGGCTTCCGCATTTTAAAAGCTCCTTGGCATACATAGTCGCTATACTTTTTGGCAGGGTGCCGTTTCTTTCAAAGGAGCGCTTGAATATGGTAAAATCACGTTTGCCGTGAGTGCCCTGCGGCAGATGTTGTATACAGATATCGCTGTCATAGACTACAGGCTCTAAGCGAACCGTTTCGTGCACCGGATTAATCCATGTAAACGTGCGAAGCCTCTTGAACAGCTTCGGGCGATACTCTGAGGATGAATTTTGCACTGTGTTGAATTTGCTTGGAGTAATGTATTTCATCTGGACAATCTCAATTTCCGGCAGCAGCGCAGCCTTAAGCATCATGAAACGCCTGCGGTTGGTATCGTCGAGCACCTCGTCGGCATCAGGTGCATATATGTATTCCTGCGTAGCCTTGGAAAACGAAAAATTCCTGGCCGCAGCAAAATCGTCGCACCATGAGAAATCATAGATTTTGTCCGTATACCGTGCAGCTATCTCCTTTGTGCTGTCCGTCGAGCCGGTGTCCACTATGATGATTTCATCCATCAGCCCTTTGAGACTGTTCAGGCATCGTTCGAGCACCTCTTCTTCATTTTTTACTATCATGCATAAGCTAATTGTAATCATATTTATCTCCATTTACCGGTCGGATGTTATAATAGTTACGATTATATTATAATATATATATCGGCATGTTTTGCAGAAATATTTGTGTATTGTAAATATTGCCGGGATTTCATATAATTGAAATGGAATGTCGACAGATAAACTTATTTCTAAAGGCTATAGAATTTCAGATAAACTATATAATCAGATTTTAGCAAGGAATAATGAAGTAATTTAGAAGAGGAACAAATATGGAAAATCATACAATTGTAACACTGAAAAAAGGCGAAGGACGCACTATAAAGGCAGGTGGCGCATGGATTTTTGACAATGAAATAGACACAATCACAGGCACCTTTACGAACGGAGATATTGTTGTGGTACACGATTTTGACGGATATCCGATGGGGCGCGGCTTCATAAACCAGAATTCAAAAATCCGTATCAGAATGATGACAAGAAAAGCAGACCAGCTGATTGATGACAATTTCCTCAGGATGAGAGTGCAAAATGCCTGGGATTATCGCAAGCAGGTGATGGCAGGAGGCAATGATAATGTGCCTGATTTAAACTGCTGTCGTGTGATATTTGGCGAGGCTGATTTCCTGCCGGGTATTACAGTGGACAAATACGCAGATGTGCTTGTGGTGGAGTGTCTTGCACTTGGAATGGAGCAGTTTAAGGAGAAAATCGTTGAACTGTTAAAGGAAGTGCTGGCGGCGGACGGAATAAATATTCGTGGAGTATACGAGCGCAGTGATGCAAATGAGCGCAAAAAAGAAGGTCTTCCTAAGGTAAAAGGCTTTATAGGAGCTGAGTTTGACACAAATGTGGAGATAGTAGAAAACGCAGTTCACTATATGGTCGATGTGGAAAATGGACAGAAAACAGGCTTCTTCTTAGACCAGAAGTATAACAGGCTTGCTATGCAGCGCATCTGCAAGGGGAAAAGAGTGCTCGACTGCTTCACGCACATGGGCACATTTGCCCTCAATGCAGGAATTGCGGGGGCAAGTGAGGTCACAGGACTTGATATATCAGAGTATGCGGTTAAGCAGGCTACAGAAAATGCGAAGAGAAATAATCTCTCAGACACAGTGAAGTTTCGCGTTGCAAATGTGCTGGATGAGCTGCCACGGCTCGCTGCAGACGGTGAAAAATATGACGTAGTCATTCTGGATCCTCCGGCATTTACAAAGTCGCGTGAGGCTACCAAAAATGCGATAAAGGGCTACCGCGAGATTAACATGAAGGGACTTAAGCTTGTTAAGGATGGTGGATTTCTGGCTACCTGCTCATGCTCTCATTTCATGACGCAGGAGCTGCTTGCAAAAACGGTCAAGGAAGCGGCAAAGGCCACTCACAAGAGGCTGCGCCAGGTGGAGTTCCGCACACAGGGACCGGATCATCCAATACTGTGGGCCAACTCAGCTAATGTACCGGAGTCGTATTATCTTAAGTTTTTCATCTTCCAAGTTGTTGAAGAGAAGTAAGGGCTGGAAAGTGGCGGTAATGCTTGATTTATAAGGGCTGGAAGGTATTTAGTGATTAGCTTGCAAACCTTGTAAAGTATCGCAAAATATCGTATCACAGTGGTATAAAATGTTAAGAAAAATGGTAAGTCTGAGTGGTAAGCACCTGAAATGTAGCGAGTGGTAAGCTTATGGGGAAAACGGTATGTTCTATTTGAATGATAATGAGGAACTAACCACACGTAGCTTTCTTTTTCAAATAAGAGATGATATTATTATGGTGGAAAGAAAAACGACTTACTAAAAGTTACAAATACATACGGAATGACTACGGTATTGAGACTTTTTTGAAAAGAAAGTTATAATATTATTATCATGGAAGTAATGAACAGAGCGTGATCGAGATAATGTGCAACGAAACGCATATCGTAAACTCTCCATGGTCTATACATAGAATACTATTTGTGTTTGGGTAGTTTTATAACGAAATATTTATTTAAAAGTTAACAAATTATTTATTGTGATTTTTCTATTTTTTGTATATAATAGGTTAACAAAATAAATATTCAAGAAAATAAAATAAGTATGGGTATAATTTATCAGAAAAGATATACTGATTATGAAGGAGGGAGAAATATGTACGCAAATTTGGATAAACAATTGAAAAGAAATAATTATCTTCCTTATATTAGTAAAAAGAACGATGAGGTACAAATGATAATTTCTCATGAGATTACGGTACAATTAGGGCGTGAGATGAGAAAGATGTCGCGTACACTTAGCAGAACTATTTTGGAGGGATTAGATATTGAACACAGAAAATAGTAAAGAAACTGAAAAGGTAAGCGCAGATAAGTCCGCAGATGAAAAATTTGAAGATGCAGTGATTAATGATGTAATTGAAAAGTTCCAGAAGAAGATCGGCATGAAGTAAAGAAAATGATGACTATGTCAATGCAGATGGGAAGAGTAATGTCCGCGTCTCCAGAAATGGAACTAATGAAGAAAATGACTTCCCAAAATATAGATACATTTCTAGAAGGGCAGAAGGCTGCAATGGAGTATGAGTTTAAAGAGTCTAGGGAGAACAAAATTTTTCTTGGAATAGTAGTCCTGCTTTTTATGATATTTATTATTGTACTTGTTTTTCTTTTAGGAGATAAACCAGACATTTTGGAAAAAGTACTATATACAATTGGAGGGTTGATTGTAGGTGCTTTTGGTGGATATGGGTTTGGAAAAACAAAAAGGAATGATGAGTAAAAATGATTCATCTATAAGCAGAAATGGGGAATCAAAAGTTTAGTGGGACCAAAAGTTTTTTAGGGACAATCAGTAGGAAAAGACACTAAAATCGTTTGAGTTTTTAGAGTCTAGATAAAGTTGAATAAAAACGTTGGATAATCAAAGTTCTTTAGGGTTTGCCAATCTATTTTAGGGTTTGTCGATAGGG
>OHMQ01000255.1_pt1 | contig 14643 bp, 13 predicted proteins | sample 1569401 | NCBI WGS metagenome assembly OHMQ01 (sample SAMEA3879501, study PRJEB24766) | human gut metagenome | biome: human-associated habitat; feature: feces | place: USA | collected 1985/1987 | reverse complement strand
ACCGCTACCCGCGAACAGGCCTGCACCATGCTGTGCATGCTGTAATGCACAAAACAGTCAAAACGTCCTCCGGGGTACCCGGGGGACGTTTTTTATGGCTGTCAAAAAGTAATACTTTTTGACAAGGGGATTTGCGGCCTGAGAAAATGATTGGACTTTTTTCGCCGCTCCGGCGGTGAAAGGCTACGAGGTTTTTGACAAGCTGAACAGGTCCTCCGGGGTGTCCGGAGGACCTGTTTCCATACGCTGCGAGCGCCAAGTCAAAAGTCAGACGACTCCGTCTATATGTAACAAAACCTCACATTTTTAATAAATTGACACAAAGCAGACGTGCTGCCCGGATTGAAAATCCTCACACGCGATACTATAATATAGTGGAAAACAAGAAAATTACAGCGCGCCCGGGCGCGCCGGAAAGGAATGTGCATACACCATGAAAAAAAGCAAGAAGTTTTTGTGTCTGCTGCTCGCACTGGTGATGGCCGGGAGTCTTCTGCTCCTGCCGGCGGCCGCTGCGAACACGCAGTCCGGCGCAACGCGCTACCCGACGGTCTATGTCCACGGCCTGATGGGCTGGGGCGAACACGACCAGATCTATTCCGCCGTCCCCTACTGGGGTCTGTCGACCGACCTGATGCCGTATATGACGAGCAAGGGTTATGAGAGCTACGCCGCCTCCGTTGGCCCGCTCTCGAGCGCGTGGGACCGCGCGTGCGAGCTCTACGCCCAGCTCACCGGCACGACCGTGGACTACGGCGCGGCGCACGCCGCCGAATATGGCCACGCGCGCTACGGTGCGACGTATGACAAGCCGCTGTTTGAGGGCTGGAGCGCGAGCAAGAAGATCAACCTCGTCGGCCACAGCTTCGGCGGCGCGACGATCCGTCTGTTCCTGGACATTCTGGCCGACGGCTCTGCAGAGGAGCAGGCTGCAGCCAAGGCCGCCGGCACGGAGGTCTCCCCCTTCTTCGAGGGCGGAAAGGCTGACTGGGTCTATTCCCTGACGACGCTGGCTGCCCCGCACAACGGCACGACCTTCCTCGAGTGCTGCGACAACATGGCGCAGTTTGCAGCCGAGGCCTCAACCGCGATGGCAAAGCTGCTGGGCATCTCGGACTTCAAGGGCGTGTATGATTTCCAGCTCGAACAGTTCGGCTTCTACCGCAAGGACGGTGAGACCGTGCTCGAGGCGCTTGATCGCGTGCTGCACTCGGACTTCCTGTCGCACAACGACAATGTCTTCCGCGACCTGACCATCGACCGCGCACTGGAGCTCAACGACGATATCGAGATCCAGCCCAATGTCTATTACTTCTCCTACGCCGGCGACAAGACGCGCCAGAGCAGCGCCACCGGTGAGCGCACCTCGGCCGTCGACATGACGCCGCTGTTCGTGCCGTTTGCAAACAGAATGTGCAGCTATTATGACCAGACGACTGTGGGCGGCTTCCGCATCGACAAGACCTGGGCACCGAACGACGGCCTCGTCAACACCGTCTCCGCCCTGTATCCGACCGACAGCGCCGGCCGCTGCCTGACCAAGGCCGGTCAGACCGGCTATCTCCAGCAGGATGGTTACTCCAACGTCAGCTATCAGCCCGGCGTGTGGAACGTGATGCCTGTGCGCCACTATGATCACGGCAACTTCATCGCCGGCATGCCCGTGCCCGATCTGGCGTCGCAGAGCGTGACCGCGCTGCGCCAGTTCTACCTGAGCCTGATGGACAATCTCTCCCACGTGAGCGCGGCGTCCGGTCTGCCGTTCACGGATGTGGCAGCCGACCGCTGGAGCTACACCTACATCAAGCAGATGTATGATGCCGGTGTCGTCTCCGGCATGACGCCCACGACCTTTGAGCCGGCGGGCGATGTCACACGCGCGCAGTTTGTAACCATGCTCGCCGGTCTTGCAAAGGCGGACGTGTCGAAATACCCGGCCACCTCGTTCCGCGACGTGCCGGAGGGCGCGTGGTATGCGCCCTACGTCAACTGGGCCCTCGCCAACGGCATCGTCAGCGGCACAAGCGCCACGACCTTCTCGCCCGACGCCAAGATCACGCGGCAGGACATGGCCGTGATGCTCTATCAGTATACGCAGCGCTACGATGTCGCACTGCAGCAGCAGACGGTCACGCCCTTCACGGACGAGAGCAGCATCTCCGCCTATGCTCTGCCCGCTGTGCAGGCGCTGCACCGTGCAGGTGTCATCAGCGGCATGCCCGACGGCAGCTTCCAGCCGTTCGGCACTGCGACCCGTGAACAGGCGTGCGTCGTGCTGTGCGCCCTGTAAGACAGACTTTCAAATCCACCGCATTGCCCTCCCGGAGCCGTCCGGGAGGGCAATTTTATGCGCTCGCACGGTCTTCGCCGGTCATTTCCGGCTACGTCTCGGCGTCGAGGCAGGCCGGCACTGCCCACGCCGCCTTCGCACCGCTTGCTGTTGCCCGCGCGGTGCATTTGTGGTATACTCGCGGCAGACTGAAAAATGAGGCGACGACATGGACATTCTCTATCAGGACAACAGCATCCTCGTGTGCATCAAGCCTGCGGGCGTCCTGTCCACGGACGAGCCGGGCGGCGTGCCCGAGCTGGTGCGTCAGGCGCTCGGCGACCCGAAGGCCTGCGTGCGCACCGTGCACCGGCCTGTGATAAGGATACGATCCTCCGGCATTACGACAACGCGCTCCAGGTAGGCGGTGCGCTCGCCCGCACGCCGGACGCCGCGTCCAGGCTCTCGGCGCAGATCCGCGGGCATGACTTCGGAAAGACATATCTGGCCGTCGTGCATGGAGCGCCTTCGCCTCTGCAGGGCACTTACCGCGACCTGCTGCGCCGTGACCCGAACGAGCGCAAGACCTACGTCACGGACAGGATGGCCAAGGGCGTGCAGGAGGCCGTGCTCGACTACGATGTGCTCGGCACGCGCGCGGAGCTCTCGCTCGTGCGCATCTATCTGCAGACCGGGCGCACGCATCAGATCCGCTGCCAGTTCTCGTCGCGCGGTCTGCCGCTCTGGGGCGACAGAAAGTACAGCACCCTGCCCGATGACGGGCCGATCGCGCTCTGGTCACACTGCCTGCACTTTGCCCACCCGGAAACCGGCGAGGTGCTCTACTTCGAGCAGCAGCCGCCGGACTGCTATCCGTGGGACCGATTTACCGAATTGGACGACTGAAATTCCCCGCGCTGCCGCGCGGGGAAAATTTTTACGCAAATCAGCGCCGTTGTCCTATAAAATGTCTTGCGAACGACACTATGTCCCGATATAATGTACACAAATTGCCGGTTACTGTGAGAATTTTTAATGCGGAAACAATCACTTGACTGGAGGTTATTATGAACAAAACGCGCAGATTTTTGTCCCTGCTGCTCACGCTCGTGCTCACGCTGAGCCTATGCGTGATCCCGGCTGCCGCCGCGAATACCCAGGCCCGCTCAGACGACCCGGTCGTGTTCGTGCACGGCCTGATGGGCTGGGGGCAGCGCGACAAGATCAACCGCATCATGCCCTATTGGGGCATGACCACAGGCAGTCTGACAGACTACCTCTCCTCACAGGGCTATGAAACGTATGCCGCTTCCGTCGGCCCGATCTCGAGCGCATGGGATCGCGCGTGCGAGCTCTATGCGCAGCTCGTCGGCGCGCGCACGGATTACGGCGTCAAGCATTCTCAGGACTTCGGCCACGACCGCTACGGCATTGACTACGAGCAGCCGCTCTTTGACGGCTGGGGCACAAAGCGCGCCGTGAACCTCGTCGGCCACAGCTTCGGCGGCGCGACCACGCGCCTTTTCCTTGAGATCCTCACCAACGGCTGCCCGGAGGAGGTCGCCGCAGCCAGGGCCGCCGGCGTCGAGCCGAGCCCGTTTTTCCTCGGCGGCAAGGGCAGCTGGGTGCACTCGCTGACCGCCATCGCCGCGCCGCACAACGGCACGTCATTCATTGAGTGCAACGCAGACTTTACAAAGGCTGCGTCCGAGCTTGCCACCTCCGCATCCAAGGCGCTGGGGCTGTCCAAATTCAAGGGCGTGTATGATTTCCAGCTCGACCAGTTCGGCATCCGCAAGGACGACAATGAGACCTTTGCACAGGCGCTCGAGCGCGTGCTCAAATCCGATTTCCTGTCGCACAACGACAACGCCTTCCTCGACCTCACGATCGACAAGTCGCTGGAGATCAACAAGGGCATCGCCATCCAGCCGAATATCTACTATTTCTCCTACGCAGGCGACCAGACCACGGCCGATCCGCGCACCGGAAACCACTATCCCACCGTGTCTGCCATCCCGTCGAACGGTATGTGCGCGCTGATGCTGTCGTTCTCGTACAACATGGGCAAATACTATGACAAGTATACCGCCGGCGGCATCTACATCGATCGCAGCTGGCTGCCGAACGACGGGCTCGTGAACACCGTCTCCGCCCGCTATCCCGGCGGCGCACCGCACACGGACTTCGCGCCCGGTCAGACGCCGCAGCGCGGCATGTGGCAGGTGCTGCCGGTCGAGGAGCTGGACCATCTGGCCGCGATCGGCGGCGTGATGAACACCGGCGTCGTGCGCACACGTATGTTTTACCGCCGGGTCATGGCGCTGCTCGACGCGGCCGGCGCCAACTCGTGATCCCCGCCCGGGACCGGGCATACGATACCGCAAAGTGCACAAGATAAGATAAGGAGTGTATGGATTATGGATTCTATTGAAAGCTATCTGCGCAAGCTGATCGTCGCCTCCGTGGGCGCGGCCGACCTCGGCTGCGAAAAGCTCGGCAAGCTGCTCGACGAGTGCGTCGCGCGCGGCGAAGTGACCGTGGAGAAGGGCCGCGTGCTCAACGAGGAGCTCAAGCGCACCTGCAAGCAGGCCGCCGCCGGGGACGCGGACGAAAAGCCCGCCGTGGACGTGGACGCCATGAGCGCCGACGAGCGCGAGGCGCTGCTGCAAAAGCTGCTGGCCAAGAAGGAAGCAGACTGATGGCCGGCCCCGCCGCGCAGCTCGACGAGGCCAAGCGCTTCGCCGAGATCGTCGCCATACTGCAAAAGCATCACCTCGTTCAGGGGCTGACGCCGGAGAAGGTGCGCGATATTTTCGTGGACCTCGGACCAACGTTTGTCAAATTCGGACAAATTCTGTCCATGCGTTCGGACATTCTGCCCAAAGAATACTGCCTCGCGCTCGAGACGCTGCGCACGGACGTGACGCCCATGCCGCTGACCGAGGTGGAGCGCATCCTCACGCAGGCCTACGCCCGCCCGTGGCAGGAGGTCTTTTCCGACATCGGCATCCGGCCGCTCGGCTCGGCCTCGATCGCGCAGGTGCACGCGGCAACGCTCACCGACGGCCAGCGCGTCGTCGTGAAGGTGCAGCGCCCCGACCTGTATGAGATCATGAGCCGCGACGTGCGTCTGCTCAAGCGCGCCGCCGCACTGCTCAAGTACACGCCGCTTGCAAGCGCGCTGGACTTTCACGCCGTACTTGATGAGATCTGGCGCACCGTGCAGGAGGAGCTCGACTTCACGATCGAGGCGGACAACATCGCCGAATTCAAGCGTCTCAACGACGGCATCGTCTATGCCGACTGCCCGGCCACATACCCGATGTGGTGCACGAAGAACGTGCTCGTCATGGAGTACATCGGCGGTCACCAGATCGACGACGCCGCCGGTCTGCGCGCCGACGGCTACGACCTCAACGAGATCGCCGTCAAGCTCGTGCACAACTATATCCGCCAGATCACGGTCTACCGCTTCTTCCACGCCGATCCGCATCCCGGCAACATCCGCGTGCAGGACGGGAAGATCGTCTGGCTCGACCTCGGCATGATGGGACGCATCAGCCCGCGCGAGGCGGAGCTGTACATGGGCATCATCCGCACGATCTATGAGCAGGACGTGCCCGCGCTCACGGACACGCTGCTCTCGCTCGGCCAATATACGCGCATGCCCGACCGGCAGGCGCTCACCGAGCGTATCGGCATCTTCCTGCACAAGTACGAGGCCATGCCGATGGCCGACATGGACATGGGCGTGCTGGTGGACGAGTTCGTGCAGATCCTCAACGAATACGGCGTGTCCGTGCCCGGCTCGCTGACGATGCTCGGGCGCAGCCTGCTCGTCATTCAGGGCATGCTCACGAGCGTGTCGCCGGACGCAAACGTCATCGAGATCGTGGCGGAGTATGTCAGGAACACCGCCCTGAGCCGCGAGCACATCGAAAAGAAGGTCAAGACGCTCGCGCAGCAGCTCGTCCGCTCCGGCGAGAAGCTCACGGTGCTGCCGGCGCAGCTGTCGGAGTTTTTCGGCAAGGCCAACGCCGGACAGCTGACCGTCAACGTGAAAAAGTCGTGGTCGGATGCGGCGCGCGCCGCGCGCTCGAAGCTGCTGGGCCGGCTCATCTTCGCGCTGCTGGACTGCTCGCTGCTGTTTTGCGCGGCCATCACGTGCCTCGCCCCGCTGCCGCGGGTGCTGGGTCTGCCGTGGCCGGCGCTGGTGTTTTTCGCCGCCGCCATCGCCATGACGCTCGCGCTCTTTGACCGCCGCCGCTGGGCGGTGTAACTGCCGCAACATGTGCGCAAAGCCGCCCGGAGGGCACAGCCTTTCGGGCGGTTTTGAATGAAAGTGCAATTTCGCCAGAGAGAACGAACATGAACGAAAAAACAGAAGCAGCCATGTGTATTGACGAGATTGAGGCCGCCGTCTACACGCAGCTCAGGCCGCTCGGCTTCCGGAAATATGGGCGGACACTGCACCGCTTTGTTTCCGGCGACCTGTCGCAGATCATCCACTTCCAGTGCGGTTTGCCGTCCGCGGGCCCCGCACAGCAAATGTGGGTCAATCTCGGCATCCGCATACCGGAATGCGACGAGCGCACCTTTTCCCCGTCGCCGCTGAAGCGGTATTACCACGAATACAACTGCACCCTGCGCTCCCGCCTCGGGAGCATTGACGGCAGGCAGGAGCTGTGCTTTGACCTGCGAGAGCAGCCGTCCCAGCTCTTGAAGCAGATCCTGCCCGATGTGCTGACAAAGGTGCTGCCTGTCTATGACGTGCTGTCCTCCCGGGAGGCGATCCTCGCACACCGGCGTGACTATCCGCACTTCGATGTGATGGGCCGACAGCTGATCCTGCTCGACGAAGTAATGATCTGCGGCCATCTGGGCGACTTGGAAAAAGCACAGGCGCTGTTCGCCCAATACTATGTGAACGCTGTGCGTGCATACCAGCACGACAAAGTCCATGGCAAGCAGGTTTATTTGCAAAAAGGGGAGCGGGTAGTCTACCGCGGGCAGAACATCACGGCCGACAAATCCGGATATTTCACCATCCGCGGCGCGGATGACGGCCACATCTGCTATCTGGCCGGGCTGGCCGAAAGGCTCGGTCTTTTGCTCCCGGATATTGCGCCATAAACAGGAATGACCGCCCCGGCCGGGGCGTGCGCCGCGGCGGTTTTTCTGACGAGAAAGACATATCGAAAAGCCCTGTGAATACAAAAAGTGGTCGGCTGCCATGAGCAGCCGGCCACTTTTTCTTGTCTCAATACAGCTGCGCGATGATGTCCGCGCACCTGTCGATGCCGATGACGCCGCTGTCGAGCGTCAGGTGATAATTTTGCGCATAGCCCCACTTCATGTTGGTGTAGAAGCGGTGATACGCCGCCCGGCGCTTGTCCTTATCCCGCAGCCGATCCTCCGGGGACTGCTCCCGCTCGCCGTAGACCTCCACGATGCGCTTGGCGCGGAACGTCATGTCCGCATGGATAAAGACCTTCAGACAGTCGGCCGTGTCCTGCAGGATGTAGTCTGCGCAGCGGCCCACGATGACGCAGGGGCCTTTTGCGGCAAGGTCCGTAATGACCTTGTACTGGTGCTCCCAGAGGATGTCCTCGTTGGTCGGTCCGAACATCCGGTTGGAAAAGGCGGAGGACAGGAAGCCGCCGGGGGCGTACTCCCCCGCCTCCTGCACATAGTCCGGCGCGAAGCCGGTCTCCTGCGCCATCGCCTGAATGATCTCGGCGTCATAGCAGGGAATGCCCAGCTTTTCCGCCGTCTGTTTGCCGATGGTGCGCCCGCCGCTGCCGAATTCGCGGCTGATGGTAATCACTCTGTTTTTCATGCGTTCTGCACTCCTTCCACATTCAATTCCCGATAGGTTTTCACGATGATGATCGCCGAGATGACAAAGGTCAGGATGTCCGACACCGGCATGGAATACAGCACGCCATCCAGGCCGAAGAACACCGGCAGCAGCAGGGCAAACCCCACGCCGAACACCACCTCACGGAACATGGACAGCAGCGTGGAGGCCAGCGCCTTGCCCACCGCCTGCAGAAAGATGAAGCACGCCTTGTTGACGCAGGCGAGGATCATCATGCACAGATACGTGCGGAAGGCCTTGACGGCAAACGCGGTGTAGTAGCTGCTCTCGTTGGCCGCGCCGAAAATGGTGATGAGCTGCCGGGGAAAGCCCTCTGCCAGCACGAGCGCCGCCGCGCCGACCAGCGCCTCGGCCACCAGCAGTCTGGTGAACAGATCGCGCACGCGCAGCGTCTTGCCCGCGCCCATGTTGTAGCCCACGATGGGGATGCAGCCCGCCGCCATGCCGACCACGATGGAGATGACGATCTGGAAGAACTTCATCACGATGCCGACCACCGCCATGGGGATCTGCGCGTACTGTGCCTGCCCGAACACGGCGTCGAGCGCGCCGTATTTGCGCAGCATATTGTTGATGGCCGCCATCGCCGCCACGAGGCTGATCTGGGACAGGAAGCTCGTGATACCCAGCGTCAGCATCCGGCCGCAGACGCTGCCGCTCAGGGAAAAGTCGGTCTTGGCCGGGCGGATGACCTTCATGTGCAGCAGATACCACACGGCGAGCAGCGCCGTCGCCACCTGCCCGATGACCGTGGCCACCGCCGCACCCATCATGCCCCACTTGCAGGCGAAGATGAAAATGGGGTCGAGGATGATGTTGATGACCGCGCCCGCAAGCGTCGAGACCATGGCAAAACGCGGACTGCCGTCGGCGCGGATGACGGGGTTCATGGCCTGCCCGAACATATAAAACGGGATGCCCAGCGTGATATAGAAGAAGTACTCCTGTGCGTGGTGGAAGGTCTCCTCATTCACCGTGCCGCCGAACATGGCGATGATCCCGTCTGCAAAAACGAGATATATCGCCGTCAGGACAAAACTGCCGGCGACACTTAACACCACCGCGTTGCCGACACTGCGTCTGGCCTTGTCCACCTCGTTTCTGCCCAGCGCCATGCTGACAAAGGCGCAGCAGCCGTCGCCGATCATGACGGCGATGGCCAGTGCCACGACGGTCAGCGGGAACACGACCGTATTGGCCGCGTTGCCGTAAGAGCCGAGGTAACTGGCGTTGGCGATGAAGATCTGGTCGACGATGTTATAGAGCGCACCCACCAGCAGCGAAATGATGCAGGGGATGGCGTACTGCCGCATGAGCTTTCCAATACGCTCCGTCCCCAAAAACTGATTTCCTGTGTCCAAAATATCTCCTTCTTTCCGAAAAATAAAAAAATGCGCAAGTCCCATTCATCCGGACTTACGCATTTCTGCTACACGATCTGCCTATGAAGTTTGCCGCGCTTTTCTGCACGCAAAAAAGCGCGTGGCCGCTCTGCAACTGGATTTACGCAGATACGCCACACGCTGTATGCTGATTATAGCAGAGGTGACTGCAAATTTCAAAGGGATTTCTCCACAAATTTTTGCGCGCACGCGGCGCGCATTTTCATCACCGCCGGCGGCGAGCGCTAAACCGCTCCGCTGCGGCGCAGATGCTCCAGAAACGCCGTGCAGCCGCGCACGATGTCGGCATACGCCGCGCCGAAATCATCGGTGTACCACGGGTCGGCGATGCCGCGCTGCTCCCCCGCGAACGACAGCAGCGGACGGATCTTGCCGTCCGGGTCGTGCGGGAGGATGCGGCGGAGGTTGCGCGCGTTGTTTTCGTCCATCGTCAGCAGCCAGTCATAGGCGTCGTAGTCGCGCGGCGTGACCTGCACGGCGGCGCGGTGACCGACGGGGATGCCGTGCGCGCGCAGCTCGGCGCGGGCGGGCGGGTAGACGTCGTTGCCGATCTCCTCGCGGCTGGTCGCCGCCGAGGCGATGTGAAGCTGCGCCGCAAGCCCCTGCCGCTGCACCATGTCGCGGAAAATATACTCCGCCATCGGGCTGCGGCAGATGTTGCCGTGGCAAATAAATAATACTCTAATCATCTATGTAAAACTCCTTGAATTTACTGTATTTCCTTGATGTATCGGCATTTTCTTTCGCTTGCTGTTTCCTCTCATTCGTGGCATATCGTAGCATAAATTAGCACATCTTTTACCTCAAAAGTAGTACAAAAAGTAGTAAATTAAGGGCTGAATACTCATTTTACTACTCGCCATTTACTACCCGTTTCAGTTCCTCTTTCGCGTCGTCATAGCCTATATGTGTATAAGTATTTAACGTGACGCTAATATCAGAATGTCCCATGAGGTACTGTAAAGTTTTAGGGTTCATGCCGCTTTTAGCCATATTAGAACAAAAAGTGTGTCTGCAAACGTGTGGCGTAACCTTTGGCATTTGCACTCTATAAATACTATTATACTTCTCGCAAATATGCTGAAAGTATTTTTCCCAGTGCAAGGCTACCATAGGCATATCGTTTTTATCCAAATATAAGAAGCCACATTTACCTCCTACAATAGGTTCAACCCTCGGTTTCTTTCTACTGGAAATAATACGTTGAAAGCACTTATAAACTTCATCTGTCATAGGGATTTCTCTTGTGCCACAAGAAGTCTTTGTATCTTCAATTACATACTCCATATTCCGTTTTCTTTGTAACTGATGATTGACACTAATTTTTCTATTCTGCATATCCAAATCTGATAATGTCAATCCCACAAACTCTGAAATACGAAGCCCTGTTTTGAATAAGATAAAAATCCCCTCATAATATCTGCAAAAGTGCTTATCATTTGCCACAAATTCAAGAAATGCTCGTTCTTGCTTTCTTGTAATTGCTTCTCTTGTTACGCTGTCGTTTACAACAACCGTAGCAAGCTGAAATTCAAACGGATTTTTGCGTATCAAATCATCATCTACCGCCATTTGAAAAGCTGGTCTTACAACACCTCTGATAGAATGAATAGAGCTATACCCGCGCCCGTCCTGCTGTAACTTTATCAGCCAACATTTTGCGTCGGACAGTTTCACTTTATCTATCCGCTTTTTACCAAAGTCCTCTTTCTTAATAATATTGAGAACAAAATTGTAATTTGCTTCTGTGTTATGCCGTACTCCCGTTTTTTGTAAAAGATATTTCTTTACCAGTTCTAAAACGGTCATTTCCCCACCACGCGGGACGATTTCATCATCAATCGCTTTCATTATCTGCTTTTCCTTTTCCCTTAATGAAAGGTCGTCGCGCTTTCCCTGTGGTGTCTTATCTGTCTTTTCTAATTTCCAACTATAAACAAACTGCGGTTTACCTGTTGTATCAATATATTTGAACGCATATCGTCCGTCCCGGCGTTGGCTCTCTCCATTGCGAAGAATACGATTTTTGCTATCTCGTCTTTTTCCGCTCATGTCTATGCTCCTTTCGTACAAAAAGAGCCTCGCCACGATATATTAAATTATATCATAAGCAAAGCCCTTTTTCTATCCTTTTATCAAGCAGCACTCAAAGCGGAAAGACTATATAGCCTATCCGATATGGCTACTGATTATCCTATATTTATTAAATTGCTGTCAGGTCATTCAGAAAATCTTCAAATCGTTTCCTTTTGATAAGAAACTTCACTCCATTTTGAATAATAAAACCGGAGTCCAAATTATCTGAAACAAGTTTTCTTAATTTCTTATAATAGCAATAAAATGTCTATTTTCAATCAACTTTCATTGCAATTTATTTTCACTGTAACACATGCTCCCCCTGCTTTATTATTAGCAATTTGGATATTTCCACCATGTCTTTCACTTAAAATCTTACTAATATTCAGCCCTAACCCCAAATGTTCAGTAGATATATCTTTCGATGATTTATAAAATGGTAATGTTGCTTTTTCAATCTCAATATTTTTAAACCCGCAACCATCGTCTGAAACAGATATAACCAAATTATTATTCTCTATTACTACGCTAATAGCAATATCACTTTTTGCATATCTAATACTATTAGAGAGTAAATTTTCATAAATCTGCATGACTGTATCTAAATTGATAAACAAGGTTATATTATCACCGCTTGCAGTAATTGAAAAATGTTTGTCATAACAAAGTGCTTCCGCTGTGTTATTAAAATTATCAATAAGTGAATGAAATGTAATCTGTTGTCGTGGAATATCAATATCCTCTAACCTGTATAAGTTCGTCATAGCATTTACATATTTTTCAAGACGTGAAATATTTTTTGACATTACTGATATTTCGTCTAATATTTCTTCTTGTGATACTAAGCCTTTGGGAATAAAGGAAAGCAACATAGTAGCATGACCCTTTAGTAAAGTCAAAGGAGTGCGTAAGTCATGTGAAAAAGCAGCATTCAAACGGCGCTGTTCAGCAAATTGTCTAAACATAGTTTCATTATTTTTCGACAAACAATCTTTCATTTTTTCAAAGGCGTGACAGAGTTTCCCCATTTCATCATTTAATGGATATGATAATGTAAAATCTAAGTCATTTGCTTCAATTTTATGATACGCATTAGTTAATAGCTTAATGGGTTTTGATAATTTTTTTTTATAAAAAAATGTTACACAACATATCATACTAATAGATAATACGATAGGAATAATTGCAATATTTAATGAACCTAAAGCACTGTCAATAAGCCTATCCCGGCTTGTAAAATTAGGTAAAACTTCGATATATGAAACATGGTTCGGATAGACATATTCGTGTACTGGGCGTTCTTTTTGATAATCAACATTGAACTTGCATATCTCGTTTCCTTTCGTGTCAAATATTGTATATTTTGTTTGGTCATTACTATAAGTGGCGGTAAATGAGCCATTTTCCGGTATATCATACCTTGTTGACATATTTTCATACTTATAGTTTAAATTTATTCTGTATCTGTCAACCATTGAAATTAAAAATATACAAATAATTATTCCAATCAACAACGAAAACAAAGCATAAAGAACAAAGGACATTCTAATACTCATGCTATTTAACCGATTGAACCATCTGCTTCTCTTTAATTTTTCCATTTATATCCGCACCCCCAAACAGTTTCAATGTAAGGTCTATCGCCTAAAGATAAAAATTTTGCCCTAATACGTCTGATATGTTCTGTAACAACTGTATTATCACCAATGCCGTCTAATCCCCAAACTTTTTCATAAATAGTTTCCCGGTCAAAAACAATTCCTTTGTTTTGCGAAAGGAAAGATATTATATCAAATTCTTTTTTGGTAAAAGCCATATCCTTATTATGATAAAACACAATACGTGAGGAATAATCTATAACCATATCTTCATCAAATTGCACCTTTGAAGATGTATTGTGTCTTTTTTCTCTGCGAAGATGTGCTGCAATGCGAGCTTCTAATTCATCAACAGAAAATGGTTTTATTACATAGTCGTCTGCGCCAATAGAAAATCCTTTTATTTTATCACTATCTTCAATGCGTGCTGTTAAAAAAATTATAGGGCATGAAACATAATCCCGTATTCTTTCACAAACAGTAAATCCATCAATATCTGGCATATTAACGTCTAACAAAATAATGTCAGGTTTTTTTTCTACTTCTTTTAATGCAGCATTTCCTGCTGTTGCAGTATATACCGTATATCCAAGTTTGCTGAAATAGCAATACAGCATTGATACAATTTCTTTTTCATCGTCTACAATTAAAATACTCTGCGCCATAAATATACCTCCCTTGTAAATATCTGATTTAAGATTATCAAACAAAAATCTATTTCTAATCAATTTCTTTAATTTTCGATGTCATTAGATATTATATATGGCAGTATGAGTGATAGCAACCTTACTCTGCATGTTTTATGCTCTATTACTATCAATACTATGATATGTGTACTCATATCTTGAAAGAAAGGTGAACGGTAAAATGTAACTGGGTGAAATGATTATGAAGCAGAGTAAAGAGAAATTTGATTTTAAGGCTTTCGGACAAGCCATTAAAGCAGCAAGAAAAGCAAAGGGAATATCACGCAATCAGTTAGCCGACACGCTGAATATTGCGCCCCGATATATCGCGTCCATTGAGAACAGCGGGCAGCACCCAAGTTTACAGATTTTGTATGAGCTTGTAACCCTGCTTGACGTATCAGTAGACCAGTTCTTTTTCCCGGAACGGGAACAGGAGAAGTCCACACGCCGCCGTCAGCTCGATACCATGCTTGACACTATGAGCGAAACGGACTTAAAAATCATGTCTGCTACTGCAAAAGGCATAGAGGAAGCCAACAACGACAGGACAGGGGAATAAAGTTCCCTCGTTTTTGTCTGCATAAAGTGATTGAAGCGTCGCAGGATTGCGGCGTTTTTCTTTTGCACTTTTTTGGCATACTGGAAGTTTCGTTGTAGTGGTAAGTGAGGAAAAAACTTTCTTAGCAAGCATAGGAAAAGAGTACCCTTTTCCGTATTTTCGCCC
>OHMQ01000254.1_pt1 | contig 14739 bp, 10 predicted proteins | sample 1569401 | NCBI WGS metagenome assembly OHMQ01 (sample SAMEA3879501, study PRJEB24766) | human gut metagenome | biome: human-associated habitat; feature: feces | place: USA | collected 1985/1987 | reverse complement strand
CCCTTTTAAGGGTGGTTGCAGTCTTTTTTTATTGCGCGTTTTTTTACAGCGCCTTTTGCTATGTGGAGCATACAAAAATAGAGTTACGCTTTTCGATTTCTCAAAGCATAACCCTACTTTTTTATGTAATACAAAAACTCCCCCTGCGGCGTTAAGTTCTGATAATAAAAAAAGCCATGACGGACAATGCCCGTCACGGCGAGTGACTGGTCAAGGTGACGGGACGTTGAACAGTGGGTTCAAGCCTGCGTTTCGACCAAAATAAAAAGAGTTACGCTTTTCGGTTTCTCAAAGCATAACCCTTTTTACTGGTCGAGGTGACGGGACTTGAACCCACGGCCTCTGCGTCCCGAACGCAGCGCTCTACCAAACTGAGCCACACCTCGAAATACCACTGTAATATTATATCACACCCATCAAACCTTGTCAAGGCGTTTTTTTCTGTTTTGTATCCTCTTTGTTTTTTTACTGCGTTGACATTTGAAATGTGACAGGTTTATTAAAATCATTCTCATTGTAACTTATTTTCATTGACATATGCCTTGCGTTGTGATATTATATATATAAAGGTGTTCTTGTTTAAAAGTTTTTGTATGAGGTGATGAAATTGATGAATATGAAGAAAAGAATGATGAGCATTGTCCTGTCTGGCGCAATGGCTGTTTCTACTGCTGTGTCTGCTGGATCGTTCAGTGCCTTTGCCGTGGCGCAATGTGTTGCGTATTCAGGCTCTAATGTGAATGATCAGGACTATGTGCAATGGTCTGACACAGTGAAATCTTACCTGACAGTGTGCGACAACGGCAATTATATGCGTGTCCAGTCAGGTGCTATCGAGGGCAAGCTCCTTGTGGAATATTACAGCTCTGATTTTGAACCGCTCAGCACCAAGCTTATCGACAATGAACTGCCGATCTTTGGTGCTTTCTATGACTCCGGCAATAATTATTATGTCCTTAGCGGTCAGGAAAATCCGAAACAAAACGACTCCCTCGAGGTTTTCCGTATCACGAAGTATGATAAGAATTGGAACAAAATAAAGTCCTGCGGTCTGTATGGAGCTAACACTACAGTTCCATTCGATGCAGGCTCGGCAAGAATGACCCATAGCGGTGACCACCTGCTTGTGAGAACCTGCCACGAAATGTATAAATCAAGCGACGGCAATAATCATCAGGCTAATGTTACCATTGAAGTGGATATGCCGTCAATGACTATCACTGATTCGTATACCGGCATCATGAACGTTGATTATGGCTATGTGAGCCACTCCTTCAATCAGTTTATAAAAACCGACGGCAACCATATAGTCGCCCTCGACCATGGTGACGCTCATCCACGTTCTGCCGTTCTGGTGAAGTATAATTCTGATTTTACTACAGGCAAATTCTTCCCAAGCTATTTTGAACAGGTCAGCAATATCGACGTTGTAACATACCCTGAATATACCGCCGGTCACTATAACTATACAGGTGCGGCTATAGGCGGCTTTGATGTGTCATCATCAAGCTATATCGTGGCACAGAGTACAGTTGACCTTGATTATATCAATACGTCAGAAACACGGAACGTCTACGTTTCCGCTGTTTCAAAGGACCTTTCCACAAACAAACTCAATAAGATAACTTCTTATGCAGAGGGTACAGACTCAGCTTCTGCTCCACAGCTTGTGAAGATAAATAATAACAGCTTTTTGCTATTGTGGAGCAGAGATACAAAGGTAAGCTGTGTGAAGCTAAACGCTGACGGCACAGTAAACGGCAGTATACACACCTTTGAGGGAAGCCTTTCAGATTGCCAGCCTGTTATCAAAAACGGCAGAGCAGTTTGGTATGTTTACGATAAAAATAACGTGACATTCAACTCCCTGAACCTTTCAAATCTTGACGATATAAAGACGGTTGACGTCAAAACAGGTCATGACTACGAAACAAAGTACGCATCAAAAACTGACGGCACTGTAACACAGACCTGCAAGTCTTGCGGTTATGTGAATAAGTTCACAGTTCCGACCTCTACCACTGTTTATTGGCGCACAGACCTTTCGAATACGTCCTTTTCAAGCGTATTGAGCAAAACTCAGTTCAGTGTGGGCGACAGCATTGATTTCTGGCTTTATGACGATACAGACTACACAGTTGAATTTTCTGATCGCAGCATGGTAAGTGTAAATAAGCTTGAAAACTATGCTAATGATATCAGACGTATCACATTCAAAAATGGCGGTTCACTCACTGTAAAAATTTATCCTACATACAATCCGTCTGTAGCAAAGACATACAAATTCACCTGCGGATGCACGAGCCACACATATGGCAGTGCTGTTATCACAAAACAGCCGACCTGCACATCAGAGGGTACAAAAACAAAGACTTGCACAAAGTGCAATGCGACAGTTACAGAAAAGCTTCCTGCAAAGGGTCACACCGCAGTTACCGACAAGGGCTACCCTGCTACTTGCACCACCGCAGGCAAAACAGACGGCTCACATTGCTCAGTTTGCGGCGCTGTTATCAAGGCACAGACAACGATAACTGCCACAGGTCACAAGTCAAGCGGTTGGATAGTCGACAAAACGGCCTCTATCGGAGTTAAAGGCTCAAAGCACAAGGAATGTACAGTCTGCAAGAAAGTTCTTGAAACGGCTGAAATTCCTGCACTTTCAAGAATTAGCATTTCAAAGGCAAGCGTGACACTTTCCACTTCCACCTACGCATATGACGGCAAGGCAAAGAAGCCTGGTGTAACGGTCAAGCTAAACGGCAAAACTTTGAAGAATGGTACAGATTACACAGTTTCCTATTCAAACAACACCAAGGTCGGAACAGCTACTGTAAAGATCACAGGCAAGGGCAACTACACAGGTTCAGTTTCTAAGACCTACAGTATCAAAAATAACTTCAAGAAAGCCACAGTTTCGGGCATTTCCACAAAGGCTTTCACTGGCAAGAACATCACTCAGAGCATTACTGTTAAATACAATGGCAAAACGCTGAAAAATGGTACTGACTATACAGTTTCCTACTCAAACAACAAGAGCATAGGTACTGCCACTGTAAAAATCACAGGAAAAGGCTCTCATACAGGCACTATCACAAAGACCTTCAAGATAAATCCTGCAAAGCAGGAGATACAAAAGCTCACGGCAAAGAGCAAGGCATTCTTTGTGGATTGGGCGCAGAAAGGCTCTGCTACCGGATACGAGATTCAGTACGCTACCAACTCAAAGTTCACAAGTGCAAAGAAAGTTACCATAACAAACAACAAGACCGACACCAAGACTATTTCAAAGCTTTCGGGCAAAAAGAAATACTATGTTCGTGTTCGTTCATACACAACTGTAAAGGGTACTAAGTATTATGGCGCTTGGTCGGCTTCAAAGAGTGTGACTACTAAGAAATAATTTTATATGAGAACAGCGTATCGCAGGGGACTGCGGTACGCTGTTTTTTTTTTACTTTGATATTGCAGTTCGAGGCCTCAAAAATTATTCTTTCCCTAGTCTTTCAGAAACTTCAAGCATCAATCGCTGATCCTTCTCAGAAAGCCTCGATACGCTCTCAACTATTTTCTGTGTCAGGGCAGGGTTTTTGCTGCCATCGTCGAAAAACTGCTTCGGAGTGACTTCAAGATACTCGCATATGGCAAGAAATTCACCAAGGGACGGCATCGTCCGTCCTGACGATATGCTTTGGATATATCCCTTACTGTGACCGAGTGCAAGGCTCATCTTGTATTCGGACACATTTTTTTGCAATCTAAGCTGCGTAATTCTGTTGCTGATATCCTTTTCCGTCATTTTCATTCTCCCTCCGTCGATTTGTATCACTATACCTATTATAATATATATAATGTGACGATATTACCGCTTATATTAGTATTATTTCTTGACATATACCGCTAGAAAGGGTTATAATGTAAAAGTAAACTAATTTTAAACGGACATACCTTTGTCTGGCAATTATGCTATACTGAAAGCAAGATAAAACGACAAAATACGATGATCTGCCGCACCAATAATTTGACATTTTTGGTTAAAATAAAAAAATATTCTTCGAAAACGTTATACTAAGCAGCCAGCTTAACAAATTCAAAATCAAATGTGGTATAATTGTAAGAAAGAGGGGTAATAAAATGGAAAATGAACGTTTAGACAGAGTACTTGAAATATTTTATCGGCTTTTGCACGGCGAGGTCGTGCCTAATCGGCTTATTGCAGAGGAGTATAGGATATCATCAAAGAGCGTCAGTCGTGACATTGCAAGGATAAACGATTTTCTTGCGGAACACAGGGAGCTTATGCAAAATGCCGAGGTCACATATTCGCACAAGGACAGGGCTTACATACTTAAAAGCGTCGAGTTTCTGAAAAATCAGGAGCTTTTTGCCTTGGTAAAAGTGATACTCGGGGCACGTTGTTTCAGCAAAGAAGATATGCTATTCATTGTATCTAAGCTGAGAAAGTTTACCACTGCCAATGACCGAAAGCTTCTTGATGAGGTGATACGCAGGGAGATATATCATTATCACGAGGTGCGCTCTGACTGCGACAGCGTGATAAACAATCTTTGGCGTCTTGTGCAGTGCATTGATGGTAAGAAGGTCATTTCGGTAACATATCTGAAAATGGACAGGAGCGAAGTTGTTAGGAAGCTGAAGCCTGCGGCGATAATGTTCAGCGAATATTATTTTTATCTTATCGCATATTCGGCAGATGATACCCAGTACAAGGCGAGGTATTTCCGCATTGACAGGATAAAAAATATTGTTGAGCACAGGGAGAATTTCCAGCTTGATCGTGAGCACAGCTTTGACGAGGGCGACCTGCGTGAGAAAAATCAGTTTATGTTTCCAGGGGACAACGTGCGGATAACCTTTGAGTTTTCGGGGCTGTCTTTGCAGGCAGTTCTTGACAGGCTGCCCACCGCAAAAGTCATTGAGCAGAACGGCACAAAGAGCGTTATCACTGCCGAGGTCAACTACGGCAGGGGGATAATAATGTATCTGCTCTCCCAAGGCTCGTGGGTAAAAGTCCTTGAGCCAAAACCGCTGGTGGAGGATATGCTGGCGGAAATCGGGGCGATGAAGATGAGGTATGAAAGTAACGGAGGAATGCCAAATGGCAAATAAATTTGGAAATGATAACTTGATAAAAGAGGATCAAGAGAATATAGATTTGATAAGATATAATGATAAATGTGATAAATACGACTATCTTATAGCTACGGGATGTGGTGCTATTGGTGGGCTTATAGACATTTTTTTAGTTGGGACTCCAGGAAACAGTAAATTGCAAACATGGACTGATAACCAAGTTGATAAATGCGTAATGTCTTTCGCAAAAAAGTTAGGCTGGAATGGTAACGAAAAGGGCAAAGGCATTGATAGTGCAATTGGTTTTCTGGAAAAGAAATTTGGTGTTAATTACGATCAAAGACACACACAAGATGTTAACGGTGCTTTTAATATGTCTGCCAAAAATCACCATATGAAATCTTTAGGACATTCTCCTGATATAATTGGATTGTTTTTCTCTGTGATAAACCAGTTTGCCGGTACATCAAGTTTTATAGCAGACGGTAAAATTATCACAATTGATGCCGAAACGCAGGAACTTCGTGGCGGAAATTTTATAGCTAAACTCTTTTGCGGAATAGCAAATTGGTTTGGTCATATTATGTCAGATATAGCAGGAGCACAAGGAAGTAGAGGTAACGGAAATCGTGGTACAGGAATTGTAATGCCTTTTTATGAACTCTTTGGATTGTGTAAATTCGGAAAATTTTCAGCAGGAAAAGATAAACAAGATTTAGCCACGATAGCAACTAGGGCTTTTCAAAGCGGATATGATGCTAGATTTGGTCTAACTATGGCAATTCCTGTTGTAATAACAGATTTATTAATTAAATTAATATGGGCATCAAGAAAACACTTTCAATATGGTGCACCAATAAAAGAATGCATACCAAGCTCAAAATATGCGGAACTTAGAGTTATGTTGCTCGTAGGAAATGGTGTATTATGTGTTATGGACGGCATTGATGCTGCAATACGTTCTGGCGGAGATTTTCTACAGTTTTTTATGCACTTGAATTTAGTTGGTTGGATAAGATTTATTCAATTAGTGCTGAAAGAAATTCTTATAAGACTTGGTATTGTCGGTGATTTAGAAAAAACGGTAGAAGCATATAAAAGGGTAAATGCAGCACTTGTTCAGTATATGGCTGAATTAGAAAAGATAGATATAGAACTCTTTAAAAGAGAAACAACTCTTATTAGTCAAACGACCGCATTACTTGACAATTGTACAACTCAGCAACAGCTCAATGAAAGATTAATTGAGATCTATGACAAGATCGACATAGATATTCCGTGGAAAGGATATGATAGCTTTGATTCATTTATGAAAGATGATAATGCTGTTCTGGTATTTGAGTAATGTTTAAGTGTGACAGATGTGGTATGTGCTGTAGAAACATCAGAAAATCAGAACTTTATAAAGAGCTTGATGACGGCACGGGAAAATGCAAATATCTAAATGGAAATCTTTGCAGCATATATAATAACAGACCAACTTTTTGCAAAGTTGATGAATGTTATGATCTGTACTTTAAAGATATAATGACAAAGGAAGAATATTATGAGCAAAATTATAAAGTTTGTAATAGTTTGAAAAAATCAGGAGGTGTTTAATATGCCAATCCCAATTATTTTGGCAGTTGCTGCAGGTGTGGCAGGTTTAGGCAGTGGTATTCGTGGCGGAGTAAAAATGAAACAAGCCAAGGATACTTTGGAATTAGCAGAAAGAATGCAAAAGAAAGCGGTCGAAAACTTTGAAAAGAACCAAGAAAAATCGACCAAGACTATGGACAAGTTAGGCAAAACCGAGCTTGAGATAGTATCTAGTTTTTCAAAATTTGCCGATTGCTTTGAAGTTATCAAAAATCGTCCAATTTTCAAAAATACTAATGTTGATGGTGTGGATATACCTAAATATGACCCGGAGGAGATCAAACAAGTCTCCGTGGGAGCAGGAGTGCTTTTGGGCGGTCTTGGCGGAGCTGCACTTGGTACAGCAGGCGGGTTTGCTGCAGCAGGTGCTACAACTGCAGCTGTAATGGCTTTTGGTACAGCTTCAACAGGAACAGCAATTTCTACGCTTAGTGGTGTGGCAGCCACTAATGCAACATTAGCAGCAATTGGTGGCGGCTCACTTGCTGCCGGCGGTGGTGGAGTTGCCGCAGGAACAGCTATCCTCGGAGCAGCGACGCTTGGCGTTGGTTTGCTTGTTGGGGGTGTTATTTTCAGTTTTACCGGCGGACACCTATCCAACAAAGCTGATGAAGCATATTCTCAGGCTGAAAAAACAGAAAAAGAATCAAAGAAAATATGTGCATATTTAAGAGAGTTGACAAATTATGCAACAATGTATCAAACGTCATTGGATTTAGTAAACGCCATATACACCAAAGAACTTACGCTATTGCAAGAACTTATATACATAAAAGGCGTAAAGAATTGGAATAAATTCACGGCTGAGCAAAAGACTATGACAGAAAACCTTGTGCTTCTGGTCGGCCTTTTAAACCAAATGTGCAAAGTGAAAATTGTTATACAATCAGAAAAGCAAGATGGTATCAACAAGGTAAATAAGAATGAGGTCAATAACAGCATTGATAATGCTAACAAGGTGTTAGATAAATTATACAATGCAAAGTCCGAACCTGTGATTGATCCAATAAGCAAGTATGCTGAAATCTTTAATAAATTTAATTCTCCTAAAACATTTATCCAAAGCGAATATAAGGATTTTGGAAATGGAGAGTTAATTACAGAATATTCGTTTGGAGAATATTCTAAAGATGAGGTATCAAAAGTTCTTGAACATATTTGTAGTTTGTTTTGTAAAATTATAAGTGATGAGCAAACTTCTGATGCTATAGTAACAGAAACAGCAAAATTAATGCATAGGTGGATAGATTCAAAACTAGCATATGATTTTTATAATATTGTTGATAGTCAAATAGAAGCCATAGTTCGTATGTGTTTGAGAGAAGCAACAAGAACTTTAAAACCGTCATATAACGTCGAAAGTGATTACTAAAGAGAAAGGAAGATTATTATGTATTTAAATACTTTAAATGAAGAACAGAAAACCATTTTTCTTGATCTGTGTATTCTTGCAGCAAAAGCTAATAATGTTGTAGCCGAAGATGAAATTGCGATCATCAATGAGTATTGCAATGAAATGCAGATCGCTGCAAGATATGAAGAAGAGAGAAATTTCGATTTGTGTATTGAAGATCTCAAAAAGGATTGTAACAAAAGAACAATTAAGATCATTGTTCTGGAACTTACTGCGTTGATCTTGTCGGACAATATTTGCGATGAAGACGAAGAAAAATATATTCAGGAATTCATAAGCCGTGTTGGTATTACAAAATCAGAGTACGAAAAAACTACCAAGTTGCTGAATAAACTTTCTTCGATTTACTCTGAAATAAATGAGTTTGTTGCGGAATAAATCAAAACTCCATTTATATATGATCCCCTATGCAACCCACCCTGCACAGGGGATTTTCTCTCTTTCGTAACCGTCAAATCCTCCGCACCCTCCCCCAAAAAAATATGACCCTGCAAGGAATCACCGTCCCTGCAGGGTCATATTCATTCATTGTCTTTGAATTTAAAATTTTTGTATACATACCTGATCATATTGTATTCGATTTCAGCTTTATTCATCCCAAGGCAATAATATTGTTCCCGCTGGCTTTGAAAACAGCTCCGTCAGATATTTCTCTGCGTCAAGTCCATTCGCCTGAGCCGTTGAAATAAGTGAATATAGTGCGGAACTTGCTTTGGCTCCGTTGGCTGTGTTGCTGAAAAGCCAGTTTTTTCTGCCGATGGCAAACGGCATTATCGCATTTTCTGCCCTGTTATTGTCTATGGGAACATCTCCGTTTTCTAGAAATGTGTAAAGATATTTTCTCTCATTGACATTTCGCTGACTGGGCGGTATCCGCAAAGCCCTCTGCAAGCTCCGTCAAGAAGGTGGTGACTTACACTGTGAAGTGTGGGGACACGCTCTCGGCTATAGCTCAACGCTGCAAGACCACTGTTGCGAAGCTTGTCAAGGACAATGGTATCAAGAACGCTAATCTCATTTATGTGGGGCAGAAGATAAAAATCAAATAGGTAGAATTTCAGCCGACAGGGATTATTCCTTGTCGGCTGTTTTTGTTTCTGCATATTCAATTATATCGCCCGGCTGTAAATTCAAAGTGCCACAGAGCCAATCAAGAGTTTCAAACGATACTATCTTGTGTTCTCTTAACTTTTGGATAGTGCTTTCTGAAAGTATGCCGTCTTTTCTTAACTTGTAGGTACTATACCCATTTCCTTTAAGAAGTGGCAATACATCTATTTTTATTCTTATCATTATATCACCTCACAATAATAGTATCACATATATGCTCTTTTGTAAAGTGTACAATATAGACAAAATATGCACTTCAAATTCGTGTATATTTTCACTTTAAAAGCATTGACATACACGCTTAGAAGGTGTATAATAATATCATCAAAGAACGAAAGGAGTGAAACCAATGGGTAAGAAAAAGAAAAAAGGGACTTTTTTTACAGCCCCTTTTTTCGCACAAAAAACCACCCACAACCAAATCAGCCGTGGGTGGCAATATCATTTTAAATTAACACTATCCCTTATTTGTTCAATGCTATCTTGCCCATTGCGTCTGCCTGCATGATAGCGTCATAAAGCTCGATAGGCTGTACGTCGCCTGCAAGATTGTGGATAGTTTCACCTGGGATACAAGCGTTCTTTGCGATAGTTTCTACCTGCTCAGGTGTAGTTACACCGATCTCCTCGAGTGTGACAGGAAGTCCCACTTCAAGGCAGAAGTTCTGTACCTCTTCAAACTCTTCCTTTGGCGCACCCTCAAGTACAAGCTGAACCAGTGTACCAAGGGCTACACAGCAGCCGTGGTCTGCGTGTTTGATTCCCAATGATGTTACGCCATTGTAGAACGAGTGTGCAGCCGCACAGTTTACGTTGTCTGCTCCAACGCCTGAAAGATATACGTTAGCCTCGCAGATAGCTTCAAGGGCAGGTGTAACTGCGTGTACCTTGCAAGCCTCAACTGCCTGCTTGCCGTATGTTTTCAGCGTGTCATAGCAAAGTCTTGCAAGTGCCTGTCCTGCTCTTGTGATGCCTGTGCCTTCAAGGCTTGCAGACTCTGTTCTTATGGAAGCTCTGCCCTCAAAATATGTACCAAGTGCATCGCCCATTCCTGCAATAAGGAACTTTACAGGTGCGTTTGCGATAACTGTTGTGTCTACCATTACTGCGTCTGGATTGGTAGGATAGAAAAGATATTTGTCAAAGCTGTGGTCATCATTGTATATTACTGACAGACCTGTACATGGCGCATCTGTTGCCGCAACTGTAGGCACGATAACAATGTGCTTGCCTGTGTAGTATGCTGTAGCTTTTGCAGTATCAACTGCGCTTCCACCGCCAACTGCAACTACTGTGTCGATGTTGTCAGCCTTTACTATCTCTTCCATTTTGGCTATCTCGCCCTTGCTTGATATACCACCAAATACTTCATAGCGTCTGTAATCGTCAAGCTCGCCAAAGCTTTTCTCTATCTTGTCATGACAGGCTTTGTAGCCACTGTTTGAACATACAAACAGCCACCTTTTGCCCATATAGCCCATTTCTTCATGAAACTTAAGTGTAGCATCTCTGCCCTGAACATATTTGAGCGGCTCGCGCATTGCTCTGAGTCTTCCCATCATAATGAATTACCTCCGATTTGTTTGATTTATTAACTTTATACGGAATTCTCTCCGTATTTTCAATTAGATTATAGCATTTTGCACAAAAGATACAAGAAACATTTTATTAATGGTATGTGAATTATTTGTTGTGGCAACATTTGAAAATGCAAAGCTTGGAGGACGATAAAACAGAAAAAGCGGAGGCTCTTTGGGAGCTTTCCGCCTTTTTCATATGTTCAGCATTACGGAAGCGTAAAACATTCCGTCACCGTATTCAAATTTAGCTACGCCATTGTATTTGGCGGCAATGTTCTTGACAGACTCTGTGCCGATCCCTTTGCCTTTGCGTTTTGAGGAAAGGAAACCGCCTTCTGGGTCGGTGAGGATAGTTCCGGTGAAGGTGTTGTCCACCGCCAGGCAAAGGGAATAGCTGTCAGCCTTTGCTCTGATTATTATTTTTTTATTCTTTGCACTGTCAGACACGCAGCCGTGAATGGCGTTTTCGATAAGATTTCCGAAAAGCACAGAGAGGTCGGTTATGTCTATTTTTATATCATCTGGGATGTCAGCGCTCACCTTGTATTCAATGCCGCTGCTTTCCGCTATTTGAGCAAAATATGCAAGAAGTGCGCTTACAGATGTGTTTTTGCAGTAAATGTGTTCTGATATATCGGGCATAGAATTCCTGAAAGAATTGAGATATTCCGAAAGCTTATCGTATTCGCCCTTTTTCAGAAGCTCCTGCATAAGAGCGATATGATGTCTGACATCATGCTTATAGCGTCTTGTTTCTTTTATCTTATCCTGCAAATAGTCATATTGCAGGTTCTGCATTTCAAGCAGGTGGTTATTTTCCTGAAGCCGCAGATTTTTCTGCTGTTCGATGACCAGCCGTGCCACGATGTAATACACCAGAAACGCTCCTGCGTTTATAAAGAAAAGAGCTATGGTGTTCTTTGGCTCCAGAGCAAGCTCTAAGCTGCTTTTCGCAGAGTTGCCGTAGAGAGTATAGTACCATATTATATAGAAGGTAAATGGGATAAGCCAAAGATAGCGCCACTCCAGACCTGACGGCTCTCTTTCCACAGCAGGTGTGTAGACCTTTTTCATGTAGATAAAAAGCGGTCCCCATATTATGGCTTCTGTCATAAGCATACAAAGGGAAAACGACCAGCGGTATGATTCATAGGCAAGTGACGGGAACAGAATGCCCTCCAGACACTTTGAGGTAATGACGATAAAGCTTGCGTTATTTGAAAGCAGAAGCAGTGTGAAGCCTGTTTTGCCGACCTTGACCTTCACAGCGAAAAAGTAAAAAGCCGCATAGAGCAGGGTGCTGACTGCACTTAGCAGACCTGCATTTGTACTGAAAAATGCCGCCTGCCAGCCTAAAAATATCTGCACCAGTGAAAGAGCCACAACAAGTCCCACGGTAGCTGTTTTGGAAAAGCGAAGCCTATGCCGGAAGGGATAAAGGGCAAGCACCATAAGTGGCAGAAAATTCAGAAGGGAATATATGCCCACTTCCACAAGGCGGTATAAAGGAGGCATTACTGCTCACCGCCTTTTCGCAGATCACTGAAGCGAAACTGAGCGAAGGCGTCTAATGTTTCTCTGGATTTTCGGCGACTTATGGGGATATGTGTGCCGTCGCTCATTATGAAAAGGTCGCTTTTTTGCTGGGCTATCTCATAGAAATTCACGATGACGCCTTTGGTGGAGGTGTAAAAGTATGAATGACTGCAAAAAATGCTCTCAATCTCAGCGAAAGAATTTCTTGAAACTATGCTTTCACCGTCTGTGCAATGGATTGTCACGATATGTGACGCACAGTCTATGTAGATAACATTTCTGAGTATCACGTTCTGACCGTCGGGAAGCTTAACGGAACGCATACGATCAATTTCATCAGAACCGATCCGGTCAAGCATGGCTTTTACTTTGTCAGCCTGAAAAGGCTTGCAAAGATAGTAGCAGGCGTTGAGGTCGTAGCTTTCACTTGCAAACTCGTTGCTTGAAGTGCCGAATGCGATATGCACGTTTTTGTCTGTTTCACGAAGCTTTTCTGCGACCTCTATCCCTGTCATTTTCCCCATGAATATATCAAGCACCACCAGATCATAAGCTCCTATCTGCCAACATGACAAAAAGCTTTCTCCGCTTGAAAACGTATCTATCTGACAGCTGTGGGCGGTTTGTTCGGAAATATATTCATGAAGAAGTGCAAGGTCGTTTTTATTATCGTCTACCAATGCCACTCTCATACTGTAAAAATCCTTTCTTATACATGATTTCTTAATATATAATAACACACATCAAAGCAAAATTCAAGCATTATTCATTTATTTTGTTACCGCTTGTGCAGATTTTTGACCGTTTGTGCTAAATTTATTGACAAAGTGTGTAGCCTGTGTTAAAATAATCGTGTGAAATTATGTTCTGAGTAAAAAAGAAATATCAACCCAGAAAAATATTATGGAGGAATTAGAATGAAAAAGAAAATTTTAAGTCTTTTGGTGACGGGCTGTCTTTTGTTTGTGCCGACAACGGCATTTGCAGACGATAATAAGACGGTAATAAAAACTGTTGACGACCTGTTGGCGTTTTCAAAAGCGGTAAACAACGGAGATTATGACAAGAATAAAGACGCAGTTGTTGTTCTTGAAAATGACCTTGACTTGACAGGTGTTGTATGGACGCCTATCGGAAACGTTTTCGATGAAAACGGCTATATTGAACATTGTTTCAGCGGCAAATTCTACGGAAACGGTCATACTATTTCAAACATTGATTTTACGTCTATTTATGGTAAAGATTTGTTGGTCGGTTTCTTTGGCGATATTGAGGAAGCAGAGGTATCAGGTCTGACTATAGAGGGAAATCTGGATGTGACAAATACTGATAACGAATATACTGTTTATGGCACTATTGCAGGATTTGCAGGTGATTGTACTATTTCTGATTGTGTGTCAAACGTATCGTTCAACAATAACGGCAAATATGTTTATGGCTTCATAGGCATGGTAGGTCAGGCATACGGCACAACTTTTGAATATTGTGAGAACACAGCAGACATAACTATCTCAGGCGACAACGAAAGTGTTTATGTCGGCGGTATAGTTGGATATGCGCAGATTGGAACGGAAGTCCGCTATTGTTCAAGCACAGGCGATATGGTATATGCTGCACCAGACGCCGGCGGTATCGTAGGACGTTTGTATGGCGATTCCAAGGTTATAAACAGCTATGTTACAGGAAAACTCACGCCGGTTGGCAACGGAACCACAGATGTAGGCGGTATTGTTGGTTCAGTAGCCGGCGGTTCTGTAAGTGATTGCTATTTTGCAGGAGAAATTGACCTTTCACAGTACTCAGCCAAAAAGCCATATACACGTTTCGGCGGAATAGTGGGGAAGGATTCCTCGTCTACAACTGACTTTAAAAACAACTATTTCACAGAAACAGAAAATGTTGAAGCTTGCGGTTCAAATAAAGAAGCAGGCAAGGCTAAATCATATGACTATATGACAACAAAAGAATTTTATGATGAGCTGACAGCCGACGGTGCAAAGTATCAGTATGTTGAGGGAAAAACACCTGTCCTGCCAACTAAGGAATATGCAGTTGATTTTGAAGTAACACCTGCTGACCTGAAAAATGTTGTAATAAAGGTAGACGGAAAAGAGATAACAAACAATACTGCCATGCTTACAGCAGGCACTTACACAGTAGAGGTAACTGCTGACGATTGCGAGCCTCTCAGCAAGGAAATAACTATTTCAGCAGATATCGCAACACATACACAGGCTTTTGAACTTGCATACAAGTCAGCAGACTATACAGAGCTTGACAAGGCAGAGAAAGCCGCAAAGGCTCTCAACAAGGACGATTATGAGGACTTCTCAGAAGTCGAAAAGGCTCTTGCCGCTATTGACAGAA
>OHMQ01000238.1_pt1 | contig 16592 bp, 9 predicted proteins | sample 1569401 | NCBI WGS metagenome assembly OHMQ01 (sample SAMEA3879501, study PRJEB24766) | human gut metagenome | biome: human-associated habitat; feature: feces | place: USA | collected 1985/1987 | reverse complement strand
AGGTCATGTATCTGCATCATGGTTATCTCCTGACGAAAAAAGTCTCCGCGAAGCGGGTATGACCCCATCTTAGCGGAGACTGTGATCCGTCCGGCAACACTTTGGCATCGAAACGGCATCATTGTGCGTTGAAATACAAAGTATTTTCCACGCGCCATGCCGGCAGGGAAAAGGCCGTGTCGGCGTCCGGGTCATAAAACTGCAGGTAGTCGGTGATGCTGCTGTCCATGCCGTCGTTGTAACTGCCCTCGTTTCCGGCGTTGAGCAGCTGCAGGGGAACGGTGTTTCCACCGCTTGCGCGCAGACCGAGCATTTTTTTCGCCGCTTCCGGCATCGGGATCTGCACCTCGTCGTACGGCACGCCGAGCGCGGCCGCGACCGTGGCGCCGACGCGGTTTTCAAACACGCACAGCAGGTAATCCCACAGGTCGTTCTGCCGGATCTGGAAGGCAAAGCTGTCGGAAAATGTATAACTGAGCGCCAGCACGCAGCCGGTCGCATCGTCGAGCAGGAAGGACGCCGTGTCGCCGCGCGGATTGCTCAGCGCGATGCCCCAGAGGACGAAGCCGCTGCCGTAGCTCGCGTACTGGACGGTCGCGCCCTCCTCCACGGAAAAGCCGCCGCCGAACAGCGCACTGTCCTTTTCCAGCGCGCCCAGAAGGTCCTGCGCGTACTGCGTCATCTCGGCCAGCGTGTGCGCCGCGGCGCTCTCGTCGAGCTCGACGGGATCTTCTGCGCCGTAAAACAGGTTCTGCATGCCGTCGGTCAGTTTCCGGCGCAAAACGGTGGCCGGACCCTGCTCGTCGCCGGTGCTGAGGGAAAACGCCGTGTCCTGATCCCGCCGCGATCGCCAGCACGAGCACGACCGCCAGTGCGGTGCGCATCCACGGCTTCATATGCGGCCTCCTTTCAGCTCCACGGTCACGACCGTGCCGTTGCCGACGCGGCTTTCAAACTGCATCGTGCCGCCGTGCAGCTGCACGATCTCATTGCACAGCGACAGGCCGAGGCCCGCGCCGCCCTGTGCGCGCGAGCGCGACTTGTCCACGCGGTAAAACGCTTCCGTCAGGTGCGTGAGCGCCTCCGGCGGGATGCCGCGGCCGTTATCGAGCACGCGCACGCGGCAGCCGTCGGGCAGCATCTCCTGCCAGACGTAGATGTTGCCGCCGCTGTCGAGCGCCTTGCGGGCGTTGTCCATGAGGTTTACGAGCAGGGTCTTGAACAGGTCCGGCTCCAGAAAGCACGCGCCCTCCTCGGTGCGGTACTGCAGGGCGATGCCTTTTTGCGCGTACAGGCGCTTGAGGTGGTCGAGCGAGAGCATATCCAGCAGCTTCAGCCCCAGCGCCTCGAGCCGCTTGCCCTCGGAGAAGATATAGTTTGCCGCGTCCATCTGCTCATCGGGCGTGAGCACCTGACTGCGCAAAAGGTCTGCATAGCCGATGATGGAGGTCATGGGCGTTTTCATCTCGTGCGAGAAGTCGGCCATGAACCGCTCCTGCAGCGCCATGGTCTCCTGAATGCGGTTGACGTTGCGCTCGAGCTGCCCGGCCATACGGTTGAAGTCGGCGGCGAGCTGCCCCACCTCGTCGCGCGAGCGCACGGGCGCACGGTAGCCGAGATTGCCCCGCGCCAACTCCCGCGACGCGCGCGAGAGCGTGCCGAGCGGGCGCGTCAGCAGATAGGACGTGACCCACGCCACGGCCGCGCCGAAGGCGACGAGGATCAGAAACGTCGTGTGGTAGGCGCGCTGCTGCGTCTGGCGCACGGTGTAGATGTTCGACACGTCGAACGCGAGCTGGACGGTCGTGCCGTCGGCCGTGGCGCCGAGCATGAGGTAGTGCCGGCCGTTGCCGGTGCGCACGATGCGCGTGAGCCCGTCGCCGCCGTCGGACGGCTCCGGCGCGGCGTCGAGCAGCGCGGTGTCGCCCGTTGTGGTCATCTGTGCGCCGAATCGCCGTGCTCGACCCGCCGCTGCCGAGCTTGTGCAGCACGAGCGCAACCGTGTTGGCCGCCGTGCCGGGCGAGGCATTGTCGCCGAGCAGATCCAGCACGTCCACGATCATGCGGTAGGTCTGCACGGCGGTGTCGCGCTCGCGGGCGATGGAGCTGGAAAACGACTGCGCGATCATCAGACTCCCGCCGATGCCGTAGGTCAGCGACAGCAGCAGCACCATGGCGATCGTGAGCTTTGCGCGAAATCTCATCCGATCACACCTCCAGCCGGTAGCCGACCTTGTTCACGGCCAGCAGCCGGTTTTCCCAGCCGACCTTTTTGCGCAGCCGCTGGATGTGCAGATCCACGGTCTTGCTGCCGTAGCTGTACTCGCCGCCCCAGACGTGCTCGTAGATCGTCTCGCGGTAGAGCGCGGTGCCGGGGTTGCGGGCAAAAAACAGCAGCAGGTCATATTCCTTATGCGTGAGCGCGATCTCCTCCGCGCCGCGCCAGACCTGCATGGCGCGCGTGTCGATGCGCAGCCCGCCGATCTCGATGACGGCGTCGGTCTTGTTGTAGCGCCGCAGCACGACGTCTACGCGTGCAAGCAGCTCGAGCACCTCGAAGGGCTTGACGATGTAATCCTCCGCGCCCATGCGCAGACCGCGCACCCGGTCGTCGACCGAGCCGCGCGCGGTCAGAAAAATGACCGGGATGCCCAGCGGGCGGATGTATTCCATGAGCTCAAAGCCGTCGGCGTTCGGCAGCATCACGTCGAGCAGGATGAGGTCAAAGACATTGCGCTCGAGAATGTCCGCCGCGGCCAGACCGTCGTACACGCACGTGCACCGGTAGCCCGCGCGGGTCAGGCTCATCTGGATCAGGTCGCAGATCGGCTTTTCGTCGTCCACGATCAGGATCTGGATCATGCTACCGCCTCCTTCGGGTCAAAATTACATCGTTCCGGCATCAAAACGGCATCGCCGCCGCGCGTCTGGACGATGCCGTGGTTTATTATAAGTGTATGCGCATCCGTGTGTCAAACCAAATCGGCAGGAGCGGCGGTGCGCGTGTTCCGGGCTATGCGGGGGGCTTGAGAGCGCCGGGCGCGGCGGAGGGACACCCGCATGCACAAATCGCTACAAAAACCGGATATTTTGTCCGAAATGGGCTTGAAATATGGAAGACCTTGTGATACGATGATAGCGTTAAATTCTAACTCGTCTGGAAGCATGGAACTCCCGCCTCCGAAGCATGGAACTCCCGCATCCAATGACAGGAATTTGCAATTATTTTTAAACGGAGGAAAAAAGCATGTCCAAGAAAAAAATCCTGACAGTCGTATTGACGCTTTTGGTGGCAGTCTGCCTGCTCGCCACGACTGCTCTTGCGGGCGTGGCCCCGTCCGCCCCGTCGATGCCGTCGGCACCGTCCGGCACGACCGCGCCGTCCACCCCGAGCCAGCCGTCCCAGCCGAGTCAGCCGAGCAAGCCGGTCGTTCCGTCTCAGCCGAGCAAGCCGGTCGAGCCGTCTCAGCCGAGCAAGCCGGTCGAGCCGTCCCAGCCGAGTAAGCCGGTCGAGCCGTCTCAGCCGAGCAAGCCGGTCGAGCCGTCCCAGCCGTCCCAGCCGGTCGAGCCTGAAATGAAGTTCGTCGATGTGGCAGAGGGCGCCTGGTACTATGACGCCGTGATGTGGGCCGTCAAGAACGGTGTGACCGCCGGCATGACCCCGACGATGTTTGCGCCGCTTGAAGCCTGCAACCGCGCGCAGATGGTCGAGTTCCTGTGGAACGCCGCCGGCAAGCCGACCGCGACCATCAAGGCTGTTCCGTTCACCGACGTTCCGGGCGCTGCCTGGTACGAGGATGCGCTCCTGTGGGCCTATGAGGCGGGCATCGTTGCCGGCACGACCAGCACTACTTTCAGCCCGGCTAAGGAATGCACCCGTGCCGAGATGGTCTGCTTCCTCGTGCGTCTGCTGTCGGACGGCGCAACGGACAATATGCCGTTTGTTGACGTTCCGGCCAGCGCATGGTACTACAACGAAGTGCAGTGGGCATGGGCCAACGGTCTGACTGTCGGCACCAGCGCTACCACGTTCAGCCCGGACAAGGTCTGCAACCGTGCCGAGGCTGTTGAGTTCCTGTACAACGCGTTCGCGGAGTAAGGAGCTTACTGAAAATTACATGTTTTTCTATCAGGACTTCGGTTGCTAATAGACAAATCATAGACCCCAAAGCACAAAGAAGAGATGGGAAAACCTCATCTCTTCTTTTTTCACACATCGAGCTGACAAATTTAGAGAGGAAACTACAGAAAAGGAGCTGATGTGAGTCGTGAAAGCGACCCGATTCGCGAACAGAGCGTGGGCATTTGTGTTGGCCGTCCTGATGACGCTGACGCTCATTGCCCCGCAGGCGCTGGCTGCGAACACCGTAGACCCCGTCGAACCTGCCAGCGGTAAGATCCTTGTGAGTCAGACGGATTACACACTGATCGACGGCGTGACGGAATCTGACATCTTCCTGAATACGAAGGAAGGCAATGCGCAGATCGCCGGTTTTATGACGACGATCGCACCGGGTGCGAAGGCGACATTCAAGGCCTCGTACAACGGTTACTATACAGAAGGCAGCACGCCCGCGTCCCGCAAGGACAAGGCGGCCAATCTGGCCTGGAGCATGGAAAAGACCACGCTGCAGGCTGCTAACTATACTAAGGCCACCGGCGGCAACGTCATCATGGCCATGAACGGCGACTACTACAACATGCAGACGCTGCAGCCGCTCGGTTACCTCATCATGGAGGGCAACCTCATTCAGAAGAATAACGGTGTTGCCAACGAGCCGTATTTTGCGGTTTTGAAGGACGGTACCTATGCCATCCGTGACGCCGGGGTGGACTGCTCCGACGTTCTGGAAGCGATTTCCGGCCCGTTTTATCTGATCAAGGATGGACAGCCCTGCTACAACGGGAATCCGGACCTCATGCCGCGCAACTGCATCGGCATCAAGGCGGACGGCACGGTCGTGACCTTTTTGGCCGACGGCCGCCAGAGCCCGTACTCTGTCGGCATGACGATCGATGAGGAGGTTTCGTTCCTGTATGCGCAGGGCGTGGTGAATGCGATCTTCCTCGACGGCGGCGGTTCCGCCACCTGCGCCACCAAGCGCGAGGGCACCACGGAGCTTCAGGTCCGCAACCGCCCGTCCGACGGCGTGGAGCGCACGGTCGCCAGCGCCCTGCTGCTGGTCTCCACGGCGGAGAGTGACGGCGTGTTCGACCATGCCTCCCTTTCCCCGAACAACACGGTCTACACGCCCAACAGCCAGATCCAGTTCTCGGCCATCGGCGTGGATAAAAACGGCGGCGAGGCCGCGCTCCCGGAGAATGTGACCTGGACGGTCGCGGACGCCAAGAGCGGCACGATCGACGCCAACGGTCTGTTCACGCCCACGAAGAACTATAAGGGTGATGTGACGGCGCGTCTGCTTGTGGACGGCACCGTCAAGGGCACGACGAGCGTGAAGATCGCGGACATCACGGATGTGCATTTCAGCAGCACGTCCGTGTCGCTCGACTTTGGCGCAACATCCGATCTCGGCCTTGTTGCCAAGTGTGACGGCGTGGACATCGCCTATAAGCCCGGTGACTTCAAATGGACGATCAAGTCCAAGACGGCCGGCGTGCCGGATAATGACGTCGGCCACATGGACGGCAACACGTTCGTGGCAGGTACCGGCAGCGGCACGATGAACGCGACCGTCACGGTTACTTACGCAAACGATCGCTCCAAGTCGGCGGAGGTCGGTGTGGAGATCGGCAAGCTGCCGGTGACGCTCATGGACTTTGAGCCCATCAACGGCCAGCGCCAGACCTGCGCGCACTACCACTGGGGCAAATACGATTACGTGGATAACGGCATGAATCCCGACCACGGCTACATCGGCAATGTGTCCCCGATCACGGTCACGACCGGCGGCACGTATTCCGACAATCCGACGACGGCGGAGCTCTCTGCGCCCTACCGCTTCACGGGCAACTGGGACAGCAAAGTTCCGGCTGCAGACATTTTCCGCGCCAACGGCTATAGCTATTACCTGTGGCCGAACGCCTCTATCACGCAATATCTCTGCGGCGACCTGAAGATGACGACGGCGGCCGAGGGCGGTCAGGTGCGCTTCGGCGACTACGCCATGGAGCTGAACTATGACTACGAGTCTTATGACGGGTCGAAAAACTCCAACTTCTATGTTCGCTACTGCGGCGACCAGATCAAGATCGAGGGCACGCCCACGGAGATCGGCGTCTGGATCTATGCACCGGAAAACACGCCGTGTTATTCGCTCTATGCCGACATTATGTTCTGGAATGGCAGCGACTATAAAGCTAAAAACTACATTCTCTCGCATAAGGGCGCGAATGGCGAGCCCTCCACGATCATTGACTGGACCGGGTGGATGTACTGCTCGGCAAATATTCAAGACATTTGGCAATATCAGAATGATGAGCACCCGCTGAGCATCATCCCCGGCGCAGGTGTGTTCTGGCTGTCCTATCAGCCAGCAAAGGTCGACGATATGATGGGACATGCGGGCGCTGGGCGGCGCAACGGCACCATCTACTTCGATAACTATCGCGCCGTCTATGGCACAAACCTCGATGACCTGGACAACCCGGTCATCCACGACATGACGGTCAACGGCCAGACGCTTGCGGACGACGGCTCCACCGTCATCAACGCCAATGCAATCGAAGCGGTCGCTTCGTATGACGATGTGGACGGTCAGAACCGCTCCGGCATCAATGCCAAGGCAACGGTCATCAAGATCGACGGCGAGGAGCTCCCGTCGGACAATTCCGACACGAATGCGACCGTCCGTCTGACGCTCCAGAACGGTAAGCACACCATGACGGTCTCCGTGTCCGATGCGTTCGGCAACACGGTCGAAAAGACCACGGCCTTTGTCGTTGCCGGCGATATGCAGGACACGGCCACGGTCAGCGTCAGCGGCTCGGACTTCGTCCCGCTCGGCAGCGACTATACGCTGACGGTCACGGCGGATGGCAAGGTCCGCTCCGCGGACATCACGATGCTCAACCTCAACGATGACATCGGTCAGCCGACGGTGACCTATGCCAACGGCGTGACCGGCAAACTGGTGTATACCAAGACCGGCTTTAAGAAGGCCATGCTGACGCTGCACCTTGAGTCGGCGGCACCGGTCGAGGGCGAGCTGGCCACACTGACCTTCAAGATTGACGCCGGTCTGGACACGACGGTCAACCAGTTCACGTACACGGTGTCCAACATCGCGCTCACCGCGGCGAACGGCGAGGCCTATACGGCGGCCCAGGCGGCGGTGCGTCTGCCGCTGTCGGCATACTACAGCATCCAGCCCGGCCCGCAGGCGGTCGGTATGTCCAGCGTGATCGCGGTCTATGAAAAGGACGGCAGTCCCGCCGCCGGTGTGACCGTGTCGCTCGACGGTGCGGAGATCGGCAAGACCGATGCCAACGGCCTGCTCGAGACCGATGCCATGAAGACCAAGGACGCCGGCACGGTCTGCGTGCTCACGGCTGTCGGTCCGAAGGGTGTCGCCGAGGCGACGAAGGTCACCGTTCTGGCAGACGCTGCCGGCACGGAGTATACCGCCGTCCATCTCAACGCCGTTCAGGGCAGCAGCACGAAGCAGAACATCAGCTGGCTGTCCGGTCTCGGTACGGGCGGCAAGGCGGTCGTGCAGTACCGCGTCAAGGGTGCGGAGGACTGGCAGACGGCCGATGGCACCTCTACGCTCACCGGCTTCTCTACCTCCAAGGATGCGGCCTATGTCAACACCATTCAGCTCGCGGGCCTGACGGCCGGCACGGATTATGAACTGCGCGTCGGCGATGGCAGCACATGGTCCGAGCTGCACACCTTCCGCACGAACGCGGCGCAGCAGGACACCACGGCCTTCGTCGTCATGGGCGACACGCAGATGTCCGGTGACCGTGAGGCGGATGCCGAGAGCATCGCGATCCTCGACGCGCTCGGCGATCTTGTCAAGGACAAGCAGGTCGACTTCGGCCTCCAGACGGGCGACTATGTCGACAACGGCACCAACTACGCCATGTGGGCCGAGATGCAGGAGGCGTTTAACCACACGTTCCCGAACGTGGACTTTATCCACACGCTCGGCAACCATGAGTACTATGGCGACTTCAGCGGCAGCACTGCCAGCAATATCCTTCAGCTCCCGAGCAAGGACTACTACTCCATGGAGTACGGCGATGTCTACGTCGCCGTCATCAACAACGGCGCCGACCTGAGCGCAGCCTGCGAATGGCTCAAGCAGGACGCGGCGCAGAGCACCTGCATGTGGAAGGTCCTGTCCATCCACCAGCCGCCGTATTACACGAACGCCAAGGGCGGCAGCGAGCGGTTCCATGATCAGATCCCGGCCGCGGCAGAGGCTGCCGGCATCGACGTGGTCTTCTCCGGCCATGACCACTCTTATGCACGCATCATGGCCAAGGACGGCGCGGCCGTCACCGAAAACGGCGTGACCTATTTCATTTGCGGCGACCTGGGCGAGAAGTCCAAAAACGTCAACTATGCGATGTCTTCCGATTTCTCGTTTGCCTACAAGGAGCAGGCTTACGCGGGCCTGATCATGTACGTCACGGCCAACGGCAAGGAAATGACGATCACCGCTTACGACAGCAAGGACGGCCGTGTGGTCGATTCCACGACGCTGCAGTCCCGCTGCTCGAAGGGCCACCAGCTGACGACCTACCAGAATGGCAAGTCTGCCTGTGCGGTCTGCGGCAAGCTGATCGACGTCAAGGACGCGCAGTACACCGGCTGGATGACCGTCGAGGGCACCGAACAGCAGATGTACTTCCTGGCCGGCGACTATGTCACCGGCTGGCAGCAGATCGGCGAGAAGATGCACCACTTCGGCGATGACGGCATCGCCCACGTGACCGAGACGGTCGACACCCGTACCTGCACGCAGTACGGTTGGCTAGAGACCACCTGCAAGACCTGCGGCGCCGTTCATCACAGCGCATCTCTCTGGCCGGAGGGCCATAAGTGGGATGACAACCATGTCTGCACGAAGTGCGGCTTCGTGGGCAGGGACATCTCCAAGGCAACGGTCAAGACGTGGCCGGCCACCTATAAGGGCGGCAGCACACCGTGCTATGTGGAGGCCACCTACGAGGGACAGAAGCTGACAGTCAAGACCAGCGACGCGGGTGTTGACGGCTATGTTTCCTATTCCAACAACACCAAGGTCGGCTATGGCGTCGTGACGATCCGCGGCATGGGCGATTACTATGGCATCGTGTCCGCACAGTATGAGATCGTTCCGCCGGTCGTCTCCGGTGTTGCGGTGACGGATGTCGGCCAGAAGCGTCTGACCGTCGGCTGGAATCCGGCTCCCGGTGCTGAGAACTACCGCGTGGAGATCAGCAGCGACGGCGGGAATACCTGGGAGGTCTTGGAGGTGACCTCGCAGACCAGCTGCGTGGCCACGGGCCTGAACCCGTCGACGGCGTACAGCTTCCGCGTATACGGCTGCACGAAGGTCGGCGACACCTGGTTCAATTCTCAGCATTATTCCAATGTCGTCAGCGCAACGACACTCAACGCCGACCAGTTCGCGCCGTCCGAACAGTTTAAGGACATCTGTGCGACGGTCGACGGACAGACGATCTCCGGCCTGCAGTCCGGTGCGGATCAGTATCTGTTCCTGCCGGCCAGTGCGAAGCTGAGCAAGCTCGCCCTGACGGTCACGACGCAGAACAGCGACGCACTCAAGATCGAGCTGCAGGGCACGAAGGGCACGCAGACGCTCGACGGTGCTGCCGTGAACGTCACCAAGCTGGCGGATGCGCAGGACGGCCTGTATGATCTTGCGGTTCTCGTCAACGGCCAGAAGGCTGCGGTCGTGCACATTGCACAGTCGGCCAATATCAACGCACTCTACATCACGAGTGACGACCCGGCCACACAGGGCAGAGACTTTGTCGATGCCAGCAAGTCCAACATCGCGACCGGCAAGCTGCTCGTCGTAGACAAGGACGGCAAGACCGTGTATGACGGTGCGCTCACGCAGCTCAAAGCGCGCGGTAACACCACCTTTACCAACGCCGAGAAGAAGTCCTACCAGATCAAACTCGACGGCAAGTCCGACCTGATCGCCTGCGGCGAGAAGGTCAAGACATGGACCCTGCTCGCCGGCTCCCACGACGCAACGCTCATGCGCGACAAGATGTTCAAGGATCTTGCCAAGTCGCTCGGCATGCCGTACACGGCCAGCACCGACTGGGTGGATCTGTACTACGACGGCGTGTATCGCGGCACATACATCGTCAGTGAGAAAAACTCCGTCAACAAGACGGGCGTCAACATCACTGACATGGAAAAAGCCTACGAGGCGTGCAACCCTGGCTACGGTGAGAACGCTTCCACGGCACTGGCCGAGAACAAGTACGGCCAGACTTACCAGTACACCACCGGCCTGACCGAGCCGGAGAACATCACCGGCGGCTACCTGCTGGAGCTCAACGGCACGAAGCTCGACGACAGCTACAATCCGAAGTATGACGAGGCCAGCGGTTTCATCACCGGCAAGGGCTCCGCGATGAATGTCAAGAGCCCCGAGTGGTGCGGCAAGGACGCTATGGCCTACATCAGCGAGTACTATCAGGAGTTTGAAGACGCCGTCTACGCGCAGGATGCCGACGGCAACTATACCGGCTACAACGCGCAGACCGGCAAGTACTACTATGAGTACTGCGATCTGAATTCGCTGGTTCAGGCTTACCTGATCCAGTACCTCTCCGGCAACTCCGACGCGTTCTACTCCTCGTTCTTCTTCTATAAGGACGTGGACGGCCTCATGTACGCCGGCCCCGTCTGGGACATGGAGCTGACCGGCGGCGGCGGCTGGTCCGGCGTGATCACGTCGGACAACACCTTCATCAACGGCCGCTATCTTGTCCAGGCACTCACCCAGATCCCCGGCTTCCGCGCTGCGGTGAACAACTACTATCACAACACCTTCCTTGCACAGGCGCAGGCGCTTGTCGGCGACAACGGCAAGGTTCAGGGGTATTACGATCACATCTCAGCCAGCGCCGCGATGAACTACCGCCAGTGGCCGCTGGTCCGCGTCGGCAAGCCGAGCTCGGACAATCACTTCTGGCCCGACGGAACGACCTACGGCGACACCGTCAAGGATCTCAACACGTGGCTGAGCGCGCGCATCGCAAAGATGAGCGCAGAGTTCAACGATACGTGGGACGATGGCGTCGTGACCAAGGAGCCGACCTGCACCGAGAGCGGCGTGCGTACCTACACCTGTGAAAACGGCAACATCATGTACGAGAGCATCCCGGCGCTCGGTCACAAGGAAGTGATCGACCCGGCGAAGGATGCGACCTGCACGCAGACCGGCCTGACGGAAGGCAAGCACTGCTCCGTCTGCGGCGAGACGCTCGTTGCGCAGGCAGAGGTTCCGATGAAGCCGCATACGCCGAAGGCGACGGAGATCGTTCCGGCAACCTGCACGGAGGATGGCACGGCGGGCGGCATCGTCTGCGCTGTGTGCGGCGCGACGCTGGAAGGCTCAAAGCGCATCCCGGCAAGGCATCACTATGTCGGCGGCTACTGCACGGTCTGTGAGCGGCAGGATCCGCTGCGCATCCCGTGCTCCGGCGATCAGCATTGCCCGGGCCACATCTTCAGCGACATGCCGTCGACCGACTACTGGTCACACGGCGCGATCGACTATGTCGTTGCGCATAAGCTCTTCTTCGGCACAAGCGCGACGACCTTTGAGCCCAAGACCAAGCTTTCCCGCGCAATGATCGTCAAGATCCTTTATACGCTCGAGGGCGAGCCCGCCGTCACCGGGGAGAACCCGTTCCTTGACGTTGCGGACAACAGATGGTACACCAACGCGGTGATCTGGGCGGCGGAGAACAAGATCCGGCATCGGCGACGGCAAGTTTGACCCGGACGGCGATGCAACGCGCGAGCAGGTCGCAAAGATCCTGTATGAGTACGCAGCGTTCAAGGGCTGTGACATGAATGTGTATGGTGATCTGTCGGCCTTTGCAGACATGGGCAAGGTTTCCAATTTCGCGAAGGAGCCCATGACATGGGCGGTCGCCGAGGGCCTGATCTCTGGTGTCGCAGTCGGCCGCGAGGCGCTGCTTGATCCGCAGGGCGCGGCGACGCGCGAGCAGTTTGCGATGATGATGGCGGAGTACATGATGCAGGTGCTCCCGCTGACGCCGGACGAGCCGGATGAGCCGGATGAACCGGATGTACCGAGTGCGCCGAGCGCTCCGGTCGAGCCCAGTGTCTCACCCGAGGAACCCAGCGCTTCGCCCGAGGAGCCGAGCGCTTCCCCTGCACCCAGCGCGCAGCCGGTTGAAACGGCAAAGCCCGAAACGGTGCAAACGCCCGCAGAAGGCGAAACGCCGTAATCACGGCGCGGGCGCACAACCCCCAAAGCCCCAAAACGGGAAATCCCGGAGCGGCAATGCCGCTCCGGGATTTTTGGTTGGCGCACACACATTTTTTCGCGAAAATTCCGTAAAAAAGTGCGGAAATTCCTGTCATATACTTGACAAACCCCGCTGCCGCGTGCTACACCTATTTTATCGTAAAGGGAATGCAATCTATACGGAAAGGCAAAAGCAATGACATTGGATAAACTGAAAATCGGTTCTTCAGGCGTCATCACGGCGGTCGGTGGGGACGGCCCGCTGCGCTGCCGCCTGCTGGACATGGGGCTCACGCCCCGCACACGCGTCACGCTGCAAAAGGTGGCGCCGATGGGCGACCCGATCGAGATCCGCGTGCGCGGGTACGAGCTGACGCTGCGCATCGAAGAGGCGGAGAAGATCGAGGTCGAGGGGGTGTCGGCATGATCTTTGCACTTGTCGGCAACCAGAACTGCGGCAAGACGACGCTGTTCAACGCCCTCACGGGCTCGAACCAGCACGTGGGCAATTTCCCGGGCGTGACCGTCGACCAGAAAATGGGCGAGATGCGCGATGAGAAGGGCTGCTCCGTCGTCGACCTGCCGGGCATTTACTCGCTGCGTCCGTATACGCAGGAGGAGATCGTCTCGCGCGATTTCATCATCAATGAAAAGCCGGACGGCATCATCAACATCGTCGACGCCACGAACATCGAGCGCAACCTCTATCTCACGCTGCAGCTGCTTGAGCTGCGCGTGCCGATGGTGCTGGCGCTGAACATGATGGATGAGGTGCGCGCCAACGGCGGCGCGATCGACGTGCAGAAGATGAGCGATGCGCTGGGCATCCCCGTCGTGCCGATCTCGGCGGCGAAGGGGGAGGGCGTGTCCGAGCTCGTGGATCAGGCGCTGAGCGTCGCGCGCAGCCGCACGCTGCCGAAGGTGACGGATTTCTGCTCGGACGATTCCGCCGTGCACCGCTGCATCCATGCGGTCGTGCACATCATCGCCGACCATGCCGACCGCATCGGCGTGCCGGCGCGCTTTTGCGCGGCCAAGCTTATTGAGGGCGGCGATGATCTGGCGCAGGTGCTCGATCTCGACGAGAACGAGCGCGAGCTGCTCGAGCATTGCATCGTGCAGATGGAAAACGAGACCGGGCTCGACCGCAATGCGGCGCTGGCCGATATGCGCTATACGTTCATCGAGGCCGTCGTTGCCTCCTCCGTGGTCAAGTGCCACGAGAGCAAGGAGCACGCGCGCTCGATGAAGATCGACCGCATCCTCACGGGCAAATATACCGCCATGCCGACGTTTCTGCTCGTCATGCTGCTCACGTTTTATCTCACCTTCAACGTCGTCGGCAAGTGGCTGTCCGACCTGCTGCAGCTCGGCATCGACGCGCTGACCGGCGTCGTGGACGCGGCGCTCACGGCCTACGGCATCAACCCCGTCGTGCACAGCCTCATTATTGACGGTGTGTTTGCCGGCGTCGGCAGCGTGCTCGTGTTCCTGCCGATCATCGTGACGCTGTTTTTCTTCCTGTCCATTCTGGAGGACACCGGCTACATGGCGCGCGTGGCCTTCGTTATGGACAAGCCCCTGCGCAAGATCGGCCTGTCCGGGCGCAGCATCGTGCCGATGCTCATCGGCTTTGGCTGCTCGGTGCCGGCCATCATGGCCACGCGTACCGTCTCATCTGACCGCGACCGGAAAATGACCATCCTGCTCACGCCGTACATGAGCTGCTCGGCGAAGATCTCGATCTATGCGTTTTTCACCGCGGCGTTTTTCCCGCGCTACCGCGCGCTCGTCATGCTGGGACTGTATGTCCTCGGCATCCTCATCGGCATCCTCGCGGCGCTCATCATGAACAAGACAGCCTTTCGCGGCAAGCCCGTGCCGTTTGTCATGGAGCTGCCGAACTACCGCATGCCCGGACTCAAGAGCGTGGCGCTGCTGCTCTGGGAGAAGGCAAAGGATTTCCTCCAGCGCGCGTTCACGGTCATCTTCCTCGCAACGATCATCATCTGGTTCTTGCAGAGCTTTGACACGCGCCTGAACGTCGTGGCCGACAGCGCCGCGAGCCTGCTCGCGCTCATCGGCCGCTGGATCGCACCGATCTTCCGGCCGCTCGGCTTCGGTGACTGGCGCTGCGCCACGGCGCTCATCTCCGGCTTCATCGCCAAGGAGTCCGTTGTGAGCACACTGCAGGTGCTGCTCGGCGGCGCGGCGATCTCGTCGCTGCTGAGTGCGCGCGCGGCGGTGAGCTTCCTCGTGTTCACGCTGCTGTACACGCCGTGCGTGGCCGCTGTTGCGACCATCCGGCGCGAGCTGGATTCCCGGCTCAAGACGGTCGGCGTCGTCCTTTTGCAGTGCACGGTCGCGTGGATCGTGGCGTGCGCGACGTATGCGATCGCGGGGCTGGTGTGATGGGTCCGCTCGATTATATCCTGCTGGCCATCGTTGCGGTGTGCGCCGTGATCGCGTGGCGCGTCTGGCGGCGCACGATGAAAAAGGGCGGCTGCTGCGGCGGAAACTGCACCGGCAACTGCGCGCAGTGCGGCAGAGCGTGCGCGCACAAGCCAAAAAAGTAACCGCGGCACATGAACGCAAACCTGAAGCTCCTGCGGCAGGACGCTGCGGGGGTTGACAAGCCGAGCAAGGCTTCCCGGATCCGGGAAGCCTTGCTTTTTTGTGTGCAGCAGGAAAATGCCCCGAAAAATACGGTTTCTGTAGGATTTTAATGGAAATGTGCAGAAAACGGCGGCCGGAGGGCGGCCCCCGACTATTGAAATTGCGCAAAGAATGCGTTAAAATGATGCTGCATTTGTCACGCGTTTGGCAAAGACCAAAACGCATCATTTTCATTTGAAAGAGTTTCGCATTGCGCGCGCCATGCTGCGCAGCGCAGACTACCTCCTGCCCGACGAGGCGACGAGCAACCTCGGCGTCACGAGCACAGCGCTCGTCACCGAGGCGATGGACCGGCTCATGAAGGATCGCACGACCGTCATGATCGCGCACAGCTATGAGGCGGCCAAGCGCGCCGACTACGTCATCGTCATGCGCGACGGCACGGTCGAAGCCGCCGGCACGCCGGATGAGCTGCGCGCGAGCAATGCATACTATCAAATGTTCAGCAAATCACTTTGATGTCAGCGAGGGAACCATGATCAGAGAAAATGTGAAGCTTACCGACGCTCAGCCCGGCGATATCTGCTGCGGCTTCGAGCTGGAAAAGAAGCAGTACGTCGCCTCCAAGGCGGCGACGCTGTACACCATGCGGCACAAGAAGTGCGGAGCGGAGCTCCTGTACTTTGACCGCGACGACGAGAACAAGACCTTCTGCATCGGCTTCAAGACCCTGCCGGAGGATGACACCGGCGTGTTCCACATCCTGGAGCACAGCGTGCTCAACGGCTCGAAGCGGTTTCCCGTCAAGGAGCCGTTCGTGTCCCTGCTGCAGGGCTCGATGCAGACCTTCCTCAACGCCATGACCTACAGCGACAAGACCATCTTCCCGGTCTCCAGCCGCAGCGAGCAGGATCTGTTCAACCTCATGCGCGTGTATCTCGACGGCGTGTTCTGCCCGAACATCTACGAAAAGCCGGAGATCTTCATGCAGGAGGGCTGGCACTACGAGTTTGACGGCGAGCAGGCGCAGCCGTACTACAACGGTGTCGTGTTCAGCGAGATGAAGGGCGCCTATGCCGATGTCGAGCGCGTCATCGGCGAGGGGACGGACCGGCTGCTGTATCCCGACACCTGCTACGGGTTTTCGAGCGGCGGCAAGCCGGAGCACATCCCCGAGCTGAGCTATGCGCAGTTTATTGCCGCGCACAAGCGCTTTTACCACCCGTCAAACGCGCGCATCTTCCTCGACGGCCACATGGACGCTGAGCGCGTGCTTGCCTATATCGACGCGGAGTACCTGTCGCAGTACACATACCGCGCCCCGGATTTTGACTTCACGGTGCAGCAGCCCCGCACGGGCGAGGCCACGGTGTACTATGAGGCGATGCCCGGCGAGGAGACGCTCTGCCATATGAGCCTCTCCAGACTCCTGTGCCGCTATGACGACGTGGAGACGGTCTATGCAGCCAAGATCCTCTCGGACTATCTCACCGGCTCGAATGAGGCGCCGCTCAAGCGCGCATTCCTTGAGCGCGG
>OHMQ01000218.1_pt1 | contig 18808 bp, 9 predicted proteins | sample 1569401 | NCBI WGS metagenome assembly OHMQ01 (sample SAMEA3879501, study PRJEB24766) | human gut metagenome | biome: human-associated habitat; feature: feces | place: USA | collected 1985/1987 | reverse complement strand
TTTTTTAGTATAATATATGGTGACATAGCCAAGTGGTAAGGCCCCGGTCTGCAACACCGTCATCGCCGGTTCAAATCCGGCTGTCACCTCTCTTAAAAGGACTGCATCAGTTTATGATGTGGTCTTTATTTTATATAATTTGCAAATAAAATATATTGTGAATTTTATTTGATATACGTAATATGTGTTGCAAAGATTTCGTTATTTTTAGATTTTCTATATTACTTTTCAGGATGCTACACTAAATTAATAAAGAGAAATATAAGCCTGATAAACAGAATTATATTTCTCTTTTTTAACAACTCTTATCCTTTTTTGAATAGTTGTTGTATTATTATTATTCCTCTTCTGGATATTTCATATCCCATTCGGTTCTTATATCAGACATGATTTTCATGACATCATATGTATACTGACTGTGAATGAGGTTTTCTATTTCATCGGATGATGCTGAGCTTACAGCTTTTTCCATATCACATACTTCGTAATACAGTGCATCTGATGTATCACCTGCATCAATTACTTCTTTATGACCATCCTCTGTGTATGTAATAGTTGCCTCCATTCCTCTTGGATACTCAAAGATTTCCACATATGCTTTGTCAAAAGATAGTGTAGCGCGTTTGGGCTGCTTGGAATGTAGAGATAATGTGACAGTTGCCATCTCGGCAGCATCGTTCATAAGCAGAATACCTGCCTGTTCATCAACACCGGTTGGTGCATATTTAACCTGTGACGATACTTGTGTTGGTGTTTCCTTGAAGAACCAGCGGATAAGAGAAAGTGAGTAAACTCCAATATCAAGCAATGCTCCTCCGGCAAGCTTACGACTGAAAAATCGGTTTGTCATATTGTAATCCTTGTAGCTTCCAAAATTGACCTGAATTAAATTTAGCCTGCCGAGTTGTCCACTTGCAATTATTTCGTTTAGCTTTTTATAAACAGGCATATGATATATAGTCATGGCTTCAGCAAGAATAACGTTATTTTCTTTGGCCAGTGAGACGGCTTCATCGAGCTCTGCGATATTTAAAGTAATAGATTTTTCACAGAGTACATGCTTTCCATTAGAAAGGGCTTTTCTTAGATAATTGATGTGAGTATTGTGTGGAGTGGAGATGTAAATGATATCCACATCAGGATCATAAAAGACGTCATCAATGTTGTCATATACCTTTGAAATGCCATATTTTTGTGCAAAAGCTACGGCCTTTTCATGAGTTCTGTTGGCAACTGAATAAAGAGTGCGTCCTTCCTTTGAGAGAGCATGCGCGAGCTCATTAGCTATTACGCCGCAGCCGAGTGTTGCCCAATTAAGCTGTTTCATGTGAAATCCTCCTTTTTAACTTAAAGTATTGTAGCTGTGATGGTACATAAATTATTTAAAATGGTGTGAAATAACAAAATATAAACTCATTGATGATACCTTTTGACCCTTTAATCATAAAATATGTACCATAATGAACATATTCTAGCATGATGAATTATGAATTACAATGCATTTAGATTCAAAACAGTCAAAAACAGTCAAATTTGATAGTGACTAAATTAAAATTAGTTAATTTGAACTATATTTTAGATTATAAACTAGTAATAGAAAAGATACTAAAATTAGCAATTAGGCAAGTAATAAAGATTTATGTAGTATATTCTGCACAAAATTAGAATATTACTTTTGCATATATTACACAATTTGAAATTTGACCTTATATAATTTTAACAATTTTCATGGTGATTATTTGTGAATATAAATGACTGATTATGATTGACAATGACTGATTTTGAAAATATAATAATACTACAAGTTAGATGATTATTGATTTTAATAAAAAAGGAAAATAATTGAATATAAAAGATTAAATGATAGTCTTTGAGCAATTTGAAAACAGGGGTGATTAGATGCTGGCGGAAGATAGATGTAAAAAAATACTCGATATATTAGATTCGATGGGAAGTGTGACTGTTCAGCAGCTTATGGATGAGCTTGATACATCCGAGTCAACAATCAGACGTGATCTGGTTGCAATGGACAAGAAGGGGTATCTCACCAAGGTACATGGTGGTGCGATTGCCAATAATACGAATATCCATACTCAGGATGAGAAGGTTATCAACAGGCTTAAGCAGAATCGCAGCGAAAAGGAACAGATTGCCAGATATGCGGCATCACTTATTGTGGATAATGATTTTGTTTATATAGATGCCGGTACTACAACAGCAGTCATGATTGATTATATTACTGCAAAGAATGTGGTTTTTGTTACAAACTCTTTGACTAATGCCAAGAGAATTTCCGATAGGGGATATACAGTATATATTCTGGGTGGCGAGTTCAAGTCTACTACTGAGGCTATTGTCGGAGATGAGGCCGTTGTGACGCTCGATAAATATAATTTTACGAAGGGCTTCTGGGGGACCAACGGAATTACTGTGAAGAATGGATTTACAACTCCGGAGATAAAGGAGGCCATGGTTAAAAAGAAATCCATGGAGAATAGTAAGGAGAAATACATTCTTGCGGATGACAGTAAGTTTTCACAGGTATCAAGTATCAAGTTTGCTGATTTTGAAGATGCTGTAATTGTTACAAATGCACTAAGCAATGACAACTATAAAAAATACAAAAATATTAAGGAGGTCTAACATGATTTACACAGTTACTTTTAATCCATCATTAGATTATATAGTTGATGTAACAGATTTTAAGACAGGAGTAGTCAATAGAACGACTGGAGAGAAGATTTTTGCAGGTGGTAAGGGCATCAATGTTTCCATGGTTCTTAAGAATCTTGGAATGAGTAATACTTCACTTGGTTTTACAGCAGGCTTTACAGGTAATGAGATTAAAAGACTTCTAGGAGAAAAAGGTGTCGATACTGATTTTATAGAGGTGGAGGATGGTATTTCACGTATCAACGTGAAGCTTCGCTCAAATGAGGAATCCGAGATTAATGGTCAGGGTCCTGCAATCACTGAGGACAATATTAAAAAACTCTATGAGAAGCTTGACTGCTTAAAGGAGTCTGATGTGCTTGTTCTCGCAGGAAGTATTCCTGATGTGATGCCTTCATCAATGTATATGGATATCATGAAGCATCTTGAGGGTCGCGGAATAAATATCGTGGTTGATGCGACAAGAAATCTGCTCACAAACGTGCTTCCATATAAGCCGTTCCTCATTAAGCCAAACAATCATGAGCTCGGTGAGATATTTGGGGTTGAGATTACAGACAAGGACGATGTAATAAAGTATGCAAAGAAACTTCAGGAGCAGGGCGCAAGAAACGTGCTTGTTTCAATGGCAGGCGACGGAGCAGTGCTTGTGACTGAGGACGGACAGGAGTTTAAGGCAAATGCACCTAAAGGAAAGCTTAAAAACTCTGTAGGAGCAGGAGATTCGATGGTAGCCGGATTTGTTTACGGATACCTCAAATCAAATGATTATAAGCAGGCATTTATTTATGGTGTATGTACAGGAAGTGCAAGCGCATTTTCTGAGGAGCTTGCTACAAAGCCTGAGGTTGAGGCACTTATAGAAAAATGGGAGAATGCTTCCAATTAAACAAACGGTATCAAAAGGTTGATATAAATAATTAATATATTATATTAGGAGGAATGATATATGACAATCAGGGATTTATTGGCAGCTGAGAGTATCAATTTAAATGGTACGCCTGCCGGAAAAACCGAAGCATTGAATCAGTGTATTGATTTGATGGCAAAAAGTGGCAAAATTGCCGATGTTGAAACGTATCGCAAGGGCGTTTTTGCAAGAGAGGAGGAAGGCACAACAGGAATTGGAATGGGTATAGCAATTCCTCATTGTAAGTCTGATGCCGTTACTAAAGCAGGTCTTGCGGCAATGGTTGTAAAGGATGGGGTTGACTTTGAATCACTCGACGGTACACCTGCAAAGATTATTTTCCTTATCGCTGCACCAAACACAGAGGACAATGTGCATCTTCAGGTGCTCAGCAAGCTCTCTGTTATGCTGATGGACGAGCAGTTTACAAATTCTCTTATCAATGCCGGCTCAGTAGATGAGTTTTTAAATATCATCGACAGTGCTGAAAAGGCAAAGGATGAGAAGGAGGCTGCAAAGGAGGCAAAGGAACCTGTTGAGGTGAAGAAGGACGATGTATTTATCGTTGCAGTTACAGCCTGTCCTACAGGAATTGCCCATACTTATATGGCTGCTGAGGCTATTGAGAAAAAGGCCAAGGAGCTGGGATATCAGGTAAAGGTTGAGACAAGAGGCTCAGCCGGAGCTAAAAATGTACTCACAGATGATGAGATTGCAAAGGCTACCGGTGTTATCGTTGCATGTGATACAAATGTGCCTACAGACCGTTTTGACGGAAAGAAGGTTATTGAGTGTCAGGTTTCTGACGGAATAAATAAGACAGAGGAGCTCGTAAAGAGAATTGCTGCCGGTGATGCTCCTGTATTTAAGGCATCAGGTAAAAAAGAGGCTTCACATTCATCTATTGGTGGAAAGGAGAGCATTGGACATCAGATTTACAAGCATCTGATGAATGGTGTTTCACATATGCTTCCGTTCGTAGTTGGTGGTGGTATCCTTATCGCAATCGCGTTCCTTATCGATGGATTCAGTGTTGACCTTAATTCACTGCCGGCTGACCAGAGAGCAAATTTCGGTACTATTACACAGGGCGCAGCATTGTTTAAGGGAATCGGTGGAACAGCATTTGGATTTATGCTTCCTATCCTTGCAGGCTTTATCGCTATGAGTATTGCTGACCGTCCGGGTCTTGCAGTTGGTTTCGTAGGCGGTTCAATCGCAGCAAACGGTACATCAGGCTTCCTTGGAGCACTGGTTGCAGGTTTCGTTGCAGGATATATTGTAAATCTCTTAAAGAAGATATTCTCTAAGCTTCCTGAGAGTCTTGATGGTGTGAAGCCGGTTCTTCTTTATCCGCTGCTTGGTATATTCCTCATAGGCGTTATAATGCAGTTTGTAGTTGAGCCTCCAATCGGAGCTTTAAATACAGCTATCAACAACGGTCTTAATGGACTTAACGGTGCAAGCGCAGTAGTTCTCGGAGTACTTCTCGGAGGAATGATGGCAATAGATATGGGTGGCCCTGTAAACAAAGCCGCTTATGTATTTGGTACAGCTTCAATCGCTGCCGGAAACTACAATATCATGGCAGCAGTTATGATTGGTGGTATGGTTCCACCACTCGCAATCGCTCTTGCAACAATCTTCTTCAAGAACAAGTTCACAGCAGAGGAGAGAAAGGCAGGACCTACGAACTTTATCATGGGATTATCATTTATCACAGAGGGTGCAATCCCATTCGCAGCATCTGATCCGCTTCATGTCCTTCCGGCATGTGCAGTTGGTTCAGCAGTGGCAGGTGGACTTTCAATGGCATTTGGATGTACACTCATGGCACCTCACGGAGGAATCTTCGTAGTACCTACAATCGGAAATCCGTTAATGTATCTTGTTGCATTAGTAATCGGATCTTTCATTGCATGTGGATTACTCGGATTACTCAAAAAGAAAGTAAGTGAATAAGCAATCCTCAATTATCATTTAATCCAACCTATAAACTAATCAACAAAGGCACTGCTTCGGCGGTGCCTTTGTTGTTATGTTGTGATATAAAAATTAAAAGTATAAACATTCTCTGAAATAACAGCCTCATGCCTTGACGAGTGAATTTTCCAAGCTTAAAGTAGTATTAGGATGAAATAGTAAGTCAAAAAATCAATTATTTATGAGACTTAAATAAAAAAACAGTGAGGCATAAAATGGGCAAGGTTATAGGTATAGATTTAGGAACAACAAACAGCTGTGTGGCAGTATTGGAGAACAATCAGCCGGTAGTCATAACTAACAGCGAGGGTCAGAGAACAACTCCGTCTGTAGTGGCTTTTACAAAGAATGGAGAGCGACTGGTTGGCGAGGCTGCAAAGAGGCAGGCAGCAGTCAATGTGGACAGGACATTTTTCTCAATAAAGAGACAGATGGGAAGCGATTTCAGGGCAAAGGTGGACGGAAAGCTGTATTCAGCTCCTGAGATTTCTTCTATGATTCTCAGAAAGCTGAAAAAGGATGCAGAGGACTATATTGGAGAGGCAGTGACAGACGCTGTAATCACAGTTCCTGCATATTTTTCGGATGCGCAGAGGCAGGCAACTAAGGATGCAGGAAGGATTGCGGGGCTTAATGTGCTTCGAATCATAAATGAGCCAACCTCTGCGGCACTCGCATACGGACTGGACCACGGACAGCAGCAGAAAATTCTTGTCTACGACCTCGGAGGAGGAACCTTCGATGTGTCTGTTATCGAAATAGGGGACAATCTGATAGAGGTGCTTGCCACAGCCGGTGATAATCATCTGGGTGGAGATGATTTTGATGAGAGAATCACGAATTATCTTGTCACAGAGTTTTACAGACAGCAGAATGTGGATCTGAGAAAGGATAATACTGCTATGCAGCGTGTCAGGGAGGAGGCTGAGAAGGCAAAAAAGGTGCTTTCATCTTCATCCTCAACCACTATAAACCTGCCATTTATCACTACTGTAAAGGGACAGCCGGTCCACATGGAGATGAATCTCACAAGGGCTGAGTTTAATGAGATAACAAAGGATCTGGTGGAGAGAACGGCCATTCCTGTAAATCAGGCACTTTCAGATGCGGGAATTTCCGCAGCAGAGCTTGGAATGGTGCTGTTGGTAGGAGGCTCGACACGTGTGCCGGCTGTTGTTGAGGAGGTCAGAAGAATTACAGGAAAAGAGCCTTCACACAACCTGAATCCTGACGAGTGCGTGGCACTCGGTGCAGCAGTACAGGGTGGCAAGCTCGGTGGAGCAATTGTCGCAGGCAGCAGTGCGGCAGAGATTATACTGATGGATGTCACACCGCTTTCACTCGGAATTGAGACAGTTGGTGGTGTCTCAACCAAAATAATTGACAGAAATACGACTATTCCTACGAGATACAGCCAGATTTTTACAACTGCAGGAAGCTTCCAGACCTCTGTGGATATAAAGGTACTGCAGGGTGAGAGGCAGTTTGCAAGGGACAATAAGCTGATTGGAAACTTCAGGCTAAAGGGCATCAAGCCGGCTCCGGCAGGTGTGCCGCAGATAGAGGTGACGTTTGATATAGATGCAAACGGCATTGTGCAGGTTTCTGCAAAGGACCTGGGCACAGGAAAGCATCAGGAGATTACGATTACCGCAAGCTCAAATTTGTCTGATTCTGAGATTGAGCAGGCAATCCGCGAGGCACAGGAGTATGAGGCAACAGACGGACAGAGAAAGGCTTATATTGATGCAAGAAGTGAGGCTGATACGCTTGTGCGACAGGTGGAAAATGTCATGGCTGACAAGGAAAAAAGAAAGGCTATGGACAGCGCACAGAAAAAGAGTGTGAAATCGTCACTTTCATATGTGAAGAAGCTTATTTCAAGGACAAAGCCCGGAAATGTGAGCGAAGAGCAGGCTGCCGAGATAAAGCATGCGGCAGATGAACTGAGAAATGCGGCAGTGGGATTGATTTAATTATAGTAACTACTATTATTCATTTGGCTATTTACGAGAAGCGGATTTTCATATAAAATATGGGTAAGTGGTGAGTATTCATAACCACCCTGAATAGTTATAATGTTAATTTAAATCCGAGGAAATAGAAAATGAATGCGAACGATAAAACAGAAAAGGTACTAAGAGAAATTCATATCATGCTCTCAAAGGCGGAGCCGTATAAGCCGGAGCCGAGCAGGGTGATCATAAACAAGCAGCAAATGATAGATTTACTTGCTGAGCTGAATAAGTGTATATATGCAATACAGGATGAGTATGAGCTTACTGAACAGAGTCGCAATCACGCAGAGAGAGAGTTCAGAAAGAAAGGGGATCAGATAGTCTGGGATGCAAGCAGAAAGGCTGAGGATGTGTATGCAGCATCGGTTATCTATACGGATGAGGCGCTTTCAAGAGTGCGTGATATCATCAATGATACCAACGAGTCACTTGAAAAGCTGTGCAAGAATATGAAGGATAAGATTGCAGAGCAGGAGAAGATAGTTAAAACTAACCAGTATGAGCTCAAGGGACAGCTTCAGGATTTGTCCGATACGGAGAAGTATCTTAAGATTATCGATGACAGAAATAAGGAGATAGAACGTCAGAAAAATGCAGGTAAACCTGTAGAGGAGCGTACTATTGACAATGAAGAGAAGTCCATCTATGCAAACAGACAGACTGAAATCAAGGTAAATATGGATTATATCAGAAAACTGGGACTTGCTGAGGGCGAGGACCTGGGAGATGGTGTAGTGGGTGAAGTGAAGCTTGCAGACGATACACCTGATGCCGGATTAAATCATAGCAATGATAAGGATGAAGCCAAGGCTGCCGGCTCAAAATCGTCTGTTGATGAGGATTATAAGGCAATAAGCAGAAAAGCCGGCAATCCACCTGTTATCAACACAAAGGAAGGGAAGGAGCTCACAGACGGTATCCACAGAATGTGGCAGAGCATCACCGGAAATAAAGGTAAATGAAACACACCTATGTAATATAAAGCAGCAGTTCAAAACAGAACGGCTGCTTTTTGGCTTATATTTAAAGTGGGTAATATTAAGCAGATTTTAAGAAAAACAAAGTAGATAATCTGATAAAATATAGCTGACTAACGGCAGGAGAAGGTTTCTGTTCAAAATTCATAGAAGGAGGATAATATGACAATATTAGTTTGTGATGACGACAAGGAAATAGTTGAGGCAATTGAGATTTACCTGATGCAGGAGGGCTACGACGTGGAGAAGGCTTACGACGGCATACAGGCGGTTGAAATTATGAAGAATAAAAAAATAGACCTCATGATAATAGATGTCATGATGCCAAAGCTCGACGGAATAAGAGCTACTCTGCAGATACGAAAGGAAAGCAGGGTGCCGATAATCATTTTATCGGCAAAGACAGAGGATGCTGACAAGATTTTAGGCCTCAATGTGGGGGCTGATGATTATGTCACAAAGCCTTTTAATCCGCTTGAGCTTGTGGCAAGGGTAAAGTCACAGCTTCGCAGATATACCACTCTGTCAAGCAATGATGCAGCCGGAGACAAGGTTTATGAAGCCGGAGGCCTTTTGGTAAATGATGATTTAAAAAAGGTGACTGTGGATGGTGAGGAGGTGAAGCTCACACCGATTGAATACAATATACTGCTTTTACTCCTTAAAAATAAGGGAAAGGTCTACTCAATAAACGAAATATATGAGAGCATATGGAACGAGGAGGCGATAGGCGCCGACAATACAGTTGCTGTGCACATCAGACATATCAGGGAAAAAATAGAGATAAATCCTAAGGAGCCACGCTATCTGAAGGTGGTCTGGGGAGTAGGCTATAAGATAGAGGACAACAAATGAAGCAGTATACGATAGGAAAAAAAGCAGCGGTCATAGTCTTACATCAGCTATGCATGATACTTATGGTAACAGGAGTGTTTGCCACAGGCTATGCATTCAGGCACGATGCGCATGAAAATATTGATATATATACACTAATATCGCTTGCGGGCCTGGTAGGCAGCTTTGTGAGCCTGGCATATATGGCAAACGTGGCCGGCAGAAAATCAGAGGATGATTACACAATATACTATTTACCGATTGACAAGGTATACTCTGATGTGATGCTGGTGATATTTACACTGCTCATGGTATTTATGGGAAAAGTGATTTCAGGCGTAAAAAACCAGCATTTTGACTATGCATCACTCATTATGACGGCCGGCACATTTACTTTTTTGTTTGATCTGGCTTTTATTATTTTATACCAGAGCATTGTAAGGAAGATAAAAGGCAATATACTTTACACACACAGCCTGATGTACAAGGGCTATGAGCTTTTGAAAAGAGTTATTGAGAAAAAGGATATCCACACACAAAAAAATAAAGAGATAATGCGCATACAGGAGGCACTTGAAGCTATCTCGGAAGGAGCGCTTGACACTACACTCAATGTCAATGAGTTTCATGGGCAGCAGAAAAAGGTGGCGGAGGCTGTCAACCATATACGCCAGGGTCTTATGAGCTCGGTAAATGAGAGCCTTAAAAATGAAAAACTAAAGGCAGACTTAATAACAAACGTATCACACGATATAAAGACACCTCTGACTTCAATAGTCAACTATGTTGACCTGCTTAAGAGGGAAAATCTGGAAAATGAAAATGCCAAATACTATATACATGTGCTGGAGGAAAAGTCACAGCGCTTAAAGCAGCTTACAGAGGATTTGGTAGAGACATCAAAGATTACCTCGGGAAATGTGAAGCTCAATATGCAAAAGCTTGATCTGGTTGAGCTTTTATACCAGACCGGAGGTGAATTCAATGAGCGATTTGAGTCGAGAAATCTGACAATAGTTACAAAAATTCCATCAGAACAGATATTTATCTATGCGGATGGGCGTCAGCTTTACCGCTCTATTGAAAATCTGTATACTAATGCCGCAAAATATGCACTGGAAAATACCAGAGTGTATGTAGAGCTTGAAAAGGCAGATAAAAAGGCAGTTTTTACAATAAAGAATGTGTCTAAGAACGAGCTTGACATAGTAAGCAACGGAAATGTAGACCTGACAGAGCGTTTTGTGAGGGGAGAGAGGTCGAGAACTACTGAAGGAAGTGGACTTGGACTTTCGATTGCAAAGAATCTGACCCATTTGATGGGAGGAAAATTCGAAATTAAGGTAGATGGTGATTTATTTATTGCCACAATTACCTATAATATTATATAATAGTAAATAAAAGAATTTTGAAATACACATACGGAGGTAGAATAAGTGAAATTATATGAAAATGGTGCTTACCTTTTAAACGGTAAGGAAGTAATAATTGATGGACCGGAGGCTCAGGCAGCTGTCAAAAGCAAGACCGGCATGGACATCGATAAACAGACAGCTAAGCAGGAGACAATTGCTTACGGTATTTTAAAGGAGCACAATACATCCGGCAATATGGACAAGCTTCAGATTAAGTTTGATAAGCTTACATCGCATGATATTACATTTGTAGGTATCATCCAGACAGCACGAGCTTCAGGACTTGAGAAATTCCCTATCCCGTATGTACTTACAAACTGTCACAACAGCCTTTGTGCAGTTGGTGGAACAATCAATGAGGATGACCACATGTTTGGTCTCACATGTGCAAAGAAGTACGGTGGAATCTATGTACCACCTCATCAGGCAGTTATCCATCAGTTTGCACGAGAGATGCTTGCCGGCGGCGGAAAAATGATACTTGGTTCTGATTCACATACACGTTATGGTGCACTTGGTACTATGGCAGTCGGCGAGGGTGGACCTGAGCTTGTTAAGCAGCTTCTTGAACAGACATATGATATTGATATGCCTGAGGTAGTAGGTATTTACCTGACAGGAGAGCCAATCAAGGGCGTTGGACCACAGGATGTCGCACTTGCAATTATCGGAGAGGTATTCGGAAACGGCTTCGTAAAGAACAAAGTTATGGAGTTTGTAGGACCGGGTGTGTCTAATCTGAGCGTTGACTTCCGTATAGGTGTCGATGTTATGACAACAGAGACTACATGTCTTTCTTCTATCTGGAGAACAGATGACCAGGTTAAGGAATTCTTTGAGATTCACGGTAGGGCTGAGGACCACAAGGAGCTTAATCCGGGTGAGGTGGCTTACTACGACAGATTCATTGAGATTGATTTAAGCCAGATCCGCCCAATGATAGCTATGCCATTCCACCCAAGCAATACCTATACTATCGATGAGCTCAATGCAAACCTCATGGATATTCTCGATGACTGTGAGAAGAGAGCTGAGGTAAGCTTTGACGGCAAGGTGAAGCTTGATTTAAAGAGTAAGGTAAGAGACGGAAAACTGTATGTAGACCAGGGAATCATCGCAGGCTGTGCAGGCGGTGGATTTGAGAATATCTGCGATGCGGCTGACATATTAAACGGACATTCAATCGGAGCAGACGAGTTTACACTGAGTGTTTACCCGGCATCTACTCCAATATACATGGAGCTTGTGAAAAACGGAGCTGTAGCAAAGCTTCTTGAGACAGGTGCAATCGTAAAGACTGCTTTCTGCGGACCTTGCTTTGGTGCAGGAGATACACCTGCCAACAACGCATTCTCTATCCGTCATTCAACAAGAAACTTCCCTAACAGAGAGGGTTCTAAGGTACAGAACGGACAGATCAGCTCAGTGGCACTCATGGATGCACGTTCAATCGCTGCAACAGCAGCAAACAAGGGCTTCCTTACATCAGCAGCGGATATTGATGTCAACTTTACAAAGCCAAAATATTTCTTTGACAAGACTATATATGAGAACCGTGTGTTTGACAGCCATGGAGTGGCAGATCCTTCAGTTGAAATCCAGTTCGGACCAAACATCAAGGACTGGCCGGCAATGAGTGCGCTTCCTGAGAATATGCTCCTTAAGGTGGTTTCAGAGATTCATGATCCTGTTACTACAACAGATGAGCTCATTCCTTCAGGAGAGACATCTTCATATCGTTCAAACCCTCTTGGACTTGCAGAGTTCGCACTTTCAAGAAAGGATCCTGAGTATGTAGGCAGAGCAAAGGAAATCCAGAAGGCCCAGAAGGCTATAGAGAGTGGTGAGTGCGCAGGAAAGGCTGTTCCTGAGGTTGCTGAAATCATGGGAGTAGTAAAGAAAAAATTCCCTGAGGCAAGCCATGAGAATATGGGCTTCGGAAGCACAATTTTTGCTGTTAAGCCGGGTGACGGCTCAGCAAGAGAGCAGGCTGCCAGCTGCCAGAAGGTACTCGGAGGCTGGGCAAATATCGCAAACGAGTATGCCACAAAGAGATACCGTTCAAACCTTATCAACTGGGGAATGCTTCCATTCATCATCGATGAGGGAGAGCTTCCGTTCCACAACCTCGACTATATCTTCCTTCCGGGAATCAAGAAGGAAATCGAGGATGCAAAGACGGAGTTTGAGGCATATGTTGTCAAGGATGGTGAATTAAAGCCATTTACACTGAAGATGGGTGAGCTCACAGATGATGAAAGAGAGATAATATTAAAGGGATGTCTCATCAACTATAATCGTAAATAAGGAGAGTTTAATCCGATGGAAGAAACCGGAAAAGCTGGTAAAAAATCAAACATTGAGATAAATGCAGATAAGGGTGCGAAGCAGAATTCGCACCCGGGGCGTGAGGAATGGCCACATCTGATCAGAATAGGTGTCATGGTATTTGTCACGTTTGCAGTCAGTATACTGTTTTTCTTTGCACTGTACAGATTTGAGGGCTTTGCAGGCATATGGAGCAAGCTGCTTGCGGCAGCAATGCCTATTATAATGGGACTTGTGCTTGCATACCTGATGAATCCTGTCATGCTGTGGCTGGAAAGATGCTTTAAAAAGCTTCTTTCCAAAAAGATGAAAAGCGAAAGCAAGCTGCGAAAGGTTTCAAGAGCTCTTGCAATCACAGGCTCGGTTATTATTCTTGTAGCAATTATTTCGCTCCTCATTGCGGCTATTGTGCCTTCTGTCATAGCAAGTATATCGGGACTTATGAAGACACTGCCAAATGATGTTGCGGCATTCATTAACATGATAAAGAACGGCAATTTCGGGGACAGCAAAATTGCTGAGCTCGCGAGCACAGGTTTACAGAATGCAACCGACTACATTGAGAATTATGCCACAGAAAAGCTGATTCCTGAGGCACAGAAGTATGTTGCACAGATTACAACCGGTGTGATTTCGGTAGTCAGAGGCTTATTTAATTTTATTATCGGAATAATCGTGATGGTCTATGTGATGAGTATTCAGGAGACTCTTGCAGGACAGAGCAAAAAGATAATATATGCTGTCTGCAAGCCAAAGACAGGCAATATCATCATTGAGACGATCAGAAAGACAAATGAGATTTTTGGAGGCTTCATAAGCGGTAAGATTATAGATTCACTGATTATAGGTGTGATTGCATATTTCGGATGTCTGATTTTAAGGATTCCATCATCGGTGCTCGTTGCAGTGATTATCGGCGTCACAAATGTGATTCCGGTATTCGGACCGTTTATCGGTGCAATTCCATCGTTACTCATAGTAGTAATTCAGAGTCCGTGGCATGCGCTTTATCTTCTGATATTTATTGTCGTGCTGCAGCAGGTGGATGGTAATATAATAGGGCCTAAGATACTTGGCTCATCTACCGGTCTTTCGACCTTCTGGGTTATGTTTGCCATACTAATCGGCGGAGGAATGTTTGGTTTTCTTGGAATGTTACTTGGTGTTCCAACCTTTGCTGTGATATACTATATTGTGAAAAGAGTTGTTAATTATGCTCTCAGGAAAAAGAAGCTTCCTGAGGACACAAGGGATTATACAAAGACAACAGGCGTAGATACCAAAAATAATAAGCTTAAATACGAGTAGGTGAAATAAGTGGATAAATACGAATACAATCTCAAGCTGGATCAGATAAAAGCCCTAAGCGCCGAGGAGGGCTATATGAGCGCAGCAGAGATTGCGGATAGCATAAATTGGAACAAAATTAAAAATGTAAATACACTCGTTAAAATCGGCGAAATCTACGAGAAGGCCGAAAGATACCAGGATGCAAGGGACATACTTTTAATGGCCTATGACCGTTCACCAATCGGCAGGATGATTATATACAGACTGGCTGAGGTCGCCATCAAGATGGGTGATTATGATGCTGCTACAGAGTATTATGATGAGTTTGTTGAGATAGCGCCTCATGATGATATGAAGTATGTATTAAGATATGCCATCAAAAAAGGGCAGGGAGCTTCATTTGATGAGCTTATCACTATTCTTGAAGAGTACAAGGATGAAGAATACACTGAGGAGTGGGCATACGAGCTTGCATATCTATACCACAAGGCCGGAAAAGCCGATAAGTGTATAGATGCCTGCGATGAGCTCATTCTGTGGTTCGGAGACGGACCATATGTGGAGCGTGCGCTGGAGCTTAAGATGCTTTATCAGCCACTTACCAAGGCTCAGGAGGAAAAGTACAGACGATTCAAGGCAGAGAAGGAAAAGCCGGCTAAGATAAATGATGAGGCTGAGGTCACTGAGATAGGTGCCATGGAGATGGTAAAGGGCGGAGAGATAGTGCATGATGACGTAACTATTCCGCAGATTACTGTAAATCAGGAGAAGTTCAATACTGTAAATTTACAGCAGGAGATTGCCAAGGGTATGCAGCAGATCATGGAGGCCAAGGGCAAGAATGAAGTTGCTGATACGATGGATACCATCAAAAAGATAGTTGAGGATATTCCTTATCTCAAGCTCGAAAAGGAGCAGGAAGAGTATGTACAGCAGCCGGAAGAGACAGAGCATATCGCTACAGATGAAGAGATAGATGGTTCACTTAAGTTGAATTTCAAGGAGCTTTTGGGTGAAGACGCTGACGGACAGATGTCTATGGTCATGAGTGAAAAGACTCAGCTTGAGCATCAGATTACAGGACAGATGTCTATACAGGATGTGCTTGAAGAATGGGAAAAGACCAGACATGCGGCTGAAATTGCACTTAAAGAGGCTGAGCAGCAGAAACTTGAGTCAGCTAAGGCAAGAGCACTTCAGGAGGCAGGAGACATCATGGAGAGACTAAATGATGTCATTCCAAAGCTGGATGCAGGTGTCACTCCGAAGGAACTTCTTGAGGAGGAGTATTTGAAGGTCCCGGTTGATATTATAGAGCAGAAAGCTGCCGTGAAGGAGCCTGAAGAAGAGCAGAAACCGGATATGCAGGAGCTTTATGCAGAGGAGACTGTGGATGAAGTACAGGAGCCGCAGGAAGCACCGGAAGAGGCTATAGACGAAGTGCAGGAGTCACAGGAAGCACCTGAAGATGCTATAGACGAAGTGCAGGAGTCACGGGAAGTACCTGAAGAGGCTGCAGATGAAGCCAGGGAACCGGTTGGAGAGCCGGAGGATATAATTATGGCAGAGGAGTCTGAGAAAGACGAGATACTCATGCAGCCGACTACCATGATGCCTGAAATAACAGATGATATGTTAAATGTCGATGATGATACATCAGATGATGAGACTTCACAGGAGAAAGAAAACGTTTCTGAGAAGAGAGATTTTGATCATGTGACATCATTTATCGAGCAGGAAATAGCCAAGATGACAGCAAAAAATCCGGGACTGGAGAAGAAGCTGGATATGGCTAAGACAAGAAAAATGCCGGATATTTCATTGCCGGAGGATTTAGACAGCGAAGAAGATGACTCGAAATTGAAAGAAACAAAACATATAAAAGAGCTTACAAGCGAACAGAAAGCTATATTTTCATATTTCATACCGGTAAAGGGTATGGAGGATCAGATCTGCAAGGCATATAATGCAGTGCTTGATCATTTCAACAGGAAAGAAAACGCATCCACAGGCAACCTCATTATACAGGGAGAGCAGGGTTGCGGAAAGACAATGCTTGCTACAAGCTTTATAAAGGTATTACAAAAAGATGGTGAACAGCTTACAGGAAAGATGGGCAAGATTGATGCTGCCGCACTCAATAAAAAGGATGTGCAGCAGGTAGTCAGAAAGATAACAGGAGGCTGTCTCATCATAGAAAGAGCCGGTGATATCGACCGCAGCATAGCTGCCCAGCTATCATTTTTGATGGAGCATGATATTACAGGAACACTCTATATACTTGAGGATACATCAAAGGGTATAAAGAAGGCTCTCTCAATGGATGAGGGCTTTGCATCCAAGTTCACGGAAAAGATATCGGTCCCTATTTTTACAAATGATGAACTCGTATTGTTTGCCAAATCGTACTCTGCAGAGCTTGGGTACAAGATAGATGAGATGGCTATTCTGGCATTGCATAACAGAATCAGCAATATTGAGAGGATAGATCAGGCTACCACTCTGACAGAGGTCAAGGATATAATTGACGAGGCTATAGACAGGGAGGCTCACAGCGGACTTAAGAAGGCTATAAGTATTCTGACAGCCAGGCGATATACAGATGATGACCGAATTGTACTCAAAGAGGATCATTTCAGGGAAAAATAAATACTTATGGGGGGTATATATATGTGTAATTTTACAGCAATGGATTGTTACCTGTTTGGTCAGGCAACACACTATGATATCTACAAGAAGATGGGTGCTCACTTAGCTGAGCGTAAAGGAAAAAAAGGAGTGTGCTTTGACGTCTGGGCGCCACATGCGAGGGAAGTATACGTGTTTGGTGAGTTTAACGACTGGAATGAGACCAGTCATGAGATGAAGCGTGTAGAGCCGGAAACCATGGGAGTGTATGAGCTTTTTGTACCGGGAGCGCAAAAGGGTCAGATGTATAAGTTTATTATAGTCACTGAACAGGGTGATAAGCTGTACAAGGCGGATCCATACGCAAACTACGCAGAGCTTCGTCCGGGAACAGCGTCAATCATCACAGATATCGAGCACTTCACATGGACTGACAAAGAGTGGATGGATAAGAGAGCAGCAAAGTCAGATGCTGATGTATATTCTTCACCTATGGCTATATATGAGTGCCATCCGGGCTCATGGATGAGACATCCGGGCAGGGATGATGAGGGTTTTTATACATACAGGGAGCTTGCAAAATCACTCATATCATATGTAAAAACTATGGGATATACACATATTGAGCTTATGGGTATTTCAGAGTATCCGTTTGATGGCTCATGGGGATATCAGGTGACAGGCTACTATGCACCTACATCGAGGTATGGAGAGCCTGAGGATTTTGCATACTTTGTTGATCAGTGCCATAAAAATAATATCGGAGTAATCCTCGACTGGGTACCTGCACATTTCCCAAAGGATGCGCATGGACTTGCCAATTTCGACGGAACAGCCACATATGAGTATGCAGACCCAAGAAAGGGAGAGCATCCCGACTGGGGCACAAAGATATTTGACTACGGCAAGAATGAAGTAAAGAACTTCCTTATCGGAAGTGCACTTATGTGGATAGAAAATTACCACGTAGACGGACTCCGTGTGGATGCAGTTGCGTCAATGCTTTATCTTGACTATGGAAAGAACGACGGACAGTGGGTGCCAAACAAGTTTGGAGGAAATAAGAACCTCGAGGCAGTAGAGTTTTTCAAGCATATCAATACACTCATACTTGGAAGAAATCACGGAACTGTAATGATAGCCGAAGAGTCTACCGCATGGCCAAAGGTAACAGGCAAGGTAGAGGAAGACGGACTGAACTTCAGCTACAAATGGAACATGGGATGGATGCATGACTTCCTCGATTACATGAAGCTCGATCCATACTTCCGCAAATACAACCATAACAAGATGACCTTCGGCATGACCTATGCATTTTCCGAGAACTACATTCTGGTGCTCTCGCACGATGAGGTTGTCCACTTGAAATGCTCGATGATCAACAAAATGCCGGGCGATCTGGAGGAAAAATTCCAGAACCTGATGGTAGGCTATGCTTTCATGTTCGGGCACCCGGGCAAAAAACTTCTGTTCATGGGACAGGATTTCGGACAGCTCCGCGAGTGGAGCGAGGAACGCGAGATCGACTGGTTCCTGCTGGCAGATGAGGGGCATCAGCATCTGCAGACCTTCTTCAGTGACCTGCTGAAAATGTACCGCAAGTACCCGGCACTCTACGCGAACGACTGCGGCTACGAAGGCTTCCAGTGGATCAATGCCAACGACGGCGACCGGAGCATTTTCAGCTTCATCCGCAGGGATGAAACCGGCCGGAAAAGCCTATTGTTTGTTATTAATTTCACACCCGTGGCG
>OHMQ01000211.1_pt1 | contig 19305 bp, 14 predicted proteins | sample 1569401 | NCBI WGS metagenome assembly OHMQ01 (sample SAMEA3879501, study PRJEB24766) | human gut metagenome | biome: human-associated habitat; feature: feces | place: USA | collected 1985/1987 | reverse complement strand
CGCGCGTCGTCGAGCAGGCCAAGGCGGACGGCTATGTCACGACGCTCTTCGGCCGCCGCCGCGATCTGCCGGAGCTCAAGTCCTCAAACTTCAACCTCCGCAGCTTTGGCGAGCGTGTGGCGCTCAATATGCCCATTCAGGGCACGGCGGCGGACATCATCAAGGCTGCCATGGTGCGCGTGGACGCGCGGATGCGCGCAGAGCACCTGCAGGCGCGGTTGCTGCTGCAGGTGCACGACGAGCTCATCGTCGAGTGCCCCGCGGAGGAGGCTGAGACGGTCAAGGCCATCCTCACCGAGGAGATGGAGCACGTGGTCGATTACCGCGTGCCGCTGCTCGTGGACGCGAAGATCGGCGCAAGCTGGGCGGAGGCGCACTGATGGACGTCACGATCTGTGATGCGCGCAGCGCGCACCTGCCGCAGCTTGAGGTGCTTGAGTGCGCGTGCTTTTCCGCGCCGTGGACACGCGCGCAGCTGGCGAGCCAGCTGCCGGACGACCGGCACGTGTTTCTCATCGCCGCAGCGGGGGAGACGGTGCTCGGCTACGCAAACTTCCTGCACGTGCTCGATGAGGGCGACATCGGAAATGTCGCCGTCGCGCCGGGGTTTCGGCGGCAGGGCATCGCGGATGCGCTGCTCGAGGCGCTGTGTGCGCGCGCGGCGGCGCTCAATCTCGCATTTTTGACTCTGGAGGTGCGCGCATCGAATGCGCCCGCCATCGCGCTGTACCGCAAGCACGGGTTTCAGACCGTCGGTCAGCGCCGCAATTACTATCAGAAACCGGACGAGGATGCACTGCTCATGACCTGGTTCCGGAGAGAGGCGGAGACAATATGATTATTCTTGCGATCGAATCTTCCTGTGATGAAACGGCCGTCGCCCTCGTGCGCGACGGGCGCGAGGTGCTGACCGATCAGGTCTTTTCGCAGGCCGACCTGCACGCCGTCTATGGCGGCGTCGTGCCCGAGATCGCGTCGCGCTCGCACGTGGAGGTCATCTCCCAGCTTGCCGACCGTGCGCTGCAGGTGACCGGTCTGAGCCGCGGCGACATTGACGCCGTGGCCGTCACGTGTGCGCCGGGGCTCATCGGCGCGCTGCTCGTCGGCGTGAACTTTGCCAAGTCCGCCGCGCTCGCGCTCGGCGTGCCGCTTATCCCGGTGCACCATGTCCGCGGCCACATCGCGGCAAACTACATCGCCTACCCGGAGCTGGAGCCGCCGTTCGTGTGCCTGGCCATCTCGGGCGGCAACACGCTCATCTGCGACGTGCGCGACTATACGGATCTGCGCATCCTCGGCGCGACGCGCGACGACGCGGCCGGTGAGTGCTTCGACAAGACCGCGCGTGTGCTCGGCCTGCCGTATCCCGGCGGCAAGCCCATCGACGATCTGTCCAAGACCGGCGACGACCGCAAGTACAAGCTGCCGACCGGCCACGTGGACGGCTGCCCGTATGACATGAGCTTCAGCGGCCTGAAAACAGCCGTCATCAACCTCGCCCACACGGCGGAGCAGAAGGGCGAGCCGCTTGATAAGGCGTCGCTCGCCGCGTCGTTCTGCCGTGCCATGAGCGAGAGCCTTGTGCCGCGCACGATGGCGGCGGTCCGGGAACTCGGCTATGACAAGCTTGCCGTGGCGGGCGGCGTCGCGGCAAACTCCCGCATCCGCGGTGATTTTCAGGCCGCCTGCGATGCGGCCGGCATCCGCCTGTTCGTCCCGCCGCTCAAGCTCTGCGGCGACAATGCCGCCATGATCGGCTGCCAGGCGTACTACGAGTACCTGCGCGGTGCGCGCGCGGGCAGCGAGCTCAACGCGTGGGCGAACATGGAGATCTCCGAGGTCCCGTTCTATGGGCACGCATGACGGGCACCGCGCCCGCATGAAGGCGCGCTTCGTGCGCTGCGGGCTTGATAATTTCGACGATCACAGCGTGCTCGAGCTGCTGCTGTTTTATGCCGTGCCGCGGCGCGACGTCAACGAGCTCGCGCACGCGCTGCTGGACCATTTCGGCACGCTTGACGCGGTGTTTGAGGCGAGTTTTGAGGATGTGATGCAGGTGCCCGGCGCGGGGGAGAACGTGGCGACGCTGCTCACGCTCGTCCCGCAGGTCAGCCGCCGCTATCAGTTGGCCAAGCGCCGCCAGCAGAAACTCCTGCGCTCAAGCGAGGAGGCGGGGCGGTATCTCGTGCCGCTGTATCTGTATGAGCGCGCCGAGGTCGTCTACCTCCTGTGTCTGGACGCCAAGGGCGGCCTCATCAGCTGCCGGGAGGTCGGGCGCGGCGTCGTCAATGCCGCTGAGGTGTCCGTGCGTACCATCGTCGAGACGGCGCTGTCGCAAAAGGCGGTGTCCGTCATCCTCAGCCACAACCACGTCGACGCCTACGCGCTGCCGTCGCGTGAGGACGAGCTGACGACCAAGCGTGTGCGCGATGCACTTTTGCTCGTAGGAATCACGCTGGCGGATCATATCATCGTCTGCGGCGAGGATTATGTGTCGTTTGCCGACAGCGGCCTGCTCTGAATCATCACCGGCGGCACAAATCCTGCATTTTGCCTGTCAAGCCTTTTTTCAAATCTCTCGCTCACGCGAGAGATTTGTATTATGGTAACAAAATTGCGGTTTATAAAATCCACAAAGTCCGTTTCCGGATTTGGCTGTTTTGTGCAAAAGAGCGGCAACACATTGAAAACACTGAAATATTTGCGTGTTGAAAACCCTGTTGAAAATGTTGATAACTCACAGCAAAGGCGAAGACGATAGGATGTTATGTAAACATAATGTCACGGAAATGTAAGAACTTTGATTTGCACCCTATCCGCAAATGCCTGAAACAACGCGGGTTTACGGCGGCGGGTAACAGTGCAAATTCTGCACAAGCGACATGAATCGAAGATAACCGACAAAACGTGCAAAAAAACAACATTTTTTCATGCATGAAAACAATTAGTAATCATCGAACTTTGGTGTTGACATCCGCAGAGACTTGTGATAGAATGTGCAAGCTGTTAGAAATTCGCTAGTGTAGCTCAGTCGGTAGAGCAGCTGATTCGTAATCAGCAGGTCGTGTGTTCGAGTCACATCACTAGCTCCAGCAGGCCCTGTAACCGCAATGGTTACAGGGTTTTTTCTTTGCTCCGCAACTGTAAAATCAGTGGATGACCGTGCTTTCTTCGGTCAAAAACGCCGTGTGACGGTGCGTCTGCGCTGCACCAAGACATGAGTGTGGTTCGCAAATCCCTTTGCGCGACAGTGCTTTTCTCAAGCTGTGATGCGAATGGATCGCTCGCCGGAAGGCTGCGGATTGCATTGAAATGAAATGCTTGTTATAATATTTTGTATAGTAATCGACCAGGGGGAATTGCTTGTGGATTTCAGACAGCTTGAGACATTTGTGGAAGTCTGTGAACAGATGAGCTTTACAAAGGCGGCGAGCAATCTGTACATCAGTCAGCAAGGGGTCAGCAAGAGCATAAAGACCCTTGAGGACGAATTAGGTGTTTCTCTGTTTCTGCGCACGAATTCTTCCATTTCGCTGACGAATTACGGCGTGATCCTTCAGCGCTATGCGGAGGATCTCGTGAACAACTATACGAAAGTCCTTACAGAAATCAATACTGAAAAGAACCGCGATAGAAATGGTATCACGCTTGGCTTCCCGAACGGGATTGCGAATTTTTTTCCGGCAGAAATCTTTGAGACTTATCTGAAAAGCCATCCGAACGTCCGGATCTCAATCAGAGAGTATACAGATACAGAGGTTGATGAAGCGCTGGTGAGAGGAGACATTGATATCGGATTCTGTGTTGTTCCGGTAGACAAAGAGAAGCTGAATATACAGCATACGCATAACATGAATCTTTATTTCATGCTTAGTGAGTCGCACCCGCTTGCCGGAGAGGCATCACTCGATCTGCGGCAGCTCAAAAACGACAGCTTTATCGCAATGGGAGACGAGGGAAAAGGACGCACAAGCTTTCTCGAACGCTGCCGCAAAGCAGGCTTTTTTCCCAATATAAACGTGACTGTTGCAGATACGGAACTGATGATGGAGCTGTGCCGCAAAAATTTGGGAATAGGGGTGTATGCGGGGGAACGCCCGTTGGAACTTCCGGGACTCAGAATCGTCCCGGATAAGCTGCACGTGTGGGAATTTTCAATCAGCATTTGCACTGCTGCAGGTCACGGCGTGACTGCACAGGAGGCTGAATTGATCAAATGCTTCCGCAAATGGTGATATACGCCTTATAATATCGCCTGCATGTTCCATGGCAAAGCCTTAAACTGTTTCTACAGCGCAAGCTACCGGCAGATTCTTTGCCGGTAGCTTATCTTTTTGCATTTGCCACAACTACTTGTTGTGACGAGTACAAAAAGGTCTTACTGTCAAACGTTTAACAGGGGTGCTATAATCAGAACAGCAAATGACAATAAATTAACTTTTCCCGGGAAGAAATCAGAAGCAGATCGCGCCATTGAAAGAAAGGAAATCATAGATATGTACGAATGCCAGTATCCAAATCTTTTCAAGCCCCTTAGGCTGGGCAATACTATTTTGCGCAACCGGATCTTTGCAGCTCCTACCGGTTACTGTGACCTTACAGTCGAGAATATCGCGACCGAGCCCCTGATGGCATACTACGAGAGCAAGGCGCGCGGCGGCTGCGCCGTTGTACATGTGGGTGAGGCGTACATCGATTCCGTACACGGTGTGGATATCCCCAAATATCTCAAACTCGACAGCGACGACTGTGTGTCCCACCTTGCAACAGTTGCCGATGCGATCAATAAGCACGGTGCCATTGCCTCCATTGAGCTTATGCACGCCGGTATGTTTTCCAGTCAGTCATATATCGAGGGGCATCAGGTATGGGCACCGTCGGACACGGTCATTAAGACCGACAGCGACAAAGCGAGCGCGCGTCTCAACGGCGCGTTTCTTCCGGAAATGCCCGAGGAGGAGATCCTGAATACCATTGAGCTTTACGCGCAGGCAGCAAAGCGCGTTCAGCTTGCGGGATTCAAAATGGTCCTTCTTCACGGCGGCCATGGCTGGCTGCTTCATCAGTTCATGAGCCCGCTTACCAATCACCGTACCGATCGATGGGGCGGCAGCGCGGAGAACAGATGCCGGTTTGCGGTCATGGTCTGTGACAGGATCAAAGAGGTCTGCGGAAAGAATTTCATGATCGACTTCAGAATGTCCGCATCCGAGGTCAACTCTGTCGGCTATGGTATCGAAAATGGCGTTGCGTGCGCAAAGCAGCTTGACGGTCACTGCGATATCATCCATTGCTCTGTTGGCAATCACGAGGTCATTGAGTCGTTTGTTGTCATGCATCCGTCCATGTTCCTTGAGGATGGCGTCAACATGAAGTTTGCTGCTGAGGTCAAAAAGCATGTCAAGACCCCTGTTGCGGCCGTCGGTTCCTTCAGCGATCCGGCGATGATGGAAAAAGCGCTTGCTGACGGATTGGTAGACGTCATCGAAATCGGCAGAGGCGTTATTGCCGATCCGGACCTGCCCAACAAAGCGAGAATGGGTAAGGCGGACGAGATCAACCAGTGCCTGCGCTGCTACACCTGTTTCAGCCAGCTGATTACCACCGGACAGTATGGCTGCGCGATCAATCCCACCACAGGGCGCGAGCTTGAGTGCAAATATGATACGCCGCCCGTGCATAAGCGGAATGTTGTGGTTATCGGCGGCGGTGATCGCTGCCGAGCGCGGCCATAAGGTCACGGTCATCGAGAAGGCTGACAGACTCGGCGGCGTGCTCCTCATTGAGGAGGACGTTTCTTTCAAAGCCAAGCTCAAGCTGTATATCGACACGCAAGCCAGAAAGGTCATGAAGAATGACAACATCACTGTGATGCTCAGCACCGAGGCTACGCCGGAGCTTGTCAGCAGCATGGAGCCTGATGCCGTTATCGCGGCCCTTGGTTCCCGGCCTGCGATTCCCACCTATCTGCCCGGCTATGACAAGGCGAACGTCATGCCTGCGGAGTACGCCTACACCCATACCGATGAGGTTGGCGGCAAGGTCGTTGTAATTGGCGGCGGTCTCGTCGGTGCAGAGCTTGCGCTTCATCTGGCGAGCTGCGGCAAGGATGTCACCATCATGCATCGTCATGCGTGCATCAAGTGCGGCGCAAACGGTCTGCATGGTCAGGCAATCAATGAGCAGATTCGCATTCACAAGGTAGGTACGGCCTTCAACACCAGCCCTGTTGAAATTACCGATGACGGCGTTATCGGCAGAAATGCGGAAGGAGAAAAGCTCTATCCGGCAGACACCGTCATTTATGCTGTCGGTCAGCGTCCGCTTGCCGAGGAGGCGGAGCAGTTCCGCTTCTGCGCGCCGGAGTTCTATACGATCGGAGACTGCGTGACTCCTGCGACGATCTATCAGGCAACATCTCAGGCGTTCTATGCCGCAAGAGATATCGGCCGCCTTTGAGCGTTTATATGTAACGAGGTGTTCAGACTATGAGCTCATTTAATAAATATCCGCATGTCTTCTCGCCCATAAAGATAGGCGGCATGGAGGTCAAGAACCGCGTGCAGTTCTCTCCTATGGTCTCCAGCCTTTCAACGCCCACCGGCGCCGTGTCTCCGGAGCTGCTCGGATACATCAAGTATCAGGCCCAGAGCGGCGTGGGCGTTATCACGATCGGTTCTACACCCATCAACCACACGAACGGTGTTGACTTTTTTGGCGCGCTTGACGTTACAAGTGATGACAATATGACCGATCTGCGCCGCATCTCCGAGATCGTGCACCGCTACGGCGCGAAGATTTCCTGCGAGCTTGTCCACGCGGGCCGCTCCGCTCCGAAGCAGTTTCGCCCCAACTCGCCGGCGATCGCTCCCTCTGCGATCCCCGTTGAAAATGGCCCGACCGACATCCGCGAGATGGATGAGCGGGATATGGAAACCATCCGTAACGAGTATTGTGACGTTGCGCAGCGCCTGATGAAGTCCGGTTTTGATATGGTCATGGTACACGCGGCGCACGGGAATCTTCTTGCACAGTTTCTGTCTCCCAAATACAATCAGCGCACGGATGAATACGGCGGCAGCTTTGAAAACAGAGCCCGCTGGCCGCTCTCGGTGCTAAAAGCAATGCGGGAGCGTGTAGGCAAAGGCCTGTGCATCGATATGCGTATCAGCGGCGATGAACTGGTTCCGGGCGGTATGGGAATCGAAGAGACAAAGGCGTTTATCCGTCTTGCTCAGGAATACATAGATACCGTCCATGTCTCTCAAGGACTCATTGTTGAGCCCAAGTATATGCCATATACCATGCCGGCATTCTATCTTCCGCATTGTCACAATGTGAAATGGTCCGAGCAGATCAAGGCGGATCCGGATATTCATATTCCCGTCACCGTTGTCGGCAGCATCACGACCGTGGCGGAAGCTGAGGAGATCATCGCCTCCGGCAAAGCGGACATGGTGGCGATGGCGCGGCAGCTGATGTGCGATAATAAGCTGCTCTATAACGCCTATCGCGGAATGGAGGAAAAAACCAGGCCGTGCCTGCGCTGCCATGAATGCGCACCGGCTGACATCGTTCACCTTCGCTGCGCGACAAACCCGCGTCTCGGACGCGAGTCCGAGATCCCGGAAGAGCTGCCCTGCGCAAAGCACAAAAAGAGAGTTGTCGTGGTCGGAGGCGGTGTTGCGGGCTGCATGGCTGCAAAAACGCTTGTAGAGCGCGGACACGATGTCATCCTGATAGAAAAGGGAGACAAGCTCGGAGGCAGACTTCATGAGATCAGCTGCTTGTCTTTCAAGTTCGATATGCGCCAACACCTCCGCTGGCTTATGAGCAGCACCATGGAAAGCGGTGCAAAGATCATGCTCAACACCGAGGCGACGGCGGAAATCATCATGGGACTGAAGCCCGACGTGGTATTCGTTGCAACAGGGGCTGAACGGCTGACCCTTCCGATCCCGGGCATCGACAGGGAGAATGTCCACCATGTTCTGGATGTCGATACCGGTAGGGCGACGGTCGGAGAGCGAGTAGTTGTCTGCGGCGGCGGTCTGTCAGGTACGGAGTCGGCACTCCAGCTTGCCATGGACGGCAAGAAAGTGACGGTCGTAGATCTGCTCCCCGTTGAGCAGTTTGCCAGGGATCACTCCCCGGCCCCCAGGGGGATGCTCCTGCAGCTGCTGGAAAAGTACGGCGTTGCGCTCGTCGGCGGTGTCCGGGTTTGCGGCATCAACGATGACGGTGTCGTGGTAATGGCACAGGATGGCACAAAGTCTACTATCGAGTGTGACGATGTTGTTGCCGCTTTCGGCATGAGGAAAAACGATGCGCTCCTGAAACAGCTCAGAGCGCTTATGCCCGACGTCATAGCGGTGGGTGACTGCGATGTTGTTAAAAACATCAAGAATGCAAATCAGATCGCATTTAATATGGCGCTTGAAGTTTGAAAATGGATAATATGCCTGTCAATAAGAAAGGAGAAGACAAAATGGAGAATGCAAAAGTCTCAAACAAAAAACTGATGTCTCTGGCGATCCTGTTTGTGTCCGCACTTGAAATGGGAGGAATGGGGCTTCAGCCCGCGCTGGCTGATATTGCTGCCGCATTCCCCGACATTCCCACCGTGTGGATGCAGGAAATGTCCAACTGGCCCGGCTTTGCAATGCTTCTTGGCTGCGCGCTGTCTACGCTGCTCGCAACGAAGGTGTCCAAAAAGGCGCTGTGCCAGATCGGTGTCGGCTTTGTTGTTGCCTATGCCGTCCTCGGCTTTACGCTGCACTCCAGCTTTATTCAGCTCATGATGTGGCAGACCATCCTCGGCCTTGGCTTCGGTTTTCTTATGCCCACATCCAATGGCATCATCGCTGAGAACTATGCCGAAGATGAACGCGGAAAACTCATGGGCATTCAGGATCTTTTCACCAATGGCGGCGGCATGTACCTGACCCTCATCGGCGGCGTTCTTGCTGCCAAGGCATGGAACTACACCTACCTTGCTTTCCTTTACGCACTGATCCCGCTGGTGCTCGGATGCATCTATTTTCCCGCAGACAAGCCCGCTAAGGCAAGCGGCGAGAAGAGCCATCTCAAGATTGCCCCCATTACGTGGCTGTTTGGCGCGATCATTTTTGTGTTCATTAACTCCTACGGCGTCATGGGCGCGAACATCTCGTTCATCATCACCGAGCGCGGTATGGGCACTGCTGCACTTACCGGAACTGCAATGGCAATTTTCCTTGTTGGCGGTATGTTCGGCGGCCTGATCTTCAGCCCCTTTGAGAAGAAGCTCCGTGAGTATGTTCTCTGCTGCGGCTTCATCGCTCTGGTCATTGGTTTCCTGATCATCTACTTTGCCCAGTCTCTCGTCATTCTCTTCATCGGGGCTTTTGTGGTCGGTACCTCTATTGGCTTTGAAATGCCCGGCACGCTGCTCTATGCGACCAATTACAACACTGTGGAAGCCTCTACGGCGGGCTGCGCTGTCATCCACATGGCAGGTCAGCTCGGCACGGTTTGCTCCGCGCTGTTCTATACCCCGGTCGCCGGACTCATCAAACCCAACGACACATCCTTCCGTTTCCTCTTTGCGGCGTGTGTCTGCACCGCTCTGGCACTTCTCGTTGCTCTGGCGGTCTCCATCACGAAGAAGAAAAGAACTGCATAAATCGGCGCTTACAGGATTTTCTCGAAAGCGTAATCACCATACCGCCGTTTCGGGCGGTATGGTGATTGAGCAGAATTGATAGTTATTTATTTCACTAACGCAAGAAAGCTTGAGGAGTTAAATATGGATAAACCGACAAAGACGAGAACTATCATCGGGATCATCGTTCTGATTTTTGCCAACACCGCCGCCGGCGGTGCGGAGTGGTGCTCCTCCGCGCTGGCTGATATAGCGAACGTGTTTCCGGACGTTCCTTACAGCATTATCACTTTTGTAAACAATATCCCTAATCTCTGCGCAGTTATCTTTACGATCGTCGCAGGCGTTCTTGTAAACAGAAAGATCACCCTGCGCAACATGCTCCTGATTGGCATCGGCTGCCACTGCGTAGGCGGTATTCTTCCTGCCTTGTTTGGTGATACCAGTATGGCCATGATGTTCCTCGGCCGCTTTGCCTTTGGCATCGGTTACGGTCTTATGCAGGGCATTGGCATCTCCATGAGTCTCAAGCTTGTGGAGGACAGCAGATTCAGAAGCCATGCCATGGGCTGGGCGGTCGCCGCTCAATATGCAATGAATATGATCGCTCAGGTCGCTGTGGGTCATCTCTGCGCGATCAAATGGAATTACAGCTTCTTCGTCTACCTTTGGAGTGCTATCCCGTTCCTCATCGTTCTTTTCCTTTGCCCAAAATTCAAGCTGGATAGAAATGATACGTCTACCACCGGCGGAAAACTTGAGGAAATGGCGAAATCCGGCTCTTTGGTTCGTGCGATAAAGGAGCTGCCGCCGATCGTGTGGGTCTTTTCCGCTATTGCGATCGGGTATATGCTCTGCTATTACCCCATGTTTCTCGTTATCTCCAAGATCGTTGTCGGACGCGGTATCGGCAACTCTGTCACAGTCGGCAATGCGATGGTTTTTTACTCAGTTGCGACGATAGCCGGCGGCATCGTTTTCGGGTTTGCCGAAAAGCTTCTTAAGAATAAGACGATGTTTGTCATGCTTGCTGTTACCGGCGTTACGATGCTTGGCCTGTATTTCTCCCACAGTTTTGTGTCGGTTGCCGCCTGGCTGGTCGTCAGCGGTGTATTCTCCACCGGCATCATCCCTGCCTGCATCAGCGCGTTTAGTGAGAGCGTGGAAGAGGAGAACAAGTTTCTTGCGACTTCCATTGCCGAATCCGGTGTGAACATCGGCGCGTTCCTCGGCACTCCGTATATTGCTCTGATCGAGGCCTTCGGGGGCAGCGCTGACACTGCCATGTTCATTTCGCCGATCATCATGCTGATTCTCGGCTTCGTTACGCTGCGGTTTTATAAAAAAGACGCCAAGATGTAAGCCGTTCCGGCAATTTGCGCTCCGTCTGTCCGGCGCAGCCTTGTCTGGCAGAATACGTATACATTATTCGGATGAAATCAGAGCATGAGGGGAACTCTATGTACTGTTTTTTCGCGCTTGCCGCAGGTGTTCTTATATCGCTGATGGCGGTGTTCAACGGCATGCTGACTGCTGAGGCGGGGCTCTGCCTGACAACGGCGATCATCCATGTGGTGGCAATTGTCTTTGCGCTCATCATCCTTTGGATCAAGAAGGAATCATTCATCCCAAAGCAAAAACTCCCGCTGTGGATGTATTGCGGAGGTCTTATAAGCGTGGCGTGCACGCTGTGCAGCAATTACGCGTTTGGGAAAATAAGCCTTATTGCTATTACTGCACTTGGCTTGCTCGCACAGATGCTCACAAGCCTTGTCATTGATTGCCTCGGACTGCTTGGAGCTGAGAAGCGCAGAGTGCTTCCCGTGACATGGGCCTGCATAGCTTTCTCTTTTTGCGGTATCGTCTATATGCTTTACGGTTCGGAGCTGAGTGTTTTCTCTGCCATTGCCGCATCATTTGCCGCTGGCGTTGGGCTTGTCGTGTCAAGAGCGGTGAGTGCTGCGCTTGCCGAGCATACCGGAGCTGTGGCCAGTTCACTTATTAATCATATGGCGGGCCTTCCGCTTGCGGTATTGCTGCTGTTGACCATTGGCAGCGGTGAGCTGGCGGCGCTTCCGGAAAGTTTGGCCGGCGTACCGATGTGGGTATATTTGGGCGGGATTGTAGGCGTGCTCATAATTGTCATAACAAACGTTGTCCTCAGAAAGCTTTCCACGTTTCAGGTGTCGTTGCTGCTATTTGTTGGTCAGGTGTTTTCCAGTGCAGCTATTGATATATTTATGGGTACGGATTCGTCCGGACGTGTCTTCTATGGCGGAGTGCTGGTTGCGGCAGGGATTCTTCTCAACACAATTTTTGAGAAAAGCACCGGAAAGCACTGCAGAACTTGATATACGGCGGGTTTCTCCCCAAGGGAAAATACCGCCGCGCCTGCACAGTGGCGCAGTCTGCTTGCGTGCTTCCTTGTGCCCGATACGGAAAAACAATGAATCGGCAACTCTGCTGACGTTCGTAATCAGCAGGTCGTGTGTTCGAGTCACATCACTAGCTCCAAAACGCCTTGCGGTCGTTTGGCCGCAGGGCGTTTTTGCGCTCCATGCTTGACGCAGTGATCGGGGCACAGTATAATAAGGAAGACATACGCAGTATCCGCAGAGCCGTCCGGGACGGCATTTTTGTGCTCTTCGGATTAGACTACTCTAACTTTTGCGTGATATCAGGAGGCACGGTGCAATGGCCACAGCAAAGAAACTCGAATTTCAGGCAGAACGCAAGGCGGCTGCATGGCAAGGCGGGAAACCGCAGCCGGCGCCGCTTCCGGCCGATGTGCACGCAGCTACCTGCCTTGTCGATTCAGACGGGGAAGCGGCACGGACGGCTTACCCGGTTTTCCCGGGAATCGAGATTGCGTATCACGACGTCCATGCGGCAAGCGCCGCCACGCAGCGTGCGTGTGCGGCCGGCTGTCTCGAGATCCATCACTGCCGTGAGGGGCGCATCGCTTACCCATATGGCGATGCCTGCTTTTTTCTCGCGCCGGGCGATCTGGCAATCGTGCAGCGCGCGGCAGAAGCAGTCCCGGTGCGCTTTCCGACCGGGCACTACCACGGCATCACGGTGACGATCGATCCGGCGCGCGCGCCGGACTGCCTGTCGTGCTTTCTGGAGGATGTCGAGGTGCGGCCGAGTGCGCTCATCGAAAAATTCTGTGCGGACGGTGCCTGCTTTGTCACGCGCTCGTCTCCGGGCGTGGCGCACATTTTCTCTGAGCTCTACTCCGTGCCGGAGGGCATCCGCAAGGGCTATTTCAAGGTGAAGATTCTGGAGCTGCTGCTGTTTTTGAGTGCGTTTCCCATTCAGGCGGCGCAGCCGCAGCACGGTTATTCTCTGTCGCAGGTGCAGCTCGCCGAGCAGATCGGCGCGTACCTGCTTCAAAACACGGAGCGGCGGCTGACGGTTGCGGAGCTCTCGCGGCACTTTGGCGCTTCGGCCACACTGGTCAACAGCAGCTTTCGCGGCGTGTACGGCATGTCGCCGGCGGCGTTTTTGCGTGCGCAGAAAATGCATGGCGCTGCCAGACTTTTGCGCCGGACTGACCGCACGGTGCTGGATATTGCCGGGCAATTCGGGTATGATAACGGCAGCAAGTTCGCCAAAGCATTCCGGGATGTCATCGGTGTCTCACCCAACGCCTACCGCAGCGGCATCGACTGCGACAGCTGCGCGCCGGAGGCACCCATGCTCTGACGGCGGGAAGCATATTTTCATTTTGGAGCCATGTTCCGATGAATTGGAGCGGATGCCGGGAGTGATGTGCAGTATCCTAATGTCAGACAGAACAAAGCGCGTAACTTTTCGCATGTAGGTTAGATCACTTTAACCTATGAGCGCGCAGAATTGCTCACTGCGCGAAAACCGGTAAACGACCACAGACGAGGAGGCAAGCCATGTCGGAGGAAAACGTTGTACGGCTCTGTGCGCCGACGCTGGCCGGGATCAAGACCGGCAGCCTGTTCCCGTGCCCTTATGAATGCCGGGAGACTCTGCTCACGGAGATCCGCCGGTACAATCAGGTGCTCGTCCCGAAGGGGCTCTGCCTCCTGCCGCTGCGGTTTACGGAAAAGAGCGCGCTGCTGTATCTGTACCGCCCGTGCGATCTGGAGCGGGATCTGCAGGACCGGCTGGCAACGGAGATCCTGCAGCACGCGGGCTATGCCTGCACCGGCAGTGAGCAGTGCCTGATGCAGCTCATTGAGCGGCTGCGTGCATACGATGAATTCCCGCATGAGATTGGCCTGTTTCTGAGCTATCCGCCGGAGGACGTCAAGGGATTCATCGAGCACCACGCGGCGGATTTCAAGTACGCCGGCCTCTGGAAGGTGTACGGCGACGAGCAGCGGGCGCGCGATCTCTTTGCAAAATACCGGCGCTGCACGGAGATTTACTGTGAACGTCTGCACGCGGGCTTGAGCATTGCGCAGCTCGCCGTGAACGTGCAGCGACCGAATACAGCACAAAAGGAAAGGATGTTACCATCATGAAAAAAGCAGCAGTCATCTATTGGAGCGGCACCGGCAACACCGAGGCCATGGCCAACGCCGTGCTCGATGGCATGAAAAGTGCCGGAGCGGACGCGGTGCTTCTGACCGCCTCTGATGTGGATGCTTCCGCCGTCGGCGGATATGACGCCGTGGCGCTCGGCTGCCCGGCCATGGGCTCCGAGGTTCTGGAGGACATGGAGTTCGAGCCGATGTTCGAAGGCTGCAAGTCCGCCCTGAAGGGCAAACGTGTCGCCCTGTTCGGCTCCTACGGCTGGGGCGGCGGCGAGTGGATGCAAAACTGGGAGCGCGATTGCCGCAGCTCCGGTATCCAGCTCGCGTGCGACAGCGTGATCTGCAACGAAGCGCCCGATGGTGCGGCCCTTGCGGCCTGTCAGGCGCTGGGCAAGGCGCTCGTCGACTGATTTCTTTCGATCGTACCCGGATCCCCCTCCGGTTACCGATACCAACAACAGGCATCAAGCCATATCACCTCTCTTCTCTTCCCCCATTCCCTGCAGCAGTGTGACACCACGCATATTGCCTGTGCGTGACTGCTGCTCCCCAGCAAAAAAATCGTCCGCCGAATTCCCCTTCCGGCGGACGATTTTTTTATGCTTGCGCTTGACAACGCGGCGTGTATCCGCCTATCATAATTCAGAGTGTAAATCCGGGAGGCAGCGTCCATGCGCATACATGAATTTGGAACCGAACACAAAAAGACCGTCCTGCTGCTGCACAGTGCCTGCCTGAGCTGGCGCATGTTCCGCCCGGCAGTGGAGCGGCTGCAGACGCAGTATCATCTCATCATTCCGGCGCTGCCGGCGCATGACCCGGACAAAAAGACGCCATACACGAGCGTGGAGGCCATCGCGGCCGAGCTGGGCGGCTGGCTGACGCAGCGGGGCATCGGCACGCTCTGGGGGCTGTACGGCGTGTCCATGGGCGGCGCGGTCGCGCTGCGGCTGCTGGCGGATGGAAAGATCCCGGTGCGCACGTGTGTGCTTGACGCGGCCATCACGCCGTACCGCGCGCCGCGGTGGCTGACGCGGGGCTTTTCCCTGCGCAACTATCTCGTCATCCGGTTTGCGCAGCGGCACCTGGCGCTCATCCGCCGGGCGTTCCCGTCGCAACGCTTCGGTCAGGCGGCGGTGGAGGACGTCTGCACGATATTGGGGCGGATGGACCGGCGCGATGTCTGGCGCGTGTTTGATTCCTGCTTCCACTACCCGCTGCCGAAGCAGCTTTGCACGGCGGCGCGCGTGTCGTATTGGTACGGAGAAAAGGAATACTCCCAGCGCGCGCTGGACATCCGTCATGTGCGCCGTCTGCTGCCGGAGGCGGTGTTCGTCCCGTTTCCGGACTGTGCGCACGCGGAGTTTGTCTCCGGGCAGCCGGAGGCCTTTGCCGCGCGGCTGGCCGAGACGCTCGAGCGGGACTAGATCCATATCTATAAAACCAGCGCCCTGCACGGGAACTTCCTCCTGCACAGGGCGCTGGTTTTTGCTCTTTATTGTGCTGTGATGGCGGCTGCGATCTGCTCGGCGCCGTCTCGCGGCAGACAGGCAGACTGCGCGGCAAGTATACGTTCGGCGCATGCCGGGTCATAGATGAGCCGGTCGGCAAAGCGCGCCGCCTCGTCCACGCTGCGCGCGAAAAACGACAGGCCGTGGCGCGCGAAGAACGCGGCATTTTCCGTCTCCACGCCGGGGATGGCCATCGTGTGCACGAGCGGCACGCCCAGTATGGCGGCCTCGGAGCTGGAAATGCCGCCGGCCTTGCTCAGCAGCACGTCGGCCGCGTGCATATAGGCCGGCACCTGATCCGTAAACGGTACGGTCAGCACGCCCTGCCCGTGGTAGGCGTCCTCGAGCGCCTGCCGCAGCGCCTCATTCCGGCCGGGCAGCACGCACAGCAGTGCGTTTTCATCCGGCACGCGGCGGATCGCATCGCACAGCGACACGGCGTCGCCGCAGCCGATGCCGCCGGTCATGATGAGATAGATCTTCTTGTCCGCCGGCAGCCCCAGCGCTGCGCGCGCGGCGGCTTTGTCCATCGGCGCGAGAAAGCGCGCCGCCACCGGCATGCCGGTCACGATGAGCTTTTCGGCCGGCATCCCGGCCTGAATGCACAGCTCCCGCACCTCACTGTGCGGCAGGAAGTAAGCATCCAGATCGGTCTCGGCGAGAAACGGGATGCACGTATAGTCCGAGAGGATGCCGTAGCATTTCACGTCGCAGCGCTCCCACCGGCGTAGGAACGTGAGTGTTTCCATCGGGAACAGGTGCGAGCAGACAACGGCGTCATAGCCGTTGTCGCGGATGAAGGCGTTGAGCTGCCGCGCGTGGCGGATGTTGGCCATGTAGACCGGCGATGTGACGCCGGTCGCGCTGTACATCACGCCTGCGTGGTACATCATGCCGAACACGTCCGGCGCATTGGTCGAGATGTGGTTGAGGATCTTGTCAAAGCTCAGCGGCCCGGGGTCGCCGAACATGTGCAGCATATCGAGGAAAGATGTCTCGTGTCCGCGCGCGTCGAGCGCCTCCTTGACGGCGAGCGCGCAGTGGTTGTGCCCCTCGCCGGTGCTGCAGCTCAAAAGCAGGATTTTCATGCCGGTCCCTCCTGTGTGTTGTAGCGTGTTCGCCGTCAGCAGTCGGCGCGGCCGGGATCGGCCGCGGAAATGCCCAGTACAGAAGCGGCGAGGTATTTGCCGCTCGCGGTTTTCATGATCGTGTCCAGAAAATGCACGATGCTCTCCTTACCGTATCCGTTCTCGGATGCGTTTGCGATGTAGTCCGCCTCGATGAGGATCTGGTAGTCCATGCCGCAGATATTCTGCAGCGTGTGGTGATGCTCCACGAGGTAGGCCACGCGCGCGATCTGCGCCTCCGTCGGTGTTGCCGTATTTCTCGCGGCAGAGCGGGCAAGCAATGTCGTGTGTGATGGCGGCGACTTCCAGAAGGTATTGCGTCTCCGGGTCCAGCCCCTCCAGTTCGCCGATCGTTCGGGCGTAGGCCCAGACGCGCAGGAGATGGTCAATATCGTGGATATTGCCATTGGATGCGGCAATCATTTTGCTGAGAATTTGTGCGATGGTCATGGGATGCCTCCGTTGTCCGTCAGTTGAAATGCCCGTCGTTTGCGGCGAACAGACGCGCACACTGGGCGCGCAGCGCCGCGTGCTCGGGCGCGCAGAGCGTGGGGTCGGCGGCAAGCACCGCACGCGCTGCGTCGCGCGCGTCGTTGACGGCGGCCATGTTCGTGCCGAGGTCTGCGATGTGCAGCGCCGGCAGACCGTGCTGCCGGTTGCCGAAGAAGTCGCCCGGGCCGCGCTGGCGCAGGTCGGCCTCGGCGATCTGAAACCCGTCGGCCGTGTCGCACAGCACCTTCAGCCGCGCGCGCGATTCTTCCGTGCGCGTGTCCGACACGAGCACGCAGTAGGACTGAAACGGTCCGCGTCCGATGCGTCCGCGCAGCTGGTGCAGCTGCGAGAGGCCGAAACGCTCGGCGTTCTCGATGATCATCAGCGCCGCGTTCGGCACGTCCACGCCGACCTCGATGACCGTCGTCGAGACGAGAATATCCGTCTCTCCGGCGGCAAAGGCGGCCATGCAGGCGTCCTTGTCCTTGGCCTTCATGCGGCCGTGGATGCAGGCGACGCGGTGCTGCGGAAACGTCCGCTGCAGCACCTGCGCGTGCTCCTCGGCGGATTTGAGCTCGGAGGGGATATCGTCCGTGTCCTCGACCTTCGGGCAGACGACGAATACCTGCCGCCCCTCACCGATGAGCTTGTCGATGAAGGCGTTGAGCCGCGCACGGTAGCGCTCGTCCACGCACACGGTCTGCACCGGCTGCCGTCCGGGCGGCAGCTCGTCGATGATCGACACGTCCAGATCCCCGTACACCAGCAGCGCCAGTGTGCGCGGGATGGGCGTTGCGCTCATGACGAGTGTGTGCGGCTGCTCGCCCTTGCGCACGAGCGCGGCGCGCTGCTCGACGCCGAAGCGGTGCTGCTCGTCCGTGATGACAAGACCGAGACGGAAAAACACCACCGAGTCGCTGATGAGCGCGTGCGTGCCGACGACCACGTCGAGCAGACCGCCGGCGAGCGCCTGCTTTACCTCACGCTTTTGCCGGGCGGTCATCGCGCCCGTCAGCCGTCCGACACGGATGCCAAACGGCTCAAGCAGCGTGCGCAGCGTGTGCTCGTGCTGCTCGGTGAGGATCTCGGTCGGCGCCATGAAGGCGCTCTGGCAGTCGTTTTCGTGCGCAAACCAGATGCACGCCGCGGCGACGAGCGTCTTGCCGGAGCCGACATCGCCCTGTACAAGGCGGCTCATCGGCACGCCGGAGATCATGTCCTGCACGGCGGCGGCGACGGCGCGCCGCTGCGCCCCGGTGGGTGAGAAGGGGAGCGTGGCGTAAAACGTCTCGAGGTCGGCGCTTTGCATCCGGATGCCGCCCTCGGCGCGCCGCTGTGAGCGGATGCGCGCCATGGCCGTCGAGAGCACGAACAGCTCCTCGAACACCAGGCGCTTTCGCGCGAGCGTGAGCGCCGCCGCATCGGTCGGCTGGTGGATGTTTTGCAGGGCGTAGTCCTGCTGCGCGAGGGCGTAGGTGCGCGCAATGTCCGCCGGGATCACGTCCTGCAGCTGCCCGATGCAGGCGTGCAGCGCGGGGAGCATGGCCTTGCGCACGTCGTTTTGCGTCACGCCTGTCGTCAGCGGGTAGATGGGGTAAAAGCAGTTGGTCACGCTGCCGCAGCGCGCCGCCTGCTCACAGACGGGGTTGGTGAGCGTCTTACGAAAGCCGTTTGCCTCTACCTTGCCGTAGAAGATGTATTCCTCGCCCGCATGCAGGCTGTTTTTGCGGTAGGGCTGGTTGAAGTAGGTCACGTCGAGCGCGCCGGTGTCGTCGGTGATGCGCGCTTTGACAAGCGTGAGCCCGCTGCGCACATACTGTGTGCGCGGCTCGCCCGCGACCGTCGCGCGGATGCACACGGCCTCGCCGGGCTGCGCGGCCGCGATCGTGCGAAACTGCGTCCGATCCTCGTAGCGGCGGGGATAGAGCCCGGCCAGATCGCGCAGCGTCGCCACGCCGAGCTTCTGAAAGGCCTGTGCTTTTTTCGGCCCGATGCCGGCCAGCGCCTCAAGCGGGGTA
>OHMQ01000202.1_pt1 | contig 20449 bp, 26 predicted proteins | sample 1569401 | NCBI WGS metagenome assembly OHMQ01 (sample SAMEA3879501, study PRJEB24766) | human gut metagenome | biome: human-associated habitat; feature: feces | place: USA | collected 1985/1987 | reverse complement strand
GGTACTTGCCGTAGGTGTCATGGTCAATGATGATGGTTCCATCAGGACCGGTAGGCCCGAAGGTACCGATGGGCGTCTCATCGATCTTGACCTCGAACACGGCGCCAGCCAGGGGCTGCTCCGTGCCGGCAGAGACCTTCTGAATAACGATTTCGGGGTAGTCGTGGTTGACGAAGGTCAGGGTGTGGATCAGCACATCCGTCTGGCCCTGCCTAATGGTGATGCTCTGGCACTTCCAGTAGGGAAGCAGATAGCCATTGGGCGCCTGGACTTCGACAAAATCGTAGGTGCCGGGCTCCAGCCCATTGCCGTCGGTGCCGGCGAAGGTAAAGGTACCATCAGGGCCAGTGGTAGCGCTGTCGATCTTGGCGCCATTGAGGTAGATATCGAACACGGCTCCGGGCAGGCCGTTGCCGCTCTTGTCCACCTTCTGGATAACGATAGAATGCTTGGGCTCGTTGACGAAAGTGATAGGCCCGCTGCTTTTGGCAACAGGAACACCCTCATCGTCCTCCTCGATCCAGAGGCGGAGGTTCTGTGCGTTGTTGTCTTTCTCGTAACCCGGAGGCGGGATCTTCTCAGTGACCGTGTACTCGCCAGGCTCGATGTAGTTCTCACCGGATGGATCCGTCCACTGAAGTTCCAGCGAACCGGTTTCGTCGCAAGCAATGTCCATGTCGACGGCGTTGGGGGTCAGCTTCTTGAAGTGGAAGGTAGCAGGGCCGATACCGTTGCCGTTTTGGTCCACCTTGTTGACCACGCCGGAGGGCGTTCCACTACCCTCGCCGTTCTTGATGGCCGCGCCGCCGTTGACAGCCGCTGCGGTCTCCTTGGTGGCGTTGTTGGTGGCGCTGACGGTCACGGAGTAGCCTTTGCCGTTGGAGACATAGCCGGGAGGGGCGGAGGTTTCTTTGAGATGGAAGGTCTGGGTGGAGGATGTCATATTTTGAATAAGATAGTAAGTCCACTCAGAATCTTCCGTTTTGAAGCTGCCAACCGGATTTTGATGGCCAGCATCTGTATAGATTGTAAAGGTTGCACCACTCAGAGCCTTGCCACTCATATCAGTCTTCTTGATCTTGATCCAGCCTTCTTTGGGGATCGTTTCGCCAGGCATGATAATGACCATGGGCTGATAATAACTCTTGTTGGTGTCCGGCTCGTAGAGGTAGACATCCCAATCGCCATAGACCCCTTTTGCATAGTTGTCTACAGCTCCCTGGATCCAGCCGATCACATCTTCTACAGGGCTGGTCGGGACGCCCTTGTTGATCGAGAGTGTGGCCGTGCGGTTGCGTTCCTCCGCAAGCATGCGCTGGTTTGCCGGATCGGTCAAGTTGCTGATCTTGCCTGCTCCGGCCAGCCATACGGCCGCCTGCGGAACCGATCCGCCTAGAGCTCTGCTGGCCGGCGGCCAGTAGTTGTTTTCGCTGCCGCGTTCTTCCTTGGCGATCTGCGCCTTATATGCTGCGGATGTTCCAGGGTAGCGCTCATCCAATTCCATCGAATAGAACCAGTTCCACGCATACTGTGCAATGACCGGCATGCAGAACGCATATTTTGTTTCACTGATGGGGGTCGGATTGATGTACTTTACGCGCGAGCTGTATTCCTTGCTGTGATCACCGCAAAATCCGCCGGTGAGCTGCCCATTTGCCTCAAAAACCAGATTTCTCGGGATCACCTTCCCCAAAATAGGGGAGGTATAAGAGTCAAAGAACTCAGTTTCCCCGCCGTTAATGGTAACGACATCGTCTGGGCCAGATCTGGCGTCGGCGGCATTCGCGGGTACTACCAGCTGGGATACCGGGAGCAGCCCCAGTACCATGACGAACACAAGGAACAGTGTCATGATGCGTTTGGTAAAACTCGTAGTCTGCATGTTAAGTTGATTCCTCCTTTAAGGGAATGCGGCTCTGCAGCTGCCGCAGCCGAATTTTTGCTCGTGTGAGAGGAAAGCCTGTGTTTCATTGGGTGCAGCCATATTTGTCACCACCTCCTTGGCAATTCATGACTATTATATGCAGTTACGCTGAATCGTATTTTCTAAACAGGGTGTGTTGAAGATTCAGCATTTGGCAATGGGCTGGGAGTCAGCTCCTTGCATATTTTTATAATATGCAAAGTGGATTTGGTTCATTGGCGCAAAAAAAATCCCCGGAGAGATTGATCTCTCCGGGGCGGAATGCTCCATAATAGTATTTTACTTTCAAAAAGTCTTACATTGCTGAACAGTATCCCACCATTGTAATTGTCTGTACATGCTATCGCCTGACTCTAACATGTAAATATTTCAGCTTGAAGATTATCAATTCTGGATCGTATAGCGAGTATAGTTGTTTACTGCATATCCATTGAGGGTAAGGTCCATCCCATCAATCCCAAGGCAAATAATCCACCTATTTCCAGACCTTGCTGCGATCATATACTCGTTGCCAGGATCCATCAAAATCTCTTTATGCGCAGCAGAATTCATCCAGTTGTTATATGCTGCAACGGAAGAAGTAGGGCCGTTGGTACAGACTTCGCCTAAGATATTGTAGCTTCCGTTGGGTCTATCGTGACTGAAGTTTGAAGCCAGCTCATGAGCTCTCAACAGAGTATACTCTTCAGCCTGATCAGAAGTCGTCCACTTGAGCGCCGGAGAACCCTCCTCTGCGCGAGCCGCATTCACCATATCCAGCAGTTCATAGACCAACTCGGCATCCCCGATATCAACATCGGTCGCTCCAGAATAGTATCCATTGTTAGATACTACATCAGATGGCCCATAGGTAGGATACGCATCATCCTTGCCAATGCTGGACTTCACGCCTGCCGCCGCAGTGGCTCCGCTGGGCAGTTTCTGACCCAGCTCGGTGCTGGTGGAAGTATCAGTTCCATCAGGAGTCGCAGGGGTGGTCGTCCCGGCTCCGGAAAATACATCGTACATCCGGCACAGTACCGCGGCGGCTTGACCACGGTTCATCAGGGCGCTGCCATTGAAAGTGCCCTTGTCGTCCACACCGCTGATGATGCCGGCGCTCACCACAGCCATCAGCGCATCCTTATAGTTGTCGGGAATGATCTTCCAGTCGGCAATGCCAGCCTGTACCGCAGCAGCATCATAGCTGGGGACCTTATCATATATGGTCATGATATTGAAGAGAATCTGCGCCATATTGTACCGGTTGACCGGCTCGTTGGCAATCTCATGAATATCAGAATCAATGATGGGGGTTCCTTCGCAATAGCTGCTGTCGCCCCTCATCACTGCCATGCAGGGTACATACCATTCAACCATCGAGGGATCCCCTCCGTACGCGGAGATCAGGTAGGGGTCAACGGACCGGCCCAGCATAAGTGCGAATTGACCATAGGTCACATTGTCCGCCGGGCCAAATTTCCCGTTGCTGTAGCCTGCGATCCAGCCGTTTTCCGAGGCCCGATTTACAGACGCATAGGCCCAGTGGTCGGCGGGGACATCGGGAAAGGTCGGTTTACTGGTGGTGGCGAAGATGCCAGCGAAGATGCTGATCAGCATGGCCGCTGCCAGCAGCAGGGAAATGCGCTTTTTGTTGTTCGTCGCCTTCATGTTGAAGTTCCTCCTTAAATATTATAGATTTGGGTTCTCCGTTCTAGGGAGAACTGGATTCCTTGCCTCTTCACTAATATTATATGCATTTGCCAAGAAATATATTTTATGGATGGGTCTTTTTAACGGAGAAAAGTCGCATGGGATTTGCCTTTTGCCAGGGCGCTCGCCGAAGCCGACTCTCTTTGTGACCTTCGAAGAAGGTCATGTGGCAACTTTCTGGAAAGGAAGTCATGTGGCAGCTTTCCGGATAAAAGCTGTGTTGGGAGCCTATTTGCGGTCTGTAGGCCGCTTAGCACTGGCTCCAGCAGCCTAAGCCTGCGAGGACGAACAGCTGTTCATCCTCTATGATATAACATGTTGTGCTAGTTTGCAATATTCGCTGCGCAAAACATGGGGGTTCGTGGACAACCTGAAGTTTAGCTTCGTGCTAAAGGCAGTGCAAGAATGTCTTGCAGCGTTTCTTTGCTAAAATGATTCCCTTCCAAAAGCGCAGAAAAAACACCCCCGGGGGAGATGGCTAGACTCCTCTGGGGGGAGTAGTAGTCTTTTTTAACGGAGAAAAGGGGCAGTGGTTTGTTTCCTTTTCCGGTGGCACTCGCTGTAGCAGGTTCCCTTCAGGAACCTATGCCGAGTCCGTGCGACCGCCAATTCTTGCATTTGTATTGACATAGCATATACAATATGATACAGTACAAATATAAGGAGTGTGATAATATGGCAAGCATCAGTATGAGCATTCGCATCGACTCGGAACTCAAGTCTCAGGCGGAGCAGGTTCTTTCGCAGCTTGGTATGAGCATGACCGGCACGATCAACATGTTCCTCCAGCAAATCGTCCGCGACCGGGCAGTGCCGCTGTCGTTGTCCCTAAGCTCCGAGCAGTCCCTCTACGCCGATCTGCTGCGTGCAAAGGTAGACCGGGAGCAGGGCGTGGGATATGTCCCCGCCGATGAGGTGCTGGCCAGCATGGAGCGGGCCATCGAGGAGGCGGCCGGAGATGCCTAAGTACAGCGTCCAGTTTAACCCCCGACTGCAGCGGCAGCTCGATGTCCACGCCGCCTTTATAGCCAGGGTCAGCAAGCCGGCCGCCCGGCGGCTCCTGGAGGAATTCCGGGAGCTGGTGAAGCAGCTCAGGGCAAACCCCTATCTCTATCCGCCCTGCGATGACCCTAATCTCCCGCCGAATCTGTACCACAAGGCGAACATTGCAAAATGGTACAAAGTGATCTATTATATTGAGGGTGAGCAGGTGTTCGTTGAGGCCGTTGTGGATTGCCGTAGTCGTGGCTGAGCAGCCTCACGGCCCCGGCATAGGTTCCCGCTGCAGCTTCCCATAGGGAAGCTGTGTGAGGGAACCGGCCCGGACGATTGCTCCCAGCAAACAAAGACAACCCTCACCACATTTTCTTCGTTAAAAAAGACCCGGCTCTCCCAGGAAGATCCCAGCCATCACTGCCGCCAACTCCCAAGAACAAACCCAACAGAAAACGCCAAGATCACCGATAGCAGCAAGAACCAGGGACAAAATTTCGTACATGGACATAGAACCACCTCTTCTCTTTGTCTGGATTTCAGGAACACTAAAATACGCCGAAAACTGTCCGCAAGCTATTGACAATGATGCCGGGCCGGGTGTATTATAATGCCGTAGTAAGCCACTGCCTCCGGTTTTGTGTTCTGCATAAAACTTCTGGCTCTGGCATACAATGATTTTGGGCCCGTAAGGACCCCGGTGTGAGGGCACCGCAAAAGTCGAACTGGACATGGAACAGGGTAAACATCCATGACTATTGGCGCTGAGAAGTGCCGCGCCCGGCAACTGGGAGATAAGTTGTAGTCCACGAAGGGGACTTAATATACCACGGGGTATTTGGTGCTGAGAGGCATCATGGCTGGCGACCAGCAGATAACCCTCTGCGGGGTGGCAATTTTGCCACCCCGTTTTTTTGTAAGGATGGAGGCCGGCCTCATGTACAAAGAGATGGATCGGAAAGATGTGGTGAGGAATCAAATCGTTCTTGCGGCGAAGAACTATTCGGAGCAGTTGTCCTCGCAGATATTCCTGTATGTATTTGGCAACCAATATATCGAAGTTATGTTCCGTACAAGCGACTTCCTACATCTAACCGGGATAGGGACCAAACTGTATTCCAAGAAGTTTTTCATGCTGGCAAAACAGGGGAAAATCGTCAATGACCAACTGTTTTTTGCACCAAAGTACCCGTTCAAAGCGGTAATGAAAAAGCTCGAATGCCTCGTTAGGCTCCCGGAACTAACCACCGAGGATGTCATTATCTTGTTGGATATGCAGACAGAAACGGTGACCTACAAAATCGGGCTTTCTAACCTAGAATTTTCAATTGGGATGTACGAAAAGGACGGCTTTTATTCGCCACAGTCACTACGGGGGAAAGGCAAGCCTATCGAGAATAGCCTCGGCGGAGAGGTAGTCGATTTCATCTTCGCCAGGGAGAACGGCGAACATAAATATACGAGATGTACCTTCCAGGACCCAGCAAAGGAGATCCCTGCAGCAGTCCTGCCGCTGTTGGACCCGGCACTGATGGACCCCCTCTCTCCTGCCCCGCCGCCATCCGATCCGCAGCCAAAAATCCCTTGACAATGGCCCCTTCGTTGGGCTATCATCATAGTGCAGTTGGGTAAGTCCAGTTGCACAAACCGAGAGGTTTCGGTGTGAGGGCACCGCAAAAAGTTGAGCTGGATATGGGACAGGGTAACCACCCATGGCTCACGGCGTCATCAGGGCGCCAAGCCCGGCGACTGGGAGCAAAGTCGCGGTCCATATGGGGGACCCAACGATTCCCATAGGTATTGAGCGTTGGCAGAACGCAACGGCTGACAACCAGCAGAAAACTCTCAGCAGGGCGGCATTTTGCCGCCCTGTTTCTTTTTCCATCCTCCCTATGCCAGAGCCCCACTCCCCCATAGCTCCAGCCCTGCTTTTTTGGAAAGAATGCGAATATAGACAGAGACAAGAACAAACGGCTCCCCTGCCTGGGACTTTGGGCAGAGGGGCCGCTTTGTTGTTTAGGGAAGGTTTCTGTCAGGGTCTTTTTTAACGAAGAAAAGAGGCTGGGAATTTTGTTTTTGCCCAAGGACCGTGGCGCGGGCTGTAGTACAAAACAATGGGACCTCACGGACCCCACATCGGTTCCCAACGAGGGAACCGGCTGAGGCGAGAGCCTCCGGCAAACGAAACAAACCCCGGCAGCTTTCTTTGTTAGACAAGACTCCCTGCCCACCTCTCTCCAGCTGTCTCCGCTGTCTCTGAATGAGTTCCAGCAATCGCGCATACTATCGTTTCAGCCAACAATTTGGAGAAAGCAAAAACAGAAGGAGGCATCGAACATATGGCCAATATCATCAGGCTCGGCAGCCTGTACCTGTGCGGCAACCCTGTCTCTGTGGAAGACGACTATCTCAGCCGCCCCAATTGGTCCATCGAGATCGGCGAAACGGTCCCCGGCAAGGAGATCAGCTGGGTGGCGGTGAATGGTATCTTCATCGCCGACCGCTGCATTCTTCGAGATATTAGTTGGAACAACCTATGCGTCCAATGCCTGGTGTTCGGCAAAGAAATCACCATCGGCGGGTTTCACTACGACCTTCGCCTGCCCCTGGTTGGAGCAAAAGAGGGCGAGCCGAACGAGTGGGACAGCGCCCTGGATGCAGTCGGCGAAGACGACAGCATCTGGCATTGGAAAAACACCCATTTCTGGGGCCAGGACATCGCAGAAGAAACGCAGTACCGGGCGAACCGCGGGTGCGATTCGGCCCGCAAATGGGGCTTCTGTCATGCTCAGCTTCGAGACGAGCGCCTTGGTTTCCGCCCTGTTCTGGACCCAATGGACATGGTCCATCTGGACGAAGTCCGGATCGGCGAGCAGCTGAGGATCTGGGGTGGGCAGAACATCGTATCCGGCCGCCTGGAGGAGATCAACGACTATGAGGTAGTCCTCTCCGGCGGGGATGGCGCCCTGGATAGCAGCTTCGGCATCCGGCTCAATGACGGAAGTATCGTCGTGGAGCGAAGCGTCATCGTGGGAGTCCAAACAAAACAGAAGGAGGAAACATGATATGGCAAACATCATTGGAATGGGCAGTCTCTATCTGGATGGTTGCCCAGCAGAAATCGGCTCTAAGTACAACCCCGGCCAGGCTATCAGCATCGGCGAAACCGCTCAAGGCAAAGAAATCCATTGGGTGGTGGTGAACGACATGCTGATCGCCGACCGCTGCATCCTTACCGAGGTCAGCTGGGATGACCTAGACGCCCAGAGTCTGGTGTTCGGCAAAGGGGTCTCCATCGGCGGTTTTAGCTTCACGGCAAGACTGCTCCAAGTGGGGACAAAAGAAGACGCTCCTAACGAATGGGATTCCGCCCTCGATACCGTTGGAGAAGACAACTCCCTCTGGCATTGGGAAGATATGTTTTTCTGGGGACAGGAGGCCGCAACGGGGACAGCGTCTTCTCGTGCGCGCCGTGGGTACTATTCGGCCCGCTACTACACTTACAATTCGTCGTCCAGTCGGACTGTGCTTGTCGGTTTCCGCCCTGCCTTGGTCCCTCTGGCCTCCGACACCCTGTGGCCTTCTTCGAAGGCCATGTGGTGGCTTTCGGAGAAAGTCATGTGGGACGACGCCCACCTCGATGAAAAACTAATGCTTTGGGGCGGCCAGAATATCATCTTCGGCCGCCTGGAGGAACTCACTGACTACGAGGTGATTCTCTCCGACCGGGGAGGCGCGATGTCCAACGACTTCGGCAGCCGGCTCGGCAATGGCCGCATCGTCATTGATCGAGCCGCCATCTCTGGCATCCAAAGAATTTGATAGCGCACCAAAGCGGGACTGGGAGAATTCCTCCTGGCCCCGCTCTTTTTTGTCCTCGCCCACATAGCCCACAACCACCTGCCCGTTGGCAGCAACAGCCAGGATATTTGTTTCTGATTCTCTCACCGAACTAAAGTTCGGGAGCTTCCTGGCTGTTTTCTCTTTGCCGAACGCCCCGACTCCCTCACCCCATGACCACCTACCTTTCCTCATTCGGTCATAAACCACATTGAACCCCGCCAAGCTCCATCGCAAAACCATATAGTTACCGTATCACAATCGTTAAAAACCGTGTATTCGTAGCATAGTCCCCGCATATCCTTCACGCCGCAGCACGGCCTCAGTCTATCCTTTCCGTTGCCGCATAGTCTCCATCCATGCTCCTCCGGTCATGGCATAATCCCCCGACTATCCTCTCCGCCGCACCATAGCCACTGTCCATGCTTTCCATCGCAGCACAGCCACCGTCCAAGCCTTCCATCCACCAAATCCGATATTTCCAGCCAATCCATCCTTCCTCATCGCCCCTTCTGTTTTTGCCATGATGCCGGCGACGGTGGAAACCGCTGTATTATGGAATGAGAAACAGGCCAGCCAACCCCAGTGGGGCCATGAAGGTCGACGCAAATCGGGCATATCACCGGCCATGTTTCTGCGCCGATGCGGCTCTGTTCTGCACTCCGGTGGCGCCGGCGGCGGTGGAGTCTGCTTGGGAATGCCGGTGCGGATGATGGAGCCTGGGGACAACACTGCGGATGAGCCCCATGGGGGCCCGCTTCCGGTGGACGCCGCCCAGTTGCTGACCAATCCGCCTAACATTTCCGCTCTATCTCTAACTCATAAGCCTACAACCTGTGACTTTCCGACCCATACGGCCAACTTCTCCGCTCAGCTGCCGACCCCCACACCTACCAACCTCCGCCCCACGCACCTGCCACATGACCATCTTCGAAGGTCACAATCTGCCGCCCTTGCCTCCATCCCAAGGCATCTTTTCCGTCTTTCTCCCCTCTATTCCATTTTTTCATATTATTTGCATATTATATGGCTATTATCTGCATATTGCTTCGTCCGCATCGGGTTTAGCTGCCGGGGATGGGCGGAGTCTCACGGACCCGGCATCGGTCCACGGAGGGGGCCGGCTCGGGCGAGAGACTGGGGAAAAGAAATATCCTCCGGCAGATTTCTTCGTTAAAAAAGACGCTTCTCGCCGAGACACGGATCTCCAGCAGCCTGGTATATAATAGTCGCTGGGAAAGGGGACTGTCTTTTGCACGGTTGGGAGTACAGTACAACTGAAGGGACCAGCGGTCGCAGCAAAGCAGAATCAGAAGGTAGCACCCTGGCCCTGCTTTTCTCGGCCTCATCCAACTTAGCGGCCGGGAGTTTCTTTTCGCATATTATGTAGGTATTATTTACATATTGCGCATATGATTTGGATATTATTGCTTATTATGTGATTATTATTTGAATATTAGACTGAATGAAATTAGGTATTATCTGCATATTATATGGGTATTGTTTTTTTTGAGGGGGCGGGCGTGCAGAACTGGCGCGTTCGCTTGGAAGTGGGATATATAGGCAGTATCGCTATTCTGATGCGCGCCTTTGTAGATGCTCCCCATCTTCTATGTCCAATGGTGTCCGTATATATAGGGCTATTCTGCTATATGCAGATGCTCCACTCCCCTGCTGTACCGATATCCGCCTGTGAGCGTGTCTTCCTGTATATAGACATTTTGTACTTTTGACCTGTAGGGTGTCTTTTTTAACGAAGAAACTGGCCGAGAGATCATCTCTTTTGCCAAATCTTTTGCCGCGAGCCGGCTCCTTGCGGAGCCTGCATATGGTCCGTGAGGCCTGTCTCTTGCGCAGTTGGCTCCCGTGTAGTACAATTTTCCTTGTCCATCGCTGCTTCCATGCTGGAATGGCTCAGAAGAGCGAGATGGAAACAAATTTGCTTTGCGTATCATGTTAAGCAGAGAAAGGAGTTGTTCCCGACTATGACAAAAACCGAACTGATTTCCGCAATGGCCGCCGAGTGCGGTCTCTCCAAGACTGACGCCGGCAAGGCTCTGGATGCCTTCATGCACCAAGCAACTGTTGCCCTGGCCTCCGGTGAGAAGGTCATGCTTACTGGCTTTGGCGTCTTCGAGGTGAAGGAAAGAGCCGAGCGGACAGGTCGGAACCCGCAGACCAATGAGGAGATCCTCATCCCTGCGTCCCGCACCCCCAGCTTTAAGCCCGGCAAGCCTCTGAAGGAGGCTGTGAAGGGCTGATGCCCCTTTGGCGAGAGGAGTAGTCTGCTATGTGCGGGCTGCTCCTTTTTCTATGATACCAATATAAATGTTGGCTGTTGCATATAACAGGCAAATGAGAAGAAAGGAGCTAAGGAGCTGTTGTTTCCCATGCATGATTTCATCTTTTTTGCCGTTGTTGCGGAGCTGTCCAGGGCTGTCTGCCGGTTCACCTGCTGGGTGGTGACTGGGATCATTTCTCTTCTTCGGAGGCTGTTTGGCTGGCTCGCAGGTAAGATCTTTCGGGATTCCCGGGGTTCTGAGGAATAGGCGGGGGTTCGCGCCTCTCTGCACACTGAGGAAGATGCCTCGCATATACTGGAAGAGCCTGGATATTTCCGTACGCATATCCAATGGTCCAAAGCTGGCTGGGATCGATGTGCGTATCTCCAGGGATGGGGTCTTCGATTCGGTTCGCTGGACCGGAACCCAGGGCGACTGCTCCTGGCGCGGGGCGCTAATCCAACCGGGGCGGTACCGCATCAGCTTCGGGACGAACTGGCGTATCCTGCCAGAGTTAGAGCCGGTGGAGGTGGATATAGGCGATGGCGAGATTGTCGTTGTCCGCATTGGCGTGCCGGCCAGCAGCGCCTTCCTGGAATGGTTCGGCGAAGGGCTCCGTCTCCCCTATCCGAACCTGATGGCAACCTGACAAAAAGAATCCCCTAGAGGATATCCTCCAGGGGTGTTCTTTTGCCGTCAGCCGCCCAAGTAGTCCCGGATAGCCCGCCAGGTCTGCAAATTGTTGTACAAAACTTCGTAGCAGATGCGGCGATAGGCCTCGGTCTCTTCCTCGGGCGTCGGCTTAGGGATGCCGAAATCAGCCCAGAGCTTCTCCGCGGGGATAAAGTACTTTTCTTGCTCCTCCTTGGGTTTCTTCAGCATTTCCTCCAGCTCTTTGGCCCGGCGGTCGAGCTCGGCCCGCTCCTCTGCGATCTTCTCCTCACTGTACCCGCAAAAGGTCATCTCCCAGAGGATGACTTCGGCCAGGTCCAGGGCGCCGATAGCCGCGATGTTCCGCTCGTCCACCTCATAGCCCAGGATCTCCGCCCATGGAGACATGTCGTAGGCATAGCTCTGAGGGTTAGGCTGGAGGTGGGACAGCCGGTCCAGCTCCTCATCGGAGAGTCCGTCCGTACCGGCGAGGTCGCCGATCTCGGAATTGCGGTCGAAATCGGAGAGCAGCTCGTTCTTCTGGAAGAGGGATGCGGAGAGGGACTCCTCATCGTGTATCAGGTACCGATGGAATATGATATGCGAGAGAGCAGGCAGCTATATGCGCAGGTTGGCTCCTCTCCCCTGCTGTTTGGGACGACGATGGAGGTTGGCAATGCAGGGGTAGGCGGATGAGGGTTCTTCTTGCGGACTGGGACTGATGAGGATTCTTTTTTAGCAAAGAAAGGTGGCATAGGAATTTCGCCTTGCCCGAGTCTCTCGCCGGAGCCGGTCCCTACTGGGGACCTATTTATCTATGCCGCCGTAAACCCCTCTGCTTTAGCTGTAGGGATATAAGGCGGCATCCGTGCCCGTGTGCGAATACCCGAGCAAACATTGGCCTCCCCCCTGCGGGGATAGTGAAAATATTTTCTACGCAACTGCATATAATATGAGTAGAAGCTCAGCAAGGGAGGTGGCCTATCCAAATATCCACCTATCCGCACAGAGAAGGAGGTGCCCACCATGGAAAAAGCCTACAAGTTCCGAATGTACCCCACAGCAAAACAGGAAGAACTCATTCGCAAGACCATCGGCTGCAGCCGGTTCGTCTACAACCAGACTCTGGCTGCTCGAAAGGGCGCCTACGCTTCCGGCAGCTCTATCCACATGACTTTCAAAGAAAGTCACAGCGGCTATGACTGTGTGAAGCTGCTGCCCGGGCTGAAGGATACCTACCCATGGCTTCGAGAGGTGGACTCCACCGCCCTTCAGGCATCCGTGCTCAATATGGACCATGCCTATAAGAACTTCTTTGCTGGCCGCAGGGGCCGAAGGAAGGTCGGGTTCCCAAAGTTCAAGGCAAAGCATCACAGCCGGGCCAGCTATACCAGCAAGGTTGTTGGACAAAACATTCAGGCCAGCGACCGGGCGGTGAAGCTGCCAAAACTGGGGTGGGTAAAGGCCAAGGTCTCCACAACGGTGCATGGACGGATCCTCAACGCCACCGTCAGCATGAGCCGCAGCGGAAAGTTTTTCGTGAGCCTGTGCTGCACAGAGGTAGAGATACCTCAGTATCCCAGCACCGGCGCCGCTGTCGGCCTTGATGTGGGCATCAGGGATCTGGTCATCCCCTCTGATGGTCAAAAGTACGATAACCCCAAGTACCTGCAGAAAGCAGAGAAGAAGCTCGCCGCTCTCCAGCGGCGGCTGTCCCGAAAGCCAAAGGATAGCCGTAACCGGGAGAAGACCCGCCTCCGCCTGGCCCGCCAGCATGAGTACATAGCCAACTGCAGGCAGGATTACCTGCAGAAACTTACCACCCAGTTGGTCAAGGACTACGACATCATCTGCGTGGAGAGCCTCAATGTAGGAGGCATGCTCAAGAACCACAAACTGGCCAAGGCCATCGCTGACGCCTCTTGGGGAGAACTGGCCCGCCAGCTCAAGTACAAGGCTGCCTGGCAGCACAAAATGCTAGTAGAGGTTGGGACTTTCTTCCCAAGCAGCCAGCTGTGCAGCTGCTGTGGGTACCAAAACAAGGAGGTCAAAGACCTCTCGGTTCGGGAGTGGACCTGCCCGCAGTGCGGGGCTCACCACGACCGGGATCAAAACGCGGCCCAAAATATTTTGATGGAGGGTCTACGCCTGCTGAAGGCCAGTACCTGAAGAATAAAACCATCATGGTACGGTTGGGCACACCGGAACCTATACGCTCGGGGAGAGGGTGTAAGACCCTGGTATCTCATAGAAGTCTGTGGGATGCCATGGCAGTCCTCGATGAACCCAGAATCCCCTGCCTTTAGGCATAGGGAGTGTCAAATGCAAATTAAGGCAAAATCATTCGCCTCGGAACGAATTGTTCGGAACCACACAACCTTTCGAAGAAAGGTTGCAACAAATATCTCCCGCAAGCCGGATTTGTTCCGGTCTATTGGATGCTGCCTGTTTGCATATCATGGAGGCATCTCTTAGAAAAAGGAGCGAGTTTTACCATGAATACGAACCATTGCCGCCGCGACCACATCCACCCCGGAGATCTGGTGGACATTGTGCTGAAGAAGGACCAACCGACCGGAAAGCTGACTCGGGGCATCGTTGGTCGGCTTCTAACCAACAAGGGCTACCATCCCCGCGGGATTAAGGTCATGCTGACGGACGGCCAGGTAGGTCGGGTGCAGCACATCTGCGGACTGGCTTCCCTGGAGCAGGAACCTGGCGCCGTACCGCCTCGGCCGCGGAGCCTGAGGCCGGCAGCCGTGGAACTCGATGATCTGGTGTGAGCTAACCCCCACATAGGGCGCTACGCTAACCCTACACGGCTAAAGCCGGGGCTTCAGGCGTATCCTTGCATAGGCCAGGGTATGCCTTCTCTTTTCCCGTTCGACGGTCATGTTAGGCACGGTTCCCGTCCGTGCTGCCTAGAATGGCGGGCATAGGCCGGTGCTCCTACCGGCAAAAGATAATATTTTGGACTGTGGTTTTAAGACAACAAATTGGGCCCCTCCCAGTTTTGGGACGGGCCCGTTTTTTCTTAGAGAGCTCGCGTGAGAAGTTGCGAAAACATATCTAAACTTAATCGAACAGCCGCATTTGGGGCGGCAGTGGGAAAACCTTGGGCAACAGCTCTTTTGCCAATTTGATATGAGCTTCCACCTGCGGAACATAGGGGAAATCCGTATCATACTTGAAGTAGCAGGCACCTAAAATGACATCCAACAGTGGCTCCTTTATATCTTCCTGCCTCATTCTCATCGTAATCTGAGTAAATCCAGCCATTAGACGGCTCCAGACTCTCATTTCCTCCTCCGAGTTCCTCAGTCCGAACTCTTCCAGCCATTCTCCAAGCGTCCATATCTTCCCATCTGGATTGCCCCGCCCATTCTTACAGCTATCGTTCCGAAAGTAGTAAAATTTGTTGGTGCCTGCATCGAAGAATCGCCCCAAAGGGAACAGGGCACAGACAGCAGGTTTATTCTTCTGAACCATGCAACGGCCATTTCGCAGCAGTCTGCAGCTTCCATCCAGCCGTTCCCGTAGGTACAAAACGGGGAGATGGGAGGTGGTTCCAAGCATCCATTCGGCACATTCCAGAGCCGCCTCTGCGGGGGATCGATTTAGGCCCTGGGCAATATGGAAGATATCGGGGCCAGTCAGCATAATCGGTTCATCCCGTTTCCGGCAGCAGTCCCCACACATGGAACATTCAAACTGGAAGGTATCGTTCTCTTTCAGCTCCAGAGCCAGATAATCCTGGATCAGCTTCTTCGCGTCTTGCTTCGGCATATAGAGTCGATCTCCTAATTCGCACTCTGTGCCCAGGCTTTCCATGCGGCAAGCGCATCTGCCCGATCACTTTCCTGGAAGAGTTCGGCAAACAGCTTGCCAAACTCCTCTGCAGAAGCGGAATTTCCGGTCTGGCACTGCCACCGCTTGGAGGCGACCCTCAAAATATCCGCCAGAGTCTCGCCGCGGTCCTCCTTTGCCTGGAACATGGTGCCGATGCAGATGCGGCCGCCACAGACAGTGCAGACACCCAACTCACAGAGCCGAATCGTTGCCCCCTGAGTCAAGGCCTCGTAGTCCAACTCCAAGCGATGAAACTCATTGCGCCACAGGAGGTGTTCAATGATGTCGCCAGCATCGGCATTCTTCCAGTCAATACAGCTGCAAATATTCTCTTTGTTTCCCATACAATTTCCTCCTCTCAATTGGGCGCGATACCCGTAGTTGTCTCCTTGTTTTCTTTCGTTTGGATATCCAGAATACCATACCTTATTTTATTTTGACAATAGTTTGAGTTCCTTGTTGGTACAAACAAGGAACTCAAAATGGGCTATTTTTACACAAATGAACATCTATTTACAATTTATTCTGGCGATTTTGAGCGAACGGAGTGTGCGCGCCAAGATATTCCGGCGCAGTTTGAGCGTGTTGTGTGTCCCAATGCCAGAAAAATGATATTTGAAAAATTTTTTCAAAAATGCCGATATCGAAGCCGCTACTGCCACTATATGCATGCCATCATAGGGATATTGGCGCAAAGAAAGAGTCCCTCTCCCGAATGGGAAAGGGACTCTTTTCGACCTTAATATACAGCCCGCCAGCCCGGCTCTTTGCCTAGCTTCTGGTAGTCAGCATCCAGCCGGTCGGCCTCAAATGTCTTGCCATCCTCCGCCAGATCCTGGCTGTCCAGGTCGAAGACATCCACGCTGATGTCGGCGTTGGCGATGGCCTCTTGCACCATGCCATCACGGACACGGATAGCCAGCTGAACCGGCAGATCATGTTCCTGGATACTCCAGTCAGCATAGCGGGAGCAGATGTCGTAGCGGATGTGGGCCGATTTTTCCTCGATACCCCACTGTTTCTCCTCTTCCTGCTCGTCGTTGGGACTCAGCCCAAAGACCTCAAGTATATCCTTGAAGTCATCAGCCATGGCCGCCTGCGCAGCCTCCAGGCTGAGATGCGGCGTAGCCACGGCGCTGGACTCAAAGTCGTCCATCTTCCGGATCAAGATATATACCTTCATGTTAGCTTTCTCCTTTCAATTTTCTGCGCCCATCTTAGCCAAGCACTCGGCGACCCGCTCCAGGGCCTCTCCCTCGAACAGCTGCGAATCCAGAGCGTTGCAGTACTGGCTCAGGGCCTCCTCGAAGTAAACCGGATACTCGTTTGGATCCAGCCCCCGCTCGCGGAAACGGTCTTCCACCACCTCCCGGCGGATAATGGCCTCATAGGTCTCGGCCGCCTGCTGAAGCTGGCTGCGGCTGAGAGAACTCACCAAGTTGGGCGTCTCGTACTCAGCCAGGGAATCGATGGAGACGCCCAGTACCCGGGCAATATTCTTGGCGGCGCCAAGGCTGATGTTCATGCGCTGGCCCCGCTTCAAGGCCTGCCGGTCATCGTCGCTGAGCTTGGCCTCGCGGCTGAGCTCGCCGATGCTGATGTTCTTCTCCTCACAAATCGCGCGGATGCGCTCGTACAGTTGGTTCATGTCGTTCCTCCTAACCCGCTTAGTAGCGGAATTCTTTCTCGTCCAAGTCCTGGAAACCCAGCTCACACATGATGTTGTCCAGCTGCTGGGTCTCGTTCAGGTCCAGCTCCTGGTCGGTTGCCAGCTTCCAGAGCATGCCGGCCATAAAGGCCATCATCTTGCGCTCTCTTTCTTCCATGTTATGATTCCTCCTGTAGTTGTTTTAATAGGTCTCCACATTGGGGTTTCTGAAGTTGTTTTATGCAAATTGGGCAGGAACCATTCTTCTCGGCGGTTGCGAGCAGTGGCTACTGTTAGAGGTTGTGCCTATGCCTCGTGGGATGCGTCTTTTCTAACGAAGGAAAGAGGCGAGGGAGTTTCTTTTTCCGGGAGCTTTGCCGCGGGCCGGTTCTGTTCCGGAACCGATGCCGGGTCCGTGAGGTTGCCATGGCGACTCTCCAGAATTTCCCGGCAGACATCCTGCAGGATGTGCGTTGGCCGCTCCGCTGTTGCAGCCTTTCGAAGAAAGGTTGTGTGGTCTTAAACGATTTGCTTTGCGCCTCTTCCCTATTGCGGGCAAAAAGGCAGCGGACCCAAAGGCCTAAGTCTCTGAGTCCGCTTTGGTTGGACGCTATCAGATATCGTCCTCATCCTGCAACTCCGGCAGAGCGGAACTGGGATGCTGCCAATCGCAGTACAGGAACAGCTCGATGGCCAGCCCCATGTCTCCGCCGCACTCCTCCAGGAAGTCGTCGCCGGTGTAGCACTGGGAGAGAACATCTTCCAGCTCCTCCGGGTCGGCAATCGGCCGCTCGATATGGATTTCATTCAGCTGCAGGTCGGGGATGTACAAAATCTCGTCGCCGGCCACAAACCGGTCGGACTTAAAGATCTCGCACTCCTGGCCGGAGCGGAACTCCAGCAGATCCACCATGCATTGGCCCTTCTCCAAAGCAGCCTTCAGCTCGGCTTTCGTCATGTCTCATCCCTCCTTTTCCGCCATTTGGCAGTTAGGAGAGATGCGGACACTCCGCACGCTTTTGTAGTTCGCCAAAATGGCGGCCTTCAGGGCCTCAGCCTCCGGCATCACCTGCGCAGGATCAAAGATGAGCTTCACCTCGCGGCCGGCGATGGCATTGCAGAGGCCTACCAGCTCGCCGTCCTCGGTGAGCAGGAAATCCTCGCTGCCGGTGGAGACGGTAAGCCCGTCCTTGTCCATCTCAACCTTCGTGATCTGTCTCCGGACCGGACGGATCTCATAATCGTACCCTTCAGGGCCATCGCCAGCCATCCCCGCAACCAGCCGGATGCCGGGGCGGCCGTTCAGCAGCATGGTTGCCGAATATTGCACAGCCTTCAGTTGTTCCAGAATATTTTGCATTTGTAGTTCCTCCTATTACAATGTATTTACGGTCTAAGGCACGGCAGCCAGCCGTGTCTTTTTCCGCATCGTTGCCAAAGCTGTTAGAATGAGAGAGTCTTGGCCTGATGTGTTCCTCCAAGGACCATAGCGTCCGTAGTGAAGTCCGTCAGCCAGCCTCTCATTCGCAGCGTTCGATTTATGCAGGTTGAGCCACCTCCTTGGTGCGCCCGTGTCATCAAATAGATTGGATCGGCAATGGTGGAATGGCTGGTCGCCAAAACAAATCCATGATGAGGAGCGATCAATATGAACAATGTTGCAGGGATCGATGTTTCCAAAGGAAAGAGCATGGTGTCTGTCCTCCGTCCTTTTGGAGAAGTGGTAGCAAAACCATTTTCTATTGGTCACACCGGCAGCGAACTCAAGGAGCTGGCAGACTACTTGAAAAGCCTGGACGGTGAGACACGGGTAGTCATGGAGCACACCGGACGGTACTATGAGCCAGTAGCCCGCTTTCTTCATGATGAGGGCGTCTTCGTCAGTGCAGTCAATCCGAAGCTCATCAAGGACTACGGAAATAACACCCTGCGCAAAGTGAAAACAGACAAGGCGGATTCCCGCAAGATTGCCCGGTACGGTATTGACAACTGGGCAGAATTGCGCCAACATACACCCATGGATACGATTCGAATGCAACTGAAAACACTGAACCGGCAGCAGAGTCTATACACCAAGACTAAGACGATGATGAAAAATAACCTCATCGCCCTTCTTGACCAGACCTATCCCGGTGTCAACGCCCTATTTGACAGCCCTGTCCGTGAGGACGGCAGCCAGAAGTGGGTGGACTTTGCCACGACCTTTTGGCATGTGGACTGTGTGCGGAACATGAGCCTCACTGCCTTTGCCGAGCGTTACCGCAAGTGGTGTAAACGGCATGGCTACAACTTCAGCCAGAGCAAAGCCGTTGAGGTCCACGCCGGAGCACAGGACCTGATCGCCATGCTCCCCAGGGACGCCCTGACCAAAACCATGGTCCGGCAGGCCATTGATGCGCTGAACGCTATCTCTGCCTCTATGGAACGGCTCAAGGCTGAAATGCAGGCCCTGGCAGCGCAGCTCCCGGAATATCCCGTCGTCATGGCCATGCACGGCGTAGGCGATTCTCTTGGCCCTCAGCTCATGGCGGAGCTCGGGGATGTGACCCGGTTTACCCACCGAAACGCCATTACCGCTTTCGCGGGTGTTGACCCTGGCGCTGACCAGTCCGGCACTCACGAGGCCAAAAGTACGAGGGTTTCCAAAAGCGGGGCGCCGGAGCTGCGCCGCGCCTTATTCCTGGTTATGGACTGCCTACTGAAAACACAGCCCCAGGATGATCCAGTGTACCGTTTCATGGACAAGAAACGAGCCGAGGGCAAACCCTATCTGGTTTACATGACAGCCGGCGCCAACAAGTTCCTGCGCATCTACTATGGCAGAGTAAAAGAATATCTGGCATCCTTGGAGGGAAATTAAGGAAGCATCCTTCCTTGTTGGGGAACGATACTGCATTTACGCTAAAAACATCTTATGACAGAAAGAGAGCGATTAAGATGTTTTTAGACAATTTATCCACCTCCGTCCTCAAATTATGTGATACTCGAAGACTCAGCTATGAAGCCGCCTCGGAACGATGCGACCTCAGCTCCAGATACTTCGCTGACATTGCCCGGGGCAAGACTGCGCCTACGATCCTGACGCTGGAAAAGCTCTGCGTTGGTTTTGATCTGACGCCAAATGACCTGTTGATCCCCTCAGAACTCTGGCGAGAGATGGCCTTCCGCGAACCAATGCCGGTTACACATATCCGCTGCTTTCACTTCTTTCACGGCCTGACTGGTTTCCCAGTTTGCCCCCAATGTGGGAGAACTCTCGAACGGGAATACCAGCCTTACTGTGACCGCTGCGGGCAATGCTTGGATTGGAAAGGTTTCTCCAAAGCAACGATTATCCTGCCTCAGAAATAATCCTTACTGCTACATACCTGCTAATCCGGCCAGCGTCCTTTACCTGCTGGCTGCTTTTGGCATGTCCTTTTCCCCTCCTCTCAATTTTTCTTCATTTCCCTATTGACTTTTTATTTGCAGACTTCATCAAAATCGGGGCGAGGATACTCCCACCTCTGTAGGTAGGAGAGGAATCGCCCCATTCCTCCCTTCTGTAATTAAAATATCCTTAAAAATCAA
>OHMQ01000159.1_pt1 | contig 28131 bp, 28 predicted proteins | sample 1569401 | NCBI WGS metagenome assembly OHMQ01 (sample SAMEA3879501, study PRJEB24766) | human gut metagenome | biome: human-associated habitat; feature: feces | place: USA | collected 1985/1987 | reverse complement strand
ATATTTATACATTATTTCCAAATCCACAGAAAGCGGCAGTATGTGCTGCCCACACGCAGGAAATCTTTATTACCCAAACGCCCGGCAAGGCATAAACAGTAACAGACTTTTCTGATTTTCCTGCAGCAATGGGCAGCATGGAACTGACTTTTTAAATAATCTTCTGAAACGCAAGTATTACAAACAACACGCCGCCAAGCCATGATACATCTGTATTCCACCGCTTAGATGCCTGCATGCCAATCCTGCATCCGCAAAGTACGGCACAGAAACTGACAACAAAACTTCCCATCACTGTAAAATAAATATTCTTTCCGGTAAATCCTGCACCAAGTCCTCCAAACATCCCGTCCAATGACATTGCAAGTGCAAAAAATACAGCCTCCACACACGACATCGTCGCCGAGTGATCGCGGTCTGCCATTACCGGATTGTTGTAGATACTCAGAATAAAACTGAGCTGTGAAAAAGAGATTTTGACTTTCTTGCAAAGGAACTTATGACGCTCAATATATTTTCTGATCGCATACTCTGTCAGCTTAAAAATTCCCACTGCAAGCAGTCCGAAAAAACTTAAGTATAATGCATATTTTTTTAAAAGTACCCCCTGTAACGCCATCCCCGCATAAAGTGATATCCCTAATATTCCACTGCAGACCGTGCTGATGCATAACGCTGCCGCAGATCCGATCTTTATCTGCTCACTCCCACACGCCACACATGCCACAAAGACATCCACACTGACTGCTATGATCAAAAGAATTACCTGCACTTTTTTCTACCTCAGACATAAAACCTTCTGTTTTATCATATGTCAGAGATTCAAAAATGCATCTTTACCTTTGATACTGTTCTCCATTTCCGAATAACTCATTACAAAGAATCAGCCAAAATTCCAGCTTTTCACACTGTTATCTCAGTCAAGTCTTTCGACAATACCAAGGACTTTCTGATATGCCGCCGCCACCTCATCCAAAAGCGGTTTAAGCTCCCTTTCCGGTTCGCCATCCCTAAGTTCTTCGCATAACTCCTGTGCCGGAACCAAAAGCGGTGTCAGTCCCAGATTCATTGCCAGCCCCTTTAAATTATGTATATGTGTAAACGCCTGCTCATAATTCTTTTCTTCCAGCGCCTTACACAGCGACTCATAATTCGTATCCGTCAGAATCAGTTTTAAAAATTTCCCGATCCTCTCCTCCGTCTTTAGCCGCCGCAGCACTTCGTGCAGATCCGCGCCCATTTCTTCGTAACATTCACTTAACGTCATATTCCTCTCCATTTCCACGCTGCTTTTGCGTATCTCAAATTCGTGTGTAAGCACAAATCTATGTGCAAACAATCTTACTTTTCACACTCTTCCGTTTTCATAAAAAGAGCAGACCCGTGAACCGCCTTCCATGTGATCCACGATCTGCTCTTTTTTCTATGCTACACGAATGACATTCAACACTTCCCCATATGCTGCTTTTTTGTTCTCCAAAGCTTCTTCTGTCATCACTTCGGTCACAAAACCAAGCTCTCCTGTAACACCCTGTGCATCAATATATTCTACATTTCCAAATACTTTTTCCACAGATGCCTTATCTGTGAACTCCACTCCACCGGTATATTCTTATCAAGATTCTTTGCCATTTCCACAACATCCGCAACAACTGCACTGGCTGTCGGGAGTTTTCCTGCACCGCTTCCATAGAACATTGCATCTCCAAGTACATTTCCACGGACAAAGATTGCATTGAACACACCGTTTACATTATATAACGGATGCTCTTTCGGTAATAAGAATGGGGCAACCATTGCAACATACCCGCCGTCTGTCTTTTTGCTTGTTGCAAGAAGTTTAATGGCTCTTCCCATGGCTTTTGCATATTTAATATCGGTCGCAGAGATATGTGTAATTCCTTCTGTGTGGATATCCTCAAAATCTACCTGCTGTCCACAGACAAGTGATGTCAGAATTGCAATCTTTCTACAGGCATCATACCCTTCAATATCGGCTGTCGGATCTTTCTCCGCATATCCTTTTGCCTGTGCATCTTTTAATACCTCATCAAAATCAGCACCTTTTTCTGACATTTCTGTCATCATATAGTTCGTTGTTCCATTGACGATTCCTGTGATTTCCTCAATCTCATCTGCTGTGAGACACTTGTTGAGTGGTCTGATAATAGGGATTCCACCACCGACACTGGCCTCAAACTGGAAGTTCACTCCATGATCCCTGGCAACCTTGATGAGCTCAGCACCCTTTGCAGCAACAAGGTTCTTGTTTGATGTTGCTACCTGTTTTCCTGCCTCAAGCATTGCCTTTACGAATGTAAATGCAGGCTCAACGCCTCCCATTGTCTCTACAACTATACCGATCTCAGGGTCCTCTGCAATAACCTTATAATCATGAACTATTTTGTTCTCAATAGGTGTACCCGGGAACTCTCTTAAATCAAGCACGTACTTGACCTCGATTGGCTCTCCCGCTCTCTTTGCGATTTTTTCCTTGTTGATTTCTAATACTTCTACGACACCTGATCCAATTGTGCCGTAACCCATAACTGCAATCTTCATCTTTTTGTTACTCCCTGGCTAAAATTTTTACGTAATGTATGCCCTTTAAGGACTCAATCTGCTTTGCCATATCATCCACATCATCCGACTCCGGAAATACATCCACAGATAACGTCAGTGACGCAATGCCATTTACCGGTACACTTTGGTGTATGGTAAGAATATTTGCTTTCGCATCGGCTACCGACTTAAGCACAACGGAAAGTATGCCCTGCTCGTCATCCATCTGAATGACAAGATTCACTGTCTTTCCTTTACGCCCCTCATAAAAAGGAAAAATATCATCCTTATATTTGTAAAAGGAGCTTCTGCTTATGCCAACAGCATCTGTTGCCTCCTGCACAGATTCAAGCTTGCCCGAATCCAGCAGTCTCTTTGCCTCAACTACTTTAAGCAGCACCTCCGGTACAGCCTTTGCCCGTAAAACGAAGTAGTTTGATTTCTCCGCCATTTAGTTACCTCCAAAATGGCCGGTGTGTGTTTGTCACACACCGACATTTGTCCTCGACTCAAAGATTTTAACACAAAGATTACAGCTTTGCAACATCTTATGCTCTTGGTTTTCCACAATTACTGCAGAATTTACCTGTATTTTTTTGTCCACACTCACATGTCCACTCTGTGTTTACAGGTAATGGCTTGCCACAGTTTGTGCAGAATTTACCTGTATTTTTCTGTCCACACTCACATGTCCACTCTGTAATCTCCTGTGGCATAGGCTTGCCGCAATTACTGCAGAATTTACCTGTGTTTTTCTGTCCGCACTCACATGTCCAGCCTGACGCATCCTCCTGCTGTGTGGCACCTGAAGCCACTCCTGCTGCCATACCTGCTGCACCATTTCCCGGCGCATTCATTCCTGCTGACCGGTTATTTTGTGCCATCTGTGTAAAACCATTCATCATATTGCCCATGGTGCTCATTCCCATGCCGACACCCATGAAGCCCTGCATAGCTCCACCACTGTTGCTGCCTGCATTCTTGACACCCTCTGACATATTTTTGACCATATATCCCTGTGCAATAGATGGATCTGAGAGCATTGCGCCCTCGTTTCTTGTGTTAATGAGCTCCTGAGACTTCTCATCATATGAAAGGCTGGCGATACCAACACTTTGTACCTCCATACCACGCATCTGATTCCAGCTTTCATCGAGACACTTCGCCATATATCTTCCAAGCTCAGATGCCTTGCTTGTGACGAATGAAATTCTTGTACCATCCGCTGACATCTGGTTGATGGCAGACTGTAATGCCTCTAAAAACTCTGACAGATACTGCTCATTGATATCAGTAATCTCCACATGATCCATATTCTTTGGAATAGCCTCTGCATAAAACTGAAGCGGATTCACAATTTTAATGGAATATGTACCATGGGCACGAAGGAAAAGCTCCGCATTATAAAATGTATCATAGTAGTTTATAGGATTTCTCGTACCAAACTTGATTCCCTTGATTTCCTGAAGGTTGATATAATAAACCTTCTGTGACTGTGGTGTCTGTCCACCAAATCTCACACGGTCAAAGGTTTCCTTTAAAGAATCCCCAAACTGTCCGTTGAAAAGTGACGGCATAGATGAATTGCTCACCTTGTAGTAGCCCGGCTCAGCTGTGTAATCCACAATCTTGCCACCATCAACAAGTATCATAAACTGATTGTCATATACATGAATGATAGAGCCGTTTGAAACAATATCGTCAGAGCCTTTTTTATTCTGCCCCCTGTTTACCAGCACACCCCTGGCATAGACTGTCTGGTCGCCTATATTATCCGGCTCAATAACCTCCTGCCATGTATCTGCAAAGCCGCCTCCAATTGCCTGTTTTACTGCCTTAATAATTCCCATTTTCTTCCTCCTTAGATATGGTTGTAATCAACTTCATGAAAGCTCTGTAGCTTCCATACTTTTATATTGACAGGCTCAACATATGAGCCACAATATTCACATTTCTTTGCTCCAAGACTTCTGACCGGAGCACCGCAATTCGGACATGTAGTGCCAACTGCACTGCCTATCCCTGCATTATCCAGCATATCTATATCCTGTATGTATACAAGCTCCATATTGTATCTGGTCTGCTTTTTATACTCTTTATCACCACTGATAAGCTTTCCCGAGGCAGTCTTGTAGTAAAAATACTCAACCGCACTCTGTATACTGATGACGCACCTTCCATCTCTTTTCACATAGTTTGAGATTTCAGTCTGATGCACCCTGATCTCGTCAAAATGCTCTGTAAATCCAGCTGCTTCATTGCTGTCTATACGCACCAGCACCTGCTGTCTTACCTCATCAGAAGCCTCACGGTCCAGCTTGTAAATATCCTCAGTCGTGATTGCACAAAGTGCTGACACAAGCACTCTTTCTGACATTCTCTTAAACTGTTCCCAGACAAACTCCGGAAAATCCCTTTTTATCTGTGGCTCCATAAGGCGCGTCATGCCTGAAACCGACTTGGGAGTCGTAGAGACATTCTCCCTGATACGATTGATGCCCTCTGTGACATCAGGTGTACCAAGAAGACTTTCAGACAACCGTCTGACTTTAATATAAACGGTCACTCCGGCAGCTGTCAGAACTACTAATATCACCACAGCTATAACTAAACCCACATTTGCCTCCTTATTCTGAACGTGTTGCAAGCCACTTCAGATAACCATTGATAAATATATCTATATTGCCATCGAGCACTGCATCCGCATTACCTGTCTCCACATCTGTCCTGTGATCCTTGACCATAGTGTAAGGCTGAAGCACATACGAACGTATCTGGCTTCCCCAGCCAATTTCCTTGACCTCGCCTCTGATGCCTGCCTCCTTTGCAGCATTCTCTTCCTGCTTTAAAAGATACAGCTTTGCCTTTAACATCTGCATGGCTTTGTCCTTGTTCATATGCTGTGAACGCTCATTCTGACACTGTACCACGATCCCTGATGGAAAATGTGTGATACGAATAGCAGACGAAGTTTTATTGATATGCTGTCCTCCTGCTCCACTTGAGCGGTAGGTATCAATTCTGATATCATCGTCTTTCACCTCAATATCGAGATCCTCCTCAATATCCGGCATGACATCACATGATACGAATGAGGTCTGCCTTTTTCCCGCCGCATTAAACGGCGAAATACGAACAAGCCTGTGCACACCCTTTTCAGACTTTAGATACCCATATGCATTCTCTCCATTTACCTGGAAGGTAATGGACTTGATACCGGCTTCATCGCCATCAAGCGAATCGAGTACCTCAAGGGTAAAGCCCTTTTTATCAGCCCACTTCGAGTACATACGAAACAGCATGGACGCCCAGTCACACGACTCGGTACCACCTGCACCTGCATTGAGCCTCAGAATCGCATTGCATTTATCATATTCTCCTGACAAAAGAGTCTTCATTCTGATACCGTCATATGTGCTTTCAAAATCATCAAGCATCTGCTGTATCTCGGGTATGAGTGACTCATCGTTCTCCTCATAGCCCATCTCAATCATCGTCTCTATATCTTCGTACTGTTCCTTGAGCTTTGCGTATGTAGCTACATCATCTTTCATACTCTTAAGCTCTTTCATCTTGCTCTGTGACTTCTCCGGGTCATCCCAGAAGTCAGGAGCTTCCATTTCTCGCTCTAATTCCTGGATTTTTTCTTCTTTATTAGCCAGGTCAAAGTGAATCCCTCACTTCCTGTAGTGGGGCTTTGTAGCCTTGGAGCGTGGACTTGAAATTATCCAACTCTACCACAGAATCACCTCTTTCTTTACATTTTAGACGCTTTATGGCTCTAACTACGCTTCCCGCATTCAGGTTGTGGGGTGCGGCCAGCACACAGTATATTCCTCTGAAAAATATGAAGTCAGCCATGGGATTTTTTTCGGATAGTGATTTTTTATTTTCACTTTGTTTCAATTATATTTTTAATGGAACCCCGTGGCAGTTCATATTTTTCTTCGGAACATGCTGTGTGCCGGCCGTAAACCTGGGTTTACGGGGCGGGAAGCTGGTTGTGACATGAATTAAATATATATATTAAGTCTGCCATGCATCCTCTAACCAGCGTCATTATTTTTATTATACAGATTAAACTAAGAAACTGCAACTAAATTTGATACTTATAATCATGCTTGCCATCACGCTTATTATCATGTCTGTTGCGGGTCACACCTAACAGTGTTGTGACCCGCAATGATTACAGCTCACTTATCTTCGTGTCTTCATGTTTTCTGTTTAGTCGTGCCTGCTGTATGCTTCTTACTTGCTACGCGTGTAACAAGCGCAATAAATAGCAGCATAATTATACCGCCTGTGGTATCAATCAGCACATCGGTAAACTTGCCGGCCCGGCCGGGCACGAACAGCTGGTGAAATTCATCTGTGCAGGCATATAGGAAGGTCACGCCTATCGGAACCAAAAATCTTCCTCTGCCATGCAAGAACGAAAATGTCAAAAAACCAAGCAATGTGAGAATGGCATACTCACTCATGTGGGCACATTTTCTCACCGGATAGTCTATAAGCTCTGCCTTATCGAGCAGCTCCTTCTCATCCCAGTGGCTTGCGGTTATGGTATTGACCACAGAAACTATGCGGTAGCTGACGCTGCCGCTGAGCTCAGACGACTCGGTATCCGGCTCCGCCGAAAACATAAAGATGACTGCCATCCAGCACAGCATGAGAAAGCATGCAATCTTATTTAAGCTTTTCATTCATCACCTCAATCGCTTTCTGAAGCTGCACATCATACTGCATGTCATAGTCTGCATTTGTATCTCCTGTATATTCATAATCGACCTCTACATCAGGCTCGATACCCTTTTTGTGGATATTGTGACCGTTTGGTGTGTAGTACTTCGAGGTGGTAATCTTTACAGCGTCGCCATCGGAAAGATTGTAAATAGTCTGTACAATTCCTTTTCCAAAGGTCTTTTTACCTACTAGTGTTGCATCAATATAACCATCCTCATTGTAATCCTTCATGGCTCCCGCAAAAATTTCAGACGCACTTGCGCTGTTTTCATCGACAAGCACTACGATAGGACAGTCTATCTGTTTGCCATCGTCATCACCAAATGTCTGAACATTTCCGTTTTTATCCTTTGTATACACGACGGTTCCTGCCGGAAGCTTGCCAACCGATTCAGCCGGAAGCAGTCTGTCAACCATTTCTGTCACTGCGGTAAGTAGTCCTCCCGGATTAGCACGCAAATCCACTATAAGGCCCTTCATACCCTGATTTGTAAGTCCGTCAAGTGCATCCTCAAACTGACTTGCCGTGTTTGTCTGAAACTCACTGACCTGGATATATCCTACTCCATTGTCAAGCAGCTTGCTGTCCACTGATGGCAGCTCAACATTTTTACGCTCCACCTCAACGGTAAATGGGTCAGCCTCCTCGCCACGTCTGATTTTAAGCGTAACCTTAGTGCCCTCCTTACCTCTGATTTTGGCAACAAGCTTTGTGAGATCCTCGGATGTTGCCTCAACACCATCAACAGAAACTATTTCGTCATCCTTTTTAAGTCCCGCTTCCTCAGAAGGTGTACCACTGTATACCTTCGAAACTGTCACCTGCTTTGTGTTCGGGTCCTGCTTTAACGCAGCCCCGATACCATAATAAGTGCCTGTCGTGCTAATTTGCAGTTCCTTATACTCATCCGCTGTATAATAAACCGAATAAGGATCATTTAGTCCCTCCATCACACCATGCAGCAGACCGTTTTCCAAATCATCCTTATCGTAATCCTCATAGTAATACTCGTCTATGTAGTTCGCAAGCTCATCGATTTTCTGCACGGTCTTGTCGTCAAGCACATCTGCGCTTTTTGCAACGGTATGCACGCTCCTGCCTGTAATCATTGTGTATGCAAAGAGCACAATCAATCCAAGCACAATGGTGGTCACTATACCTGTAGCAATCCCGACACCGAACCCATTTCTAAATCCCTTTCTATGAGGCTTTTTATCGCTCATATCTGAATTATCATCGTATTCTAAGCCGTTGTTGTTTGAATTATCCATTTCAGTCCTGTCCTCTCTATATTATGATATGAACTTAAAACAGCCTGTCTCCGATCGGAGCCAGGCCGTCATAATTATTATTATACTCTTAAATGTTTCCGAATTGTGAATCGGCTTCCCAAAAAGCCAATTCCAACGCCCAGTATAAGCGCTACCGGTACAAGTGTAGAGAAAATCTCCTTTGTCGGGATAAATGTCATCATATTTCCTATAAAACTAAACTTATTAGCAATATATGCACAAAACTTTCCATACATGACACTGAGCAATCCCAGAGGGATCGCTGATCCTATCAGTCCAATGAGAATACCTTCTACCACAAACGGAGACCTGACCAGAAAATCAGTTGCTCCAATAAGCTTCATGATAGCTATTTCCTCTCGTCTGACCGCAATACCCGTAGTAACTGTGTTGCTTATAAGGAAAATCGCAACACACAGAAGAATCAGAATGATACCTCCCGATACATAGCTGATAAGCTTATTTAAATCGGTCAGTGTATTGGCCACATCCTGCGACTGGTTTACCTTTCTGACGCCCTCCAGCCCCTTTATATAGTTTACAAGAGTCTGCTGCATAGAGACATCATTCAAATAAACCTGCAGATTTGCTGAATTACTGAGAGGGTTATCATCACCAAAGGAAGCTGCAGCTTCGTCATAGCCCTTGAAATACTCCTTCTGGTAATCACTCCATGCATCGGCCGCTGACTGATAATCCACCTTGCCAACCTCAGCCCTCTTTTCTATCTGAGCCTTGTCCGCTTTTATTACATCCTCTGTAGTGCCCTCATTAAAGAACACTGTGACAGCAACACCCTCCTCAGCTGTCTTAACCATGCTTGAGAAGTTAGTCACAACTATATAAAACAGACCAAACATAAAAATACAGGCTGCCATTGTCGCTATGGATGCCAGTGAAAACATCTTGTTTCTGAATATATTCTTAAATCCCTGCTTGATTGAATAAAAAAACGTATTAATCCTCATCACTATCACCATCCTTGCTGTCAGATACAATAAGACCTTTCTTTATAGTGATAACACGTTTTTTCATAACCTTAACAATCTCAAGATTGTGAGTTACAACGATAACAGTTGTGCCTTTCTCGTTGATTTCCTCAAGCAGTTTCATAATCTCCCACGCATTGTTATTGTCCAGATTACCCGTCGGCTCGTCAGCAAGCAGCATGCTCGGCTCATTGACAAGAGCTCTTGCAATAGCTACTCTCTGCTGCTCTCCTCCCGAAAGCTCTCTCGGCTTTGACTTGTACTTTGCAGCAAGCCCTACCATAGAAAGCATCTGTGGCACCTTTTTCTTAATAACCGCTGTGGATGCACCGATAACCTTGAGTGCAAAAGCTACATTTTCATAAACATTTCTATCCTTTAATAATCTGAAGTCCTGGAAAACGACTCCAACATTTCTTCTGTATTTAGGAATCTGCTTGTGGCGAATGCGCGTCAGATTTCTTCCGTCAACAGTAATCGTTCCGTCTGTAGGATCAAGCTCCTTTAAAAGAAGCTTAATCAAAGTGGATTTACCGGATCCGCTATCTCCGCATACGAAAACAAACTCTCCATCATCAATCTCGAGATTGACATCATTGAGAGCAGGTATACCTGCAGAATATGCCTTACTGACATGTTCAAGTTTAATCATTACTTTCTCCTTAATAGTCCATTGATTCCATATATTTCATATATTTGACTACCATAAGGGCAATCTTAAATGTGATGGCATCCTCGAACACTCTAAGGTCGAGCCCTGTACTTTTCTGAAGCTTGTCCAATCTATATACAAGAGTATTTCTGTGAATGTAGAGCTGTCTTGAAGTCTCAGATACATTCAGGCTATTCTCAAAGAACTTATTTATAGTAGATAATATTTCTTCATCAAAATCGTCAGGGGATTTGCCATCGAATATCTCTTTGATAAACATCTTGCATAGAGGAATCGGGAGCTGATATATCAGACGGCCTATTCCAAGCTGGGAATATGCTATAATATTCCTCTCCTCGAAAAAGATTTTTCCGACATCGAGAGCCATCCTGGCCTCCTTATATGAGCGCGACACCTCTTTCAACTCATTGATAACAGTACCATATGCAATATGTACCCCATCCGCTTCGGATCTGAACAGATTCAAAATCACCTCGGCTGTCTTTCTGAGATCATCATAGGTCTCGTTTTCTGCCAGTTCCTTCACTACTATTATATTCTTCTCGTCAACAGCTGTAACAAAATCCTTTGATTTGCCGCCGAAAAGACTTCTGATCTTCTCAAGCTCGTTGCCGTCCTTCTCCCTGTTTGTCTCAACAATAAATACTACACGTCGCACTTCAATATCAATATGAAGCTTCTTCGCGCGATTGTATATATCAACCAGAAGGAGATTATCCAAAAGCAGATTCTTTATAAAATTATCCTTGTCAAATCGCTCCTTGTACGCAACCAGAAGATTCTGAATCTGGAAGCTTGCAATCTTGCCTATCATGTAGACATCCTCGCTGTCACCATAAGCTAAAAGCACATATTCCAGCTGGTGATCATCAAAGACTTTGAAAAACTGGCATCCATTAATCACCTGACTGTCTGCCGGTGATGCAACAAAGGCCTGTGCCGGCTCTATAAACGCCTCTGCGTTCGGAAATGTAGCTGCAAGAATCTTGCCCTCAACATCTATCACACAAAGATCGGTTCTCGTAATTCCTTTAAGGCCATCAATTGTATTTTGAAGTATCTGATTGGAAATCATAAATCGTTCTCCTTCTCCCCTTTTTGTAACTGTGCATTGCCCTCACAGTCACTTTATAACTAATTGCATAAATACTTGCTATTATTTTAATACATTCGCACAAAAAAATAAAGAGGTAAATGTACAATTTTTACACATTTCCTCTTATTTTTTCTTCTATTGTTATAAGAATTAACTATATCTAACTGTTTTATCTATGTTCATAGGTGTTGATAAGATGCGTAAGGCGCTTCACATCAAGCATTTTTCTTATTTTTCCAATAAATCCATGCTTTTTCCCCATGAACTTATTATTTCCGATTCCGTACCAGAGGTTCATCAACAGCTTTTCCCTGTTGTGTAAAAGGAACTTCTCCTGTGACGGAGACGGAAGAAATGATGCAATCGCATCAGGTGAAACGATGTTAATTTCATTGACAAGATTTTCGCTGCATCCCGGTGAGTCATCAAGAACACCCTTGCCGGATATTCGCGCTCTGTCAAATAATCCAAGCAGAAATTCCTCAGCCTCATCAACAGCTTTCTGTGACTCTGCAATCACAAAGATTTTTTTATCATTTCTCTCAAGCCGCTTAAAAAGCTCATAAAAGAAGTCATGATCTTCTATCTCATGCCGACGCTGCAAGGTATCTGCCGATGCCGCCCTTAGTATGCCTTCATCCGCAATGACAGTATAATCGCATGCCTCCAACGCCTGCTTCACCTCTTCATCAGACTCCGCCAATGCCAGCGTATCCATATTCACTTCCTCTATTGTAGTGAGTATCTTCTCTGAAATACGCCTGTCGACTCTCATGAGCATCTCGCGTACTGTATAGTTATCAAGTTGTAGCCCTGCAATATCTATCTTTTTAATCATAATTTGAAGTATAACAAAATTAACTTACATAATCAACACTTTTTGAGTTGTCCGACAATTATAAAGTATTTTAATCATATTATTTACAATTAAAATGTCAATATTATTTCCGAAATATTACTAATTTAGTGCAACTTTATCAGAACTTTACAAAACAGTTGTTCTTTTGCTCTCATTCAAAAAATGTGGATAATGTGCATAACTCCGTGCATAACTCATTTTAAGGGCACTTTGAGGTTTACTTTTGTTGATAGTTATCCACATTTATCCCCAATCCGAATTTACCGGGTTTAGCATATCCACTTTTTTGTGCATGTTGCTATTTTGATATATGTAATAAAATTACGCTTGACAGCCCTGTTTTCCATTCTGTTTAAATAAGTCCCGTTTTTAAACATATATGTATATCATACAGGCCACTTATTTCAAATATCATAAACAAAAATAAAGTTTCTCTATGTAAAAAGACCTCCATCTCGATGAGATGAAGGTCTTTATAGATTCATATTTACCTATCCGGCATGAATTTATTAGAAAATTCTTCTAACTGCAATGATTGATTTGTAGTTAGCCGGTGATGTATATTTGATACCGTCTGATGGGTTGCTTGCATGTACAATAGTGTTTCCACCACAGTAGATAGCAACATGTCCGCTATAGCAGATGATATCTCCAGGCTGCATATCGCTTGTGCTCACACCGTATCCAACGCTTCTCATTGCTGATGAGCTGTGTGGTAAGCTGATGCCAAACTGTGCATAAACTGACATTACAAATCCTGAACAATCTGTTCCGTTTGTAAGACTTGAGCCACCGTAAACATAAGGATTGCCAACGAACTGTGATGCATAATTAACAACAGCCTGTCCGTTTGAACCACTTGGTGCGCTATAGCTCTTCTCTGATGAAGAACTGCTTGATGATTTGCTTGAAGACTTAGATGACTTCTTTGCTGCTGCCTTGGCTGCTTTTGCTTCCTCAGCCTTTCTAGCTTTCTCTTCAGCCTTTCTGGCTGCTTCCTCAGCCGCCTTACGCTCTGCCTCTTCCTTGGCAAGTCTTGCTGCTTCCTCTTCCTTAGACTCAGCATAAGTGAACTCTGTATCGAGTGTCACATAATCTGTAGATACATATCCGGTACCGTCTGCTGTAGATACACCTACCCATCCGTCTGTTGACTCATCCACAACTGTGAGATCATCCTCTCCGGACACGAGACCAAGTACTTCTGCATCAGTAGATGCTGTTGTTCTGACCTTAAGTGTCTCAGTATTGACTGTTGCCACGCGACGGCCTGCGCTCTGTACGAGTGCATCGTCACCAACTACAACATAATCGCCTTTTACATATCCTGTTACTGAACCGGACTGGATTTTGTACCATCCGTTATCGGTTGTCTCAAGTACTGTTCCAATTCCATTGTTATAGAGCTTTCCAAGAGACTCGCTGTTTTCATCTGCACTCGCACGTATATTAACGCAGTCGCTAACCTGTGCTACTGCTGTATCAGCATATGCTGATTTAACCGGCTCAGCATCTGTTGTCGCAACATCTGTTGCAGTCTCTGATGTCTCATCACCTTTTAACATTACATCTGTCAACATAGATGTAACACCGGCTGTAAGAGTGTTTGATGTACTAACAATATCTGATGTATAACTAGCTACTCCTGCAGTAGGTCCAGCCGCATATACTGCATATGGCACTGAAGACAGAGCCATAAAACCTGTAAGTACCCCGGCTGTGAGTTTCACATAATTTACTTTCATTTTACCCTCCGTTGTATGAATTTGTAACAGTTATTACGAATTTGTTACAAATATTACTTTGTCATTATAACAAAGCAACATATATATGTCAACGTTTTCTTAGTGAATTCTTAAGAAAATCTTGACTTTTTCCAACGAATAGGACTTATGTCGCATGAAATACTTATGTAATAATTTTATTTTACAGCAATAGCCTCAACCTCAAGCATTACATCCTTTGGAAGCCTTGCGACCTCAACACAGCTTCTTGCAGGGTATGCTCCGTTAAAAAATGTGGCATATACCTCATTTATTGCACCGAAGTCATTCATCTCCTTGATGAAAACTGTAGTCTTTACCACATTGTCCATGCTTGTTCCTGCTGCCTCAAGCAGATGTGACAGATTTGTAAATGCCTGCTTAGCCTGTGCCTGTGAGCCCTCAGGAATCTCACCGGTCTCCGGAACTACCGGTATCACTCCGGAAGTATATACCATACCATTTACCTCGATAGCCTGTGAATATGGTCCGATTGCTGCCGGTGCCTTGTCTGTACTGATAACGTTTTTCATGTTATTGCCCTTCTTTCCTGTTAAAATTTATTAAAAAGATTGTTATTTCTTAAGACGGATTTTGCCATCTGTGAGATCAATCTTTCTTTCCTTATATAAATGACCAACTGCACGCTTGAATGCATTTTTGCTAAGTCCTGTTTCTCTCTTGATTACCTCCGGGCTTGCCTTTTCCGAAAACGGAAGCACACCTGCGTATGAATCAAGCAGCTCAAGGAGCTTTTCAGAGTCGGAATCCATCTGAATATATGCCTTTTCCCTCATTGTCAGGTCCAGCTTGCCATCCGCCTTGACATCAGTGACCTTTGCCTCTATCACATCTCCAAGCTTCAGATAAGCGGCATTCTCAAAAACCGGTATCTTTGCTGAATATTTGTCATCCACAGCGATAAATGTACCGAAATTGTCGCTAAAATCATACACACGGCCTGAAACCATATCATCCTTTTTGTATGGGGAATCGGTGCTCAGCATATGGTAAATACCCTTTGTGGTAGCGCAAAGCCTCTGGCTTTTATCTATGTATAATGTAACAAGTATCTCATCTCCGGCGCTGACCTTTCTGACCATCTCCTTGTAAGGAAGAAACAGGTCCTTTTCAAGCCCCCAGTCAAGGAACGCCCCTATTTTAGTCATCTCCTTGACAGTAAGCACTGCTAAACCTCCAAGTGTCAGCTTTGGCTCGTTTGTCGTAGCAATAAGTCTGTCGTTAGAGTCCTTGTATACAAAGACCTTAAGCTTATCCCCCTGCTTTACTCCATCCGGAATCTGCTTTGCCGGAAGCAGTACCCTTTCCTCCGAAGCCGAAGATGTTGACAGATATATGCCAAAATCAACCTTCTTTACACATACAAGCTCCTGATATTCTCCTAATCTCATGTTTTTCCGTCCTTTCTGTATCAAAACTGTATCGTTGTTAAATAATGGAATTATAATTATTTTCCCGGTACCGGCTTACTCAAAAACTCCACCACCGAATACGGTTTTTTATCCGTATCCGCAAGCACCACTGTCACACTCTTTGATGTGTACTTCACGTATGATATAACTGTATCACCAAGCTTTGCTTCTTTTCTGTACTCCACACGAAGCTCAGATATTTCAAAATCATTCGGCAGAAGCTGCTGCGCCAGCATAACATACTTCTCATTGTTCATATGATGGTTGCTGTCTATAAAAAACTGAGGAACCACAATCTCACCCTTTTTCTCCATATCATCAGGAATATGAAGCTTGCGCTTTGCACACTCCATCTCAAGCTGCGGCTCAAGACCGTATGTATCCGCAAACTCCTGAGGCACCTTCACCGGTCTGCCGGTTCGTGTATCAACAAGTACCCAGACAGAATTGGCATATGCCAGTGTGCTGCCGCCTGCATCTTCAAGTGTGAAATTTCTGTAACCGTAAAACGCCTTCATACCATATGCCCATGTGGATATCTTTACCTGTTCATTAAGCAGTGGAAGCCTGTTTATGCATATCTGCCATGATGAAAGCACCCATGCTATATGATTGTCCGCAAGAAATCTGATTCCCACATCATGTGACTGTGAGTGAAACACACTACAGTCCTGAAAATAATTGGTAAGCCCTGTAAGGCTCAGTCTGCATGACGAATCCACCTCGCTGTAACGTATTCTGCTGTCAAATGAAAAAGCCATATCTAATTCCTCTAGTCTATAAAATTGAAGTAACTTCTGATAAATCTAAACGCTTCATCCACACCATTGGACATCCAAAGATTTGAGCTTTTATTAATGATATCCTGGTATTGCTGTATAGTAATTGGTGTCTTTTTTTCAGAGCCGAGTTCTTCTATAAGATTAATAATTCTCAAAAAATTCTTGTTCATATTACACCATCCTTCTATAACTGTTTAAGTCATATACGTTTCTATTTTATAACAAATCGCATTATTACACAAGAAAAAAGAGAACTTCTATCGAAGTTCTCTTTAGCTGGCCCACAAGGATTCGAACCTTGAAATGACGGAGTCAGAGTCCGTTGCCTTACCATTTGGCGATGGGCCAATGTGTTGTCTCAACAAAAGATATTATACACATGTGGCTATATAGTGTCAAGCATTTTTTTATTTTAATTGAATGTAATTGAATATAAATTCTGCTTGTCCTGCTAAAATGTGAGCACCGGCTAATTTTTAAACAGCAATACCTCGCCATCATATTCAGCAAATGTCACCTCATCGCCCCACTCAAGCTTTGCCGTGCCGTTTGTCTGCTCTATGATTGTTTTCTCTATGCGTTTTTTATCATTTTCCGGGATAACAGCTTTCACGAGCACATCCGCCTCATACGCTGTGTCCATCACCGTAATCTTCTCCTGTGCAAACAGATACTGAAGTCTTCCGATTCCGGTATAGTCCGTCCTGATAAACAGTACTGCACCCTCCTTCTTCTCTATTATCTCACTTGCCGAAAGCCCCGCCTTTGTGGCTTGCTGATACGCACGCACCAGTCCGCCTGTGCCAAGCAGCACCCCACCGAAGTATCTCGTTACAACAACAGCGGCATTGTGGATATTTTCCTTAAGGAGCACATCAAGCATAGGACGGCCTGCGGTGCCTGCAGGCTCCCCGTCATCCGAGCATCTGGTCAGCTCCTGTCTCTTTCCTATAACAAAGGCACTGCAGTTGTGCCTTGCATCCCAGTATTTCTTTTTCGTCTCATTGATGAAGCTTACAGCCTCATCCTCAGACTCTACCGGCCTTACGGTTGCTATAAACCTCGATTTCTTCTCTGTTATATCACCCTGTCCGCCCTTGTACACGTACAGGCTTATAGTATTCTCTGACATAGATATTCTTTCCATCCTGATATTGCCTGATTACACTCATGCATCTTAAAGACACTTTATAATTGTTACCTGTATTATATAATATGAAAACCAATCTGTAAATTGCATTTAAATGCTATATTTGATATAATAATGTATACTGTTTATTTTCTAATCACAGTATATACAAACAAGATTACAAATCTTTATAATGACAAGGAGGCCTATATATGAATTACGGCAAAAAAGCTACAATGCAGCTGCTCCGGAAATATGACAATAAGAGCTCTAAGGTCAAAAACAAGTTCAAGCTCATTGTTCTAAAGATTCTTCTGGTTGTAGTAATTGTAGCAGGCGCAGCCGGCATCAGTTCAGGAATCGGTGTCATGAAGGGAATCATTGATTCCGCACCTGACATATCAAAGATCGATGTCACTCCTACCGGCTACTCAACTACCGTTCTGGCGGCAAACGGAGAAGAAACCGCCACACTCGTAGGTCAGGGGGCAAACAGGCAGTATGTCACCATCGATGAGATTCCGCTGGATTTGCAGCATGCTTTTGTTGCAATCGAGGATGAACGCTTTTACGACCACAACGGCATCGACCTGCATGGTATCGGAAGAGCCTTTATCTCCGGTCTGTCAAAGGGCAGATTCAGTGAGGGAGCCAGCACAATAACACAGCAGCTCATCAAGAACAACGTACTGACCAGCTGGACAAGCGAAACTTCCTTTGTAGAAAAGCTTCAGAGAAAGATTCAGGAGCAGTACCTTGCCCTTGAGCTCGAAAAGCAGGTAAACGACAAGGACTGGATTCTTGAAAACTACATGAATTCGGTCAATCTGGGAGCAAATACCCTCGGTGTGCAGGCCGCATCCAAGAAGTACTTTAACAAGGATGTCTCAGAGCTCACGCTTTCTGAAGCATCTGTCATCGCAGGTATCACTCAGAATCCATCCGGCTACAACCCTATCACACACCCTGACAAAAATGCCAAGAGACGTGAAAAGGTGTTAAATAACATGAAGGATCAGGGCTATATCTCCAAGGCGCAATATGATGAGGCCATGGCCGATGATGTCTACTCAAGAATTGCTGAGTACAACACCACAGGCTCAGGCTCTGTGAACACATACTTTATTGATGCGCTCATCGACAACGTGTTCGACGATCTCACAGCCGCCGGTTACTCTGAGACAGAAGCCTACAAGCTGATTTACAAGGGCGGACTGACTATCAAATCGACCCAGGACATTACTATGCAGACTATATGCGACGAGGAGGCAAACAATCCATCCAACTATCCGTCCGACGCAAAGTATTCGTTCCAGCTTTCCTTCGAAGTAAAAAAGGCAGACGGTTCGTACAAGACCTACACAAACCAAACCATGCTCTCTTTTTATAAGAAGAAAACCAACAATGATGATTTCAGCATCAACTACTCAAGCCCTGATGAATGCAATGCAGCTATTGCACAGTACGAGCAGGATGTACTTGAGGAGGGCGATTCAATTGTAGAGGGTTCTGAAGCTGTCAATATCACGCTGGAGCCGCAGGTTGCCATGACAGTCATCGACCAGAGCACCGGTGAAGTAAAGGCACTGGTAGGCGGTCGCGGTGACAAATCCGGCAACAGAACATGGAACAGAGCTACAGATACATGCAGACAGCCCGGCTCTACCTTCAAGATAATCGGCTGCTATGCTGCTGCTCTCGATGCAGGCGGCAAAACACTTGCATCCGTGCAGGATGATGCACCGTTTACAGTAGGTTCAAAAACCTTTAACAACTATGACAAATCTTTCGGAGGCTTTACCTCCATCCGATGGGCAATAACAAAGTCCATCAATATTGTAACAGTCAAAACCTTACAGGATATCGGGGTTGAGCTCGGTTACAAATATGCGGAGGATTTCGGTATTTCAACTCTCACCGATTCCGACAAAAACCTGTCACTGGCGCTCGGCGGACTGACAAAGGGTGTCACAAACCTTGAGCTCACAGGTGCATATGCTACTATAGCCAACGGCGGAGTATACTTAGAGCCAAAGTTCTACACTCAGGTTCTTGACCACGATGGCAATGTATTACTTGACAAGACCACTACACAGGACACACGTACTGTAATAAAGGATACTACGGCATGGCTTCTTACAGATGCCATGAAGGATGTTCTGACACAGGGAACCGGAAAGCTGGCGCGCTTTGACAGCCAGATAGCCCAGGCGGGTAAATCCGGTACCACAACCAGCAACCGCGACTGCCTGTGGGCAGGCTACACACCATACTACACATGTGTCGTATGGGGCGGCTATGATGACAACTCAAAACAGTCCGGCAAGCTCACATCCTACCCTAAGAATATATGGAGGAATGCCATGAGCAGAATCCATGAAGGACTTGAAACCAAAGACTTTGTACAGCCGGATGGTATAACAAATACCACGGTATGCAGCAAATCAGGGCTTGTTCCTTTAGAGGGAACATGTGACAATGATCCTCGAGGATCAATGCTGACAACCGAATATTTTGATACGGACACTGTGCCGACAGACAGCTGCGACCATCATGTTGCACTTGAGATTTGTGCCGATTCGGGAGCCATTGCCGGTCCGTATTGTCCGAATAAAACATCAAAGGTATTTATAACAGGCGCTGTATCAGGCAGCCCTGAGTATGAATTCATGGCAGATGATACGTTCATGAATACCGTATGTACATTACATGATGCAACATCGCTGATTAACAGCTCACCAACCACCACGGATCCTACCAATTCCGGTACTACACCGGGCAGTACTGACGGCACTGCGGCTGGAGCACAGACAGGTGGGGCTGAATCTGGTACCGCTGCCGGCTCAGGTGCTGGTACTGGCGGTTCTGGAGCCGGTGCTTCCGGTACCGATGGCTCAGGTTCAGGTGGTACTGATACCGGCAGCTCCGGTTCATCCGGTAACACTCATCGTTAACCATTACGATTCGATTCACAACTTAATTATCTAAAGCAAAACCCCCAAGGATCATATCCTCGGGGGTTTTTGTTGATGTATATATGCTAAGGGGATTAGATAATAATTTGCATTACTCTACATCCTGTAATGCCTCAATTCCTTCCTCGCCTGTACGAACCTTGACAACCTGTGCCACGTCGTAAACGAAGATCTTGCCATCTCCGATATGTCCGGTGTATAGAGTCTTCTTAGCAGTCTCAATAACCTTTTCTACCGGAATCTTGCCAACGATTACCTCAACCTTAACCTTTGGAAGTAATGTTGCATCAAGCTCAGCTCCACGGTACTTCTCTCCGGCACCCTTCTGGATACCACAGCCCATAACCTGTGTCACTGTCATTCCTGTTACACCTAAGTCATTCATAGCCTTACGAAGCTTGTCGTACTTTGTAAGCTTTGAAATAATAACAACCTTGTGGATACCGCTTGCTGAAGCCGGTGTTGTTGCATTTACAACAGGCACTGCTGCATCCTTCTTTGCCTGAGAAGCTGTTGCATACTCAGAAGAACCAAGGTCTGTATTTTCATTGACATCCATAACATCACCTGATACATCCATGATAGCAAATCCTGCATATGCTGATGGAAGACCATGCTCTGTTGGGTCAAGTCCTACGATTTCCTCTTCCTCTGAAACTCTAAGTCCCAGTGTAGCCTTGATAACAAGGAATACGATTGTAATAGTTACTACTGTCCATGCTGCAACAGACACAAAGCCTGTGAGCTGGAGTCCTAAAAGCTTAAATCCACCGCCGTAGAAGAGTCCTACGAGCTCGTTGCCCTTTGAATCAGCGATTGAATATCCCGGAGCACTGTTTGTGGCAAAAAGACCAACAGCAATTGTTCCCCAGATACCATTCATCATATGTACTGCGACAGCACCTACAGGGTCATCAACACGAAGTACATTGTCAAGGAACCATACACCGAAGCAGACGAGAAGTCCTGCTACGGAACCGATAATGATAGCACCAAGTGCATCTGTTACATCACAGCCTGCTGTGATAGCTACAAGTCCTGCAAGTGAAGCATTCAGACACATTGACACATCAGGCTTGCCATATTTGAGCCATGTGAAAATCATACAAACTACTGTTGCAAGTGCAGGTGCGATTGTTGTTGTTACAAAGATAGAACCAAGCTGCTCTACTGATTTTGCTGCTGCACCGTTGAATCCATACCAGCCAAGCCAGAGAATGAACACACCGAGTGCACCGATTGTGATGTTATGACCCGGAATAGCGTTTACTTTTGTAATCTTTCCGTTTTTATCCTTTGTAAACTTTCCGATACGAGGTCCAAGAATTGTAGCTCCTACAAGAGCACTGATACCACCAACCATGTGGATGGCACATGAACCTGCGAAATCATGGAAGCCAATCTGTGAAAGCCAGCCACCTCCCCAGATCCAGTGAGCCTCGATTGGGTAAATGAGTGCTGAAATAACTCCTGAATAAACACAGTAGGAAATAAATTTTGTTCTCTCAGCCATAGCTCCTGATACGATAGTTGCTGTTGTCGCACAGAAAACCAGGTTGAATACAAAGTTTGACCAGTCAAAATCTTTGTAAGATGTAAAGATGTCAAATCCCGGTTTACCGATGAAACCAAGAACATCTTCACCTAATAAAAGTGAAAAACCAATCAATATGAATACAACTGTACCAATACAGAAATCCATCAGGTTTTTCATAAGGATGTTACCGGTATTCTTTGCTCTGGTAAAACCTGCTTCTACCATAGCAAAACCTGCCTGCATCCAGAAAACCAATGCTGCTCCAATAAGGAACCAGACTCCGAAAATTACTCCACTAATCTCTTCTGTCATAGTAATGTCCTCTCTTTCCTGTTTCTTCTTTCATTTTTTCATTTTATCGAAAATAAAATTTATAAAAAAACAGAGACACTTCACCAATTTCCACAGCTTCGTGGTTCAGCAAAATGTCTCCATTTTATTATTATGTTAAATTAAATCATATATGCCGCTCTAAACAGCTTTCCGTAAGCTTTGGGCCTTAAACTACAAGGATTAAACCTCGAAGATTAAATCGCCGTATGATGGCATTGGCCACATCTCTTTGTCGACAATCATCTCAAGCTCATCAACCGGAGTACGAAGAGCATCCATAGCAGTCTTTACAACATCTCTGTAGTAAACAGCCTGCTCTCTGCCCTCTTCCATAGCACCGGCCTTTGCTGTCTCATCCTTAAGCTTTGCAAGTGCAACCTGTGCATCTGAGAGAAGAGCTGAGCTCTCTGTAAGAAGCTCTGACTGAACAGATACATCTGCATCAGCAACTGCACTCTTAACTGAGTTAACTGACTGTGCAAGTGATGTAATATACTTGATAACTGCAGGAATAATCTGCTTTCCGGCAATATCAATCATAGCCTTTGCTTCTATATTAATAGTCTTTGCATATGTCTCATACTCGATCTCAGCACGGCTCTCAAGCTCTGTCTTTGTAAATACACCGAACTTCTCGAATGCTGCAACTGACTCAGGAGCAACGTATGCAGGAATTGCATCTACCATAGACTTGATGTTTGGAAGTCCACGTCTCTCTGCCTCAGCTACCCACTCATCTGAGTATCCGTTTCCGTTGAATACGATTCTCTGGTGCTCTACTGCGTAATCCTTGATGAGATCATGTACAGCGAGGTCAAAGTTGTCTGCCTTCTCAAGTATATCACAAGCGTCTGAGAATGCCTCAGCAACGATTGTGTTGAGCACGATGTTGGCCTGTGCAACAGAATCCTGTGAACCAACCATACGGAACTCGAACTTGTTTCCTGTGAATGCGAATGGTGATGTACGGTTACGGTCTGTAGCATCCTTCATGAAATCAGGAATTGTCTTAACACCTGTCTCAAGCTTCTCACCCTTTAAGCTGTGTGTAGCTGTACCTGTTGAGATAAGCTGGTTCAATACGTCTCCAAGCTGGTCTCCAAGGTAGATAGAAAGGATTGCAGGTGGTGCCTCGTTGGCTCCAAGTCTGTGATCGTTTCCTACATCTGCTGCTGCCGCACGAAGAAGTGATGCATGCTCGTCGATTGCCTTTAACATACATGTGAGTACAAGTAAGAACTGTACATTGTCATGAGGTGTCTTGCCAGGCTCAAGTAAGTTGATACCATCATCTGTTGTGATTGACCAGTTGTCATGCTTTCCTGAACCGTTAACTCCTGCGAATGGCTTCTCATGAAGTAAGCACTGGAGTCCGTGACGGCCTGCCACCTTCTTAAGTGTCTCCATGATAAGCTGGTTGTGGTCAACAGCTACGTTGCACTCCGCATAGATAGGTGCAAGCTCGTGCTGTGCAGGTGCTACCTCGTTGTGCTGTGTCTTAGCTGAAACACCAAGCTTCCAGAGTTCCTTGTTTACATCTCTCATGTAAGCTGCGATTCTCTCACGGATAGCTCCGAAATAATGATCATCCATCTCCTGTCCCTTTGGAGGCATAGCTCCGAAAAGTGTACGTCCTGTGAAGATGAGATCCTTTCTCTGTAAATACTTCTCACGGTCTACGATGAAGTACTCCTGCTCAGGTCCGACTGAAGGTGTAACCTTCTTTGATGTTGTATTTCCGAATAATCTAAGAAGTCTCAGTGCCTGATCGTTGATTGCTTCCATTGATCTAAGAAGAGGTGTCTTCTGATCAAGAGCCTCGCCTGTGTATGAACAGAAGGCTGTTGGAATGCAAAGTGTTGCGCCTGCTGCATCCTGTCTTACAAATGCAGGTGATGTACAATCCCAGGCTGTATATCCTCTTGCCTCAAATGTAGCACGAAGACCACCTGATGGGAAAGATGAAGCATCCGGCTCACCCTTTATTAACTCTTTTCCTGAAAAGCTCATAAGTACTTTTCCGTTTGGCATTGGAGAAGTGATAAATGAATCATGCTTCTCAGCAGTAACGCCTGTAAGTGGCTGGAACCAATGTGTATAGTGTGTTGCACCCTTCTCAATGGCCCATTCCTTCATCTCGTGTGCGATAACATCAGCAGTCTCGAGATCAAGCTCCTTTCCTTCGTCCATAACCTCATGGAGCTTCTTGTAAACCTTCTTTGGAAGACGCTCCTGCATAACTGCATCGTTAAATACGTTCTCTCCAAAGATGTCTGCTACGTTGAAATATTCCTGTTCGCTCATATCTTACATCCTTTCTGTTCATCAATCCCCTTGAGTGAATTGTTATTTTCAAATAATGTTTAAACAGCTGCACAACATATAAACTCGAATATTCTTGTTTTATGCCGGACTTCTTAGTTCATTAAAAAAGAGGGCACTCCATCTATGGTGGAACGCCCTCGTTCATTTCGCTTAACATTATTTCTGAAATTAAGATACTCCTTTGAGCATCAAAAATCAAGTGTTTATGTTAAAAAAGTTAAGTTTTATAAAATTTTACTACAAGATATAAATATTTTGTAAAGTAGTATGTGCAAAAATACTAAATTGCAATAATATTATTCAGCCTTTCCAACTGATCCGAAAAGCTCCATCTTCTCCTTAACTGTTGCCTTGATTGCCTCAGCACCTGGAGCAAGAAGCTTACGAGGGTCAAATCCCTTGCCCTCAAGATCCTTTCCGGCCTCGATGTATTTACGTGTTGCATCTGCGAATGAAAGCTGGCACTCTGTGTTAACGTTGATCTTAGATACTCCAAGGTCGATTGCTTTCTTGATCATGTCAGCTGGGATTCCTGTACCACCGTGAAGTACTAATGGCATAACACCAGTCTTCTGCTGGATAGCGTCAAGAGTCTCAAAGCTGAGTCCCTGCCAGTTTGCAGGATATTTTCCGTGGATGTTTCCGATTCCTGCTGCAAGCATATCTACGCCAAGATCAGCAACTCTCTTGCACTCGTCAGGATCAGCGCACTCGCCCATTCCAACAACTCCGTCTTCCTCGCCACCGATTGAACCAACTTCAGCCTCGATAGACATGCCCATTGCATGAGCAACTGCTACTAACTCTTTTGTCTTTGCAACGTTCTCATCGATTGGATAATGAGATCCGTCGAACATGATTGATGTGAAGCCGGCCTTGATGCACTTGTAGCATCCTTCGTATGTGCCGTGATCAAGGTGAAGTGCTACAGGTACTGTGATACCGAGCTCGTCATGCATAGCCTTAACCATTGCTGCTACTGTACCGAAGCCTGTCATGTACTTTCCGGCACCCTCAGATACACCAAGGATAACCGGAGAATTCATCTCCTGTGCGGTAAGAAGGATGGATTTTGTCCACTCCAGGTTGTTAATGTTGAACTGACCAACTGCATAGTGACCAGCTTTTGCTTTGTCTAACATTTCTTTTGCAGATACTAACATATGCTATTCCTCCATAAAATTAATATTTTTACCCTATGGGTATTATATATTACTTCTTTCAAAAAATAAAGTTAAATTTATAACAATCTTTCTCATTTGTTTGCCGGAACCATAATATCGACAGCACGGCAGATATTTTTTACGATAACTTCCTCATGCGCTCCGCCAAATTCCCCGTCCAATGTCCAAGGAACTTCCTCTCTTGCCATGAACTCTACTTCATCTGACTTAAACGAATAGATCATATCCGTATCATCCACCAGATTGATGAGTGATGCAATAATCTCGTTGAGTTCAATCGGATTGCGTGGTTTTTTGATCAGGGTAACCTCAAACACGCCATCGTCTAAAAGCACATCTTTTCCGGTCATTCCCTTAAATCCACCCACCGATGTGGAATTGCTGATCATTCCATAGATAAATTCATCCTGGATCCGCACATTATTGTACTCTACCTGCATAGTGAAAGACGGGATATCATGCAGACTGCGCATTCCCTCAAGGATATATGCCGCATGTCCAAGTACATTTTTCCACTCCTGGCTTGTCTTATAAGACACTTCCGTAAAAAGACCAAACGCTGCCACATAGACAAAATAATCATTGTTAAATGCACCAATATCACAAGGAAATGTTCTTCCATTCACCGCTGCATCGGCTGCTTTGACCATATCTTTCGGGATTCCCAGTGATGTTGCAAAGTCATTCGTGCTGCCCGCCGGAATATATCCCAAAGGCACGGTAAGCCCTTTGTGCATAATACCGCTTACCACTTCATCAAGTGTACCGTCCCCTCCGCTGCATACAACAAGATCATATTTCTCTGCGTCCACTTCCACCTTATGTATCGCATCTTCCGGTGCCTGTGTCGGGTAAATCGTTACCTCATATCCAGCTTTTACCATGGTATCCACAATATCCATCAGCTGATTTTTGATCTGTGCTTTTCCGGAAAACGGATTGAAAATAAATAGTAATGTTTTCTTTTCTTCCATACGCTCCCTACACCTGTTCTGTTATTTTGTCAGGAATTCCTCGATTGCCGCAGCTGCAGCCTCTTCGTCCTCACCCTCAGCATCGATCACAACCTCTTCTCCATTTAAAAGAGCCATACTCATCATGCCCATAATGCTTTTGACATTGACTCTCTTATTATCCCCGGATTCCATATAGATCTGACTGGAAAACTGATTTGCCTTCTGCACTAAAAGCGCAATTGGTCTTGCCTCTAAGTCGTTTTGCATGTTTACCACTACACCCTTTTTCATGATAATCTCCATTCTTGCGCTGTTTTTTGCGCATCTCAAGTTTGTGCGTTAGCACAAATCTTACGTGTGAAAAATCTTATTTTTCACACTACCCTCCATTCCTGTGCTGCTTTTTACACACTTTATGTTTATGCTCCAATACAGCAGCTACGTATCAATAATATATTTCCACATTATTCTTTTTCACGCAGCTCATCTGCAATCTCACTGATCCTGCGCAGCCTGTGGTTCACTCCCGATTTTCCGACCGGAGGATCGAGATATGTTCCCAGTTCCTTAAGCGGTGTATCCGGATACTCTAACCGCAGCAACGCCATTTCTTTTAGGTTTTCAGGCAGACTGTCTAAGCCTGCATTCTGTTTAATATATTCAATATCGCCAAGCTGTTTTACGGCTGCCGCCACAGTCTTGCTGATATTTGCCGTCTCACAATTTACCTTTCGGTTGACAGAATTTCTCATTTCTTTTAAGATACGCACATTTTCAAGATTCATCAGTGCCACATGTGCTTCCATGATATTTAACATATCCACGATCTGGGCACCTTCCTTTAAATATACGACCTGGTGTTTCTTTCGTTCTACGATCTTTGCTTCCATCTCAAAACTGTTGATTGCATCCTGAAGCTGTTTCGCCTGCGCAATTTCCCGGCAGACAATCTCAAAATGATAAGACTTATTCGGATCACTGATCGATCCACCTGCTAAAAATGCTCCCCGGATATATGCCCGCCTGCAACATGTCTGCTGCAGTAAAATACCATTTACCGTCTCTGTGATATCTGCACACCTTAAAGACTGATTCCACATCTTGATTGTCTCAAGAATGCGTTCCGGTGGCAATGTATCTATCTCTTCTATATTAACATGGAACAGCTGTGCCAGTAACAGTCCATATTTTTCCTGCAGAAGCGGATTTTCCGAATCCAGCACATCTCCCGCATCCCCGATCAGCTGCTGACGCTTTCCGTCAAAAGCAACTAACGCCGCAAGTTCAGCGATCTGACAATGTCTGCTCTTTCCACTCTGCTTTGCTAACTCCTGTTTCACTTCACTTGAAAAAGACATCTTTTATTTTCCCCTTAAAGCATCTTTGCCAATATCACGATGCTCGATTTTCAGTCCATAACCCTTTTTCCCTGACAGACGTTTATATAATTCATTTGCCAGTGTTACAGACCTGTGTTTTCCTCCCGTACATCCTATGGA
>OHMQ01000158.1_pt1 | contig 28237 bp, 19 predicted proteins | sample 1569401 | NCBI WGS metagenome assembly OHMQ01 (sample SAMEA3879501, study PRJEB24766) | human gut metagenome | biome: human-associated habitat; feature: feces | place: USA | collected 1985/1987 | reverse complement strand
TGGAGAGCAGCTGTTCCAGCCCTTTGGCGGGCAGATACTCCGCCTGAACGGGAATGATGATCCTGTTCGCAGCCGCCAGCGCATTGACCGTAAGCATCCCCAACGAGGGCTGACAGTCAATCAGGATATGGGAATATTGTCCCTTCAGTGTGTCCAGATATTGCCGTAAAATCGTTTCACGGCTCATGGCGTTTACCAAAGAAACCTCCATACCGGAAAGCTGAATATCCGCAGGCATCAGGTCAACGCCTTCTGCATGATGCAGAATACCTTCTCCGGGGCGTATAGGCTGATCCATCAGAATTTTGCCCATTGCATCCGACAGTGTAAATGGCAGCTTGTCCGGTTGCGGATTTCCCAAGCTGATTGTCAGGCTTCCTTGCGGGTCCCCGTCAATCAGAAGCACTTTCTTTCCGACCTGTGCCAGACCTATTCCCAAGTTCGCACAGGTTGTTGTTTTGCCAACGCCGCCTTTCTGGTTGGCGATGGCGATGATTTGCGTGTTCAAATAAACCTCCTCCTTCTACAAAAAATATCCCTATTCCGAAAAATAGGGATAAAAAAAGGCCGCTTACTCAAATAAATGAATAAACGGCTATGTAAGAAATATTCGATTGTAAGTAAAGTTTTATATCACTGCAAAATAACGAAGTGCATCTTTGATTGCTTCTATCTTTTCTGGTGTCGGATGTTTCCTCGGCTGTTTCAATTCTTCTACCGCATTAGGAGCATCATACATCGGCAATCCCAAATTTCGCTTTACCTCTGCGATATATGCGGTATGTACCTTGAAGCCGTATTTCGCTTCTATGTACTCCTTAATCATTTTGTAGGTCACTTTTTCTTTGGGCTTGTACGCTTCGGCTCTTTTAGCAATACTATCTACCGGAATCTTGCCCTCGCCCTCTCCAAACTCCACATCAATGTGGATATAACTATCGGCTTTTTTGTGGGACAAAAGAACTACCGTCTCTACGTGCGTCGTATGAGAAAACTGATCAAATGCCTGCCACTTCATGAGTTCATACTTCTCTTCACAGAGTATCTTCAAATCCCTTGCCAATGTTGCCGAATCGCAGCTCACATATACAATCCTCTCCGGTGACATCGCAAGCATTGTGTCCAAACACTTCTCATCGCAGCCCTTTCTTGGAGGGTCAACGACTATCACATCCGGGCGAAGCATATCTGTACGTCCGGTGGATGCTGTATCATCAGTGATATTCTCTTTTTTCTTTGCATTCTCATAAAACTGTGGCAGCACCTCCTCAGCCTTTCCTACGAAAAACTGTGCATTTGTGATGCCATTGAGCTTCGCATTGTTTTTGGCATCCTCGATTGCCTGAGGCACTATTTCCACTCCGTACACCTGCTTTGCCTTCTGTGACAAAAAGAGCGATATGGTACCGATACCACAGTAGAGATCCCAGACATTTTCATTTCCTGTGAGCCCTGCAAATGCAAGTGCCGTGCTGTAAAGCTTTTCTGTCTGCTTCGGGTTTACCTGATAGAACGACTGTGGCGAAATCTGATATGTGATGCCTGTCCCCTGTGGTGTGAAATCAGGGTAAGAAAGCAGATGGATGGTGTCCTCAATATATGGTCTGCCCCATATGCAGACTGTCTTTTTGCCGAGGATGACATTTGTGTTTTCCTTGTTGATATTGTAGGAAATCGAAGTCATTCCATCGATTTTTGAGAGTCTTTCGCACAGTATATCTGCTGCATTCCCGGCTCGGCATTTTGCTTCAAGACTGTCCCCATTTATCACAAGGCACACCATAATCTGCTTTGATGTAAAACCATATCTGATAAGCACATGGCGCACGAGCCCTTTGTGTGTGTTCTCGTCATACGGTGTGATGCCGCACTCATTCATCCATTCCTTTATGATATCCAGTATCTCTTTGTTTTGCGGCACCCCAAGCCTGCAGTCATCGACCGGGATGATATTGTGGCTTCGCGATGCATAAAAGCCTGTCACTATATTACCATCCCTGTCATATCCCACCGGAAACTGTGCCTTGTTGCGGTAGCGATATGGATTGTCTGCGCCAACAGGCGGCTGCATTTTACTGTCCAGCTTTGCCTCGGAAAATCCACCTATACGCATGAGATTGTTGCGCACCTTATTATTTTTAAATTCAAGCTGCTTTTCATAAGAGAGCGCCTGTATCTGGCAGCCGCCACACCTCTTGTGCAGCTCACATTGCGGCTCAACGCGAAAAGTGGAAGGGGTCTTAATCTCTTCCACTCTTGCGTAGCCATAGTTTTTCTTTAATTTTGTTGCGTGGGCTGTTATGACGTCACCAATCAGTGCATCCTTTACGAAAAAGGTCATGCCATCATAATGTCCGATACCCTCGCCATCTGTTCCCATATCTGTTATTTCAAGTTCAAATATGTCATTTTTTTTCATGCTTTTCTCTTCTTTATTTTATATATAATTACTCTTTATAATGTTTGTATCCGGCGCAAGCTTTCACACCAAAAATCACACCATAGCTATATTAATATCGTCCGCTTTTTACACACTTGTTCTGCGGAAATTTGTCTCCATAAATCTATTGTAGCCCTGCCACTTTGTATCGTTTTCAGGCACATTTACAAGCAGCTCCCTGAAGGTCTCCATCTTGGCATCTATGTTGTCTGCAAAGCTAAGTGCCAGTGCCTCGACAAGTGCCGGCTTTTTCGGAGAGCCAAACTCAAGCTCGCCGTGGTGGGCAAGTATACAGTGCTTCAGCTCGTTTGCGAGCACTACCGGGAAGCCGTCGATACTCTTAATCGCATCGCCTACCCACTCTGCACCAATCATGATATGTCCGAGGAGCTGGCCTGCGTCTGTATAGTCATTTTCCGGGAAAGTAGAAAGCTCCTTTAATTTTCCGATATCATGGAAAATAGCTGCTGTAAGAAGCAGGTCACGGTTTAAGACCGGATACATTTTTGCAAAATAATCACAGTTCTTCGTCACACCGAGTGTATGCTCCAAAAGACCTCCTACAAAGCCGTGGTGCACGCTCTTTGCGGCTGAATGGAACTTGAAACGGCGCTCAAACTCCTTATTGTCGAAAAAGCTATGTAAGAGCTGTGACAGGTACTGATTCTTTACAGAGCCGATAAAGCCCATGAGTTCCTTATACATGACCTCGACATCCTTATCGCTGACCGGCAGATAATCCGCAGGGTCATATTCTCCCTCGTTTACCTTTCTCGCACGCTTTATGGAACACTGCAAATTGCCCTGAAAGCTTGTGATATCACCGGTTATGGCTATGTAATCCATTGCATCAAATTCCTCAATGCCTACTGAGCCAACATCCCATATCTTGGCATCCAGCGTGCCTGTCTTATCCTGCAGGATAACATTGTCATAAGGCTTTCCGCTTTTGGTCATGGCTGTCTGCTTGCTCTTGCATAAAAAAATCTCATTGATTCTCTCTCCCTCGCGGAGAGTTGAAATATACTTCATATATCCTCCTAATTTCGGCTAATTCATCACTCCGATTTTCACCTGACAGGTAATCTCCGTGTAGCCGTTGCTTCCTTTTCTCTTTACTTTCAGATTGCAGGTATCCTCAGGCTTTTGCTTCATAAGCTGTGTGTTGTACGCGGACACATTCGACACCTCTGTATTGTTTACCGCAACTATCACATCTCCGCTTTGAAGCCCCGAGACAAATGCCGGTGAATCCATGGTAACCTGCTTTATATAAACACCCTTTGGGATGTTATATCTGTTTGCTATTTTTTCTGTAACTGTAGTACAGGTGATGCCTATGTACGGCACATCTGCGCCGCTCTCGAGCTTTTCAATGACAGGTGACAGGTCGCTTATGCTGACAGCCGTGAGCGTATTGTTTTCCTCCGCCGGATTGAAATCCTGCAGCGAAAGCCCTATGACCTGACCATCTGTATTAATCAGTATACCGCTCTGTAACTTGTTGCTTGCAATATCTGTGGTGAGCACCGAGTAATTGTTGTCCTGCGCCGACAGCTCGTTGGTTGTTGACGTTACAAGACCTGTGAGAATGGCATAGTTTGCCTCAAGCGCAATGACAGATGCTCCTCTTGAAACAATATTTGAATTACCAAGCTCCGCAACCGCTATAGCCCTTATTGTGGCGTCGTCCAGAAGCGACTTATCCACGGAAATGATTGCTATACCTGTATTGCTGTCATACTTGACCAGCGCAGCATCAGCCATCATGTCGTTTACAAAGGTTACACTAAGCTTATCCGCCTTATCCACTACATTTTTCTCTGTCAGAATGATTAGCTGCTTTCCATTGTCCCTCAGTATCACTCCCACTCCCTGACCCTCGGTCTCATAGGAATTGTTGAAAATATCAGTGGCATCTGTCACACCCGTGACTCCTACTACAAATCTCGTGGCCGAAACGCCCACTCTGTAGAGCTGGTTCTGCACTGCCTGATAATCTGCGAGTGTAGGCTGGTAGGTCTGCAAAGACGGCTCCGAAGAAGTGCCGGACTCTGTGCTTTGTGTACCATTTTCACTATATGCATCACTGCTGTCATCTATGCCTGACTGCTGTGTGGCTGTCTGCACATCATTATTATTTTTTCCATCTGAAGCTTTTTTTGATTGTCTGTTGATAACCGGCAGAAATATAGCAAAAACAATGCTTGCAGCCACTGCAAATGCAACTCCGCAGAGTGCTGCTGTGCCAGCTTTTTTTGCAAGTCTTTTTTTATTCAGCGGTTTATCCTTTATCTTTTCTCTGATAAATTGCTCCATATTGTCACCCTGATTAGATGTCTTTAGTTACTATCTTACATTATATTCTGAATTATATTGCGTTGCAACCATATTTTTTGAGTACGGGCTTGTGGCATGCACCCGCCGGACTGCTGCACTGCTCCCAATGGTGCTACGCTGCGTGACTAAGATTCTGTATGGATTATGCATTTACTTTTTCTATACATGACGAAACCGTCGCTACTCGCCTTCCATGGCTCGATAGCTCCTTGCCCCGGCATCCCTTTACATTTAGATATAATTTAATGTGGTTTTTTAAACAATTTTCGGCTATAATGTGTTAATATGAGTTTAAACCTCAACCATCTATTTAAGATATTTTCAATAAATATCTGATACAGCAATATAAGGATATAGAAATGAATAAAAAAGTTTACAAAACATTGGAATATAACAAAATCCTCACCATGCTAAGCAGCTACGCAGCATGTGATGAGACAAAGAAGCGGTGTCTTTCGCTTGAGCCTATCACCGATTTATACGAAATCAGACATCTGCAGACCACCACTGCCGATGCACTAAGCCGCCTGTACAAGGACAGCGGAGTGTCCTTCGTTGGCATACACAATGTACATGCTTCCCTAAAGAGGCTTGATATCGGTGGTGCACTGAATACGACCGAGCTTCTTCGCATCTGTAGTCTTTTAGAGGTTGCAAAGCGCGTGAAGGCTTATGGCAGAAGCGCCATGGATAATGAGAAGCAGGATTCTCTCTCCGGTCTGTTTGCAAGGATTGAACCGGTTTCTGCGCTCTGCGATGAGATTAAGAGGTGCATTTTATCTGAGGAAGAGATTGCCGATGATGCAAGTCCTGAGCTTTTTAAGATAAGAAAGAGCATACGCGGCATGAACGACAGAATCCATGCGCAACTCACCAAGCTCATGAACAACAGCACAACGAGGACATATCTGCAGGATACGGTTGTGACCATGCGCGACGGCAGATATTGTCTGCCTGTAAAGGCTGAGGCAAAGGGCAATGTACCCGGCATGATGCACGACCAGTCATCTACCGGCTCTACCCTTTTTATCGAGCCGATGGCTGTCGTCAATTTGAATAATGAGCTCAAGGAGCTTTTCATAAAGGAGCAGGAGGAGATTGAAAAAATCCTTGCAGCGCTCAGCGACAAGGTTGCCATGAATGCGGCTGCTTTGGAGCAGGACTATGAGATTCTTTCAGAGCTTGACTTCATTTTTGCAAAGGCAAATCTGGCTAAATCATACAACGGTGTGGCACCGGAGTTCAACACCGAGGGGCATATCAATATCAGAAAGGGCCGTCATCCGCTTTTGGATGCTAAAAAGGTGGTTCCTATAGATGTGCGGCTCGGCGAGGAATATAAGCAGCTCATCATCACCGGACCAAACACCGGCGGTAAAACGGTTTCACTAAAGACTGTCGGACTTTTGACTCTCATGGGTCAGGCAGGTCTTCACATTCCTGCGGCTGACAGGTCAAAGCTCGCCATCTTTGAGGATGTCTTTGCGGATATAGGCGATGAGCAGAGTATTGAGCAAAGTCTCAGTACCTTCTCGTCCCACATGACCAATATCGTAAAAATCCTTGAAAAAGCTGACGACAGAAGCCTTTGCCTGTTCGATGAGCTCTGCTCGGGAACCGACCCGACAGAGGGTGCGGCACTTGCCATCTCAATTTTAAACAGACTGCACCAGTATGGCGCCATCACCATGGCCACCACACACTACAGCGAGCTGAAAGTGTATGCGCTTTCCACAGACGGTGTGGAAAATGCCTGCTGTGAGTTCAATGTGGAGACTTTAAGCCCTACCTACCGCCTGTTAATCGGTATTCCTGGAAAGAGTAACGCATTTGCAATCTCATCAAAGCTTGGTCTGGACGAAAACATCATCGAGGATGCAAAAAGCAGAATTAATGATAACGACCTTGATTTTGAGGATCTGATTGCAAGCCTCGAGTCACAGCGACAGACTATCGAAAAGGAACAGCTTGAAATCAACAGCTACAAGGCCGAGATTGAAAAGCTCAAGAAACAGCTCGAAGAGAAAAACGAGCGCATAGACAAGAGCAAAGACAAGATTTTACGCGAGGCAAATGAGGAAGCCTACAAGATACTGCAGGATGCAAAAGAGCTTGCCGACAAAACCATCCGCAATTTCAACAAATACGGACAGGGACAGGCTCCTATGAGCCAGATGGAAAAGGAGCGCTCTGCCCTTCGTGACAAGATGAATGACAAGGAAAAGAAGCTGTCAGACATCAAGAAAAACACTGCCAAGGCAAATCACAAGGCGCCTAAGAAGCTGCGCATCGGTGATTCTGTGCTTGTGCTATCCCTCAATCTGAAGGGAACTGTCCACACTCTGCCAAACGCCAAGGGCGATTTGTATGTGCAGATGGGTATACTGCGCTCGCTGGTTAATATTAATGACCTCGTGCTCTTAAACGACGATGTCTCTCCTGTCAAGAAGTACGGCGGCAGCGGAAGCAAGATAAAGATGAGCAAGTCAATGTCAGTTTCATCAGAAATCAACCTGATAGGAAAGACTACGGATGAGGCACTTGCTCTCTTGGATAAATACCTAGACGACGCATATATCGCTCATCTTTCATCTGTGCGCATTGTCCACGGAAAAGGCACCGGTGCACTGCGAAAGGCTGTGCATGGACTTTTGAAGAGGACAAAAACTATTGCGGAATACCATCTCGGTGAGTTTGGTGAGGGCGATGCCGGAGTAACCATCGCAACCTTTAAATAACGACAATTTACTTTTACGGAATATAAATAATTTTTAAGAAGGAGATTAGAAATGGCTGTTAAACAGAAAATACTGATAGTAGACGACGACAACAATATAGCAGAGCTTATATCTCTATATCTGACCAAGGAATGCTATGACACCAAAATCGTAAATGATGGTGAGCAGGCGCTTATCGCATTTGAGCACTACAAGCCAAACATGCTTCTTTTGGACCTCATGCTTCCGGGCATAGACGGCTATCAGGTATGCCGTGAGATACGTGCAAAGTCCGATGTGCCGATTATCATGCTCTCCGCAAAGGGCGAGGTATTTGACAAGGTTTTAGGCCTGGAGCTTGGCGCCGACGACTATATACTCAAGCCCTTTGACTCAAAGGAGCTTGTGGCAAGAGTCAAGGCCGTGCTCAGACGCTTCCAGCCTGCAAAGCCGGAGGCCTATGCTTCCGTAGATATCAAGTGTGTGGAGTACCCGGGGCTTATTGTAAATCTGTCCAACTACTCTGTCACTTATGACGGACAGCAGATTGATATGCCGCCAAAGGAGCTTGAGCTTTTATATTTTCTTGCCTCATCTCCAAATCAGGTGTTTACAAGGGAGCAGCTTCTGGACAACATATGGGGCTATGAATATGTCGGTGACACCCGCACTGTCGACGTGCATGTAAAGCGTCTCCGCGAGAAAATCAAGGACAAGCCAACCTGGCGCATCGCAACTGTCTGGGGCATCGGATACAAGTTTGAGGTAAAATAAATAATGAAGCATACCATCTACACTAAGCTGTTAATCAGCTACCTGATTTACGGTGTCATCGCTTTTTTCATTATATGCACCTTTACACAGCATCTCACCACAGACTATATTGAAAAGCAGGAGGCTTCCAATCTCTACAGGGAAGCATCCATCATTGCAGGTGATTACGCCGCCGAATACTTTGGCTCATCCATGTCGCTTAGCGATTTCCAGAATCACATGAAAATCGTAGCCGACTATATGGATGCCGAGGTATGGGTAGTCAGCCCTGACGGTGAGCTGCTCATGAACTCAGATGATCCGTCAATAGGCATTGATACCCAAAATGACAGTTCTAAGCCTGTAGTGATAAATGGCTTTGATGTCACCGATTTTGGCAGCGACAACTATATGATTGGAGATTTTTACGGCTCCTTCAAGCATAATATGCTGTCCGTATTTTCCCCGGTAAATGTCTCGTACCAGAATATCGGCTACATAGTCATTCACAAGACAATGAGCCATATCACGGCAGGTGTAAACGGTTTTATGAATATCTCCTTTTACACTGTAGCGCTCATTTTTGCAGTGGCATTTATTCTGCTTGTCATGCTGAGCCGCTCTATTTACCGGCCAATCACACGAATCACAAAGACCGCAAAGAAGTATGCAAAGGGTGATTTCACTGCCCAGATTGATGTACATTCCAACGACGAAATCGGCTATCTGGCTAACACACTAAACTACATGGCAACGGAGCTTGATACGCTTGAGGAGGATCAACGCAAGTTTGTTTCCAACGTATCACACGACTTCCGCTCCCCTCTTACCTCGATAAAGGGCTACGTGGAGGCTATGTTGGACGGAACCATCCCTGTTGAGATGCAGGATAAATATTTAAATATCATACTTTTTGAGACCGAGAGGCTTAATAAGCTCACCAAGAGTCTTATCGATCTGAACCAGTTCGGTCATCACGGCATACACCTGGATATTGCTGATTTTGACATCAATACAATGATCCGCACGACAATCCTTACCTTCGAGGGTAAATGCAGTGAAAAGGGCTTAAGCTTTGACCTGCTGCTCACCGGAAAAGAGCTTTTCGTGCGCGGTGATATGGTCAAAATCCAGCAGATTCTTTATAACCTGATAGACAACGCTGTGAAGTTTTCAAATAATGATTCGAGTATCAAGATTGAGACGAGTATCAGAAATGAAAAGGTGTTTATATCAGTAAAGGATCACGGTATCGGTATACCAAAGGACAGCCTTTCAAAGATCTGGGAGCGCTTCTACAAGAGTGATTTATCCCGCGGAAAGGATAAGCGCGGTACGGGACTTGGCCTGTCTATAGTTAAAGAAATCGTGCAGGCACATGGTGAGAATATAAATGTGATAAGTACTGAGGGTGTGGGAACTGAGTTTATATTTACGCTGCCGCTCAGCAAAAAAGAAGGGTGAGCACAGCACACAGTATATTCCTCAGAAAAATGTGAAGTCAGCCGCGGTTATTTGTCCGGGCAGATTATGGTTTTATTTACATTTTTTTTCTTTTTTACTTTATGGAACTCCGCGGCAGTTCACATTTTTCTTCGGAACACACCGTGTACTCTCCGGCTAATTCAGGTTTACGAGCGAGGTGCTTTGCTACCTTGCATTCTGGCAGTGCCGGACTTATTTCACTGGCGTGAAATTTTGTCCGGCACTTTTTTCTTCTTAAAATTTAAAGCTCATTTCACTTATGCGAAATGAGCTTATTTAATAGTTATATATTGTTTATAAATATTCTGAGCCGCCTTGAAAACACAAGAAAAACTGATTTTAAATAATTACGCTTATATCATATTTACGGTTCATATTTGCTGCCTGCCGGGTCGGTTACTGTGTAGTCGCCGCCGGATATGTCGGCTGTGGTTTCAAAGTCTGTGATGTCCTGATTTACGGTACCATCGAACAGGTCATATGTGAAGGTGTAGCCCTGTGCCGATACTGCTTTGACATATATTTTGATATTGCTTGCGGCTGTGACAGGGATTAAGTCTTCGATTTTGACTGTGCCTTCGAGGCTATGGAGCTTACCGTCGTCCTCTTTTGAGGCATCAGAGGTATCATTTTCGGTGTTATTCTTTGAGCCATCTTTTTTGGCATCATCCTTCCGACTTAAGGCGGATGTGATGGAGTCTGTGTCTGCAGAGTCTGCACTATCTGTACCGTTTTCTGCCAACAGCTGTCGGATATCGTATGTCTTTAGCTCTGTATCTGAGCTTGCAACCACGAGCTGCACACTGTTAAAGTCAAAGTAATCATTTCCCATGACCGCTACATCTACATCTGTGCCAAGCTTTATGCTGCCATTGTCAAAGGTTGGTTTATTGGCAAGTATGCCTGATGCTACATTTTTGAACACTGATGTCACACCTTCAAACTCATCGAGCACCTCTGTGCTTCTCTTATTTCCGTCAACAAACAGAAATGTCACATTGCCTGCATAGTCATCAGACAGTGGAAGTGTGGCCTCACCCGTATACTTGATGCCGTTTAGCTCGAGCGGTATCTCGTTTGTACCGAAAAATACACTGGTTTTTGTATCCTCTGTGTACTCCTTTGGCACCACCGAGACAGAGACTGTGTATGTCTTATCGGTAAAGTCTGCTCTTTTTAAGGAAATATCCCAGTCTGTTATGAGGCTGGCCTCCTCCTCAAGGGTGGACTTGATATCATCCTGCATGGTCTGCACATCGGAAAGTATCACCGATGTGTTGTCTGAGGTGTATGACATCTGTGTCTCGAGCTTTTTTATCCTGTTATTAAGCAATACTGACCCCGCAATAAGTGCGGCGAGCAGTATTATGGTAATCGCATTGAAAATATTTTTTTTCAAATTCATATTATAGTGTTATTCCTCATCTTCCTCTGCAGCTATAGCTATTCCAAGCTCCTCAAGCTGCTTTGGATCTACAGTTCCGGGTGCCTCTGACATGAGGTCCGAAGCGTCCTTTACCTTAGGGAATGCAATAACCTCCTTGATATTGTCTGTATGCAGCATATGCATGCAGATACGGTCAACACCGAAGGCAAGTCCTGCGTGTGGCGGTACACCATATGAGAATGCATCAAGCAGGAATCCAAACTGCTCATGTGCACGCTCCTTTGTGAAGCCAAGCACCTCAAACATCTTCTCCTGGATGTCATCCTGATGGATACGCACTGAGCCTCCACCGAGCTCTGTACCATTGAGTACGATATCATATGCCTTTGCACGAACTGCGCCCGGATCTGAGTCTATCTTGTCCCAATCCTCCTCCATAGGCATGGTGAATGGATGATGCATTGCCATAAATCTGTTTTCCTCATCAGACCACTCAAGGAGTGGGAACTCTGTTACCCAGAGGAAATTGTACTTGTTCTCATCAATCAGGCCAAGCTCAGCTCCGAGCATGAGACGAAGCGCTCCAAGTACATTCCATACGATTTTATTCTTGTCAGCTGCGAAAAGAAGTAAATCTCCCGGCTTTCCGTTCATCTTTGCAACAAGTGCATCAAGCTCAGCTTCTGTCATAAACTTGGCAAATGATGACTTGTATGTGCCATCCTCATTGATGCACAGATAAGCAAGTCCCTTTGCTCCACAGCCCTTTGCGTGCTCTACAAGCTTGTCAATCTTCTTACGAGGCATCTTTGCCTGTCCCTCTACATTGATACCGCGGACAGAGCCACCGTTTTCAAGAGCTCCTGTGAATACTCCAAAACCACAGTCCTTTACCACTTCCGAAACATCGCAAAGCTCCATACCAAAGCGTGTATCAGGCTTGTCAGAACCAAATCTGTCCATAGCCTCCTGCCAAGGCATACGCTTAAACGGAATCTCAACATCCACATTTATGACCTCTTTAAAAAGGTGCTTTAACAGTCTCTCATTTACCTCGATTACATCATCGATATCTACGAATGAAAGCTCCATATCTGCCTGTGTAAACTCAGGCTGTCTGTCTGCACGCAGATCCTCATCACGGAAGCATCTTGCAATCTGGAAATATCTGTCATAGCCTGAAGCCATCAGAAGCTGCTTAAAGAGCTGTGGTGACTGCGGAAGCGCATAAAAATGTCCGTGGTGTATACGGCTTGGCACGAGATAGTCTCTGGCGCCCTCCGGTGTAGACTTGCAAAGGATTGGTGTCTCTATCTCCAAAAAACCCTCGTTTGCCATAAAGTCACGCATCACTCGAAGCACATTGCTTCTGAGCATGAGATTTCTCTGGATATCAGGACGGCGAAGATCCAGATAACGGTATTTAAGTCTGATGTCCTCGCTGGTCTTTGAATTCTCCTCAATCTGGAATGGAGGTGTCTGTGCCTCTGAAAGCACTCTGATTGATGTAGCGATAACCTCGATATCACCTGTCTTTAAGTTCTCATTGACAGCAGCTGTTCTCTTCTGGACAGTTCCCTCAACTGCGATGACGAACTCACTTCTTAAGGTGCCTGCCTTTTCAAAGCCCTCTGCACCTACATTTTCCTCACCGAATACTATCTGAAGTATTCCGCTTCTGTCTCTTAAATCTACGAAAATGAGACTTCCTAAATTTCTTCTCTTCTGTACCCAGCCCATGACGGTGACCTTCTCACCGATATTGGCATTTGATACCTCTGTACATCTATGGCTTCTATGTAAGCCCTGCATTGATTCTGCCATTTTATACTCCTTATATTTCTACTATATATTTATTCTAATAACTGTTTGGTACCGCTGCTACACAGCTAAACTGCTGCTTATCAGATTCCTATCTGTTAAAGAACTCAACAAACTCCTCGTAGCCCTCTTTCATAAGCTGCTCCTTCTGGAATTTCTTGTTCTTGTTCATGCGCACAACAAGCACCTGCTGTCCGTTTGCTCTTGCATCTTTTGCCTGGTTCATGACATCAACAAGCTTGTCTGCCGGATATTTCTTCTCAACCAGATAAGCCACCTTCTTTGGACTCTCAGGAATCTTGAAGCCGCTCTCCATGAGAAGCAGGATAATTCTCTCAAAACCGATTGAGAAACCACAGGCAGGTACATCATTTCCGGTGAACTTTCCAATCATCTTGTCATATCGTCCGCCACCGCCACAGGCTGCGCCAAGCTCAGGCATTGATATCTCAAAAATAGTTCCTGTGTAGTAGCTCATTCCACGAACAAGTGTAGGGTCAAATACGAGCTCAAACTTTGCTCCCTTTGTGGCATTAACAGCCGTAGCTATCTCTGTCATATTTGTAACCACTTCTTCGTCTAAATATTCACCGAGCTTTTCTGAAAGTATATTTACACCCTCAGTGACATCCCTTGTCTGCTCCAAAAGCTTGAACAGATCAAGATATTTGTCAATATTTTCCTGTGGGTAGCCATCCTGTGCAAGCTCACTTGCAACGCCTTCCACTCCTATCTTGTCCATCTTATCGAGTGTGATAAATACGCTGTCGTAGTCCTCCTCAGCGAAACCACTGTAAGCAGCCATTGCCTTTAGGATTCTTCTCTCGTTGATTCTTATCTCAAAGTTCTCGAAGCCGAGTCTGCCGATTGTGGTAGTGGTTGCTGTAATCAGCTCTATCTCTGCCAGATTGCTTGGCTCTCCGAGTATATCTATATCACACTGTGTAAACTGTCTGTAGCGGCCTCTCTGAGGTCTGTCTGCTCTCCACACACTGCCCATCTGAAGTGCCTTAAACGGCGATGGCAGGTTGTTGGCATTGTTTGAATAATATCTTGAAAGTGGCACTGTAAGGTCATAGCGCATTCCAAAGTCTACTACATCCGACTCTTCCTTTGCTGTCTCCAGATTCAGCTTCTCGCCTCTCTTCATTACCTTGAAGATCAGCTTCTCATTTTCTCCGCCCTGCTTGCTTGTGAGATTTGCTATATTCTCCATGCATGGTGTCTCTATCGGTGTAAATCCGAAGCTTCTGTATGTATCCTTGATCACACTTGTCACATAATCACGGATTTCCATCTCTGCAGGTAATATATCCTTCATGCCGTTGACCGGCTTTTTGCTCAGTGCCATTTGGTTTCCTCCATCTATATTAAAATATTGAATTCATTAGCTATTCTATTATACTTTTCGGTTTTGCAATCGTCAAGGGTTTATGGCAATTATACGGGCTGCAAGCCACGGCACCGCTGGGGCACACGCATATGCTTTGCTTTCGCTACGCTTTGCCGCTAAGATACTGTACGGATTATGCTTTTTGCGCTTCTATGCTTGACGAAACCGTCGAAACGCGCCTTCCGTGGCGCGGTTCTCCTTGACTTGCCCTCCATGGCAAGTCATTTCTGTGCTTCATGTGCATAATCCTACAGTATCTAAGCGGCTTCGCTATTCGCTCAATCAAATGCATATGCGTATGCCCTGGCGGTGTCGTGGCTTGCAAATGCTAATGCACATCTACTGTGGTGGATTGCAAATTCCGCACGGAGACAAGCCCATGGATTTTGCTTCATCAAGCGTTACCTCTGTGTCACTCTTTTTCAAGGTGCGACAGCCCGCACGGTGATATTTCTTGCCGGTTGCTGTGATATGAACCATTGTCTCGCTGTTTGAGGAATCAGCAGCGCTATTTTCTGTTGCTGAGCTGTCTGAGCCTGATGATGCACTTCCTGTTGTACTGCCTGAAGAGCCGGATTCTCCTGCCCCGCTTCCAGCGCTGCTCTGCGAGCCTTCATTCTGCGGTGTATCCGTCTGAGCGCTCTGCTGCGGAGTGGTGCCTTCCAGCCAGCTGTCACCATTCTCATAGTTTATTCCGACTCCGGGCTGCACATTATAGCAATAGACATTAAAAAGTATGCCGCCACCGTTATCCTCAACCGACTTTGCCTCTATGAGAACGCCATTTGCAACTAGATTGCTGTCCGAGAACATCGGAGTCACTCTGTAGAGTACATGATTTCCTGTATTGTTTACATAATCCGCTACCAGATTCTCAAACGGCAGCATCCCCTCTACATTCAGGTATCTCGTGCCGGTAATAAGATTCTTCGGATTGGCATTCTCCCCGGCAAGCTGATAGCCAATAAGATGACAGCGATTATATAAATACCTGTCCTTTATCACATCATACTTCACCGTATGCCAGCCTGATGGCTTTATCATGCCTATCTTGCCACGCTCCTCAGTCGGCATGATATCCTTGCATATATTGGCATAAGCCACACCGCATCTGCCAAGTGAATCCAAATCACTGTAATTTTCAAAAGCAGTGGTAGTCATATCGCTGTCCGTAAAAAAAGGCTCATTATTGTTGACAGCCACATATGCCTTGCCATCATATGCCGGAATAGCATCAAGGGAAACGTAGGAATTGTTGTTTACAAGATCCTCCTGCGGCCCATCCACTTTATCCTTGCTGCCTAAAGCACCGGAAGAATCCTCACCTGCCACTACAGCTCCTGTGGCATTCCCGGCACCTTCAGTGCCTGATAAATCAGTGGAGGTACAGCCTGTAAAAATTGTAGCAATTGCAAGTAACTCACATAGTGTAATTGCAGCTGTTTTCCTTAACTTTAGCCATATGTTCATATAAAATCACTCTTTCTATCAATCGATTGATATTGGATTTTCCCTAATTACAATAAATTAAATGAATACTTAAATTACTAAACCTAATATACTTTTATTTCCTCGCTTCATTTATTATAGCAAACGTTTGTTTGTTTTTCAACCCTTGCTGTAAAGCTATATATTTCCCACTATTTTGGTATGTTAGTGAGTTTCCCCGGTAGTACGCACCTATGTCGCGTAAACTAAAAAAAGGATTCGAGCAAATGCTCGAATCCTTATAAATACCAGCTTATTAAACTATCATTTAAGATTGCTCGATGATACTAACAACTCTTGAACTTCTTTTTTAGTAAATATACACACAATCAAAACCTATATGTATATTTTCTATAAAATAAAAAGGAAGCCGGACGCATCCAACTCCCTTAGGCATAGTCCGCAGACGTCCGCCGCAATTCTGTAATATATTATGCCATAATGAAAACTTTTATGCAATAGCACTTTTGAATTTTCCACAAATATTTTTGAATTCTCTACAAATACTTTTTCAATAAATTCAACTTCGTTCTGGTATCTGTATACACAACTGTGTTGAAAATGGACGTAGAAACTTTTCCCCTAAGTTCTTCACAGTCCTTTTCAAACAAACGAATAAATGCCATAATTTTCTTCTTTTGACACTCTAATAGTTTCATCATAAAGCTTATAAGAATCACATAATCAACAATAGACTCAAATGTAATATTATTAATTCCTGTCTCTGCACTTATACACTTAGCAATTCTCAAGCTTACCTTACCCGTTTTAAATCTAGCATCAAAAATCGTATTATTGTGTGCTACAGCATTTCTTAAATCCTTTAAGGCATATACGATCAATGGTAACAATTTACCATCTCGGTCATAAGCAACCTTTATGCCTACGCTCTTAGAAATTTTTTTCCTGGTATTTTGGTCAAGACAACCTACAAATGTACCAAATTCACCAAGACTAATTAATTCAAAAATTGCCCATATAGGAAGCGGCTGATCCTTGTCATAATAATGATTCACTATAAACCTCTTACCATAATCTCGGGAAATAAGACTATATACTTTATTTCTAAGATTCATTCTTTTATTGATTGCTTTTTTATAATCATTACTACCTATCGGATAGGCTTTGTAATCCGTTAACAATTTCGCATATATATTCGCAAATCTTTTACTTTCAGCATCTTCCAAAATAACTTCCAAAACATAGTTTTTAAATGCAGTTTCCAAAAACATTATCTCCGGATAAAACATTGTCTTAATCGCCATATCAAAGTCATAGATTGCCTGCACCTCATCAAAGGAATTGAATGCATATGTATTCGCTGGATTATTATGAAAACGATATCCTTTATATCCATGGAAATAACCCATATATCTAAGTTTTTTCTTATCACTACTTCCAGAAATACTCAATCCTTTTTCATCTCGCATATATGCCATCAGCGCATTAATACTTTTAGGTTTCTTTTTCATTGACACCATACTCCTTTTACTGTAGCCTTCTCAACAATAATTTTAATGGTAATTTCCATCAAATGTCAACAGCAAATACTCTCTTTCTCTCCATCTATCCATCTCATTGTTACTGTTCCCCCCTAACAGTGTGACCAGTAACTCTCTTCTAGGCGGATTCCCACCCCGCTGGGCGGAGCTTACGGCCCGAACTCAAAAAAGCCACCCCAGGCATAACACCCGGTGTGGCTTTTAATCATGTATTATGAAATTATGTGAATCACCTATCGTGAATCGACACTGCTATATTGCAGAACAACTCTACTCGCAAAGCTTAGAAAACTCATCCGCAACAAACTGAACCTTGGTTCCGATAATAACCTGAACAGAATTCTTGCCAGGCTTCATAACGCCTGCAACACCTGCAGATTTAATCTTCTTGTCATCAACCTGAGTGATATCCTTAACCTCAAGTCTGAGTCTTGTGATACAGTTGTCAATGCTTGCAATATTGTCTTTGCCACCGCAGCCCTCAAGAATAGTCTTTGCAACTGCTGTATAGTCATTGTTAGAAAGCACTGCCTTCTTCTCTGCCTCGACATCATCATCCTCTCTACCAGGGGTCTTAAGATTCCATTTCTTGATAGCGAAATAGAATACAATGTAGAATATGATAAAAGCTGCGATTCCAAGAGGAATGATGAGCCATGTCCTTGCTGCAGCCGGAAGTGAAGATGAGAATAATAAATCCATCCCACCGGCTGAGAATGAGAAGCCTGCTCTAAATCCAAGAGCTACTGTAACCATTGTGAAAATACCATAAAGTAAAGCATAAATCACATAGAGACCAGGAGCAAGGAACATAAATGCAAACTCGAAAGGCTCTGTAACACCACAGATGAATGCACAGATAGCTGCAGAAGCAAGGATACCGATGGCAGCCTTTTTCTTAGCAGGCTTTGCACACTTAACCATGGCAAGTGCTGCACCAGGAATACCAAACATCATACATGGGAAGAAACCTGACATGTACATTCCGAGGCTCCATGAAACATCCTTTGATGTCTCGCCTGCCCAGAAATGAGAGAGGTCTCCAAGTCCGATAGTATCGAACCAGAATACGTTGTTTAATGCGTGGTGTAATCCTGTAGGGATTAACAGACGGTTCAGGAATGCATAGATACCTGCGCCGACCACGTCAAGACCAACGATTGCTTTACCGATAGCTACAAGAGCACCGAAAAGTAATGGCCATACGAACAGTAATACTACAGATACAAGGATTGAAACAACACCTGCGATAATTGCTACGCAACGCTTGCCGCTGAAGAATGACAGCCAGTCAGGAAGCTTTGTATCCTTAAATCTGTTGTAACACAAAGAACCAATAACACCGGCTAAGATACCGATAAATGGGTTTGCAATCTTGTCGAATGCAAGTGTCTTTGTAGCGCTGTCAGCGATAGATGGCATGATTGTTGTAACAAAGTCTGTAGACAGGAGTGTTGTCATCATCAGCCATGAAGCTAAAGCTGCAATACCGCCGGTACCGTCGTTCTTTTCCGACATACCGACACCAACGCCGATTACAAAAAGGATGGCCATGTTGTCAATCAAAGCGCCCCCTGCTTTAACTAAAAACAGACCTATTAAATTACGCACTCCCTCGATGTCACCACCCTGCATGGTTGCAGGACATAAAAAATATCCAATACCCATGAGGATACCACAGATAGGAAGTACTGCTACGGGAAGCATTAAAGCTTTACCCAGTTTTTGAAGAAATTTCATAAATTTCCCCTCCTTTACATTATGTATACTAAACTGGAGATACTCCAATAAAGTTCGTTATTATTATATAATTATATTCAAATCTACGCGAGACTTAAAATCTCATCACCGGCGGATACATTTCCCTCTTTGAGCATCTTTATCTCACTATAATCAGCAGTGTTGCCAATTAAAACCGGAGTGATGACATTAAGATCTGCTGCCTTAATCTGCTTCAGGTCAGCCTCCATCAAAAGGTCACCCTTCTTCACCTGATCACCAACAGAAATATGTGATTTAAAAGGATCACCCTTTAGTGTCACTGTATCAAGACCAATGTGCAAAAGCAGCTCGACTCCCTGAGTGGTCGTCATGGTAAAAGCATGCAGCGTATCAAATACAGCTGTCACCTCACCATCCGCCGGAGCGTAAAACCTGCCCTCAGAAGGAATCACTGCCACGCCGTCTCCCAATATCTTCTCAGAAAAAGTAGGATCCGGAACCTCTGTAATAGGAACCACTCTGCCGTTACACGGAGAACAGATCACCTTTCCCTTTGACTTATTCTTAAAAAAACCTAACATGATATCTCCTTTCCGTCGATATACACACTCACAATATCCAAATCATCATTGAGAAGCACAAAATCTGCTCTCTTTCCTGCAGAAATGCTGCCTGCTTCATCATAGATGCCAATCTCCTTAGCCGGATTGGCTGTAGCACACATAATTGCCTCTTCAAGAGGAATACCTGCCTGCCTTACTGTGAAACGCATACAATCCATCAGATTGGTTGCCGAGCCGGCAATTGTCCCATCATGGAGTGTGGCAAGCGGACCTCTGACCGTCACTGCCTGTCCACCGAGTGTATACTCGCCATCCTCAAGCCCTGTGGCTCTCATACTGTCACTTATTAAAATCATGCGCTTCGCACCAAACATGGCAAATGTCGCCCTGATAACCGACGGATGAATATGCACACCGTCACAAATGAGCTCCGCATGACACTTTTCTGAATCTCTCACAGCCCCGATAACTCCCGGATTCCTGTGATGAAGCGGTGGCATCGCATTATACAAATGTGTAGCATGGCTTGCACCATGCTCAATAGCCTCTACTGCGGTGTCATAATCAGCCGCTGTGTGTGCTATTGAAACCACAACACTTCCTCTTACCCTGTCTATAAAATCCATCGCGCCCAGCTCCTCCGGAGCGATATCTACAAGCTTTATCAAGCCCTGGGCCGCATCCTGAAGCTCACAGAAATAATCATAATCACATCGCATGATATTCTCTGCCGCCTGTGCGCCCTTTTTAGAAGGACTGATAAAAGGCCCCTCCATATTGATACCTACAAGATGTGCACCACCATGATAATTATAATCACCGGCATTTTTCATGACACTCAAAAGCTCATCCCTTTGAATGGTCATAGTAGCCGGACACACGCTCGTCACTCCGACAGAAGCCTCGTATGCTGTAATCACATCAAGTGCCTCTGTGGTACCGTCACACATATCAGCTCCCTTGCATCCATGAAAATGAATATCCACAAGACCCGGTATCATGATAAGACCTGATGCATCTATAATCTCCTGCGATTCGCTGTCATTAGCCGCGTCCGTGTCAGCTGTTCTCTCCAAAACACTGTCAAAACGGCCATCCTTAACGACAACATCGCCTTGCATAAAGCTGCCATCCTCTGTAAATACCCTTGCATTTTTTATTATCATATACATGCACCTTCTCAACTAAAAAACATCTACAAACAACTCAATGCAGCCTCATCCGCTACAAGCGTAACATCATTGTGCAGCTGCAATACAGAAGCCGGCACCTGTGGTGTAATCGGTCCAAAGAAAGCCTTGTGCACTATCTCTGCCTTATCCTCACCACTTGCAACAATAAGAATCTTCTTAGCCTGCATGATGGTCTTGATGCCCATTGTATAAGCCTGCTTCGGAACATCATCAGCCGATGCAAAGAAGCGCTTATTAGCTTCAATAGTAGACTCTGTAAGATTCACACAGTGTACCTGCTTGTCAAAAGACTCGCCCGGCTCATTAAAACCGATATGACCATTGTGCCCGATACCAAGAAGCTGTAAATCAACACCGCCCAGAGACTGAATCAGCTCTGTATAGCGCTTGCACTCCTTCTGTGAATCCGGCTCCATGCCGTTTGGCAGGTGAGTATTCTCAACCGGAATATTCACATGATCAAACAAATTCTGATGCATAAAATAATAGTAGCTCTGCTCATTCTCACGGCTTAATCCCTTGTACTCATCAAGATTCACCGTCATAACCTCTGAGAAGTCCAAATCCCCCTTCTTGAACCACTCAACGAGCTGCTTATACAAGCCGATAGGTGTAGAGCCTGTAGCCAGTCCCAATACACAATTAGGCTTCATAATCACCTGTGCCGATACGATATTTGCAGCCTTTCTGCTCATATCTGCATAATCCTTAGCATGATATATTCTCATGAAAAATCCCCCCAATTCGCAAAATATAACCAATACTATCTGCACAACCTTCAAATGTGCTGTTTGATTACATATATGCATTTTACCTCGTATAGGACATTTTGTCCAGTACTTTTTGTCATATTTTGCATATTTTATAAAAAAAATATTAAATTTTAATGTGGTAAAGTGGTAAAATTGCATAAAAATAATCTGCTACTCTAATGCCCCTTTTACTTTTTTGTGTGAAATACAACGTTCTTCCCGATTGGCAAGTGCCTTAACTCTGCCTTCTAACAGAAGCTCTCTTCCTTTTTCATTTCTTGTATATATGCAGTCATAGTTTCCGATATACGGATGCATGCATTTTGCAAAACGTTCTGCATCCTCTTTCTTTTTAGAAAAACAATTTGGAATGGCATAGAAACCATTCAGTCCTTTTCGATTTTTCCTTTTTACAAGTATATAACGCTGGTTGTCTATAACATCAAAAAATTCATTGACACACTGTGCAAACAACGCTTTATCCCTGCCACTTCCACCTGACAAATAAATAATATGGTGATCCGGTCCCAGCGATTCTGCTACTACTTTACAATGTGTTTCTTCCAGAAGCCGTTGCTCCTCCAATGCTTTACGGATTCCATTTCCAAATGCCTTTAATCTTTTTAGTGGACTGCCCAGCATGAATATTTTCGGAAAACGCATTATAATTCCAGTCAATCCAACAACAATGAAGAAGTAACATACTCCGGCTAAGCTTCCCGATTTGGATGCTGCCGCCACAACACCTGCCCCAATCATGCCAATCAGACACAAAATTCCTGACAGAATCATTGTAAGAATCGCATCCCAGAAAACAACACTCGTAACAAATTTGTCTTTTACCTCTGTCTCATCCACAATATCCATTTTGTCATAGATTGCAAGTGCACTATTCCAACGTTCTTTTAACGCATCACGTTGTCCTGACATTTTCAACATTTGTCTGTTAATCCTGTCAACATTAGTTTTATTAAATGGAGTTTTAATAATTGACAACCGTTTTATTCCATTTTCAATTGTATTTTCTGAGTAATGCAGACCAAGAAAATGTTCCATCCTTCGTTCGAGCACACTGTAATCGTCACTAATCTGATTGTCATCTGCCTTCAGCACTTCGTTCCATGGTCTCAGACACACTAAATGCCAGATGTTACTTGTTTTTTCCGGCTGTTCTTTCATCACACGTATAGCGCGTCCACGCATCTGGTTGCTTAACATAAATGAACCGACAAAGCTTGCAAGGATTAGGGAATTGATACAAGGAGAATCCCATCCTTCCCCTAACAACGATTTTGTACCGATCAAAACCTGCATATAGCCTTTTGAAAAAACAGCAGTTACCGCCCCTGTCAGAAAATGTGCATTTCCAACAGCTGTTACTTTAAGATAATCTGTTTCCGAAAGATTGCCGATCCTACTGAACGTAACTTTTCCACTTGTTCCAATCTCCTGTTCCAGCGCATCTTTTGCCTCCGCCGGAATAATCACAATCGTCCCGCAAAGTACACCAAAACGAATTTGTTTGTATTTCTTTTCATTTTCACGTCGGAGCATTTCAAAAAACGGGAGCACCCCTAGTGAGTTTACATCGTATTCTGTATTTCCAATTGTTTTTTCATATTCTTTCCGGATATAATCTGTCAAAACCAGCAGTCGCAGATTCTGACCGGATGTCTCGTATTCATGGAATACAATATCACGGATGCTGTTACATTTTCCCAGAGAATTCGTGAGCATTTTTTCCACTGCCGCACTTTTCGTCATGACAACTTTTTTCTTTTCTATCAGACCGTTAGATTTTAAATCAGCAATTAATAATTCACGATATCTCTTGTCACACAAATATGAATCCTCATCATCATACAAAAATCCCTGTAACAGACGTTCCATCCACTGTGCGTTCATGGATGGTAATTTTTTTGCCCCTAAAAGCCTTTGTAATCTGGACGGAAATGCAATATTTTTGCTCTGTAAATAAATCAACAATGATGCCAGATATGCCGGATTATCCAGTAGCAGGTCATCAGAGAGCTGCCCACTCAGCCCCTTATGGCTTCTCACATATGTAAGAAACTGTGTATCCTGCATGATTTTTTCTGTCATTGCTTTACTGCGTTCTTCAAAATGTCTGACTTCCTGCTCTTCCTCTTTTGTTGGATAGTTGAAGTAAACATAATCCTGATGTGGACAGAGGCTTCCCTCTTTTACGAGTTCCGGTATCGTAATTTCTTCATCAATCTCTCCACACATATTCATGTAACGTGTCCACATAGCCGGTGTGGAATCATACGGCGGTGTTGCTGTCAGCGCTATAATCTTAAGGTAATTCAACTGTTTTTTGAATTCTTCTAATGCTTTCCACCATTCACTTCGCAAGTGGTGGCATTCATCCAGACAGAGCACTTCGATTCCTGCCTCTTTCATCGTCTCGACCAGATCAAAACCGCTGTAATCTACTTCTTCTGTCTCCGTTTCCGCCAGGCACTCGTCTGTGCCTGTGCCACTCTCCTCACCTGCATCTTCCTGCATTCCCTGAAATCTTGTCATGGCACTGTGCAATGCCTGATATGTTGCCACAGTGATTGCCTTTGGCTGTTTTAAATTCTGTGAAAGATATTCTTCCCCTTTGATACCCTCACATAAAAAGGCTTCCTCTATCCTTGCAATCCACTGCTCTCTAATTGTAATAGATGGTGCTAAAATCAGTGCTTTTCCGTTCAGCCTGCGGATCATTTCAATTCCCAGGGTCGTTTTTCCGGAACCGGGTGCCGCAACAATATGTATTTTTCCATCTGATATGTACCTGTCAGCATGTTCCAAAACTCTTGCCTGATACTTTCTCCATGTTCCCTTAAATTCTAAAATACCTTCATAATTCATAACAATCCATTCTCCTCTGTTTATTCCACTGTTTCTATGTTCTATGCTCTGTAATTATTATATCCAACTTCCAATTACCTTACAAGAAAGATAACCAAAAATATTTAACAAAAGTCTTCATAATATGAACAATCTGGTTAACAGTGCCTGGCCCATTCTATACCACGAAAAAAGTAACTGAAACCGCTGAAATCACTAAAACAGCTCCCCAATCCCAGCGAAATTGCCGGAAAAATCTTCAAAAAAGTAGCTGAAACCACTGAAATTCCTAAAACAGCTCCCTAAACTCAGCCAAATAGCCGGAAAAATCTTCAAAAAAGTAGCTGATCCATTGACAGTTCAATAGAGCATTCAGCCATGATATATAGTATTGCTGAAACAGCAAAAGCTAATAATCTTAAAGCATATGGAAGATACAGACCGCAGCTTCCTAGAAGATTTGTTCATTTTAGTTTTACGGCAAAATAAAAATGCGGTTAGGATTTTTACGCTCCAACCGCATCTTTATCCTCAAAGACTTTGTGGATCCATATTACATTCCAAGTAAATCTGCATGTGTTCCAGTTCTCGTCAGGAATAAAATCAATTCATTTCCGTCAATTTGGTATATCAATAACCAATCGGGAGCGATGTGACATTCTCTAAATCCACCCCAATCACCACTTAAAGCATGATCCCGATAACGTTCGTCCAGCTTCACGCCTGATGTCAGATTTTCAATCACATTTTCAAGCAATCGTATATCATATCCACGCTTTTTTATCCGTTTAAAGTCTTTTTTAAAAGCAGTTTGATATTTAATCGTCAGCATCAAGATCCTCCATCAACTCTGAAACGGATGAAAATCCCTTACTTAAGCCAATCTTGTTTTTAGTATCTTTCATCGCCTGAATTGTTTCAGCATTAGGAACATCCATTGTAATTTTAAATGGGATTCCCTGCTCACGTACCGCCTGCTTTGCCGTCATCACAAAAAATGTTGACATATCCAGGCCCAAGTTATCCAATAGTTCTCTTAATTCATCCTTCAACATAGAATCCATACGAAACGTAGCACTTGTCATCGACATATTGTTCAGCTCCTTTTCAAATACTAACAATAACATTATATTCTTTCATATAATTATTATACTGCGCTCACTGATTACCGTCAATACAACGTAATGCTATTTGTCAACATATTTTAAAAACACTGTCTTTCCAGGGTCAACGTATTATCCTTCCCCCACTAGGTTGACCACATTGGTGCCTGACCCCAATGTGTTTTTCATAGGTGTTGCACAATTTCCTCATCCGTCAGTTCTTGTCCAACTGGCAAAGGTATACGCTTCACCATAAGTGGAATCGTATTGAAATACCCAAAATATATCAACATAAATGCCAAATGTTCACGTACCTTGGTATCCAACCACAATTTGTGGAACGCATATTTATCTTCCAAGCCATGAAATAACTGATCAGATTCTTGTTCGCTCCTCTTTCTTCTTCAAAAACGTAGAAGTAAAAAATGCTACGATCAACCCACAAATCAATGTATTAATTGTTGTAAAAATATTATTCACCACGTTATCTGGCAATGCACTTATCCATTGCAACATTTTATCTCCCCCTCGTATCAACGTGTTTAGTCTGTATCCCTGTTTCTTGCGAAACATTTTTTGTCGTAGCATAGCCTTTCAAATCTATTATCCTTTCAGCACACCAATAAACTATCAACTATTTATTGCTCATTTTATCACTCATTTTTGCTGTAGTATCGCTAACTTTTTCACTATCGCCCCCTGCTATGTTCATTCTTCAAAATATCCACTTTCTGCAATCTCAAGCAGATTCTTTATTGTATCTTCATAAGCAACTGGTGCATTAATAAAATAGCTGGTGATTTTAGAATAATCTTCACTGAAAAATCCATTCTTGCAAAATGCTCTAATTACTTCTGGAACATCAATACCAGGTTTTGAAGAAGGACATGTTTGCTTCATTGCTGCCCTATGTGCTCTAACCTCTTTTACTAATGTTGCAAAATTCTCGTCAAACGTGATCACTGGACGAAGTTTATACAAATCGTAAAGATGTCTGGAATATCTCTCGCTCTTCCCTTCCATATAATAGTCACAAAGGGCAAATACCTTATCAACAAAGGTTCTGACTACCGATTGAAGTCGCATCGTAAATGGTTGTAGTGCAAACTCCTCAACCAGTTCAACATCCTCCTCTTTTAAAAATTCATACACATAACTTGTAACTACCCTTAGCTCTGTCGGAAATGAGTAGGAACCTAATGCTGTCTCCAGTTTTACTCCCGGATACAAGCTTTCTTCCACATAACCGTCCAATGGATCGTATGCAAAAATATAGCAGTTATAATCCTTGTCACTTTCGATTTTTTCCCAATTACTTATAGGAAGTCCCAGCTCCTCACTGATTGGTCGAAGAATTTTATATTTTAATGTTTTTCGTCGTCCTTCCCCAAGATGTTCCGTAAAGGTAATATCAATGTCCTCACTAAACCGATCCAGTAAGTGAAAGCATTTTGAAAGCGAAGTTCCCCCTTTAAAAACACAATTCTCACTTTTCGATGAAAGCAATTTTAATATCATCGTCACATAATAGTCTTTTTCGATTACAGCCATCGGAATGTTCAATTTTTCGCTAGATGCATTCACAACATCAAAAAATAGCCCTTTGTCTTCATGCAAATACATGTTCCAACCTCATTTCATAAATGGATTTATATATTTTCATTGGAAAATATTCAAGGTATTGGTCTACCTGTTCTCTGCTGATCCTATTTTTTCTGATATATGCAAATAATTGTTCCTGTACGTTTTCATTATCTTCATCTGCATATTCATCAATATCCTTCAACAATTCCAGTAGTTGCAATACTTTATAATTCTTTCCTGTCACCGGTACTCTTGATCTTCTGACTGTATAAATCTGATTTCCAACCTTAACATCCCGAACAATCGAAGTGAAATTGTTGCTCACAATTTCTGCTTTAAAAGGCACCTGCGTAGAAACTCCAATCTGGTTCGCAAAAGTATGTCCGGAATAATAACCAATCACTTCTCCGTTACGACAGATGTATTTATATCTGGCAACAACATCTGCAGAAGGCTTATATCCACTTTTTAAACGTGTCTTTTTTGGCAAATAATAAATTCCGGCTTCATAGCGCATCAGTTTTCCGGCATCTGCAAGTCGTTTCAGCTGCTGACGAATTGTCTCATCTGAAACTTCACTCATTTTTATATCCGACAAAAAAATAGGTTCACCCGCTTTATAATATTCTAATATATAATTATATACAGCATCCATTCAAAGCACCTCCTGTCACAGATTTTGATATACTATATTCTATATCGTTATATTATCAAGTGTTACCACTATTGTCAATAACATACTCTAATATCATACACGTTCTAATAAAATTACATACGTCTTTTCTGTGAACTTCCAGAAATTTTACAACGCCTGTTTTGCGTTCATCCAGCAGTTTTTACCATCCGAAAGTTAAAATAGCAAGGAAAAGTCTCTGGACGCAATTATCTCATGCAAAGTTGGTAGCGACAAACCGGTCGATTATTGAGCGCTTACATCATAAATTCCTCTATCTAATCATTTCATCCAGAAGTTTTTCCACTGATTAGCCCTCATTGCTTTTCTGACCAACTTCTCAACTTCTTTAGCCTGTGTATTTCTTACTTCGACAGGAAGCTTCATATCCTGTTCAATCGGATACTTAGCAGTCATGGTAAATGTATAATCGTTTGAAGCACACTCTGATGTATAATTCAT
>OHMQ01000155.1_pt1 | contig 28440 bp, 19 predicted proteins | sample 1569401 | NCBI WGS metagenome assembly OHMQ01 (sample SAMEA3879501, study PRJEB24766) | human gut metagenome | biome: human-associated habitat; feature: feces | place: USA | collected 1985/1987 | reverse complement strand
ACATAGAAGTCAAATATCAGATAAAAGTGATATCGGAGAATTAAATCTGCACCGCTTTTCTATCCCATAGCAAAACGTAGATACGCAAAGAGCGAAGCGATTTTGCGGCGGCAGGACTTGCCCGAATATCTGTAGGGGTGCGGTTATCAGAGATGTGTGAATGCAAAAAAAGCTCCCCGAGCGTTTCGGAGAGCTTTGCGTTATTTTACCCTTATGACAGGCTGAAGCTGTATCCCTTCAAGAGCCGACTGAATAGTTTCGGGTATGAGTTCAAACTCAGCCACTATGGAGTTTGGCTTCTTTTCGCAGTTGTCCTGCGCATATGGTACGAAATAGTAGTTTCTCAGATTTTGCAGATAACCTATGTTTTTAGCACACCCTGCCAGTGCGTCATTTGTCGATATGGCGATGACCACGGGACGAGCATTTCTCAGGTGACTTTTTACCGCCATGGTGGCTGGAGTGTCCGTCAAGCCAAGAGCAAGCTTTGCTGCCGTGTTTGAGGTGCAGGGTGCTGCTACCATGATATCACACATCTTTTTCGGTCCGATCGGCTCGGCTTCTTCTATGGTGCGTATGACCTTGCGGCCTGCTATGGTTTCAAGGCGTTTGATGTTTTCTTCCGCTGTGCCAAAACGTGTAGATATAGATGCGGCGTTGAAAGACATTATTGGCACAAGCTTTGCGCCCTGCTGCACAAGCCGTTCTGCGGCGGCAAATGCCTTTTCAAAGGTGCAGAAGGAGCCGGTCATGCAAAAGCCTATTCGTATGCCGTCAAGTGACATTCTTTGTTCCCCTTTCATTCAAAATGTCCGTGACTGTTCGGGCGATTATCTCTCCTGCAGTCATAGGTGCGGCTTTGGCTGGAAGTCCCAATGCCCATACCACACGCCTGTTCAGCTTTGCGGCAGTTTCAAAATCTACTCCGCCAGGTCGGGAGGCAAGGTCTATGATAAGAGAGTTTTTATCCATTACGCCCAAAAGCTTTTCATCAAGTATCATAGCAGGGACGGTGTTTATTATTATAGTATACCCCGAAATATTTTCCGCAAGAGCTGTGATAAGTTCTGCCTTATAACCTGCGCCCTCAGCCTCTGCAAGCGCAGAAAGCTTTCTTGCGGATATAGTCACATCTGCGCCGACAGCCCGAAAAAGCTTAGCGCAGGCTTTCGCTACTCTGCCATAGCCAATAACCAGGACGGTCGAACCGTTCACGGTAACAGCAAGCTCCTGCATGGCTATTTGCAAAGCGCCCTCCGCCGTGGGGATACAATTTCTTATAACAAGCTCCTCTCGCTTATAGTAATCCTTAACATCGAAGCCGAGAGAGGAGAAATATTCTATTTGATCACGGCGGAGCAGACCGCCTGCCACGAGTGCATTTTTCTTTAAATGCGTTGAAACGTCACTGCATGATACCTTTACATTACGGCTAGAAGAGATATCCAGCCCGTCAGCTTTCATGAGAGGAAGTACGAGAACGTCCGCCTTTTCGGTGAGCTGATCGAGATGAGCGAGGGGGATAGTGTCCTCGCCTTTATCGTCCATGCCGTAAGTATAGACCCTGCCGATTTTAGTGAGAGCCTGAGCTGTATATGTTTGTCTTGCGTCACCGCCGACGCAGAGGAAAACTGTTTTTTTCATATGGATACCTCCTGTGGGACTATGCCTGATAGAGTTATATATAATTATATGTATCGGTAGGCTAAATGTTACCGGCAAAACAAAACGCCCTATCCCTGCAAAGCAAGAATTGCGGCGCTTTGATATGATATCATATTTCTATCTTGATAAACTTCGGCTCATGCTTTTTGAAATAGGTCAGATACTTAAAGCCTGCCGCCTGCGCCATTTCTACGCCTGCGGAAATATCTCTGCCGATATCTGCGGTGCAGTGGGCGTCTGAGCCTATGGTCAATATCTCGCCGCCGAGGGCTTTGTAGAGCTTCACATAGCCAAGGTCCGGAAGGGGCTTGCCGTATTTTTGCCTTAATCCCGACACATTTATCTCTATGCCCTTGCCTTTTTGGATAAGTGTACAAAAAATTTCTCTGATAATATCTTCATATGGAGAAAGATCTATTTGTATACCGCAATCTCCTTGGATATATCGCAGAGGATAGGTGAGGTGTCCTAAAACGTCTAACTTGCCCCATTTGCACATTTCAAGCATTTCTTTGAAATAGTCGTCAAGGAGAGCATAGATTTGCGACAAGTCCATATTTTTGTACTCTATCCAATAGAAATCGTCCTTGCCTTTATTCTGATGATGTGAGCCGATGATAAAATCAAGGCGTTTGTCTGAGGCTATCTCTTCGGCAAATTCTATATCCTGCAAAGGCTGACCAAGCTCTATTCCGCAGAGAAAATTTAAACCCTCCAGATGCTTGGCAGCTTCATACTGGGCGACTATGCTTGCGGGGGCATACTCCCCCGAGCCGTACATCATGCCGTCTTTCAGGGCTTCAGGATCACCATAATGGTCGGCTTTATAGCGGAAATTGCAATCGCAATGGTCAGTTATGGCAAATGCCGCCAAGCCAAGCTCTTTGGCTTTTGCTAAAGACTGTTCTACAGTTCCCTCACCATCTGGAGAAAAGCCTGTGTGGGTGTGCATATCTATAAGAGTTTTCATAGGTTCTCCTATCTGTACAAAAATTTGTGCTTATATAGAATTGTAAAGCTTTTCAAGCTGTTTTGCCGCTTCTGCCGCACGTCTTACAAAGATGTCAGGTGCAGCATTTCGGTACATGGTGGACTTTGACATATAAAGCTCTAATGACAATGGTGGCTGGTGGTCGAGGTTTTTGAGCTTTCTGAGAAAATTCTCAAAGTTCAGGTTGCCGTCAAACGGTATCATGTGTCCGTCGGTGTTGCCGTCGTTATCGTGGATATGCAGGCAGGCAAGCTTGCTACCGAACTTCGTCAGGCAATCGGTATTCTTTGAGAAGCAATTCTCATGACCTGTGTCATAGCAAAATTTCACGTTATCATGGTTTCCAAACTGGTCAAACAGCACGTCAAGAAACTGCGGGAGCTGGATATTCTCAAAGGCGATATCGACGCCGTTTTCTTCTCCACACTGTATTATCTTGGCGAAATTCTCTATACCGAAACGAGATACTTCGGGCGGAACAAGCCCGTCAGTGGGGTGGCATATCATGGTTTTTATGCCGTTTTCACCGCACACTCTTACACATTCAAGTGTTCGTTGGAGGATATATTCGCTCTCTGGGCATATTGTCCAAAGGGCGTTCATGCGATCGAACTGTGAATGGACGTTTTCTATTTCCAGTCCAAAATTTCGTACAATATCATACTGTGTGTATTTTAGTCCGTCAGAAAAGCCAAGCATTACACCGTCAAAGCCGTTCTCTTTTATAAGTCTTATACGCTCCCCAAAGGGTATTTTAAAGGTGAAGTCTGCAAACATACAGCGTTTCAATCTGTTTTCCTCCTTACCAAAAACAGCGGCAGAATTGCTCTGCCGCCGTGAAAATTTAGTTTTTGAGAGAATGGAGTGGTGCAGGGATCTGTCCGCCTCGATTGATGAACTTGGAAGGTGACTCTTTTTTGAGCGGCATAACAGGTCCGCAGCCAAAAAGTCCGCCCCAATCAAGTTCTTCGCCAACACCCTTGCCGATAGCAGGGATAACTCTTACGGCGGTGGTCTTGTTGTTTACCATACCGATAGCAGCTTCGTCTGCGATGATAGCTGAAATAGTATCGGCTGGGGTATCGCCCGGAATACATATCATATCAAGACCAACTGAGCATACAGCAGTCATAGCTTCAAGTTTTTCAATGCAGAGCGCACCGCTCTTTGCGGCATCAATCATGCCTGCGTCCTCAGAAACAGGGATAAATGCACCTGAAAGTCCGCCTATTCTTGAGCAAGCCATTACGCCGCCCTTTTTAACTGCGTCATTGAGCAGTGCGAGGGCTGCTGTTGTGCCATGTGTACCGCACTTTTCAAGACCTATTTCCTCGAGGATATGGGCAACAGAGTCGCCTACGGCTGGAGTTGGTGCGAGTGAAAGGTCAACGATACCGAATGGAACGCCAAGACGCTTGGAAGCGATAGTTCCAACGAGCTGACCTACTCTTGTTATCTTATATGAAATCTCCTTGATAACGTCGGATATCTTTGTGATATCAGCGTCAGGATATTTTCTCAAAGCGGCTCTTACAACACCAGGACCTGATACGCCCACGTTTATCATGCAATCAGGCTCGCCAACGCCATGGAAAGCACCTGCCATGAACGGGTTATCTTCAACCGCGTTACAGAAAACAACGAGTTTTGCTGCGCCAAAGCAGGCAGAGTCAACTGTTCTTTCTGCACACTCTCTTACAACGCCACCCATCATTTTGCAGGCATCCAGATTGATACCTGTTTTTGTTGAACCGATATTTACAGAGGAACATACTCTTTCAGTAGTAGCAAGTGCCTCTGGGATAGACTTGATAAGCTCGATATCGCCTGCGGAGAAGCCCTTTGGAACGAGGGCTGTATATCCACCGATAAGGTTTACGCCAACGTCCTTTGCGGCTCTGTCCATAGCGTGTGCAAATGGAACAGGTGAACACTTGCAGGCAGCGGACACGATAGCGATAGGGGTAACGGAAATTCTCTTATTTATGATCGGGATTCCAAGCTCCTTTTCTATCTGCTCGCCCACCTCAACAAGCCTTGCGGCTTTTGCGGTTATCTTCTTATAGACATTCTCGCAGGCAACGTTTATATCGCTGTCGATACAATCAAGCAGAGAAATGCCCATTGTTATAGTACGAATATCAAGACAATCGTCCTGTATCATTCGTATCGTTTCCAACACGTCATATGTATTAATCATTTTACAGAAATCTCCTCTTTAGATATGGTGCATACAGTTAAAAATATCCTCGTGCATTGTATGGATCTTTACACCCATGGTCTGACCAAGCTCTGTAAGTCCGTCTGCCATGGTAGCAAAATCGGAGTTGAGCTTTGTGATGTCAACAAGCATTATCATAGCAAAGAGGTCCTGCAAAACTGACTGAGTGACCTCGATAACATTCGCATTATATTCTGCACACTTTGTGCTTACCTTTGCAAGGATACCTACAGCGTCCTTACCTATAACCGTAACAACAGCTCTCATTAATAAGACCAGCCTTTCCAAATTCATTTATATATCTTCTATTATACCACACAGCGGAGATTTTGCCAAGAGTTTTAATTATAAATATTTTATTAACGTTGGGAATGCGTTTTATGGGGCGACGGTCAAGGCAGGTGGTTTGCGGTGAACGAAACGGGCGAACATTGTTCGCCCCTACCCATATTTTTACGAATTACAAAAAAATTCGTAAAAAAAATCAAAAACGTTGAAGTGCAAAAAAAGCGGGGTGTCAGATTTCTGCAAAACAAAAAACGCCCCCATTCAGGGGACGTTCTTGTATTATTTTTCTGTTCTGAATGGAGCAAGTGGTATGCCTGTTTCGTTGAAGATAGTTACCTCGCAATAGTTGAACCAGTTATATCTTGCATACAGAGGTTTTTCAACGGCGTCTGACTTGATGAAAATTTTGCTGCCGTTTATGGTGATATCGGCTTTTACGAACTCTTCGTCCTTGCCTGCTATCTCAAAGCCCTGTGCTTCGCCCTTTACTACAAAGCCGTTTTCGGCATGGTCAAAGCTAAGCTCTATACCGCCGTTTTTATACTCCAGCGACTTATAGATAGGTCCGAATGCTTTTACGTCCATGCCGTAGAAAAGCTTTTCTGCCTGCAAACAAAGTCTTTCGCCAACGGGTACTTTATTCTTTGGGTGGATCTCGTTGAACTCACCGCAATCTGAGATAACAGCTATTCCTGTATTTTTCACTGTCTTATATGCTCTCATCTGTGCTTCTCTTATTTTACACCAATGCTTATAATCAGGGTCGGCGGCATATTTGAACATTGGGAGCTGGACGATTATGAACGGAAGCTCGTCGTCGCCCCACTTCTCTCTCCAAAGCCTGATAAGAGATGTGAGGAGGGTATAATAGCTGTCAGGCTTATGGTCGTCAGACTCGCCCTGATAATAGAGGAAGCCTTTTATTGTATAAGGACAAACTCTTGACACCATGGTCTCAAAAAGTCCTGTTGGACGGAATGGGTTTACGCAGTTTATCGGGCCCGGCCAATTCTTATCGCCAAGGATCTCGTTGGCTTTCTCCCAGCTCATTGTTGGGTCTTTTTGCAGAAGCTCGCCGTATTTTTTATCCCACACACGCTCAAATTTCTGATAATCTCTGTATTCTTTTATCTGCTCCTCGACAGTTTTGCCCTCAATACGTTTTTCATACTCGTCTATGTAGCTTCTTATTTCAGCGTTGTTTTCAAGGGTCGGTCTGTCTACCCATGCGGAGGCTGATGTGCCGCCCCAGTTACAGCCGATAAGTCCTACTGTTACGCCAAGGTCTTTGGCAAGCTTTCTTGCAAAGAAGAAGCCGACTGCACTCCATGCCCTTGAATTATCCTTTGAAGCCTGCGACCATGCGGTATTGTTTTCGTCCTCATAGAACATTTCGTCAAGAGTGCCACGCTTTTGAGTGTAATAAAATCTTACGTTGCAATCAGGGGTGAGGTTTTCGAGGACTTCTTTGCCGCCCTTTGCGTTTTGAAGTTCAAGCTCCATATTTGACTGACCGCCGCAGAACCACACTTCGCCTATCATGATACGGCAGAATTTTTTCTCTGTACAGCCGTCTGAAACTGTCATTTCATACTCTCCGCCTGCACTCATTGGAGGGAGGACGGCTGTCCACCTGCCGTCGCAGACCTGCGTCTGGACTGACACGCCGTTAAGAGTAACTGTGACAGTTCTTTCCTCGTCCCCAAGTCCCCAGACTGTTATGTTCTTGTCACGCTGGAGCACCATATCGTTTGAAAAAATATTTGCTACTTTTAACATACTTCTTTCACCTTTCAATACCCATAAAAATTCAATATTCAAAAAATATCATCGCCTCAGGCGATACCTTCATTCCTCACTCCTCACTCCTAATTCCTCACTAATCAAAGAGTGTGGTAGAACAGAATGATATCCTCAAAGACGCCCTCTTTGTTTTCAAAGCCCTTCGGTACAGTGCCGAGCTTAACAAAGCCGAGGTTTTCGTAAAGCTTTACCGCCTTGACATTTGACGCAACAACGGCATTGAACTGGAGCACCTTAAAGCCTTTCTGCTTTGCTATGAAAAGACAATGTTCGACTATGACCTTGCCTGCTCCTTTTCCACGGCAGGTGTTTTTTACGGCATAGCTTGCGTTTGCGATATGTCCGCATCTGCCAACGTTATTAGGGTGGAGGATATACATTCCTACAGTTTCGCCCTCATACTCTGCAACGCCGCAGAATGTTTGTGATGCAAAAAACTTTTTCGCACCCTCATAGTCGAGGGTCTCTTTCTGTGGGAAGGCATTGCCCTCTTTTACAACTTCGTTCCATATCTCTGCCATTTCAGGAACGTCATCAATATTGTAACCTCTTACGGTCACGTTTTTCATTTTTGCCATTTTGGATACTTCTCCATAATAAAATTACTCTATAAATGACTTCATGCCACGCTCACGTCGCCAATCAAGGAACTCCTCATAAGTTCCCTGTCTGTCGATACAGCCGTCGGGGGTTATCTCAATTATTCTGTTTGCAACTGTCTGAACTATTTCATGGTCATGAGATGCGAAAATTACGACGCCTTTGAAATCTCTAAGTCCGTTATTTACGGCTGTGATAGACTCAAGATCGAGGTGGTTGGTAGGTCTGTCAAGCATTATAACGTTTGAGCCGAAGAGCATCATTCGGCTGAACATACATCTTACCTTTTCACCGCCTGAGAGAACTTTTACAGGCTTATATATCTCGTCCCCTGAGAAAAGCATTTTGCCGAGGAATCCTCTGAGGTAGGTATCTGTTACCTCGGAAGTGGAATATTTTCTTATCCAGTCAACGATGCTTTCGTCATTGTCGTTGAAGTAGGCTGAATTGTCGATAGGGAAATATGAACGTGATGTGGAAACGCCCCACTTAATGCTACCCTCGTCAGGCTCTTCTTCCTCTGCAAGTATCTTGAAAAGCATTGTGATAGCCTGCTCGGACTCGCCGATGAAAGCGACCTTATCGGTACGGCTGAGGGTAAAGGAAACATTATTGAGGAGCTTTACTCCGTCAACTGTTTTGGATATGCCGTTGACTTTGAGGACGTCTTTTCCAAGCTCTCTATCCATATTAAAGCCTATGAAAGGATATTTTCTTGATGAGGCAGGCATTTCCTCGACTGTGAGCTTATCAAGAAGCTTTCTTCTTGCGGTAGCCTGCTTGGACTTTGATTTGTTTGCTGAGAAGCGGTTGATGAACTCCTGGAGTTCCTTGATCTTCTCCTCGGCTTTCTTGTTCTGGTTCTTTATCATTCTCTGCATGAGCTGTGAGGACTCATACCAGAACTCGTAGTTACCAACATACATTTTTATCTTTGTATAGTCGATATCCACGATATGGGTACAAACATTATTAAGGAAGTGTCTGTCATGGGATACAACGAGGACAGTTCCGAAATAGTCGGCAAGGAAGTCCTCAAGCCAGCTTATAGCGTCGATATCAAGGTGGTTGGTAGGCTCGTCCAGCATGATAATATCAGGATTGCCGAAAAGTGCCTGTGCAAGAAGCACCTTGACTTTCTCGTTACCTGAGAGGGTGGACATCTGTGAATAGAGGATATCCTCGGAAAGACCAAGACCCTGAATGAGCTTTGAAGCGTCAGACTCAGCTTCCCAGCCGTTTAATTCTGCGAACTCGCTTTCAAGCTGTCCTGCTCTGTCGCCGTCCTCCTCGGTGAAGTCCTCCTTGGCGTAAAGCTCGTCCTTTTCTTTCATTATCTCATAAAGACGCTTATTGCCCATTATTACAGTTTCAAGAACTGTATACTCGTCAAATGCAAAGTGATCCTGACGAAGCACTGAAAGTCTGTCCTCTTTTGAGATCACTACCTCGCCTGTGGTAGGCTCTATCTCACCGCAGAGGATCTTCAGAAATGTTGACTTTCCTGCACCGTTTGCACCGATTATGCCATAGCAGTTGCCGTTTGTAAATTTAAGGTCAACGTCCTTGAAAAGAAGCTGACCACCGAATGAAAGGCTTACGTTTGATACTGTTATCATTTTAACTCTCCTATATCTGATAATTATACTTTGACACTTTATTATACCACACAAAGAGGCTTATGTCTACTTTTAATTATTAATTTTTCATCACTGCGCTTTTATGGTGCAAACGAGGTTTTGCTCTTGACGTTTTCAACAAAAAGTGTTATAATTGTTATGTACACATTGGCAATAGCGATAATTATTGCCCTGAAAATTCAAGAAATTAAGTCGGAAAGGATAACTTGAATATGAAAAAAGTTTTGTTCGCTTCTTCGGAGTGTGTTCCGTTTATCAAGACAGGCGGTCTTGCTGACGTTGTTGGCTCTCTGCCTAAGTGCTTTGACAAGAGGTATTATGATGTCAGAGTAATTCTTCCTAAATATTCCTGCATGAAACAGCAGTGGAAAGACATGATGCAGTACAAAACGCATTTCTACATGGACTTTGCAGGTCAGAGCCAATATGTGGGCGTGCTTGAATGCGTTTATGATGGCGTTACGTTCTATTTTATCGACAACGAACATTATTTCACCGGTGACAAGCCTTACACTGAGCATCACTGGGATATAGAAAAGTTCATGTACTTTGACAGAGCTGTGCTTTCTGCTCTGCCGCTTCTTGATTTCCGTCCTGACGTTATACACTGCCACGATTGGCAGACGGGTCTTATACCTGTATATCTTCATGACAGCTTTGCAGGGGGAGATTTCTTCCGCGGCATAAAGACTGTTATGACTATACACAATCTGAAATTCCAGGGAAATGACGGCGTTGAGCAGTTCAAGAGGATATCCGGTCTGTCTGACTACTACTTCACTATCGACAAGCTGAGAACGGGCGTTGATGGAAATATGCTCAAGGGCGGTCTTGTTTATGCTGACGCTATCACAACTGTCAGCAACACATACGCAGAGGAGATAAAGACGCAGTTCTACGGCGAGGGTCTTGACGGACTTATGAGGGCAAGGGCTAACGATCTTCGTGGTATCGTAAATGGTATCGACTATGTTGATTACAACCCTGACACGGACAAGAACATTGTTGTAAGATACAATTATGACAACGTGCTTGAGAAGAAGATACACAACAAGAGAGCAATTCAGGCTGAGCTTGGTCTTGCGCAGGACGACAACCGCTTTATGATAGGCATTGTTAGCCGTTTGACAGATCAGAAGGGCTTTGACCTTATTGCATACATGATGGAAAGAATGTGCGAACAGGGCATACAGTTCGTTGTGCTTGGCACGGGCGAGCAGAAATATGAGGATATGTTCCGCTGGTTTGCAGGAAAGTATCCTGACAGGGTTTCCGCTAACATTTACTACAGTGAGGAAATGAGCCACCGCATTTACGCTTCCGCAGACGCATTCCTTATGCCGTCACTTTTCGAGCCATGCGGACTTTCACAGCTTATGTCACTGCGTTACGGCACGTTGCCTATCGTTCGTGAAACTGGCGGTTTGAGAGATACTGTTCAGCCGTTCAATCAGTTTGAGAGGACTGGCACTGGTTTCAGCTTTGCAAACTACAATGCACACGAGATGTACAACACTGTTATGTTCGCAAAGTACATATTTGATGACAGACGTGACGAATGGAACGGACTTATCAAATCTGCAATGGCACAGGATTTCTCATGGCAGGCATCTGCTAACAAATATCAGGAAATGTATGACTGGCTTATAGGATAAGATAAATACAAAAAGCCCACAGGACTTTGATGTTCTGTGGGCTTTGTTTATGCCTTATGAAAATTACAATGTTTTTCTTACGTTCTTTGCGGCGGCAACAAGGTTTTCAAGGCTTGGAACTGTTTCTGCTTCGCCTCTTGTTTTAAGTCCGCAGTCAGGGTTTACCCACAATTTCTGTGCAGGTATCCTATCGAGCATTTTATGAAGAGCATTCTCTATTTCGTTCTCTGACGGAACTCTTGGAGAATGGATATCGTAAACGCCAGGGCCTACCTCTGTTCTGAAATTGTTCTCCTTAAGAACGTCAAGGATAGTCAGGTCGGAACGTGAAGCTTCAAAGGTGATAACGTCAGCGTCCATATCGTCGATATCCTTGATGATGTCGGCGAACTCGCTGTAGCACATATGGGTGTGTATCTGTGTATCAGCCTTTGCACCGCTGTGTACAAGTCTGAATGCAGGGATAGCCCAATCGAGATACTCGCTGTGCCAATCAGATCTTCTCAGAGGGAGCTTTTCACGGAGAGCGGCTTCGTCTACCTGAATTATCTTTATGCCGTTGGCTTCAAGGTCAAGGACTTCATCACGGATAGCAAGGGCTATCTGCATTGCTGACTCTTTAAGGGAGATATCCTCTCTTGGGAAAGACCAGTTAAGGATAGTTACAGGGCCTGTGAGCATTCCCTTAACAGGCTTATCTGTGAGGCTCTGTGCAAATTTTGACCACTTCACTGTTATAGGCTTTGCTCTTGAGATATCGCCCCATACGACCGGCGGCTTTACACATCTTGTGCCATAAGACTGCACCCATGCTTTTTCTGTGAAGATATAGCCGTCAAGGCACTCGCCGAAATACTCTACCATGTCATTTCTTTCAAACTCGCCATGAACGAGGACGTCAAGACCTATCTTCTCCTGAAGTCTTATGCAATCTATTATTTTCTAGCTTATGAACTTATCATAGTCAGCTTCGCAAAGCTCGCCTTTACGGAATGCCGCACGATTTTTTCTGACCTCAATAGTCTGTGGAAAAGAACCGATAGTTGTTGTTGGCAGGAGCGGCAGGCCAAATTCTTTCTTCTGTATCTTTTCACGCTCTGCAAACTCAGGAAGTCTTACAAAGTCCTTATCAGTGAGCTTTGCAACACGCTCTGTCACCGACTTATCAGCGCCGCTTCTTGGCTATGAGAACAGTGCTTTATTTGCTTCCAGCTTATCACTGCACTCGCCCTCTGTGATGGCTTTAAGTTCTGCAAGCTCGGAGAGCTTTTCTTCTGCATAGGCAAAATACTTTTTATAGTCATCAGAAAGCTTGCTCTCGTTCTTGAGAGTATATGGAACGTGGAGCAGTGAGCAGGAAGTGCCCAGGACTATCTCGCCGCACTTATCCTTTATATCGTCAATGATAGCCAAAGTTTTTGCATAGTGGTTTTTCCAAATATTCTTACCGTTCACAACGCCTGCGAAAAGCACCTTGTCTTTCGGGAAGCCGTTCTTTTCAACAAGTTCTGCGGTTTTGATGCCCTCGATAAAGTCAAGACCTATGCCGTCAAAGGCAAGGGCGCAGATATCGTTATAGCAATCACGAACGTCGCCGAAATATGTCTGGAGGAGTATTTTTGCACTGCCCTTTTTATCCAATATCTTTGTATAGATATCCTTGAAGAATGTGATATCCTCGGCGGTCATATCCTTTACAAGGCAAGACTCGTCAAGCTGAATCCACTCTGCGCCAAGGGCTGAAAGCTTTGCAATAACGTCTGCATACACGTTCACAACGCTCTGTGCGATATCGCCGGCGTTCTTCTTGCCTGTAAATCTTGCAAGCTTAAGGAAAGTATATGCGCCTATGATAACAGGTTTTGTTTTCACGCCGTTTGCAAGGGCTTCGCTGAACAGGTCGAAAGGCTTTGTATCGGAAAGCTTTATTTCTGTATCGTCATCTACCTCGGGAACCATGTAGTGGTAGTTTGTGTTGAACCACTTTTTCATTGCAAGCGCCTTTACGTCGCCCTCGCTGCCCTGATATCCTCTTGCCATTGCAAAATATGTATCGAGTGGAGAAAGTCCAAGGGCGGTATATCTTGCAGGAACTGCACCGAGGAGTACGGCTGTATCGAGCATTCCGTCATAGTAGGAAAAATCGTTTGAGGGGATAAGGTCAAGACCGCTCTGACGCTGAACGTCAAGGTTTTCAAGGCGGAGCTTCTCTGCTGCTTTTTCAAGCTCTGCGGCGGTTATTTCTTTTCTGAAATACTTTTCTTCAGCGAATTTCAGCTCACGGAGAGAGCCTATTCTAGGATAGCCAACTATTGTTGTTTTCATATATCAAATTCCTTTCTTGGTTTTATTTCATAAGCTTATGATAATATTATATCGGTTTAATAGAAATTTGTAAAATACTAAAACTATTGTGTTTGCTATAGTTTCAGGCTATATCGGCATATACAAAAAAGCGGCACAGCATACACTGCACCGCCTGTTTACACATATTTTAGTCGCCGAATGCAACGCCCAGAGCCTTTGCGGTCTTGACGAGCTGGTGGTCGGCAGGGACGAATTTTGTTTTGCCTGCGACTTCTGAAAGTGGGTTTTCTGACACAACTTCATTTATCATTGCCACTGCATAGCCGTATTTATCGGCTGCGATAAGCTCTGCGGCATGGACACCGAACTTTGTGGCAAGCACTCTGTCATAGGCTGACGGACTGCCGCCTCTGAGCATATGACCAGGAACGCAAACTCTTGTTTCTCTGCCTGTAAGCTCTTCTATCTGCTTTGCAATTCTAGGGGTAGCAGTTGTAAGACCCTGCTCTGCACGGAGTCTTGCTCTTTCCTTCTTTTTAAGCTTTGCCTCTTCTTTATCAAAAGCACCCTCAGCTACGGCGAGGATAGAAAATCCCTTTGATTCTCTCTTTTCGCAGGCAGCGGCAAGCTTTTCGATATCATATGGTATTTCAGGAATGACTATCATATCTGCACCGCCTGCGATACCTGAATAGAGGGTGAGCCAGCCGGCTTTATTGCCCATTATTTCTGCAACGAGTATTCTTCCGTGGGAATTGGCTGTAGAATGAAGTCTGTCGATAACGTCTGTGGCTGTGTCAACAGCGGTATGGAAGCCGAATGTTACGCTTGTGCCCCAGATATCGTTGTCGATAGTTTTTGGCAGGCCGATAACGTTAAGTCCCTCGGTTGAAAGGAGGTTAGCGGTCTTATGAGTGCCGTTGCCGCCCAAGGTGAGCAGGCAATCGAGCTTCTGCTTTTTATAGGTTTCTTTCATAGCCTTTACTTTATCCACGTTATCTTCTTCGATGACCTGCATTTTCTTGAAAGGCGTTCTCTTTGTGCCGAAAATAGTTCCGCCTGTGGTAAGGATACCAGAAAAATCAGACTGCTTCATTTCCTTGCACATATTATTGATAAGCCCATAATAGCCGTCCTCTATGCCGATTATCTGGACGTCTTCGCCGAACTTTTCATAGCAAGCCTTTGCAACGCCTCTGATAGTTGCGTTAAGTCCCGGACAATCTCCTCCGCTTGTGAGTATGCCTATTCTTTTCTTCATTTTACCAAGTCCTTTCAATGAAATTCTATCATTATCAACGATATCAATACTTATCGCTTGTGCTGAAATCTTCTATATCGGCTTCGTCGGAAGGAGTGATATCCTGCTGAGTTTCCTCAGGGGTGGCCTCGCTTTCCGGCTCATCGTCAATATATGTGAACCTTGAAGTCTGATGCTCTTTCTTATCCTTTTCACTGTTCTCGCTAAGTTTGAAACGTGCTATCATATTCTTTAGTATAAGCGACTGGCTTGAAAGCTCTTCGCTTGCGGAAGCTGAACCGACTGCAGTTGAGGTATTGGCTGATACAACGGCTGATATCTGGTCTACTCCCGTATTTACCTGAACGATAGCTTCTGCCTGAGCCTCAGAAGCGTCTGAGATATTCTTTACGAGATCCTTTATAGTATTTGAATTGCTTACGATATTGTTCAGCGAATCAGCAGTTTCTTCGGCTATCTTAGAGCCCTTTGAAACAGCGGCAGACTGGTTTTCGATAAGTGAAGCGGTCTGCTTTGCGGCTTCGGCTGATCTTGATGCCAGACGTCTTACCTCGTCTGCTACCACGCCAAAGCCCTTTGAACCCTCTCTTGCGGCCTCTACGGCGGCGTTAAGGGCAAGGATATTTGTTTGGAATGCGATCTCGTCAATGACCTTGATTATCTTTGAGATCTCATCGGAAGCAGTATGGATAGCATTCATGGCATTTACCATGTTGCCCATATCGCTGTTGCAGTTGTCAACGGCTTCGGTATTCTTAAGTACGATATTATAAGCGTTCTTAGAGTCCTCAGAGTTCTGAGTTATCTGCTTTGAAACATCACTGAGGGTAGCGGAAAGCTCCTCGATCGCGGAAGCCTGCTGTGTAGAACCCTGTGATACAGACTGTGCGATATTTGACACCTGAACCGCTCCTGAGTTCACCTGCTCGGCTGACATATTGATAGAAGCAAAGGTATCAGACAGAGAGTCGAGTATCTCGTTAAACGTACTCTTTATTTTATAGAAGTCGCCCTTGAAAGTGCCTTCCATTCTGTGGCAAAGGTTACCCTCGGATATCTGGGTAAGAGCCACTGTGATAAGGTTGATATACTGTCTGAGGCAGACGATAGTTTCTTCCAGAGAGTTTGAAAGGACGCCAAGCTCGTCCTTTGAATACCACACGTCAACAGGGTCGGTAAGGTTGCCCTGTGCGAGAGAACGAAGTCTGTTTGTGGTAGAAATGATAGGCTTTGTTATCCTCTTTGCAAAAAGCAGAGAGAACAGCACCGTCAGGCACATAAGCACAACGCCCATTACAATGATATTAGTAAGTGCGCTGGAGCTTGCGGTGGTGAAGTCGGCAACATTTGTAACCATGACGACAGTACCGTCAAAATATGACGAACCATAATAGCCCACGATATAATTGTTATCCTTAAATTTATACTCTGTTGTACCGCTATTATTTGCAAGTATTTTCTCAACGGCATTTGTCACTTCCGTATATTCTTCATCTTTCTTACCGATCTCAAGGGCATTTTTACCTATCTGATCGGTATCCTTATGAAGAAGGATCTCTCCGTCTTTACCAACAAGATAAACATAGCCGGATTTTCCGAAGGTATATTCATTAAGAGCATTGACAAGCATATCGCTCTGAATGGTAATACAAGCGACTTTTTGTTCTGTGTTGCCAGACTTTGTTGAAGCAAGTATAGAAAAATAATTCTTACCGCCAAAGGTATATATATCGGTTATGTAGGCCGAGCTTCTTTCGCAAGCGCTTATGACGTGCTCTTTTTCAACTGATGACGATACCATTTCATTATCTGTTGCAAGCACAATGCCATTGCCGTCAAAAACTGTAAAATTCAGATAAAAGCCTGTGTTGTCTGCAAAGCCACTTTTTACCGCCTTCAGTCTGTCAGCGTCAGTTTTTGCCCCTAAAAAAGAATCAGACTTTACGGTCGAAACTATATTATTCGTATAAGAGCTGATCGTCGAGTCAAAATTCTTAGCCGCCTGAACAGCCAGTGGTTCAGCGGTGCTTTTGAGCGTATCCTTTGCAGAAACGTTTATAAAATACACGGAAACCAAGCTGAGCAGCACCGTGATGATAAGTGCGATTGAAAGCATTGCCAAAAGCAGCTTTGAACGCAACGTTTTCATATACAGTTCCCCCTTATGAACTTGTTTTAAACGCAGCACACAACACTGCGATATTACGTGTTTATTATATCATAATTGCACAATTATTTCAAGTACCACAAGCATATTTTTTGTGAACTTATGATGCAATTAATGATATGGAGGTGAATAAGAATAGGTAAAAAGGGGGTAAATAAAATATGTACATAAGTCTAAGGATAAGAAAAAGGGTGATGCTTTGTGTTATAGCTGTGCTTTCTATGCTGGCGGCGGTGGCTGTTATGCCGACCTTTGCAAAAGAAGAAAAAACAGATGGGATAAAGCTTCCGATCTTAATGTATCACAGCATCGTAAAAAACGAAGATCGCAGCGGTGAGTATGTCATAACGCCTATCGAGCTTGAAAAGGATCTGCTTTATTTGAAGCAGAACGGCTACACTACTGTTTTTGTAAATGACGTTATAAGATATGTGAAACGTGGGGGCGAGCTGCCTGAGAAGCCTATTATACTGTCCTTTGATGACGGCACTTACAACTACAGAGAATATCTTCTGCCTCTTCTTGAAAAATACGATATGAAAGCCACTGTATCTATTGTGGGAGCTTACACTGACGCTGCCTGCGAGGAGGCTGAGCCTGATCCTGCTTACTCTTATCTTGACTGGCAGGACGTTTCGGTGCTTCGTGACAGCGGTCATGTGGAGATATGCAATCACTCCTACGATATGCACAATCTTGAAGGCAGGCGTGGAGTCGGTCAGCTAGAGGGGGAAAGCTACGAGGATTACCGAAAGATATTTCTTAACGACACCACGAAGCTTCAAACGCTTTGCGATGAACACTGTGGTTTTCAGCCAAACGTTTACACCTATCCTTTCGGCATAACCTGCGAAAGTGCAAGTCGGCTCGTAAAGAACATGGGGTTTGAGGCTAGTCTTGGAGTAGAGGAAAAAATCAATATAATAAAAAAAGAAGATGAGCGCTGCCTTTTTGGTCTTTACAGATACAATCGCAGCGGGATCATCTCCACAGAAGAATTCATGAAAAAAGTTTTTGGAGCATAAAAAAAAGCAGCCCCTATTGGAGCCACTCTCTAAACTGAATCACCATCAGCATATTCACATTATACTCTGGCATGTGTCGAAATTATACTTGTTTTTGTGTGATTTTTGTAAAAAAAATGTGTATTCGTGTAAGCAGAGTGACAAATGCTGTCACAAACAGCCAAAAGCACGTTGATACGCCACTTTTAGCTGTTTATCATCTCTTTACACAGAACTTATTTATCCTTTTTTCCGCCTTTGATCTTTCCTCTTATCCAGATAATTATTACGACAAGTGCGATAACAAGGACAATAAGGACGATAGCAAGGGCAGTATTGAGCATCTTTTTATACTGGTCCATAACATTTGCGTTTTTGGACACGGCAGATGAAGTATCGGAGCTGTTTTTCTTTTGGACGGTCTGGGTCTGCTGTTCATCTCCGCCAGCGGCTCTTATTATGGTGACAGTATAGGTGGCGGCATTGCCGTCAACGTCTGTGACGGTTATGGTTCGTACATTTTCGCCCACCTGACACTCGCTTGTGCCTGTATACCATATATAATCAGAGGGGCTTGCTGTTGTTCCCTCTATCTCAACATTGGTAACGGAATTGTCAACGTTCACTGTATAGTTATAGACATTATAGGCAAAGGCAGGAGAAAGCTCGCCGTTATCCACTGTCAGGTCTGTAAGAACGCCTTTATCGGGTATGCCGTTTGAAGGTGCGGTCTTAGTGGCAGTGGTGGTAGTGGTGGTCTTTTCGGTGGTGGTCGTGGTTTCTGTTTCGGTCTTGGTTTCCACCTTATCGCCTCCAACTGTTATGACACAATAGGCGGTAGGCGAGCCAATAAGCTCTGAATCAGGGGAATATATCTGACAGCTTTGCAGGCTTATATTTGCATTTCCTGCTGACAGACCTTTGAACGTAAAGCTGAAATCCACTTCTGAAGAGGGGGTATCAGGAAATCCGTTTACTGTAAGAACTCCTCCGCCGCCTGAGGCATTGTCGCTTGACACAAATTCTATAACAGAATCGTCATAGGCGATATTTGCCTGAACGCTTCCTATCTCTGAATCTGCAGAAAATGTCACGGACACTTCAAACTGCTGATCGGTCATGACGGGGTTTTTAGGCGGATAGAAGAAAGCCTCCCCTGTTGCATGGGCAGTGAGAGCCGTCATTGGAACTGCAAGTGCGGCTGTCAAGAGCGATGAGAATATTCTTTTTACAAGCTTTGTTTTTGTGGTCATTGCTATCCCTCCCGATAACATGGATAATTATTTGGTATAAACTTTGGCTATATCAGACCACTGTCCGAAATAGGTCTTGTCCCCTATGGCTGTGTAGCTTCTCACACGGACAAAATATGTCTTTTGGCTTTTAAGATTTGTTACGGTCTTTTTGTCGGTCTTATTTGAGGTCACCTTAACTGTCTTTGCACCGCTGAAAGATATATTTTCAGCATAGGATATCACATAGCCTGTAGCAGAGCCTTTCTGTGCATAGTCTATATAAAAGCCTTTTTTCACTGGCATGAGATTTTGTATGGTCTGCCTTGCAGGGGTGATGACAAAAGACTTCGTTATCACTCCGCCATACGAGCCTTTTCCTGTTACTGTTACCTTAGCTGTGCCTATATTCTTATTGCAGAAATATTTCACTATATAGTCTGTGCCGTTTTTAAGGGTCTTGCCTGAATATGTGACTGTTATGCTTTGGTTGATGTTCTTGCCTGTGAAAGACTTGTTTTTTATGCCTGCGACCTTAGCTTTGGCAATATCATATTTCGCGGTGGTCACGCTCTTTGTATCAGACCATGCGCCGTTATAACGCTTGCCGCTGACTATTGTATACGAACGCACTCTTACATAATATTTCTTCCCTGACGTCAGGTTTGAAACGGTCTTTTTATCCGTTTTGTTTGAGGATATGATCAAGGTTTTTGCACCTGCGAAGTCAGAGCGTGTACTGTACTGGAGTTCATATCCTGTGGCTGAACCTTTCTGAGCAAAGTCGATAAAAAAGCCTTTATATCTTGTTTGCAGAGATTGTATCTCCTGTTTAGCAGGATAAATGGCAAAAGTTTTTGTTATCGTACCCTGATAGTTGCCCATGAAGCTTATGGTTATTTTTCCAACGCCTATTTTTGTATTTGAGCTATAGGAAACAGTATAATCATGTTCAGGAAGAAGAAATTTTCCTCCGTCTGTTACCATAACGTCAGGTCTTATAGGCTTGCCTGTGTAGGAGAGTGTATCAACATAATAGACGCTTGTCAATTGGGCGGACTTTGGAAGAATGTCAAATGCTTTGGCTATAGTGCCGCTGTATCCGCCAATGCCTGTTATTATCATTTTGCCCTTGCCTGCGGCTATATTATCGGCATAGTCAATGGTATAGTCTTTATTATTTGTCAAAGTGGTATCGCCATAGGAAAGCGTTATACTGCTTTGAGCAAGCTCATAGCCTGTGAATGTCATATATGTTTTAAAGCCTGATATCTCGCAGTCTTTTATAAGCTTTCTGTCGGTATAGACCGCCTGCACTGTCATATGGGCTGTGACTTTTGAAAAGTCTTTATCCCAGCCTGTAAAGCGTTTGCCTTTTATGGCCGGTGCTTTGGGCGGATTGGCACTTTTGCCGTATTCTACGGTCTGAGATGACAAAACTGTGCCGTTTATATCGGTGAAATCGACCTTGCAGGTATTGGCTTTCCAGCCTGCATAAAGCGTCTTTGAGCCGTCTGAAAAGCTCACGGACATTATAGGCTCGCTCTTAAGCTGTGAGTCGGCATACCAGCCTGTAAACTGTGCGCCCTCTTTTGTTGGGGCGGAAAGCTGTGCGGTTTCGCCCTCGCCAAGCTCATCAGTGTTGAGAGGGCTGTTTTCGCCACCGTTAAGGATATAATCTATCTTTGCTTTGTCACTTGGGGTGACTTTTGCGGAAACTGTGGTGTTTTCTGTGAAAACTGTGTTGCTGTTCACAGGTTCACCTTTACGATACCAGCCGAGGGTGTAGCCCTGCTGAACGTTTACATTCGGAAACACGGCTTTGCCTGCATAGTCGGTGCAGACTTCTATGGTCTGTGCCACAGCGGAGAATGTTATCTTATGGGAAGCCTGCTCGCTATATGAGGTCTGGCGCACAAGAGTGCCGTCCATTGTCCACTTTGCGCTGTCTTTGAACTTTTCACCGTAGGTGTTCATTGCATATGCCCCTTGAGAAAGTGCATTTTTTGCAGAAAGGCTTGAAACCAAGCTGTCGCTGTCATTGCTGTAACAGCCGTATGCGTTCACAACGGAAACGGCAATATCCCTGCCTCCTATAAAGGCATTTGTAATGGCGGAGCTGTTTTCCCTTAGGTTTGAAGAACACTCTGTTATGATACCGCAGGATTGTCTTCCTATGACGCCACCTGAATAGACTTCTCCTGACACTGTGCCGTCAAAGGTGCAGGCTTTTATGGCTGTTCCTTGATAAAAACCCACTATTCCACCTGCGTAATCGCCTTTCACTATACAGTTTTTCAGAGAAATGTTATTTATCTCTGCACCATTTTTTATGTATGCGAAAAGCCCTGAATACTCCCCTGAGGAGATAACTGCGTTTCTTATAAGGTGTCCGTTGCCGTCAAAATAGCCCATGAATGGGTTTTCAGAATTGCCTACGGGTGAGATAGTTTTTCCATCAAAGTCAAGGTCGCCTTCAAGGGTGACTAGCTTGCCCTCGAAGCTTTCGCCACCGCTGACACGCTTTGCAAAGCTTTCCCACTGGGCTTCTGTGGTTATAACAAGAGTTTCGTCCTGTTCTTCTGCAGCGGAGATAAGGAGCTTTTGTGCGTTTGAGATATCATTTTTAGAAGCAGTTTCATCTGCAAGCACCTTTCGGGCATTGTTTGCTTCCCTTTCACAGCCTGCAAGGGTGCCGTACTTCGCAAGGGTGGTTCCAAGTGAACTTTTATCGGGCTTTGCAGTATCGTCAGTATAAGCATAGATAAAAAGGCTTCCTATGGAGTCGGTCTTATCTGCTCCAACGTCAGACCAATATTTGCCGTTAAGAGAAACATAGCTTTGCCCTGACTGCGCCTTTGATGTTCGGTCGCTTTCTGCAAGGAGATATCCCCTGCCGCTGTCGCCGCTGAATTTTACTGAAATGGAATATTTCTCGCCCTCTTCAAGGAGGATATCCTCGGGAAAGTCAACTGTATAAAAGCCGTTTGCGGACACTGAGTCGCTTATCTGCGTTTCAAGGACGCCTATAGGGTCGCTGTCGGAAACGTTGGTATAGACGCTTAGGGTGTAATCCGCACTGCCCGTTTTGCCCACATACATAAAGCCTGCTTTATCAAGCTTTTCATCGGCTTTAGCGGTGAAAACATTTGCACCGTAAACAGAGCCGTCGTTGCTGGCGTTCACAACATAGCCTGTCATTTTGCTGTAGTGATATGTATTATCACAGCTTTCTTCAAAGTCATAGCAGCAAAACTGTCCGAACTCTGCTTCATCATAGGACACCCAATAGAAGCCGTCATTGTCCTGATCTGCGCCCCACGAGCCTTTCACAAGCCATGCACCGTTATTGGCAGGCTTATATCTGAAATTATCCTTACTGTAGTTATCGTCCCAGCCCACCACTGTGACGGAATGATTTATGATAGTGTTTTTTGAAGCGTCGGGATCATAGTAGGCAGTATTGTTATGATTCATATAGCCATTTCCTGCAAAATAGCTTGCGGAAACTGCTCCAAGCTCCATTATTTTACGCTTCACCTGCGTGGTGCTTGAAAGCTCCATGACATAATTCAGCCTGTATTCGCTGACGCTTTTCTTATTTTCGGAAACTATCATATTCCCTGTGCCGGATTCTAAAAACGGCTCGTAATCCTCATAGCATAGTCCCTGACCATTTGCAAGGGCAGAGGCCGCAAAGAGCCAGTTTCCCCCTGATGAAAAATCGTCTTTACCTGTGGCTGTGCCTGAATTTGAGGACAGCACCAAGGCAGGCACTGAAAATTCTGTGGAGGGGTTTTCAAGCCCCTTTTTGATAAGATCCTGTTCTGCGCAGGCAAGGGCTGAGAATGCCCAGCAAGCACCTGTTGAAGCCTGATCTTTTACTGTTGTGATCTCTCCTGAGCTTCTTGGGTCATAGGTGGATGGGAGCTTTCGGGCGGCTAGTCTTGCAGGGGACTTTATCTGATAGTCACCGTCTGTGCTTTTGGCCACGCCCTCTATCTCATAGCTATAGCCGTTATGGGTAAAGTTTACGGGAACGACTTTTATGCCGTTATCCTCGTTGGCAAGTGCAAAAGTCTGCGCCGAAAGCTGAAAAGCCAAGAGCAAAGCTGTCAAAAGCCCTGCCGCACCTTTCATTCTTCTCATGTTCCGCCCTCCTGTTTATCTCAGGTTATGGTTATCTTTCTTGTATACTCGTTTGAAATACATCTTCCGTATGCCGCTGTTTCTCTAAGTCTTACTGCGTTCTTTTCAAGGAAAGCAACACGCTTTGCATAGTCGGAGATATCCTCAAGCTTTTTCAGCGAGGTATCATACTCAAGAGTTCTGTTCTCAGCCTGCGCAAGTATGCGTGTGCCTGTGCGGTTAAAGGCAAGTATCCTGCCGTATGGCACTTGTCTGATATCGTCCTTTCTGATGCCGAGAACAAGGTGCAGGACCATTCTTCTTACTCTTGCCATGGTGATATTCTTTGACTTTATACGCTGTTCAAAGATATCCATAGTTTCAGGGCAGGAGCTTACGACAGACATAAATCTGTTGGCAAGGTGTTCGTCGCAGTCAGGTAGGGCTAGAAAATCTTCTCTTGAAGCTGTGCAGAGCTTGAAAAGCATTTCTCTGCCTGCCTGCCGGGTAAAGGACGGTTTACAGCCCTCAAAATCATACGGAACAAATTTCTGCCACTCACCGCCCTCTTTTATAAGCTCTCTTATATGAGAAGCCGAAGCAAAATCACCAGACTCAGCCTGAGAATCATGTGCAACAGCTTCACGCTTTACTGCATAAGGCACTAGCCATGGTGCTATACGCTTTGCCGCCTTTATATACTCCACTGCAAGAACGTTATTTGGTGTGGAGAATATCTCTTCGGCGGTTCTGCCATAAAGACCTATGGAGGCTTCATACATAGCCTGCGGGTAGGACTTTCCCTGAGATAAAAGTTCTCTTACCTGCTGTGAATTTTCAAGCATTGCGGATATTTCAGCTGCCTGTTCAAGGGCGTTCCTATCACCGCTTTCACAGCCGAAAGACAAGGTCGTTACCACGTCCTCCCCAAGACCTGCAAGAAGCCTTACTGCACTTCTTGCAAAGACCTCACTGTTTGAACATGAGAACGGGCATGGCAGTTCTATAACAAGGTCTGCACCGTTTCTTATAGCAGCCTGCGCTCTGTCATATTTTGAGAAAACAGCCGCTGAGCCACGCTGCACACAATCGCCGCTCATTACTGCGACGATACCCTCTGCGCCAGCCTGTCTTGTGGCTTGTATCTGATATTTGTGTCCGTTATGGAACGGATTATATTCCGCAACTATTCCCGCAATTTTCATTTTTTACTCCTCTTTCTACCCTATGCATATTTTATTCAGTCTTTCAAAAGCTTACTGCGAATTATGATACTAATATGTTAAGCCCTAGTAAAAAAATTGTGCAATATGTATATTTATGAAAAAAGCTCTTGAAATTTATCATTAATATTGATATACTATAAGTATATGATATTATGGGCTTAAAGTCAAGCCCGTTATCTGACATATTATAATCGGGAGGAGATTTTTTCCAATGAAAATCTTAGTTGTAAACGCAGGTTCATCATCACTTAAATATCAGCTTCTGGATATGAAGGACGAGTCTGTTATCGCAAAGGGCAACTGCGACCGTATCGGTATCGACGGCCATGTGAGCGCAAAGACAGGCGACGGCAGACACATCGAGGAGGATTGCAATTTCCCTACTCACACTGAGGCTTTTGAAAAGCTCGTTGAGGTACTCACATCAGGCGAAACAAAGGTCATCGACTCTATGTCTGAGATATCAGCCGTTGGTCACAGAATAGTTCAGGGTGCTGAGGTATTCAAGGAGACCTGCCTTGTAACAGACGAAGTTATCGACCAGATCGACGCACTGGCTGAGCTTGCACCTGTACATAACCACCCACACGCTCTTGCACTGAGAGCCTGCAAGGCAGTTATCCCAGCAGGCACACCACAGGTAGTCGTATTCGACACTGCTTTCCACTCAACAATGCCAAGAAAGGCTTATCTCTACGGTCTGCCATACGAGTGCTACACTGATCTTCATGTAAGAAAATACGGCTTCCACGGAACATCACACAGATTTGTTTCAGGCGAGCTTGCAAGAGTAATGGGCAAGCCTATCGAGGAGCTTAAGATAGTTTCATGCCACCTTGGAAATGGTTCTTCTATCACAGCTATCAACGGCGGCAAGTCTGTTGACACATCAATGGGCTTCACTCCTCTTGACGGTCTTGTAATGGGCACACGCTGCGGTTCTGTTGACCCTTCTGCTGTTGACTATGTTGAAAAGAAAATGGGCTTTACACCTGACCAGATGACAGAATACATGAACAAGAAGTCAGGCTTCCTTGGTCTGTCTGGTATCGGCTCTGACAACAGAGATATTCAGGCTGCTGCAAGTGAGGGCAATGAGAGAGCGCTTATCGTAAGCGAGATATTCGCTTATCAGATCAAGAAGTTCATAGGTTCATACGCTGCTGCAATGAACGGCCTTGACGCTGTTATCTTCACAGGCGGTATCGGTGAGAACGCACCTGAGGTAAGAGCGGCTGCTTGCTCAAATCTCGATATCCTCGGTATCCACATTGATGCTGAGAAGAATCTCTGCCGTGGAATACTTAAAGAGATCTCCACAGACGATTCTAAGACAAAGGTTTACGTTATCCCAACAAACGAAGAGCTTCTCATTGCAAGAGATACTCTGGCACTTGTTACAAAGTAATATTTCAGATAACATTAAGGACGGCTTTCTTATGAGAGCCGTCTTTTTTTGGCGCATAAAAAAGGCACAGGAGAGGTTTTCCTGTGCCTTGATTTGTTTGAACGTACGATATTGGCTATATACGTTTTCCAAACACCATTGTATCAGGTCTTAACGCCTGAGAACTGCGTCTGATAAAGTCTGTAGTAACAGCCCTTGGCGGCGATAAGCTCCTCATGGCTACCCTGCTCTGCAACACGTCCACCGTCGATAACGACTATCTTATCGGCGTCACGGATAGTGGAAAGTCGGTGAGCGATGATAAGGGACGTTCTGTTTTTCATAAGAGCCACCATTGCGGACTGAATGTGCATCTCAGTTCTGGTATCAACTGAGGAAGTGGCTTCGTCAAGAATAAGTATCTTCGGGTCTGCAAGCACTGCTCTTGCTATGGAGAGAAGCTGACGCTGACCTTGCGAAAGGTTTGAGCCGCCCTCAGCAAGCACTGTGTCGTAACCCTCGGGAAGTCTTTCTATGAACTCGTCTGCGTTCGCAAACTTTGCCGCCGCCTTTATTTCATCAATGGTAGCATTTTCTCTGCCGTAGCGGATATTCTCCTCTATGGTGTCCTTAAAAAGCACTGTGTCCTGCAAAACTATAGCTATGGAACGTCTGAGCTTGTCTTTCGGGATATCGTAAATGCTCTGACCGTCTATGGTTATCTCACCGCTGTCAACGGGATAAAATCTTGTGAGAAGATTTACTATGGTGGTCTTGCCAGAGCCTGTTGCACCGACTATGGCTATTTTCTGACCTGCTTTTACTTCAAGATCGAGGTCTTTCAGCACCTGCTTTTCAGGAACGTACGAGAAGTCGATATGCTTGAAGTCGATATCGCCTTTGACGTTTTCCACCTCAAAGTCAGCCTTGCCCTCGTCAGTTTCCTTATCGGCGTCCATGACCTCAAAGATACGCTCTGCGCCTGCTATTGCGGTCTGGATATTTGCAAACTGGTTTGCAATCTCATTGATAGGACGTGAGAACTGTTTTGAATAGAGTATAAAAGCCTGAATAGTTCCCACTGTTATAAAGCCTTTTATTGCGAACCAGCCGCCAAATGCAGCGATAAGGATAAAGCCGAAATTGGATATTAAGTTCATGCAAGGACCCATTACACCACCGAATATCTGAGCTTTTATGCCGCATTTTTTCAGATTGTTGCTCATTTTCTCGAACTTGTCAACAGCGTCCTGCTCTTTGCCATAGGAAACGACCGTTCTATATCCGACTACCATTTCCTCAACTTCGCCGTTTATCTCGCCAAGAAGCACCTGCTGTTTGATGAAGTATTTCTTCATATACTTTGTGAGTACGCCTGAAACGAATATGGTAAGGAACACTGTAGACAGTGAGATAAGGGTAAGAAGCGGTGAATACAGAAGCATTATGACAACTGTTCCCACAATTGTAAGCACACCTGAGATGAGCGAGCCTATAGACTGAGAGATAGTTGTGGAGATATTCTCGACGTCGTTTGTCATACGGCTCATTATATCGCCGTGGCTATGGGTATCGAGATATTTTATAGGAAGTCTTACAAGGCTTGAGAACAAGTCTTTACGCATGGTCTTTACTGTGTACTGTGAAAGCTTTGCGGAGAATATTCCCTGCATATAGGTGAAAACAGAGGACAGGAGATAAACTGCCCCAAGACCTATGAGAGTTTTGCCAAGTGAACCGAAGTCAACGCTTGTTTTCTTTTTGGTGAGAGTAATGCAGTCTATGGCTATCTGCTGGATAGACGGTGCGGCAAGGTTAAGCAGAGTTATGATGAGCATTACACCGATAAGAGCGAAAAACAGATATCTGTTCCTGCCTATATAGCCGATAAGCTTTTTAAGGGTGTTCTTTGCGTCCTTAGGCTTTTCCATTGTGAGCCTTGCACCGTGCGGTCCGCCCGGCTTTCTTCCGCCGGGTCCCATTGGAGACATTGGAGGCATTACACTTCACCTCCTGACGTTTTTACCTGTGAAGCGTAGATATCCTGATATACTTCGCAGGTCTTTAATAGATTTTCATGAGTATCGCAGGCACAAAGCTTGCCGTGGTCGAGGACGGCTATCCTGTCGCATGATTTTACGCTCTGGATACGCTGTGCGATTATGATAAGGGTAGTGCCGTTCATTTTGCGGTCTATCTCCGCGCGGAGCTTTGCTTCTGTGCCAAGGTCGAGGGCGGAGGTGGAATCATCAAGAATGAGGATCTCAGGTTTTTTAAGTACCGCTCTTGAGATAGAAAGTCTTTGCTTCTGACCGCCTGACAGTGAAGCTCCCTTTTCGGCTATAATACCCTCATAGCCTGCAGGTATCTTCTGAATGAACTCGTCAGCCTGAGCTGCCTGTGCAGCGGAGATGACCTCCTCATGAGTAGCGTTTTTGTCGCCCCACTTTATGTTGTCCTCAACTGTGCCTGAGAAAAGCTCGCTCTTTTGCAGAACTATGCCAACTTTCTTTCTAAGTTCATCAAGCTTGCAGTCCTTGACGTTCACGCCGTCAACAAAGACTTCCCCTGCTGTGCAATCGTAAAATCTTGGGATAAGGTTCACAAGGGAGGATTTTCCCGAACCAGTTGCACCTAGTATGGCGACACTCTCGCCTGACTTTATATCAAGGGTAAGGTCTGAGATAACAGGTCTGCCCTTGGTTTCAGGATAGGAAAATGAAACGTTTTTAAAGCTCACTGTGCCCCCTGTTTTATCTGAAAGGGAAACGCTGCCGCTTTTTATAACAGGGTCAGTTTCGAGGACTTCTCTCAATCTGTTTGCAGATGCGGAAGCCTTTGCGAGGGTCTGGAACATCATAGACA
>OHMQ01000154.1_pt1 | contig 29023 bp, 39 predicted proteins | sample 1569401 | NCBI WGS metagenome assembly OHMQ01 (sample SAMEA3879501, study PRJEB24766) | human gut metagenome | biome: human-associated habitat; feature: feces | place: USA | collected 1985/1987 | reverse complement strand
ATACATCGCCGTGCTCGAAACCAAGCATATGACGAACGTGCATCATCACATCCTACTGCCGCGCTTTGACGCGCAGATCATCGCCGTTGCCTGGACAAAGGTGACCAATGGCGCGGGGTCTATCAGCTTCCAGATGCTCGATGACCGGAAGAACCACGCAAAGCTCGCGTCCTACCTCATCAAGGAATCACGCTCAACCATGCGCCGCTGCCGCGAGCAGGGCATCCGCCGCAGGCGGTATACCTGCAGCGCCGGCATGGCGAAGCCGGAGATCAGCTATCAGGTGGCCAAGGCCGAGACGTGGAGAAAAGAGCCGAAGGCCAGACGGGGTATGCATCTTTATCGCTTTGATGATGGATCAGAGTATAAGAGCGGCTGGCATGAGCTGAGCGGCTGGCCGTGGCAGGAGTATTACGAGATCAAAGACACCACATAGGAAGGAGCATCAACAATGGGCATCAGCATGGATAGCCTGCCGCCGCGCTATCAGAAACAGGCGGCGCGCAAGCTGGATCCCGCGGCGTATGAAAAGGCGCTGCAGTTTTTCCACGCCGAGGAGTCGGCGAAAAACCCGGCGCGTCAGGCACAGGGGAGTATCAGTCATGCGCTCGGTGAGAGCTTCGAGGCGCAGATCCTTACCGCGTGCGAATATTACCGGTCGATCTGTCACGCGGAGATCGACAAAACACCCGAGCCGATCAAGGTCATTTCCGGGCGGCATCAGAATCCGAGCGGCTGCTGGTCGTTCGAGGCGGTTTTCACCAAGCAGGCGCAGCCGGATTTTCAGGGCACGATCGACGGCGGCCGCAGCGTCGTGTTCGAGGCCAAGGCCACGGACAAAGACCGCATCCTGCAGAGCGCGGTGACGGAAGAGCAGGCGCACGCCATGCAGTCGCACGCCCAGAAGGGCGCGCTGGTCTTCGTGCTGGTGTGCCTGCGCGGCCGCGCGGTCTATCGCGTGCCGTGGGAAGTGTGGCGGAGGATGCGGCAGCATTTCGGCCACAAGTACATGACGGCCGTGGAGCTGGAGCCGTACCGGGTGCAGATGCGCCGGGGCGTGATCCTGTTTCTTGGCGATCCAGGGGAGGATGCATGATGCTGCGCACACAGGAGACACTTGACAGCGAGATCATCGTTGACAGCTTTGCCGGTGGCGGCGGCGCGTCCACGGGAATTGAGCTGGCGCTGGGGAGAATCGTCAATGCGGCGATCAATCACGACCCGGCAGCGATCCGGATGCACGAAGCGAACCATCCGTACACGGAGCATTACCAGGCATCTGTCTGGGATGTGGATCCGGAGACGGTTTGCCGAGGGCGGCCGGTGGCGCTGGCATGGTTCTCGCCGGACTGCAAGCATTTTTCAAAGGCAAAGGGCGCGGCGCTTGTTGACCGCAAGATCCGGGGCCTCGCGTGGATCGTCCTGCGCTGGGCGGCGAAGGTACGCCCGCGCGTCATCATCCTCGAAAACGTCGAAGAGTTCCAGACGTGGGGGCCGGTGCGCAAAGGAAAGCCGGTAAAGAAACTGGCCGGAACGACGTTTCAAAAGTTCATCGGGCAGCTTCGGGCACTGGGGTACACCGTGGAATGGCGCGAGCTGGTGGCAGCCGACTATGGTGCGCCGACTACCAGACGCCGGCTGGTGCTGATCGCCCGCTGCGACGGACGTGCGATCGTCTGGCCGGAGCGCACACACGCCCCGCGAGACAGTGCGGAAGTGCGCAGCGGAAAACTGCTGCCATGGCGCAGCGCCGCGGAGATCATAGACTGGTCGCTGCCGTGCCCTTCGATTTTTTCGACGAAGGATGAAATACACGAGCGGTACGGCATTGCAGCCGTCCGGCCGCTGGCGGACAACACCATGCGTCGCATCATTCGCGGCGTGGACAAGTTCACGATCAAATCCGGGGCGCCGTTCATCGTTGAGTGCAACCATTCCGGAGGTGGGCACGTCACGGATAGCCAAGAGCCGTGTAAAACGATTACAGCAAAGCACACCGGAGGCATTTGCCGGCCGATTCTCGCTCCGCTGACGATGACAAATACCAGCAACAGTGTCGGGGCACCGGTCTCCGCGCCGATGAACACCGTCCGCACAGGCGGTGGCGGCGGTCAGATGCTGCTATCGCCGTCACTGATCCAGTATCACACGGAGAAAACAGAAAGCGCCCGAGCGGCTGGCCTGGATAAGCCCATCTGCACGGTGGACGCCGCGAACCGTTACGGCCTTACCTGCGCGAATCTGGTGGAGTATTACGGCGGCGGCCGGCCGTTGGATGTGCAAAGCCCGATGCATACGGTCACGAGTCACGACCGGGAAGCCGTGGTTGCTGCACATGTAGTCAAGTACAAGCGGGACGAGGTCAGCACACGGCCGTCGGAGCCGCTGCCGACACAGACAGCGGGCGGCGTGTTTGGCTGCTGCAAGGCAGTGCTTTATAAAATCGGCACATCCGAGCGGCTTCACTACTGGCCGCAGATCCGCGATCTGCTGAACCGGTACTGTGGCTACGCACTGGGCACGGATGACCTGCTGCTCCTGTCAATCGGCGGGGTGCTGTACTATATCGCGGATATCGGCTTGCGGATGCTGTCGCCTCGGGAGCTGTACAACGCCATGGGCTTTCCGCCGGATTACATCATCGACCATGATGCTGCCGGAAAGCCATACCCGAAGACACAGCAAGTAGCCAGATGCGGCAATGCCGTTTGCCCGCCGATGGCTGCGGCTGTTGTGGCAGCGAACCTCCCGGAGTATGCAGTGCCCGGGAAAATTGAGACAATGGCCGCACTCGCTGATGCGGTGGCTATGTAAAAAACAAAGGAGGACAACCATGAATCACGAAACCCAAAGAGCGAGCATCCTGCAGATGGCGCAGGGTGCATTCCAGGAGCGCGTGGACTATGAGATGCAGCGCTGTGTTGACAACATCCTTGACGTCAACACCAAAGCAACCGCAAAGCGCAAGATCACGCTGACGATCGAGCTGACACCGGACGATGACCGTCGGCAGATCCGCGTGAATGTTGTTGCCAAGGCCACGCTCGCAGCGACCAATCCGGTCGCAACATCGCTTTGCGTCACCACTGATGGCAACGGGGAAATGGTCGTTGCCGAAATGGTGCCGCAGCTCCCCGGCCAGATGCGCATGGACGGGCATGAACAGGAAGCACCGAAAATTCTGAATCTGCTGCAGGCCAGCCAGCAGGCAGCCGAATAACGAAGGAGGATATGACAATGCTCGCAGAAATGATCGACAAAATCGTGAGCCTGAAAGAAACCAAAATCTTCGAAATTGATGGGCAGACCTATTCCGACGCCAATCTTACGCGGATCCCGCCGCATGTGGATCGTCCCGATTCCGTCAGCGTCAGCGGTCTGGATGCTGTCTGCAAGCTGGTGCGCACCGAGATCGCAAAGGTCGGGACGACCATCATGGTACATGTCCGGGATTACAACAAGGTAGAAGTAATGACAACGTATCTGCCGGACTTCTCCCGCAACGTCCTGTATCGTGCGCAGGCGGACGCGCCGGGCATGCGCACTGGCTGGCGTGACCGAGAAACTGCGCTGATCGAGCTGCGCAGTCTGTTCATCCCGAACGAAGGCACGGAGTATCTGCTGGATCTACTCAGCCGTATGTCCGATGAGAACACAGTGTCTACCAACGATAATGGTGTCACGCAGGCCGTAACGGCGCGGCAGGGCGTTGCGCTCAACGCAGTCGTTAATGTGCGCCCGCGGATCAAACTGCAGCCGTTCCGCACGTTCCTTGAGGTCGCGCAGCCGGAAAGCGAATTCCTCCTGCGCGTGGACAGCGAGAAAGGCATCGCCTTTTTCGAGGCGGATGGCGGCATCTGGCGTCTGGAAGCGAAACGCAACATCGCTGAGTATTTCGAGCGCGGCCTGAAAGACCTGATTGAACAGGGCAAGGTCGTCATCATGCAGTGATTCGATAGCACACTGGGCGGGGGAACTCGCCCAGTGCTCTGAAAGGAGGGCAACCATGAAGATCTATATATCAGGGAAAATCGCCGGCGATCCGGACTATAAGGGGAAATTTGCCCGAGCGGCTGCACAGCTTGAGCGGCTGGGCGCGACGGTCATCAATCCGGCAACAGCGCCGGAGGGGCTGGACAAGCTGGACTATATGCGCATCTGCTTCGCTGAGATGGAGGCGGTGGACTACGTCGTGTTCCTTCCGGACTGGTCGTCTTCGGATGGCGCGAAGCTGGAACGCGCGTGGTGCGACTATGTCGGCGTGCCGACGGCGAATTGGGACGCTTTTCGGGTAGACATGCTTGTGCGGAAGTCGCACGGCTGCACATTCCGCGAGCTGCTGGCGCTGGAGCATCCGAACGCGGTGGACGAAACCTGTATTGGCGGGTGTTTTGGATGCCCGAATACCTACGGTTACGAGCCGGAGAACAAACCGTGCCCGCATGAACATGTTCATCAGCGAGAGGTAAAAGAAGTACTGTGCGCGGCCTGTTGGGATCGTATCGTCCCGGGAAGTGAGGCGCTGCACAATGAGTAAGGCCGTACTTATCAGCATCCGCCCCAAATGGTGCGAGCTGATCGCCAATGGCACAAAGACCGTTGAGGTGCGCAAGAGCCGCCCAAAGCTGCACACGCCGTTTAAGTGCTATATCTACTGTACGCAACCGAGATACCCGCACGAGGACTATATCGAGACGGATTATCCAAAGCCGCAATTTTACGGTGGCGGTAAGGTCATCGGCGAGTTTGAGTGCTATGACACTGTCCACCTCCTCCGTTTTGGCGGTAGCGTCAGCCCGGAGAGATATGGCATATGCTTGCCGGATTGGAGCGTTGTCCCGGCGGACGAGATCTTTGATGACGCCTGCTTGACCCGCGATGCGGCCGAGGCGTATCTCGGCGGGCGGGAAGGCTGGGCATGGCGCATATCAGGCTTGCGAATCTATGATAAGCCTCGCGCACTGAGCACGCTTTGTCGTCCGTATGAGTGCGATGATTGCGATGCGAAATGGGCAACTGACTGCAACGATTGCCATGACAAGGGCAAAATCAAGCGCCCACCGCAGAGCTGGCGCTATGTGGAGGTGACTTAATTGGACTGGAAGCGGGAGGCGGCCGATGAGCTGCGCAACTACATGAACCGAAAGGCGGCAATTGCAAACATCAGCGGTCAGATCGCTGACCTGGCGACGGAGATCACGAGCATCCGCAGTGCCTCGGCGGACGGCAGTCCGGTCGCCGGCGGCTCAAACGGCAGAGACGATGCGCTCGTCAACAACATCCTGAAGCGTGAGCGGCTGGAAGAGGCGCAGCGCTTGACCGAGAACCGTGTACGCCGCGTGGATCGTGCCTTGAATCAGCTCTCTGAGCGGGACCGCTGTGTGCTGCAGCGTTTTTACATCACGCCGTGTATCGGCGGCGTCGAGCGGCTGTGCCGGGAATTGGCCATCGAGAAAACGACAGCTTACCGTTGGAAGGATTGCGCACTGCGGAATTTTACAATCACAATGTACGGCCTCACAGAGACGTGAGCGTAACGTGGGAAAAAATCGGGAACATTTTCACGGGAATCTGTGTTAAAGTGATATCGCGGGATTGCGAGAGAGACCGGTCCCGCAAGTCACTTTGTGATATACCTCTCTTCCTTTGATCCTTTTTGCAGAATGTACGCATGGCTTTTTCTCTTGTCTCTGTCAACTCCGGTTTTCTCATGTCTCTCAACAAAGCAAAGCACCGGCCCGGTTTCGGGTTCGGTGCTTTGTGCATTCTGGTGCGGTTATGAATCTGAAACAACTTACCTACAAACTGCAGGCGGCGCTGAACCAGCGCGGCGAGCATTACAAAGTCAATCAGTTACAGCACTACTCCGAGCGGCTTGGCCGGATGGTAACAAAATACGTGCTGGAAAAGGCAGAAACCGATGAAACCGGGAAGCATATCAGCACGCGCGTACTGGAGACTTACAGCATGGCGGATGTCGTAAAAACGCTGGCGAAAATCTATAGCGGGTGATCCCATGAATCTCACGCCAAAGCAGCGCGCTTTTGCGGATTTTTACATCGAATTGGGCAACGCGACCGAAGCGGCGCGCAGAGCAGGGTACTCGGCGAAAACCGCCAAATCCATCGGAGCGGAAAACCTGACAAAACCTGACATAAAAATCTATATAGCGCGGCGGCAGGAAAAAATCGAATCCGAGCGCACGGCATCCCTGAAAGAGATCCAGGAGCTGCGCACGGCGATCATGCGCGGGCAGGAAAAAGACCAGTTCGGTATTGAAACCTCCATCGCCGACCGTCTACGCGCAGCCGGCGACCTTGAGAAGTCGCTGCGCATCAAGGAAGAGCAGGAAACAAAGGCGGCAGCGCGCGCATCCGCACATTATGAGCTGCCGGCGCGCGTACTAGGCCGGGCGTTTGTGGACATCAACCGGCGCATTCAGCCGAACATGACGTATGTCTTTGAAGGCGGCCGCGGCGGCCTGAAATCGTCGTATATATCCCTGAAAATCGTCGAGCTGCTGAAAAACAACCCGACGATGCACGCCTGTATCATCCGCAAGATGGGCAACACCCTGAAAGACAGCGTGTATGCCCAGATGAAATGGGCGATCAACGAACTGGGGCTATACGATGAGTTCAACTGCAAGCTGTCGCCGCTGGAAATCGTGCTGAAAGAAACCGGCCAGACGATTTATTTTCGCGGCTGTGACGACCCATTGAAACTGAAATCCATCAAGCCGCCGTTCGGCTATATCGGCATCCTGTGGAAGGAGGAAAAAGACCAGCTTTGCGGGCCGGAAGAAGAACGTTCTATTAACCAATCCGTGCTGCGTGGCGGCGCGGATTCCTATGATTTTTCGTCATACAACCCGCCAAAAAGCAAATCTAGCTGGGTCAACAAGGAGCGGCTTGTCCCGAATCCGGGACGCGTTTTCCATCATTCCAGCTACACGGAAGCCCCGCCGGAATGGCTGGGCGCGAAGTTTATCGCCGACGCGGAACACCTGAAAGAGGTCAACCCAGCGGCGTATGAGCACGAATATGAAGGCGTGGCCAACGGTGACGGCGGCAGCGTCTTTGACTATCTGGAGCTGCGGGAGATCACAGATGAAGAGATTTCGCATTTTGACCGCATCTTCCAGGGCGAGGACTGGGGCTGGTATCCTGACCCGTACTGCTTCATTCGCTGCTACTACGACAGCGACCGCGAGGCGGTGTATATCTTCGCGGAACACTATGCCAACAAGGAATCGAACGAACAGACAGCGCGCTGGATCATCGAACACGGCTATGATGATTACGCCATCACGGCCGATTCGGCCGAACCGAAAAGCGTCAACGATCACCGCGAAATGGGCCTGCCCGTCACCGGCGCTATCAAAGGTCCGGGGTCAATCGAACATGGCATGAAGTGGCTGCAGCGCCGGCGCATCATCATCGACCCGGTGCGCTGCCCGAATGCGGCAAAGGAATTTTCAGAGTATGAATACGAGCGGGACCGGGACGGCAACGTCGTCACCGGATACCCGGACGTGAATAACCATAGCATCGACGCCACGCGGTACGCACTAGAACCGCTGACGATGCGCAGGGGGGCAAGTGCATGACTGTAAATATTTTGGGGACGGAATATGAAATCATTGAAGCCACGGCGGCCGAAGATGCAATGCTTGAAAAATGCGATGGTTACTGCGACAAAACGGTAAAGACCATTGTTATTTCAAAAAAGGCCAAAGACTGCGACCTGAAAGACTTTAGCGTCTATCAGAAAAAAGTTATGCGTCATGAGATCATTCATGCATTTCTGTTTGAAAGCGGGCTGTCCGAAAACTTTACGCATCCGGAATACGGCCATGACGAAACATACGTGGACTGGATTGCTTCGCAGTTTCCGAAAATGTGCGAAGTGTTCAAGGAGGTTGGCTGCCTGTGAAAATCAATATCCCGCTGGACAGCGTGAAAAAGCAGATCCGCGAAGAATTCCGCATTGCGCCGCTGGTAACGCCGGAAATGCGCGAAGCGGAAGACCTGTGGATGCAGATCTGGATGGGCACCCCGCCGTGGGCAAACGATCAGGATCGCACCATCAATTTTGCAAAGGCAGTGACCGGCGAAGCTGCGCGTCTTGCGACGATGGGCGTCGGCGTCGAACTGTCAGGCTCTGCTCGCGCGGACTGGCTGCAGGAGCGGCTGAACGAAGAACTGATTCCGTTCCTGCGTGACATGGTGGACGTGGGCTGCGCTGCCGGCATGTTCTTGCTGAAACCGACGCCGGACAGCATCGGCCTGTACACGCCGCCGGAATTTACGATCACCGCTGTGGATAACCGCAAGCGCGTGACCGGCGTGGTGCTGTACGACACGATGACAACGCCGGATTATTACTATGTCAAGGCCGAATACCACCGCTACGAAGGGACGCATTATGTGGTTTCCAACCGCGCGTTCCGTCTGGCGAAGGGCAAAACATCGGCGTCCCGCGTAAATCTGGATGAAGTGCCGGATTGGGTGGGCATCCTGTCGGACGCCGTGCTGGATGATACCGCGCCGCTGTTTGCCGTGTGTACCATGCCGGACGCCAACAACATCGACGGCGGCGCTTGCGGTATGTCCATCTATGCCAACGCCCTGCCGGAGCTGCGCGGGCTGGACGTCGCATGGTCGGCTATGGTGGACGAAATTCAGGATTCCCGGTCGATTGCCCTTGTGGATGATCGTCTGCTGCGTGAGCCCGGGCGGAAGAATGTTTCCGTGCGGCTGCCGCGCTATGTGCAAAACGTTGCAGGCTCGGCGGCTGAAAGCTTCTATCAGGAAATCGACCGCAAGCTGAAAACCGGCGAACGCCAGACCGGCATCAATATGTTGCTGCAAAGCCTGTCGACCAAATGCGGCTTTTCGGAAGGCTATTTTAGCTATAACGAAAAGCAGGGCCTTGCCACTGCGACGCAGGTGGAAGCTGATGACCGCCGCACCATCCAGCGCATCAAGGACATCCGCGACCGCATCCAGGCAGCTGTGGATGATCTGATTCAGGCGCTGAATGACTATGCCGATATCTACGATCTGGCGCCGTATGGCACCTATACCGTGGCGTACAATTTCGGAGACATCACATACAGCTACGAAGAAGACCGGCAGAACACAAAAAGCCTTTGCCAGCTCGGCGTTTTGCCGTGGTGGATGTATCTGGTGCGCTTTGAAGGATTCAGCGAAGACGATGCGAAAGCGGCCTATGCCGAAGCCAACACAGCGAAACCGGGGCTGTTCCCTGATACCGAATGATCACCCCGGAACAGTTTCAGGAAATCGGTGAAACCCTGCTGCCGCTGCTGGACGGCCTGACGGAATGGATCGCGCGAGACATGATCGAGCGCTTCATGATTCGCTTCGGCCGCGGCGAAGAAAAGCTGCTGACCGGCACGGATGAATGGCAGGCGTGGGTGCTGAAACAGGCCGGCGGGAATCTGGACGAAATCCAGAAGGCGTTGGCCAAAAGCACCGGCAAATCGCAGCAGGAAATCGCAAAGATCTTCAAGGACAGCGGCATTCAGGCAGCAAAAGCGGACGCTGAAGCCGCCGCCGTGACGTTTTCCGGCCTATCGTCCGGCATGATGGCGATCATCACGGACGCCTATGAGCGCACGGTCGGCGAAATTTCAAACATCACGCGCACGACTGCCGGTGCGACAAATCAGGTGTTTATCGATATCTGCGACGCGGCGTACTGGAAGGTTCGCACCGGTGCGCAGTCCTATACCGCTGCCATGCTGGAAGGCATAAAGGAGCTGGGGCAGGTACAGCCAATCGTGCGGTATCCTTCCGGTCACAAGGACACGGTAGAAGTGGCGGTACTGCGCTGCATCCGCACCGGCGTTGCGCAGTCGTCCGGGGCCATGACGATCCAGCAGTGCAAAGACATGGGCTGGAATCATGTACTGGTGTCGCAGCATCTGGGCGCGCGTGTGTCAGATACCGACCCGGTCGCCGATCATGCCGGCTGGCAGGGCAAGGTGTACTGTATCGATGGCAAGGACGTGCAGTTTGATAACCTGCTGGACGCGACCGGCTACCCGGAAAATCCGCTGGGCCTGTGCGGCTATAACTGCCGCCATTCCTTCACGCCGTTCCTGCCGGGCGTCAGCCAGAATCACAACAAACCGATCGATACCGAAGCCAACCGGCGCGCCTATGAACTGTCGCAGACGCAGCGCGCGATGGAGCGTCGCATCCGTGCACAGAAGCGCAAGTGCACGGCGCTGCACACAGCCGTGAAAAACTGTGAAGATCCGGCAGGCAAGGCAAAGCTGCAGGAGAAATATACGCAGTCCGCTAAGCGCCTGCAGGAGCAGAACGCGGAATACACGAAGTTCTGCACCGATAACGATCTGAAACCATACCACGAGCGGCTCGCCGTTGCGGGGTGGGATCGTTCGGCGGCGTCAACCGCGTCTGCGGCGGTACAGACGCAGGGACGTGCTCTGAAATTGGCCAATGAAAAAGTGCTTGAAAATTTTCCGGAAGATGGTACAATGGAATCGAAAGAGAGCACACTGACACACAGAAGGGTGACGACCGACGGAAGAGAAATCATCAGCAAGGCAACGTACAGCAAGCTTGTAAACCCGGTCATAAAGAAGGGCGGGAAAGTCATAACCGCGACTGCTGATAATGACTGGATTCGTTATTTGAGCGAGCGAGGGGCTACCGCGGCCACTATTGGAGACACCATCGTTTTGAGACCGGATGCAACCACAACGGAAGTTTTGGAAGAGGTCTATCACTTCTATCAAAACCGTTCTGGCCTGAATGCCCAGTATTCGGCTGTGCAGCGAATGGTTATGAATGAAATAGCGGCGCAGAAATACTTGATGAGCATTGCCGAGCGGTATAAGATTCCGCAAAGCGAAAGAGAAGAAACAAAGGCGCTTCTTGAATCATATATAAAGCAAAGGGAAAAACTGATAAAGGCGGGTGAATGGGATGATTAAAGTGGAAAAGCAACTGAAAGCCGGTGATTATACGGTGCTCCTTCTTGATTCCGAAATTCCGCACGATAGGTTCTCCAAGCTGCTGATTGACGGCAAAGAATACAAACCTGAAATTGTGTTTGACTTGAAAAACAGCATTGGCGTCGCTGCGACAGGGGCGTTCGAGGGAAAAGAAATCAGATTTATGGTATGAAAAAGCATCGCGCGTTTGCACGGTGCTTTTTCAATTAACGCATAATGAGCTGCTGAAATTTATTTCTCATAATAATTTGAGAAACCATCTTACCAATCGGCAAGGTGGTTTTCTTATACCCAAAATCGAATCAGGATACGCAGGGGCGGACGGGAAACCGGCTGCCCCTTTGCTATATCACGACCCCGCCGGTGGTCCATCCGGCTCAATCCACACAGTCGACGGGCTGTTAAAAAACCACGTTCAGGAGGATTACGCATGAAGAACATCGAGACCATTCTTTCCGACTTCGGCATTACGATCCCGGAAGGAAAAGCGGCGGATCTGCGCAAGGCCGTCGCCGAGAATTACAAGACCGTGGCGGAATTCACCAAGCTGCAGGAACGCCACGACGCGCTGGGCACATCGCTTAAAGACGTGCAGGGCAAGCTTGCCGCCTTTGACGGCGTGGATGTCGCAGCGCTGAAAGGTCAGATCACGACCCTGACCAATGACCTGCAGACCGAGCGGGACAACCGCAAGAAGGACGCTGCTGCCGTGAAGCTGCGCAGTACGGTGGACACGTTCCTGTCGGGAAAGCATTTCGTCAACGACATCACGCGCGAAAGCATCACGGACAAGCTGGTGACAGCACTGGGGCATGACGATGCGCGCGGCAAGTCGATCGACGACCTGTTTACCGGCCTTGTCACCGATCAGAACGGCAAGGAGATCCCCGGCATCCTTGTGGCCGATCCCGCCAGCAAGGCACGCTTTTCGTCCGATCACAGCGGCATGGTGCCGCCGGCGGGGGGCGCAAAAGAATACGTAGCCCAGAAATACAAAAACAACCCGTTTTTCAGGGGCTAAGACTACGAAAGGAAATGATGACCTATGTCTATCCAGTATGGTTCCCTTTACGTGGATGAGCAGTACAAGGCGACTGTTCTTCCCAACCTTTTTTATAAGACCTGGCTTGTGCCCGGCGTGACCTATCAGGACGTGATGGTCGACGGCGCCGGCGGCTGCTACTGGCACAAGCTGACCTCCACCGCAGCATCTGTCGGCACGCCCGGCCGTGACTTCACGGACACCGCTGCCGCTGACACGCTGGTTCAGGCCGTTTTCAACAACAACATTCATGCGTCGAAGAAGATCTACGGCGTGCAGGCCGCTGCTGTGGCGTTCCCGATTGCCGAGGAGCATCTGGCCCTTGCCACCCGCGAAGTCGCGGAGGCGAAGAATCAGTGCGCGCTGGCCTGCCTGATTTCCGAGGGTACGGCGTCCACCAACACCACGAAGACCACTGCGGCCAACTTCAAGGCACAGGTACTGGCCGAACGCAAAGCCATGGTCAAGGCGAAAGCCAACCCCACCATCGTGCTTTGCAGCCCGGACTTCTTCGCGACGATGCTGGAGTTCGCCGGTGAGAAGTATATCCCGACGTCCAACGAAATGCTGCTCGCCGCCGCTGCCGGCGGCCAGGTAGGCAGCTTCATGGGCTTTACCTGGATCGAAGTCAACGGCTTCGCGTCGTCTGCTGATCTTGCCTACTATCCGCACGGCGGTACGAAGGCCAGCGTTACGGCGGCGAACCTCGCGAAGGTGGAATTCATCATGTACGATCCGAACGTCTTCGGTGTCGGCGATAACTTCAGCATCGTCCGCATGGTCGATTCTGAGCTGTTTGCCGGTACGAAGGCGCAGGTCGAGGAAAACGTCGCCCTGCGTGTTCTGGACGCTGCGCAGGTGCACGTGAAGTCCTACGCAAGCGCGTGATCGGCAGGTGAATCACGGTGTACGCGGATTTTGACACATACGTAAAACGGTACGGGGACGATCTGTCCCCTTTCCGCGACGAAGTGACTGCTGCCCGCTACCTGCGTGCGGCGTCGCGGGAGATCGACCGCTTTACGTTCGACCGCTTCGGCGGCACGCTACCGGAATCCACGATCGACGCCGAAAAGCTGCAGGATTGCGCGTGCGAACTGGCCGAATGCCTTTACCGCATTGACCAGGCGCGTGACAGCGCGGCTGAAACCGCAGACGTCGGCGGCGTAAAAACCGCCGGCCCTGTGGCGTCGGTGTCGTCCGGCAGCGAATCGATCACATACAAGGCGGCCGACAGCTGCTACACGACCGCTGCGAAGACCACGGCGGCGCGGGATGCGCTGGTGCTTGACCTGCTTCGGCGCTGGCTTTCCGGCGTGGCCGTGGATGGCGTCCTTGTGCTGTATGCGGGGGTGACGTGCTGATGCTGCTGCATAGCGATACGGTCACGCTTTTTTCGCGCGTGCGCGGCGCGCGCGGTCAGGCCGATACGTGGGTGCGGCACGTGCTGGCGGGCGTCAAGGTGGAAGCAAAAACCGCTATGACGCCAGGCACGACCGGCGATGTGCCGGGGCACTATGTGCTGCTGCTTGTCCCGAAAGCGTCCATCGGCGCGCTGACCTATGCGACGCCGGAGGTGTATCAGGCGACGGACGACCGCAGCGGCATGATTGCGTTTCAGCCGGGCGATTATTTCTGCCGCGGTGAGCACGATTGGGCTGAATACGATGTGCTGTGCAAAGTCACGGAGTGCCACCGCATCACATCCTGTGCGTGGTTTCCGCTGATTGCGCACTTCGAGGTGACGGCTTCATGAGCGACATCAAGCACTATAAGAACGTCAGCTATGTCAAGGGCCACGTCCGGGTAAATCTCCGGTTCGCCAAATACGGCCAGCGATTCGCCAAAGCACAGGAATGGCTGGGGCAGCAGGTGCTTGCGGACAGTAAGCTATATATGCCGTATCGCAGTGGGAACTTGCAGCAGCGGTCGTATGTCGCCGAAGGCGGCCGGCAGGTCGTGTTCCCCGGACCGTATGCGCGGTATCTGTATATGGGCAAGATCATGGTGGATTCAAAAACTGGGAAAGGCCCTGCGAACATTCCGAATGTCGGCCCGCGTTTTAGAAAAGGCGCGACACTTGTTGCGACTGACCGCGACCTGCGGTTTGCGACCGGCGTGCCGCATTGGGCGGAAGTCGCGCAAAACGAGCACGGAAAAGAATGGGCGGATGGCTGCAAACGGATCATCCTGGGGGAATCAAATGGTTGACACAAAAGATTTTTCAACGATCCTGAGCGGCTTGCTGAATGATTTCCCGGCCATTGGAGCGCGGGAAATCCGGTTCGGCGAACTGGGTGACAAGTCCGGCGTCGGGATCTATCCGTCCGCTGCTGCGACGGTAATCAGCGAAACGACCGATATCATGGGCGGCGTGTACCAGAAATGCAACTATGCGTTTCAGGTGGTATATCGCGCCGTGCCGCAGTCGGAAACGGACCGCATCCACATCAAGGGCTGGCTGGACAAACTGGCGCGTTGGCTGGAAAAACAGCCGATCACGGCGGACGGCCAGCAGCACACGCTTGCCGCGTGGCCAGACCTCGGCGATGGCCGGACGATCACTGCATTTGTACAGGTGTCGGCGGCCTATCTGGCCGGGCGCTATGCCGACGGTGTGGAAGACTGGGCCGTGTCCCTGTCGATGCGGTACGACAACAATTTTGAAAGGTGATGCATTATGCCTGAAAGTACGACTTTTAACACAACCGCGGGCCAGACGATCGCCCGCAAGCTGCTGATGGCCTTCCTGAATACCGGCACGTCTTCCGCGCCGGTTTGGTCGATCGTCGGCAAGCGCGTGGAAGACAGCAGTCAGGAATATGACTGGAACAAGGAGACCACGCAGGACATCCTGGGCAACACGTTTACCACCATGTCCGCGCCGACCATCACGCAGACCTTTGACCCGTGCAATCTGGACGCCGGCGAAACCGCGCTGACGAAGCTGTGGCAGCTGGCAATCAAGGATCAGGACGTTGCGGCGCTGGCCGAGCAGGACATGATGATCGTGCACTGCTATGCCGGCACGAAGGACACGGCGATGTTCGCCGAACGATATAGCGGCTGTGCGATTGAAGTGAAGTCGCTGGGCGGCGACAAGACGGTGGACATGCCGTTTGATGTGACCTACGGCGGCACGCGCACGGTCGGCACTGCGGCCATTGCGGACGGCGTGGCCACGTTCACGAAGGCGACGGCATAAGGGGGGTGACGGCGTGAGCAATAACATTTCTTTCGAAACCGGCCTGAAAGCGTTCACCATCAATGGCGACGCAAACCGGAAGATCTATTTTGATCCGAACGACATCGGCATCATCGACCGGCTGGAAGCGGCAGCGATGGCGATCAAGGCAAAAGCCGACGAAATGGGCACGCAGGAAAGCGACACGGACGCCCGCACGACGATCCGCGAACTGGACGCCTACGCGCGCGAACAGGTGGATGCGGTGTTCCCGTCGCCCGTCTGCGATACAGTGTTCGGCAAAGCCTACTGCGTTTCGCTCACGCCGTCCGGTTCCCTGCAGATTATTTCGTTTCTGGAAGCCGTGTCGCGCCAGATCCGGCGCGAGATGGACGCTGCGACCGCTGCCGCACAGAAGCGTCAGGCAAAATACCTGGATAAATACAACGGCGGCGGTCAGCGCAGGAAGAAGCGCAGATCATGAATACCGGCCTGCCGAAGACTGCATGTATCGGCGGCCGGCGTTTTCGTATCCGCAGTGACTTTCGCGAAATTCTGGACATCTGCGCCGCGTTGAATGACCCGGATCTGACAGATCAGGATCGCGCCGAAGTGGCGGTCAAGATCTTTTACCCAGACTGGGATCAGATCACGGACATGGCCGCCGCGGTGAAATTCATGCTGTGGTTTTTGGATGGTGGTGTGGATCGCGGCGATCAGCGGCAGCAGCCGAAGCAGATGGACTGGGAGCAGGATTTCCCGATGATCATTGCACCGATCAACCGCGTAGCCGGGCAGGACGTGCGCGCACTGCCGTATATGCACTGGTGGACGTTCATCGGATATTATATGGAGATCGGTGACTGCACGTTTTCCACGATCCTGGACATCCGGCGGAAGCTGCGCAAGCACAAGAAGCTGGAAAAGTGGGAACGCGAATACTACGACGAAAACCGGGAATTGATCGATTTCAAGTCGGCGCATCTGACCGATGACGAAGATGAATTCATCCGGCAGCTGATGACAGGGGGTGTGCGCGATGGCTGATGTTGTCGGCGATCTGGTATTTGATACAACGATAAACAGTGGCCAGTTTGACGCTGGCCTTGCGAAGCTCGAAAACAACGCGAAAAAGGCCGCGAACAACGTGGACAAGGCCGCGCAGAAGGTCGACGAATTGAGAAAGCAGCTCGCGGAGCTGCGGGCCGTCGAAGAAAGCGAAAAGAAAACCAGAAGCACCGGGACGGTATCGCAGGAAACCGGCGATGCAATCCAGAAAACGACGCAGCAGCTGAAAGACGCGCAACTGCAGTTGCAGGGATTGCAGGCGGACCAGGCCAAGGCAAACGACGCTATAGGCGCCTACATACAGAAGCAGCAGTCAGCGGCTGCATCGACGTCGAAAGTGTCCGAACAAATGGGCAAATTCGCAAAGCGCATTGCCACCATCGCGAAGAAAGTGTTTATCTTTACGATGATCGCGAAGGTGCTGCGCGCCATGCGGTCTGTGCTGCTGAACACCATCAACGCAGACAAGCAAATGTCTGCGTCCCTTGCGCAGATCAGGGGCAATCTACTGACGGCCTTCGCGCCGATTTATAGTTTTGTTCTTCCCGCCATTCGGACGCTGCTGTCATGGCTGGCGAAGCTTACGGCCGTTATTTCGTCTGTATTTGGCGCAATCTTCGGTCAGACGGCATCGCAGGCACAGGCCAACGCCAAAGCGCTGTACCAGCAGGCAAACGCCACATCCGCAGCCGGTGACGCGGCGGAAAAAGCGAAGCGGCAGCTTTCCGGGCTGGACGAAATGAACCGCTGGGAATCAAACGACAGTTCCGGCGGCGGAGGCGGTGGCGGCGGGTCTGCCGCGCCTGATTTTAGCGGCGTCAGCCAGGTCAAGCTGCCGAGCGGCTTGCAGGAAGTGCTGACGCAGGTGGGAGACGCGATCACAACGATACTTGATGCGCTAAAACGGATCTGGGAATCGCCAATCGTACAGTACGTCGTGAAAAGTACATTAGAAATGGTAATTCGGGCGGTGATTTCGGTGCTGAAAGGTGTGTCGCTGATTCTTGATGGCATTGCTGACATTTTGAATGGGAATTTGAAAGATGGGGTTAACAAAATAGCCGAAGGAATCTTTGAACTGTTTACGGCTGTCATAGTCGCTTTTGCGACCGCAGTTGCGAGATTGTTTGAATTCTGTAAACAGCTGGCCGTCAGCTTTTTTGAATGGCTTTCTGGGAAATGGACGTCCATAAAGGACTGGATCAGCAAAACGATCAGCAGTATCGATGCAGCTTTTGAGCAGCACCTCGCCAATGTGGAAGCAGGTGCCGCGGCGGCAGTGGATTGGGTCATCGAAAAATGGACGGCCGTAAAGGACTGGTTCAGCGGCCTGTGGGAAAAGGTCGCATCCGGCGCTGTGGCTGCGTGGAATGGAATCAAAAGCGCCTTCAAGTCTGTGCCGGAGTGGTTTCAGAGCAAATTCCGAGACGCATGGCAGAAGGTCAAGGACGTGTTTTCGACAGGCGGCCGTATCTGGTCAGGCATCAAGGAGGGCATCGAAAGCACCTTCCGCACGGTCGTCAACGCAATTATCCGCGGCATGAACACGATCATCGCCGTGCCGTTCAACAAGATCAATTCCATGCTGAATACGATCCGCAATGCGCACTTCCTTGGCATTTCCCCGTTCCAGAATATGTGGGGCGTGAATCCACTGCCAGTGCCGCAGATCCCGATGCTGGCGCGCGGAGCGGTCATTCCGGCGAACCGGCAGTTCTTGGCCGTGTTGGGCGACCAGCGCAACGGCAACAACCTGGAAGCGCCGGAATCCCTGCTGCGCCAGATTGTGCGCGAAGAAGCCGGCGGTGCCGGCAGCCGATACGAGTTTATCGCCCGGTTGGATCGCCGCACACTGTTTGATGAAGTAATCACCGAAGCAAAATTGCGGAAAGGGCAAACGGGCAAAAACCCGCTTGTAGCGGTGTAACACATGGCACAGGAATACATTAAAATTCGAAAAAGTCCGTCGGATGACTGGCTGGTACTTCCGCAGCCGGATTCCGGCGCGCTGACGTACGACTTTGAAACAACTTACACGGAGGACAGCGGCCGCACCCAGACCGGCGCGGCCGTTGTCAGTCCGCTGTTCACGGTCGAAGCGCTTGGATATAGCCGAGCGTCGATCAGCAAAACCATGCTGTCGCAGATCCTGAAGATCATTGCAAAAGGTCAGCAGTTCCAGTTGCACTACTTTTCCGCTTACTACGGCGCGTGGTGCCAGGCGTGGTTTTACGTCGGCAAAGGGCAGCTGAATATCGGGCGCCTGAACGAAGGCAAGGAGCTGTTTACGTCCCTGGATTTTAACATGGTCAGCGTCAATCCACTGACGTGATTGGGGGTGACATGAATGCGAACAGTCGAAAGTCAAATCACAAGCGTCTATCCATCGCAGACGAACTTTGTGGTCGAAGCATCTTTTACGTGGGATCACGATGTGGCATTGGTGTATTATGGCAGTACAACTGTGACGCTCAAGGCGGGGGAACACCTACAAGTAGACGGGGCGTGTTTTCGTCCTGGTGGAACGAAAATCACAGCGCAGATATCATCAGGCAGTTACCCGGTCGGGCTTTCCGCGTGCAAATGCGCGACAATTGAAATGTACGATGGTGGGTGGCAAAACGTCGATAACCGGAATCTATACGAAGGAGCGACCGTGCACCTAAAGGCAGATATCAAAATCGACGGCAATGGATACTTGGTTCCAATGGGCAGCTTTAAGGTTTATGAAGTAGAAACCGTGCACGAAGTTACCACGCTTACTTGCTACGATGCCATGAGGGAAGCGGACGTGCTGTGCCCGACGGAGATGCAGGGAGAGCACAATTACATAGAGCTATGGAGGCTGGCAGCGACTCGTCTCGGCCTGACGCCCAGCGCGATTGATAATGATTTGGGGTATAACGCGCTGGCGACCGTGGACACACAGCACACCATCCGGCAGGTGATCGAAGCAATCGCGCTGGCCTGCGGTGGCAATGCCGTGGTGTCTGGGGATGCACTGTATGTGCGACCGATTACATCTACAGCAGATGTGACGTTAACACAGTGGATTAACCAACTGGAAGTGGCAAGTACGCCGGTCGAAGTCACTGGAGTGCGCGTGAAAAAGACGTTCGCCAGTGACGGGCAAGAGCACACGTATTTCTTCGGCGCCGGAGGCTACGTTATCGAACTGAATGACGACAACCTGTGGTTGGGCATCGAAGGGCCAGCAGGGTCGATCACGGTCGCTGCTGAAGCAGTCGCGGAAACAGCGTACGAGCAGCTGAAAAACAAGCCGATCTATAAGTTCTCCGGCGATCTTCCGGCCGACCCGCGGCTTGATATTTTCGACAAGGTTATCGTCAAGGACATCAACGGCCGGGAATACCCGTCGATCATCATGAACTACACGTTCGTGTTTTCCGGGAAAACGTCGATTGGCAACAGCGTGGAGTCCAGCAGCAGCTACAACACATCCGATAGCGGTCCTTCCGGATCGTCGCCTTCCGGTGGTGGCGGTGGGGGCACGATCGATGTGGACAGTGCACTATCAACGACCAGCACCAACCCTGTCCAGAATAAAGTTATAACTGCCGCGCTGAATAGCAAAGTGGATGAGGACGAAGAAATAACAATCTTGGACGTTGTTAACATGTGGAACGATACCTGACGGGAGGAAAAATTATGGCAACAAAATACACAGGGCAGAACGCCCTGAACAAGGTGATTCAGTTGGTGAAGACGGCGCTCAACAACAAGGCAGACAAATCGGCGCTCGACGGAAAGCTGGATGTTACCGGCGGCACGATTTTTGGCGATCTAAAGGTGAAAACGAACGCGGAGGGCACGGGGAACATTGACGTAGAGGGCGAGATTCGTGCGAGCGGCATGGCTCGCGCGATGACTGTATACGCAACGAACACTGTGCGGTCGGAGCTGATGGTCGATACGCCACTGCTTAACTTGAAACCTTCGTCGTCTGAGAAGTCAGTGCAGGTTCAGCAAGATGGGGATACCGCCGTGAAAATGGAGTGTTTTGACGGTACCCTTAGTAAGGGATACGCGCGCTTGGAGATTGGCACGCCGACGGACGCGAATACCAATGCGGCCACGACCGTGGAATATGTGAAGAACAAGGTCTCCGGTCTTCAGACGGCTTCGCAGGTGCAGGACGCGATCAAAAGCGCGATCACGGGCGTATACACGCCGAAGGGGTCGATCGCGTTTGCGTCCCTGCCTGTGCCGGTTGCCGGTAAAGTCGGCTGGGTGTACAACATCAAGGATGCGTTCACGACGGATAACCATTTTATCGAAGGCGAGGGACGCGACTACCCTGCCGGAACGAACGTCGTATGTGCGGAAATCAGCGCCGGTGATTACGGCTGGGACGTGCTTGCAGGGACGATCGATCTGACAGAACTGACCGCCACAGAGGTGCAGAAACTCTGGGACTCCATCTGACGGGGGGCTGACTTATGCAGACAAGCGGAAGTGCAGCGATCAAAAAGCTGATCCAGCTTGTAAAATCCGCGCTGTCCGACAAGATGGACAAGGCGGGAGGAACTTTTACGGGCAATGTCTCCGGCAAGTACTTTACCGGCACGTGGCTGCAGACGCTGGAAGCAACTGACCTCGGCCGCGCACCCGGTAAAATTGCCGTGCTTGACGAGTCCGGCTGGGTGTACTATCGCACGCCGGCGGAGCTCAGATCCGATATCGGCGCAAGCGGCGGCGGAGTCGATGTCAGTACGGTGCTCGACAAGGTGTATCCGGTCGGCTCCATCTACATGAGCGTAAACAGTACAAATCCAAAAACACTGTTCGGCGGTACGTGGGTACAGATCAAGGACAGATTTCTTCTCGCTGCTGGCACGACCTATAAAGCCGGTGCGACCGGCGGAGAGGCGGCGCACACGCTTACCGAAAGCGAGATGCCTAGCCACAAACACGCGGTGTACTACCCTAATGCTGGAGCTGCTGACCACTCCGCGCCCGGCAACTACCCGGATGGCCCGTCTGACAGCACGTATTATGCGATTGGCAGCTACACGTCCAGCGCTGGCGGCGACAAAGCGCACAACAACCTGCCGCCGTACTTGTCTGTGTACGTGTGGAAGCGGACGGCGTGACTTGAAGGGAGGGAAACATCGTGATACGTGGCACTACGCCGACATTTGAGTTTACGCTGCCGATGCTGACTGACGAGATCGCAGCCGGATATATCACGTTTGCGCAGGATGGCAGTGTTGTGATCGACAAGGATCTGGCGGACTGCACGTGCGCCGGTAGCACTGTGACACTACACCTGACGCAGGAGGAAACACTCAAGCTGTCGCAAAACACGAGGACAGAGCTGCAGATGCGCGTGCGCACGACGGGCGGAGAGGCGCTTGCAACGCGGGTGTATACCGTGCCTACCGAGCGCATCCTCAAGGATGGGGTGATCTGATGCTGCGGATCGATGTGGCATTTAAGCAGACCAGACAGACGCTGGAGCTGGACATGGCCGCAGGGGATCAGACGCTTGAACTGACGTTTGACAATTTTCAGCGCGTGGACGGCGCTGCGGACTACTACGACGGCGCATATGACGTGACGCCGCTGATCACGGCGCAGAGGCTGCCAACGCGCAGCAAGACGATGCGCGACGATGTGCGCATCGACATGATCCCGACGCGGGAGATCCCGAACGCCGCTGGTGGCGTAACTTTTATCGTTGGAGGCTGACTATGGCATACAGTAAAATTATTTATGGCGGCAACGTGCTGATCGACTTGACCGGCGACACCGTGGCCGCGGACAAACTGCTGGCGGGTATCACGGCGCACGGGAAAGACGGTGAGGAGATCACCGGCACTTGCGCGTATGACGCCGCCACCGGCGACGCCACTGCCGCGGAGGGCGAAATCCTGCTCGGCAAGACGGCGTATGTGAAGGGCGCGAAGAAGGCTGGCACGATGCCGAACCGCGGCGCCGTGACGGGCACGATCGCCACCAAAGCGGGCGAGTACACTGTCCCCGCGGGCTACCACAACGGCAGCGGCAAGGTGGGCATCAGCTCGACCGAGCAGGCAAAGATCATCGCGGGCAACATCAAAGCGGGCGTGACCATCCTCGGCGTGGAGGGTAGCTACTCCGGCGCGTCGATCAAGGCGCAGACCAAAAGCGCCACACCAAAGACAACCGCACAAACTGTGTCGCCGGACAGCGGCTATGACTATCTGTCGAGCGTGACGGTCGCAGCAATCCCTTATGCGGAGGCCGCGAACCCTGCGGGCGGAACGACTGTAACGATCGGGTGACGATATGGCAGTCAGCAAGATCGTATATGACGGCCGGGCGCTGATCGACCTGACAGCCGATACGGTTACGGCAGATGCGCTGCTGTCCGGCACGACCGCGCACGACAAGGCGGGCAACGCCATTACCGGCGCGCTGACGCTTGCAACCATCCATACCGGCTCGGGCGCGCCGGACGCAAGCCTCGGCGCGGACGGAGACATCTATCTGGATCTGGGGTGACACATGAATGAACTGATCTATCACACCATCACGCCGACCGCGCAGGAGGTCGGCGGGGACTATATGCTGATCCTGACGGCGGACAGCACCATCGACGAGATCGTGCAGTACATCTTGGCAAACAAGGTGATCTGGTTTTACGACGGGACACTGTATCATCAGGTGGTTGCGTTCGAGGACGTAGAAAACGCCATGATCGTGTACTACTTTAGGACTGACGGAAGCGTGGCGTCGCACCGGGTAGGTGACGGCGGATGAGGGTCGAGGGTCGGCAACTCAGAATCGTATATGACAACGCAAAGCAGTATCTGACGGCAGACAACTGTGCGATCGGTGTCGAATCATACGGAAACGGCGTTGTAATCAAGTCAACTGCACGATCTGGCTATGCAATCTTCACTGATGCGGCAAAAGCTTTCCTGTTTCCGAATGCCGTAGCGAAACCCGTCAAAGCTGACAGCCGTATTGGCTGCGGCGCGTCTATAAAAAACAAAAACAACTATTGCGCGTTAGAGTTTGGCGGCACAGAGGTGCACAAGGTGCTGTGTTCGGACGAGGTCGGCGAGCAGGACGGGCTTACCAGCACGGCGATCACTGGGGCGACATCGGCGACAACGATCCGGTATCACCTGCACATCAACAACGTGTTCATCGCCGCCGCGTGCTCGGTCGGGCAGCTTACCCTGTACTTTAACCGATATTCATGTGCTGCAAACGCGGTTGGGAACGGGATTGCATCCGCGACCGTATCGGATGCGGAACCGTGGGACGGTGACAATGTGACCTTCACGGCCACGCTGGCGGCTGGCGCGGTGTTTGACGGATGGTACAGCGATGCGGCGTGCACGCAGCGTGTCAGCACAAGCCTGTCGTACACTACCACGGCCGCAGATCTGACGCTGTACGCCAAAGCGACGCAAGCAGCGCCGACACCGGTACAGGCGTCTACATCAAGCGCGCAGGGGCGCAGATACAGGCCGCTGCGGTATGGCGGAAAGCAAACGGCCTGTGGGCGAAATCGGACAAGACCGCAATCGAGGCGGGAAAGAATTATCGAATGGGGTGACAAGTGTGAACATTATTGAAGCATTCGCAGAAAAGAACCGATGCTACCAGATCGGCGCGCCGCTGTACCCGCAGGGCATCATGCTGCACAGCGTGGGATGCGCGCAGCCGTCTGCGGCGGTATTTGCACGCAGCTTTAACCAGTATCAGCCGGGCGGCGCGTCCGTATGCGTGCACGCGTTCGCGCAGGCGGACGGTACGGTGTATCAGCTCCTGCCGTGGGAGATGCGCGGCTGGCACTGCGGCGGGAGCGCCAATTCTACGCACATCGGGGTAGAAATGACCGAGCCGAGCAAGGGCATGACTTACGCGGAGGCGGCAGAGCAGATCGCGGGTACATACCACACGGCCGTGGAGCTGTTTGCCGCGCTGTGCAAGCAGTACGGTCTTGACCCGGCACAGGATGGCGTCATCATCGGGCACGCCGAGGGACACCGGCGCGGCGTGGCGAGCAACCACGCAGACCCGGAGCTGCTGTGGCGCACATATGATATGGGATACACGATGGACGGCTTTCGCGCGGATGTCGCGGAGGCAATGAACAAAAATGACGAGGAGGACGACATGATTAGGTATACCACGATTGATGACGTGCCTGGCTGGGCACGCAGCACGATCAAAGAGATGATGGACGCAGGTCTGATCGCCGGTACGGGCGGCGGCAGACTGGATTTGAGCGATGATATGCTGCGGATGCTGTATATCATGTGGCACATGCGTGATAAGCGCTATGGCCGCGTCGTTGACGGCAAGGTGATGGACGTGCCTGCATGGGCACTTGATAGCCTGCAGGCGCTTGTGGATAAAGGCGTGCTTGCTGGCGTAGGCGATGGCAAGCTGGATCTGTCGCTGGATATGCTGCGCACGATGATCGTGTGTCAGCGGATGATGGACGGTGGCGCCAAGTGACTACATATCAGTGGCTGTGCCTGCTGGGTGTGCCTTCGCTGCTGATCGCGGCGCTGCTGGCCATGATCCGGCATCTGGCGGCACAGATCCAGCACGATCGCGCGGACACAGCGGCGACAAAGCTCGGTGTGCAGGCGCTTTTGCGCGCGCAGATGATATCGGACTACAACAAATGGTCGGATCGGGGCTATGCCCCGATCTACGCAAGGCAAAATTTTGAAAACTGCTGGGGGCACTACCACACCCTTGGCGCAAACGGCGTGATGGACGACATCCACACAAAATTTATGCAGCTCCCGACGCGGGAGAAATAACAAAGAAAGGATGATAAAAATGGAACTTGGTATTGCATCTGTGGCGGCGATCACCGCCATCGCGTATCTGCTGGGCATGGCCGTCAAGGCGACCGAGGCCGCGGACAAGTGGATCCCGATCATCTGCGGCGCGGCCGGCCTGATCATCGGCGTCGTCGCGTGGGCGATGGGCGTGCCGGACTTTCCGGCGCACGACTGGCTCAACGCTGCCGCCGTCGGCATCGTGTCCGGCTGGGCGGCGACGGGGCTGAATCAGAGCGTCAAGCAGCTGACGGATAATAAATAATTGGGCAAAGTAAGGCCGCCGGAGCGTAAGTGCTCCGGCGGCTTTGTGATTTTAAATTTCTGTGCCATCTGGCAGCGTAAACTTGATGTTGACTTTGCAGCCGAGTGCTTCTCCGATGCGCTCCCATTCTTCTACGGTAAATTTTCCGGTATTCAGCCGTTTGTTAAGCAGCTGGGGGGACCATCCGAGCCGTCGCGCCAGCTCGGAGTTTGTAATCCCAAAATACGCAAGCTTCATTTCAATTATTTGCCGCGCTGTCACGGTATCACTTCCTTCTGTTAGATAGCATAACCTATTTAGTTTAACGTGTCAACTAAAAATTTTCTAAAATATCTGAAAAAGTTAAAATAAATGGTTGACATTATAAACTGCTTAGTTTATAATAATACTCGTAAGGCAGAGGGGAACCTCTTATGAAAGGAAGTGAGGGAATGAACGAAATGAATGTCACCGAGGCGCTTCTGAAGGCAATCCTCGAACTCATTGAAAAGTGCGAAACGCTTGAAGAACTTCGCGAGAGCGTCAAGCGCATCATGCATGAGTAAACAAAAAGAGTAGCGGCACCGACCAAAGCCCCGCTACTCGCACCCGAGAAGGTGAGCCGGGAGCCTTACCCCGGCCACCTTGATTATAAACCGAGTAAGGCAGAAAAATCAAGGAGGAAACACTATGAAGTACGAAGTCTACGAAAACAACGGCGGCTGCGTGACGCTTGCCATCCTTAACGACGATTGCGAGCCGGTCGCACTGTTCGAAAACTGGGAGTACGGCGACCGTGGCGATCTGGCTGACGCTCTGCGAGAGCTCGCCGCTGACCCGACTGCCTGGCGCTGCTGGGAGGGAGACATGGTCGAGCGCATCGCATCCGAGTGGCCGTACAGCGGCGAGGCAGAGCCGCCAACGCTCGCCGAGCTTTACGACGAGATCAGCGGGAGCGATGATTGCATCATCGACAGCGACGGCGATATGATCCCCGCACAGCGCATGGGCGCCGCGGCTCTCAAGGCACTCGGTCTGAGCCTCGAGGATGACGATCAGTAATGCGTGCGGCAATCTATATCCGTGTATCAACAAGCGAGCAGGCGGCGGAGGGGTATTCCCTCGCCGCCCAGCGCAAGAGCTTGATGCAGTGGTGCAATGGCCGCGCCTATGATGTAACCGGCGTGTATGCGGACGAAGGGATCAGCGCGAAGGACATCAAGCATCGACCGGCAATGCTGCAGCTGCTATCCGATGTGCAGGCCGGAGAAATCGACGTTGTGTGCGTCTGGGCGCTCAGCCGATTGACGCGCAGCGTTGCTGACCTATACAGCGTGTGGGATTTGTTTGCGGCGCACAACTGCGGGTTAATTAGCTACACAGAGGCTTTTGACACGACCACGCCGACCGGGCGCGCAATGATGGGCATGCTCGGGATTTTTGCTCAGATGGAACGAGAATTTACGGCCGAACGTGTCAGCGCGGCGATTGCCGAACGGGCAGCGCAGGGAAAGCGGACGTGCAATGAAGTCCTTGGCTATGACCTCGATGGCAAGGACAGCCTGAAGATCAACCCGGCGGAAGCGGAGCGCGTGCGGTATATTTTTGATCGTTACCTGGAATATCGCAATCTGTCGGCCGTTGCCGAGCTGTGCAGATTGCGCGGCTACACCGGGAAACGCGGTAGAGTACAGACTGCCGAATCAATCCGGAGGATACTTATCTGTCCGGTATATGCTGGCTACAACAGCTATAAGGGCCAGTTGTACAAGGGGTGTCACGCGCCCATCATATCTGTCAAAGATTACAATCGCGTGCAACGAATACTACAGCAGCGAGGGAAGCGAGTCAGGATACTGTATCAGCAAATCAAGGGATAATCGCGTGGCTGTTTTTTGCCTTGAATTTTGACAACGCTTTTGACAACAGTTTGTGTCTCAAAACGTTCCGGAACGCGCCGAAAGAAAAACGAAAAAACCGTTGAAAAATCAAGGATTTCTTGAAATTTCAACGGTTTCTTTTTGGTGCTCCAGCGGGGATTCGAACCCCGGACACCCTGCTTAAAAGGCAGGTGCTCTGCCTACTGAGCTACTGGGGCATATCGGTGTGAAAAGTTATCCGCTATCCAAAACATCAGACGCACCCAACAAATACTCAAACGCGAATCCGACGAGAGATTCGCAGCCAACAAATACTCAGACGCGAATCCAGCGAAAAATCCGCACCCAACAAATACTCAGACGCGAATCCAGCGAAGCGATTCGCGGCTGAAGAAGGAGCTGGTGTTCGGAAACGGATGCTTTCTGCTTGCAGGAAGCAGGAGTTAGAAGAACATCAGCGACGTGGCTGGGATGGCGGGATTCGAACCCACGATATCAGAGTCAAAGTCTGGTGTGTTACCATTACACTACATCCCAATATCGGGGCAAAAATCATCGGGGATCGGGATCACTCCCAATCCCCGATTTCGTGGGGTGGGTAAAGGGGTTCGAACCCTCGACACCCGGAACCACAATCCGGTGCTCTCCCGACTGAGCTATACCCACCATAGGTCTGAAATGGTACGCCAAGAGGGATTCGAACCCCCGGCCTACTGCTTAGAAGGCAGTTGCTCTATCCTACTGAGCTATTGGCGCGCATACAATATTTGGCTGCCCGCCCAGAAGGTATGGAGCGGGTGATGGGAATCGAACCCACGTATCCAGCTTGGAAGGCTGGTGTTCTACCATTGAACTACACCCGCATATTTAATTGTTCACAAGTCGGGGTGACAGGATTCGAACCTGCGACCTCCTGGTCCCAAACCAGGCGCTCTAGCCAAGCTGAGCCACACCCCGATATGCTGTTTTGCCGTTTCGTTTTTGTTGCCTCACCGAAGCGACTCCGATATAATATCACCCTATTCCATACTTGTCAACACTTTTTTACATTTTTTTGAAATTAATTTTTCAAATACGATACATCCAGCGTTTTTACAATGTTTTCGGTGATTTGAAACAACAGTTTTACTGACTTCATAAAAAAGAAAAGAACACTTGCGTGTCCGAACTGAAAATTTTTATTAAATTAGTACTCGTGCATATTTTTCCTTTCGTTAATCTTATGTTCACATGTCTAATTATTTCATTTTGAGTACCTTTGAAAAAATCAAGTGGCTCAAACCCAGTGTTTAAGCCACTTTTAAGGCATTTTAAGTAATTTTGATAAAAAATAAAAGGTGGTTAAAAAACCACCTTTTTTGGTCGAGGTGACAGGACTCGAACCTGCGGCCTCGTGGTCCCAAACCACGCGCGCTACCAGCTGCGCAACACCTCGTGAACATTTCTATTATATCTGTTCACGCCGTGTGCGTCAAGTGCTAAATTTGGGAGATGACAAAGAAGAGGCGGCAGGTGCGCACAATATGCACCTCTGCGGTCTCAATAAGTGCAAGTGTTTTTTGCTGAAACAATAACCCGTTTACACATTCCCCTTGCCGATGCCCCATTTTTTGAAATACCGGCCCATGCTCTTCAACTGCATTTTGAACTTGCCTGCGTCCCGCATGGGGTCGCGGTGCCAGGCGTGGGTGGCGGTGAACTGCGGCAGCAGGTAGACAAGCCCTTGGCGCAGAGCACGCTGGGTCAGGTCGGCATCCTCCACATACATAAAGTATTCG
>OHMQ01000120.1_pt1 | contig 40362 bp, 37 predicted proteins | sample 1569401 | NCBI WGS metagenome assembly OHMQ01 (sample SAMEA3879501, study PRJEB24766) | human gut metagenome | biome: human-associated habitat; feature: feces | place: USA | collected 1985/1987 | reverse complement strand
CTATTATCATACTAGCGAAAAATTTTATTTTTTTATAGATGGAGGATATAAAATGAGTAGTAACAATCAAAGCTTGGCAATGCAGCGTATTGCTAAGTTAGTCGACGAGAACAGTTTCATGGAAATTGGTTCTCTTGTGACAGCTCGCAGTACAGATTTTAACCTTACTGCAGCAAAAGCTCCTTCAGATGGTGTTATTATCGGACACGGTCTGATTGATGGAAATCTTGTATTTATCTACAGCCAGGATGCAACAGTTCTTAACGGAACAATCGGCGAGATGCATGCAAAGAAAATTGCTTCTGTATATGATATGGCCATGAAAATGGGCGCACCTGTTATCGGATTTATCGATTGCGGTGGTATCAGACTTCAGGAGTCAGTTGATGCATTAGACGGATTTGGTCTTATCTACGCCAAGGAAGTTGCAGCAAGTGGCGTTATTCCACAGATTTGTGGTGTATTCGGTAATTGTGGTGGCGGACTTTCTGTAGTACCGGCTCTTTGTGATTTCGCTTATATCGAAGAGTCTAAGGGCAGAATGTTTGTTAATACTCCTGATGCAATAGAGGGTAATCGCGTTGAGAAATGCGATACAGCAGCAGCTTCATTCCAGAGTGAGAACAATGGATGTGTAGACGGAATCGGTTCAGAGGATGATATTATCGCTGATATCAGAGCTCTTGTCAGCATGCTTCCACTCAACAACGAGGGAGATGTATATACAGACTCATGTGAGGATGATCTCAACAGAGCATGTAACAGCATGGCTGATATGAAGGCTGATCCAAGATTCCTCTTATCAGAGCTTTCTGATGATCATGTATTCTTTGAGACAAAGAAAGACTTTGCCAAGAATATGGTAACAGGCTTTGTTAAATTAAACGGCATGACAGTCGGTGCAGTTGCAAACTGCAGCACAGTATATGATGCTGAGGGCAAGAAGGCAGAGGAGTTTGCACTTTCTCTTACTGCAAAGGGCTGCAACAAGGCAGCTGAGTTTGTATCATTCTGTGATGCTTTCTCAATTCCTGTACTTACACTTACAAATGTAAACGGATTCAAGAACTGCATGTGCTCTGAGAAGAAGCTTGCAAAGGCTCTTGCCAGAATGACATACGCATTCTCAAGTGCAACATGTCCTAAGGTTAACCTGATTACAGGAGAGGCTTACGGAAGCGCATATGTTGCAATGAACTCTAAGTCAATCGGAGCTGATATGGTTTATGCATACCCTGATGCAAAGATTGGTATGATGGATTCAAAGATTGCAGCTGAGATTATGTATCCGGGCGCTGATGCAAAGGAAATCGATGAGAAGGCAGCTGATTACGAGAAGCTTCAGTCTTCTGTTTCATCAGCAGCAGCCAGAGGATATGTAGACCTCATCATTGATCCGGCTGACACAAGAAAATATCTTGTAGGTGCTTTTGAGATGCTTTACACCAAATATGTAGATGCACCAGAGAAGAAACACGGAACTAAATAATAGAAAGGCGCATTTTGTTATGAAGAAAAAAATAACATATATCCTTAGCCTTCTTATGATTGTATGTATGCTTGGAGCATGTGGCTCTGACAATGCCGAAAAGACATACGGCGGATACACAACAGACGAGCTTCATACTGAGGCAACAGACAGCCTTGGCAATATCCAGAACTACATTGCGCTCGTAGATAGTTGTGGCGGTTATGACAACTATGAGAAGAGTGTCAAGGAAGTTGAGGAGAAGACAGGCATGACAGAGGGTGAGGTTGTTTATAACACACTCGGACAGTCGGGAGCAAGCGTTTCAATGAAAAATATAGACGCTGAGCTTGATGCCGTTTCATCATGGCTTGATCTGGTTGACAAATACGGAGACGTAAAGGATGCAACTGATGGCAAGGATTTTACAGTAACCAAGTCAGGTGGTACACTTACTACCGACATGACACTTACATTTGGCAAGCAGGATGTAACATACGAATTAGTATATGATTCGGTTACCATGGAGGTAACAGGTATCTCACTTACTCCTGTTCAGACAATGGGGCAGAAGCTTGCTAAGGCAGGACAGAACACAGTAATTTCAATGAGTATTGTATTCTGTGTACTTATTCTTATCTCTCTTATCATTTACTGCTTCAAGTTTATTGCTCTTATCGGCAATAAGCCAAAGAAGGCAGAAGCAAAGAGCGAGCCTGAAAAGAAAGAGACTGCTGCAGCAGAAGCACCTGCTACAGACCTTACAGATGATACAGAGCTTGTAGCTGTTATCTCAGCAGCTATAGCAGCAAGCGAGGGTACTACAACAGAGGGCTTTGTAGTCCGTTCAATCAATAGAAGATAATTTAGGAGGACATTTGAGATGAAAAACTATACAATTACCGTTAACGGAAATGTTTACGATGTTACAGTAGAAGAGACAGGAAGCACACCTAGCACAGCCAGCGCACCTAGAAGAGCTGCAGCACCTGCTGCCGCTGCACCAAAGGCTGCTGCACCTGCAGGAGCAGGAAGCATCAAGGTTGAGGCCGGAGCTGCCGGAAAGGTATTTAAGCTCGAGGCTAAGGTTGGCGATGCAGTAAAGAAGGGTGATACACTTCTTATTCTTGAGATCATGAAGATGGAGACACCTGTTGTTGCACCACAGGATGGAACAGTAGCAAGCATTGATGTTGCTGTTGGTGATTCAGTAGAGTCAGGTGCATTACTTGCAACATTAAACTAATTCCAGGAGGTAAACTAATTTGAGTTACGTAGGTGAAACACTTTCAAACCTCCTACATCAGACTGCCTTTTTTAATCTGTCAGTCGGAAACTATGTTATGATTGCCGTAGCATGTGTATTCCTGTTTTTGGCTATTAAAAAAGGATTTGAGCCTTTACTTTTAGTACCTATTGCTTTTGGTATGCTCCTTGTTAATATCTATCCTGATATTATTGTAAGTCCTGAGCACTCAAGCAATGGAGTAGGTGGTTTACTTTATTATTTCTATACACTTGATGAGTGGTCAATTCTTCCTTCACTGATTTTCCTCGGTGTCGGAGCTATGACAGACTTTGGTCCGCTTATCGCAAACCCTATCAGCTTCTTACTCGGAGCTGCAGCACAGTTTGGTATTTTCGGAGCTTATTTCCTTGCAATCCTTCTCGGATTTAATGACAAGGCAGCAGCAGCCGTATCTATCATCGGTGGAGCTGACGGACCTACATCTATTTTCCTTGCCGGAAAATTAGGTCAGACAGGTCTGATGGGACCTATCGCCGTGGCAGCGTACTCGTACATGGCATTAGTACCTATCATCCAGCCACCAATTATGAAATTATTTACTACAAAGAAAGAGCGTGCGATCAAGATGCAGAACCTTCGTCCTGTAAGCAAGCTTGAGAGAATTCTCTTCCCTGTAGTAGTTACTATCGTTGTTTGTACACTGCTTCCAACTACAGCACCACTTGTTGGTATGCTCATGCTTGGAAACCTTTTCCGTGAGTCTGGTGTAGTACGTCAGCTTCAGGAGACAGCAAGCAACGCCCTTATGTACATTGTAGTTATCTTACTCGGTACATCAGTAGGTGCTTCTACAAGCGCAGAGTCATTCCTTAATATGAGCACAATCAAGATCGTTATCCTTGGTCTTATTGCATTCATGGTGGGAACTGCTGCCGGAGTACTTTTTGGAAAGCTTTTATGCTTCCTTACAAAAGGCAAGATCAATCCACTTATCGGTTCAGCCGGTGTATCCGCTGTTCCTATGGCTGCCCGTGTATCTCAGAAGGTCGGTGCAGAAGAGGATCCAACAAACTTCCTTCTTATGCATGCTATGGGACCTAACGTAGCCGGTGTTATTGGAACTGCCGTAGCGGCCGGATGCTTCATGGCTATATTCGGTATTTAGATTTAATTAAGGAGGATTAATCATGTCAGAAGTGGTAAAGAAACCATTAAAAATAACAGAAACTGTTCTTCGTGATGCACATCAGTCACTGATTGCAACCAGAATGACAACAGAGCAGATGCTTCCAATCGTTGACAAAATGGACAAGGTTGGATACAACGCAGTAGAGTGCTGGGGGGGTGCAACATTTGATGCCTGCCTTAGATTCTTAAAGGAAGATCCATGGGATCGTCTCAGAAAATTAAGAGACGGCTTCAAAAATACAAAGCTCCAGATGCTTTTCCGTGGACAGAATATCTTAGGATATCGTCCATATGCAGATGATGTTGTTGAGTATTTCGTACAGAAGTCAATCGCAAACGGAATCGATATCATCCGTATTTTCGACTGCTTAAATGATATCAGAAACTTACAGACAGCAGTTACAGCATGTAACAAGGAAAAGGGACATGCCCAGGTAGCTCTTTCATACACACTTGGAGATGCTTACACACTTGACTACTGGATGGATATGGCAAAGAGAGTTGAGGACATGGGTGCTGACTCACTTTGTATCAAGGATATGGCCGGTCTTTTAGTTCCTGCAAAGGCTACAGAGCTTGTTCAGGCTTTAAAGGATTCTACAAGCCTTCCTGTCGAGCTTCATACACATTACACATCAGGTGTTGCTTCAATGACATACATGAAGGCTGTTGAGGCCGGAGTTGATATCATTGATACAGCTATGTCACCATTCGCTCTTGGAACAAGCCAGCCTGCAACAGAGGTTATGGTTGAGGCATTCAAGGGCACAGAGTTTGATACAGGTCTTGATCTTAATCTCTTAAGTGAGATTGCTGATTACTTCAGACCAATGAGAGAGGAAGCCTTAGCTTCAGGTCTCATGAACCCAAAGGTACTCGGAGTAAATATCAATACTCTCCGTTATCAGGTTCCTGGAGGAATGCTTTCAAACCTTATCTCACAGCTCAAGGAGCAGGGCAAAGAGGACAAGTACGAGGAGGTTCTCGCAGAGGTACCTCGTGTGCGTAAAGACCTCGGTGAGCCACCACTTGTAACTCCTTCTTCACAGATCGTTGGTACACAGGCTGTATTTAACGTACTCATGGGCGAGAGATACAAGGTTGCTACTAAGGAGACTAAGGATATCCTTCTTGGTAAGTATGGTCAGACAGTTAAGCCTTTCAACCCAGAGGTTGTTGACAAGGTTCTTGGTGATGATAAGAAGAATGCCATCACATGTCGTCCGGCAGATCTTCTTGAGCCAGAGCTTGACAAGATTGAGGCTGAGATGAAGCAGTGGAAACAGCAGGATGAGGATGTTCTTTCTTATGCTCTTTTCCCACAGGTTGCTACTGATTTCTTCAAGTACAGACAGGCACAGCAGACAGGTGTTGATGCAAAGGCCGCTGATACTGAGAATAAGGCTTATCCTGTATAGTATTTAAAAATATAATTCATGCTTTTGAATTTCAAGCAGGTCCGGCTTTGCCGGGCCTGTTTTTTATATTGTGTGGCAAAAAATATAAATTCGCTCTTTCATATAGAGGGAAAAAGTGATAATATTTTAAGGTATGAAAAAATCGCTGCAGGTCACACAAATATGTGAAGCACAGCCATAAACGGGAAAGCTCAGGAGTATATGATGTCAAATACTAACGACTTACTTAACAGGATAAATGCTAAATACAGTACGATGAGCAAGGGGCACAAGCTGCTTGCTACATACATAACTGATAATTATGATAAGGCTGTCTTTCTGACAGCGGCTAAGATGGGCGAGACGGTAGGAATTTCTGAGTCTACGGTTGTCAGGTTCGCTACATCACTCGGATATAAGGGATATCCCGATTTTCAGAAGGCACTTGAGGAGCTTGTAAGGAACAAGCTCAATTCGGTTCAGCGAATGGAGGTCACATATGGGCGTATCAGCCAGTCACAGATTCTTGAGACTGTACTGCAGTCTGATCGTGACAAGATTAAGACCACTCTGGAAAAAATTGATGCGGATGCATTTGACATGGCGGTAGATACTATTTTACAGTCAAGGAAAATTTATATTGTCGGAATCAGAAGCTGTGCACCTCTTGCGAGCTTTCTTGCATTTTATATGAATCTGATGTTTGAGGATGTGTGTCTGCTTACGACAAACAGCTCTAGCGAGCTTTTTGAGCAGATGGTGCGTATTGGCAAGGATGATGTGATTATCGGCATCAGCTTTCCGCGTTACTCTATGCGTACACTTAAGGCACTGGAATTTGCCAACAACAGGAGTGCAAAGGTTATCACTATCACAGACAGCATTCATTCACCGATGAATCTGTATTCTTCATGCAATCTGATTGCCGACAGTGATATGGCCTCTATAGTTGATTCACTTGTTGCTCCGCTTTCTGTCATCAATGCCCTGATTGTGGCTCTTTGCATGAAAAAGCAGAGTATTGTCGCAAAGACACTGACAGAGCTTGAGGATATATGGAATGAGTATCAGGTGTACGAGAATGATGAGATTGATTACATTGATGACTCTATAAAGGTACATTACGCAAAGCTGGGGGATTCGCAGGATGAGTAAGAATATTATTGTGGTAGGTGGCGGAGCCGCAGGAATGCTTGCAGCATATTTTGCTGCAGACGCAGGAAATAAGGTTACGCTTCTTGAAAAAAATGAGAAACTTGGGAAGAAAATATATATAACCGGAAAAGGCAGATGCAACCTGACCAATGCGTGCGATGTCGAGGAGCTTTTTTTAAATGTAAAGAGCAACAGCAAGTTTTTGTACAGCGCTTTTTATGGCTTTGATAACAGCATGGTGATTGATTTTTTTGAGAGTCATGGCATGCCTGTAAAGGTGGAGCGTGGCAATCGTGTGTTTCCGGTGTCTGATAAGTCGTCGGATGTGATTTTTGCTTTACAGAGAGCTTTGAAGGAAAAGAAAGTGGAGGTATTGCTTCATACGGAGGTATCGAAGCTGTGCTATGAGAAAATCACTGATACAAAGGCAGATGAAGAAGCTGCTGATAAAAAAACTGAATTAAAAATAACAGGTGTCATATTAAAGGATGGCACCAAAATGGATGCTGATGCAGTTATTGTGGCCACAGGAGGACTTTCATATCCTTCTACAGGCTCTACCGGAGACGGCTACAAAATGGCAGAAAGCGCAGGTCATACTGTGACAGAGTGCACACCGTCGCTTGTGCCATTTAATGTAAAGGAAGAGTGGGTAAAGAGTCTTCAGGGACTTTCACTTAAAAATACGGCTATTTCCATATATAGTGGCAAAAAGAAGCTGTATGAGGATTTTGGAGAGATGCTTTTTACGCATTTCGGGGTCAGCGGCCCTATGATTTTGTCTGCGAGTGCATCAATTAAGCAAAGCCTTATTAAGCAGCCTCTTGACATGTATATTGATTTGAAGCCGGCTCTTACGCAGGAGGCCTTGGACAAGAGGATTCTCAGGGAGTTTGAGGAGGCAAAAAACAAGCAGTTTAAGAATTCGATAAACAAGCTTTTGCCTGCAAAAATGATTCCGGTGATAATTGAGCTTTCAGGCATTGACCCGGATAAGAAGGTTAATGAGATATCGAAAGAGGAAAGAAACAGACTTCTTATGCTCTTTAAGAAGCTGCCTGTCACTCTTAATGGTCCAAGAGGATATAATGAAGCTATTATCACAAAGGGCGGCATAAAGGTGAAGGAAATCAATCCATCCACTATGGAGTCGAAGCTTGTGAATGGCCTTTACTTTGCCGGCGAGGTGCTGGATCTGGATGCATATACGGGAGGCTTCAATCTGCAGATAGCATGGTCCACCGGATATCTGGCAGGAACAAGTGCAGCGGTTTGATGATTTTGAAAACTATTTTGAGACATTTATAATAACAGTTATATATGCGCATAGTGAATTGAACAGCTGGGATTTTAATAAAAATGATGAACAATTATATTTTAAGGAGAAATTATGAGATACAATATAGCAATTGACGGACCGGCAGGAGCCGGAAAAAGCACTATAGCAAAGAGACTTGCAAAGGAACTTGGCGCAATTTATGTTGATACAGGTGCCATGTACCGTGCCATGGCATACTATTTTATCCAAAAGGGTGTGGACAAGGAGGATATTGACACCATCACGAAGCTGTGTAAGGATGTTGAGGTTTCAATCAGCTATGAAAACGGTGAACAGCAGGTTATCTTAAATGGTGAGAATATCACAGGATTTATAAGACAGGAGGCTGTCGGCAATATGGCATCAGCAACAAGTGTTTATCCTGTAGTTAGAGAAAAGCTTGTTGAACTTCAAAGACAGCTCGCTGCCAGAGAAAATGTGGTGATGGATGGAAGAGATATAGGAACTGTTGTGCTTCCTGATGCCAATGTCAAGATATTTTTAACAGCAAGCTCTAAAGTACGTGCAAAGAGACGCTTCGATGAGCTTACTGCAAAGGGTGAGAAATGCGATATTGATGCAATCGAGAAGGATATTATAGAGAGAGACCACAGGGATATGACAAGAGAGACATCACCTTTGAAGCAGGCGGATGATGCTGTGCTGCTTGATTCGTCTGATATGACAATCGATGAGGTGGTAGATAGAATGAAACAGCTTGTGAAAGAGGCATAGCGTATGGGAGAGCTTACTATTGCAAAGAGCGCCGGCTTTTGTTTTGGAGTGACGAGAGCAGTAAATATGGTCTATGAGGCAATTGAAAAGGAAAATGTGCCTATATACACCTATGGCCCGATTATTCACAATGACGAGGTCGTAAAGGATATGGAAAAAAATGGCGTAACCGTCATAAACGATCTCGATGAGCTTTCTTCTCATGAAAAGGGTGTGATGATTATCCGTTCACACGGTATAAGCAAGGCTGAGTATGACAGGATAAAAAACTGTGGCTTTGAGGTGCTTAATGCAACCTGTCCTTTTGTATCAAAAATTCACAGATATGTGGAGGATTACAGCTCAAAGGGCTATGATATTATAATTGTCGGCAGTCCAAAGCACCCTGAGGTGTGTGGAATAAAGGGCTGGGCAGACGAAAAATGCCATGTAACCATAATAAATTCGCCTGAGGATGCCGAAAATTACATGAAAAATAGTACAAAAAAACTATGCATAGTGTCACAAACGACATTTAACTACAATAAATTTCAAGATATAGTTGAAATTATTGCAAAAAAAGGTTATGATATAACTGTTTTAAATACAATCTGTAATGCTACAGAGGTCAGACAGACCGAAGCAAGAAAGGTAGCACAGTGCTCAGATGTCATGATTGTCATAGGCGACAGGCACAGCTCCAATACACAGAAGCTATTTGAAATATGTAAAAACGAATGCAAAAATACTTACTATATACAGACAAGTGACGAAATGGATTATACACAAATCAGGTCCAACAATAACGTAGGTATTACAGCAGGGGCTTCAACCCCAAATAATATCATTGAGGAGGTTTCAAAGAATGTCAGAAATGAGCTTTGAACAAATGCTGGAAGAATCTTTTAAAACTATAAGAAATGGAGAAGTGGTAGAAGGTACCGTTATTGATGTTAAACCTGACGAGATTTTCTTAAATATTGGATACAAATCAGACGGAATTATTACTAGAAACGAGTACACAAATGAGCCGAACGTAGATCTTACTACTGTTGTAAAGGTTGGCGACAAGATGGAAGCCAAGGTAGTTAAGCTTAACGATGGCGAGGGTCAGGTTATCCTTTCTTACAAGCGCCTTCAGGCAGAGAAGGGCAGCAAGCGTCTTGAGGAGGCTTTTGAGAACCAGGAAGTATTAAAGGCAAAAGTTACACAGGTATTAGCCGGTGGTGTATGTGTCAGTGTTGATGAGACAAGAGTATTCATCCCTGCAAGCCTTGTATCAGATACTTATGAGAAGGATCTCAACAAGTTCAAGGATCAGGAGATTGAGTTTATCATCACAGAGTTCGATCCAAGAAAGAGACGTATTATCGGAAATAGAAAGGTATTACTCGTTGAGCAGAAGGCTAAACAGCAGGAAGAGCTTCTTGCAAATCTTCACGTTGGCGATGTAATCGAAGGAACAGTTAAGAATGTTACAGATTTCGGTGCATTCATCGATCTTGGCGGAGTAGACGGATTACTTCATATCTCAGAGATGTCTTGGGGCAGAGTAGAGAACCCTAAGAAGGTATTCACTGTTGGACAGACTGTAAGAGTATTTGTTAAGAACATCAATGGTTCTAAGATTGCTCTTTCAATGAAGTTTGATGACGAGAATCCATGGAATGGTGCAACAGAGAAATTTGCTCCTGGCAATATCGTAAAGGGTAAAGTAGCCAGAATGACAGATTTTGGTGCATTCATCGAGCTTGCTCCTGGTGTTGACGCACTTCTTCATGTTTCACAGATTTCAAAGGATCATGTTGAGAAGCCATCAGATGTTCTCAAGATTGGTCAGGAGGTTGAGGCTAAGGTTGTTGAGTTCAATGAGGACGATAAGAAAATCAGCTTAAGCATGAAGGCTCTCCTTGATTCAGAGGATGATGGAGCAGATGTTGCAGATGTAAATATTGACGAGGTTGCTTCTGATAACGAGTAGTTTTTGATTTTAAAGCTGTCATATATAATTATATGGCAGCTTATTTTTATAGGCATAAATGAGGCAGCTATGATTTATGGTTTCAGGATTTCTTATGGAATAAAAATTAAACCGGAGGTTTGCAAGGATGTTTGATAATTATGAGTGGTTTAAAAAAGAGGTATATAAGCTGACGCAGATAGATCTCAATTATTATAAAGAAAAGCAGATGCGCAGGCGTATTGATACTCTTGCGAGAAAAAATGGGGCTGATTCTTATGAGACATACATTGAGATGATTTCTGCAGATAAGGCTAAGTTTAAACAGTTTATCAATTTTATCACTATCAATGTATCTGAGTTCTACAGGAATCCTGATCAGTGGAGTTTTTTGGACAGAGAGGTCATTCCTGAGATATTAAAGAACAATACAGGGACGATTAAGATATGGAGCGCGGCATGCTCAACAGGGGACGAGCCGTATTCGCTTGCCATGGCTTTTTCGAAGCATGTTCCACTGTCTCGTATAAAGATACTGGCTACAGATATTGACGACCAGGTGATTGCGAGCGCTAAAGCCGGGCTTTACAGCGCAAAGTCTGTAGAAAATGTGCCGGCTGACCTGAAGAAGAAGTACTTTACCCAGGTGGAGGGCTCATACAAGATATCTGATGATATCAAGCGGTGTGTGACCTTTAAGAAACACAATCTGTTGAAGGATTCATATCCAAAGGATTACGATCTTATCCTGTGCAGGAATGTGGTGATTTATTTTACCGATGATGCGAAGGATATGATATACAAAAATTTCTTCAATACTTTAAAATCCAAGGGAATATTGTTTATAGGCAGTACTGAGCAGATAACTACATATCGTGAGCTCGGCTTTGAGAGATTAAGCAGTTTCTATTTTAGGAAGCCATGATATCTTATCAGAGGTTAAACAGATGGTCTGTTATGTGTTTTACATATGACAGTACCATCTGTTTTGAATTTATAAAATCTTCAGTCAGCAGGAAATAGCTGTACTTATCCTTTATATCGAATCGAAACTCTGGCTTCATGAAGTCAGAGTACTGTCTGATGAAGGTACCGGTTTTGCGCACATAGCAGTTGTACGCCTTGCATTTTTCGCGGTATTCGTGGTCGACATATGCTGCGACGCTCTTGTGTATGGCCATGTCCTCCTTTGGCAGATAGTAATAGTTTTTGTAATCGCTGTAGAAATGGCGCATTTCCCCCTCGAATATCTCTGCACGCACATAGCTTTTTGTAGTGCCGATGGTCAGATAGATGTCATTGTCATGGAAGCTTACAGATTTTGGAACGGAAAATTTATTTTCAAATGATATGATAAGCTCATTCATCAGACTGCCGTCGTAAGCTGTATATGGGTTTACGGATACACCGGTGATGTCTGCAATGCCATGTATGCATTCTTTATACGAAAGTATACTAAGGAGCTTTGTCATGCCAAGGACATCCTCGTAGTTGTGTGTCAAAAGCAGGGATAGCTTTTCATCGTCCTTTTGGGCAAGATATTCATAATAAACGTTTATGAGCTCACCACCGGAATATTTATCCTCCCTATCTATACCCAGAAATGCTTCGATGCTTTTTTGCTTGTAGTTTTCGAGGCACAAAAGAGGCTTTATCGGGGAAAGTTCCTTAAAGATATCGAGTATCTGCACATTACAGAAGGGGTCTTCCTGCTTATATTTCTTGTATTTATTCTTTAAAAATGGTATATCAAAACCGACGCCATTGAATGATATGATAGTGCTACAACCTGACAGACTTCCTGCGAAGGCTTCAATTACAGCTGCTTCGTCATCGGGAGATTCGGCAAAATACTGGTCTATTACAATGCGGTTTTTGATGCGCCTTGCACAGCCTATCATGTAGACAATCGCTTTCACCGGTGAAAAGCCTGTTGTCTCAATATCAAAGAACATAGTGTTTTCTTTAAATATGCTGTCTGAAAAATTATCGGTTTTTATGTAAATTTCTTCATTGTGAAATATTTTCATTTCTCGATTCCTGCCTTGAATATCATTTGTATAAACATTATAACATAAAGTATTAAAAAAAGTACATAATATACTATTTAACTAAAAATCATAAGTGGTATAATAGGAATAGTAATGTGCAATAGCATTTCCACGTTATTAATCTAAAAGAAAGAGGGGCACAAAAATGGGTCATAAAACGTTTATTGGCGGTGTTCATCCATATGATGGCAAAGAGCTGTCTAAGGATTCACCAATTAAAGAAGTTTTGCCCAAGGGCGACATGGTATATCCGGTTTCGCAGCATATCGGCGCACCGGCTAAGCCTGTTGTTGCCGTAGGTGACACTGTGTTGAAGGGACAGATGATAGCAGAGGCCGGTGGCTTTGTTTCATCACCTATCTATTCATCAGTGTCAGGAAAAGTTAAGGCTATTGAGAAGCGACGTGTGGCGGTCGGCGATATGGTTGACAGTATTGTTATCGAAAATGATGGCATGTTTACTGAGACAACATATGAGAGCGTCGAGGATGTCACTGCGCTTTCAAAGGAAGAAATCATCGAGAAGGTCAAGAATGCGGGAGTTGTCGGCATGGGCGGTGCCGGTTTCCCTACACATGTAAAGCTTTCTCCAAAGGAGCCGGACAAGATTGAGTATATTATCGCAAACTGCGCAGAGTGTGAGCCTTACCTCACATCTGACTACAGACGTATGCTTGAGAATCCTGAGGAATTAATTGGCGGCATGAAGATCATACTTCAGCTTTTTGACAATGCAAAGGGTATTCTTGGTATAGAGGATAATAAGCCTGACTGTATCGAAAAGCTCACAGAGCTCACAAAGGATGAGCCACGTATTGAGGTTTGTCCGCTTATGACAAAGTACCCACAGGGTGGTGAGAGACAGCTCATCTATGCTACAACCGGCAGAGCCATCAATTCTAAGATGCTCCCTGCTGATGCAGGCTGTATCGTTGATAATGTAGAGACAATTATTGCTGTCTACAATGCCGTAAAGAATGGACAGCCAGTCCTTAAGCGTATTTCAACAGTTACAGGAGATGCTGTGAAGAATCCTTCCAATATTTTATACAGCATCGGTACCTCATATCAGGAGCTGGTTGATGCTGCAGGTGGCTTTAAGAGCCAGCCGGAGAAGATTATATCAGGCGGGCCTATGATGGGCTTTGCCATGTTTAGTCTTGATATCCCTACTACAAAGACCTCTTCATCAATACTGTGCTTCACACATGATGAGGTGGCAGCATTTGAGCCACAGGCCTGCATTAACTGCGGTCGTTGCGTGGAGGCATGTCCTGAGCAGCTCATTCCAAGCCGTCTTGCGAAGTTTGGTTTGCGTGGACAGATGGATGAGTTTGAGAAGTGGCACGGACTTGAGTGTATTGAGTGTGGAAGCTGTTCATTTGCATGTCCGTCAAGGAGACAGGTGGCTCAGCCTATTAAGACAATGAAGAAGCTTGTTCTCGCTGAAAAGAGAAAACAGGCCAGCAAAAAATAAAGAAAGAGGTGGATTAAAGTGAGTGATTTATATCATGTTTCATCATCACCACATGTACGTGCCAAGGATTCCACTGACAGAATAATGCTTTATGTCATTATAGCATTACTCCCGGCAAGTCTTTTTGGTATTTACAATTTTGGATTTAGAGCACTTTTTATCATTCTGCTTACCATCGCATCGTGTGTGGCATCAGAATGGGTGTTTGACTACATAGTTAAGAAAAAGAGCACAATTACCGACCTTAGTGCGGTTGTTACAGGACTGCTTTTAGCACTAAACCTTCCGGTTGCACTTCCATGGTGGGAGGCTGTACTCGGTGGAGTATTTGCAATCATTATTGTCAAGTGTATGTTCGGAGGACTCGGACAGAACTTTATGAACCCGGCACTTGGTGGAAGATGCTTCCTTCTCATCGCATTTGCGGCTGATATGACTAATTTCAATGTCACAAGAAACGGTGTGGATGTATACTCAGGAGCAACACCACTTGCACTCATCAAAAATGAGGGGCTTTCAAGTGTCAATGTAAGGGATATGCTTATAGGAAATACTGCAGGAACTATTGGTGAGACATCAGTTATAGCTATTTTAATAGGTGCTATCATCATGATTTTACTTGGAGTCATTGATTTAAAGATTCCTGCATCCTACATTATTACATTTGCTGTTTTCATGTTCCTTTTCGGAGCACAGCAGTTTGATATCAACTATGTTGTTGCAGAGCTCTGCGGTGGCGGACTGATGCTCGGTGCATTTTTCATGGCGACCGATTATGTCACAAGCCCGATTACGCCGATGGGAAAGATAATATTCGGTATCTGCTGTGGTATATTGACAGGAGTATTCCGTTGCTTCGGTGCCAATGCAGAGGGTGTTTCCTTTGCTATCATCTTAAGCAACTGCCTTGTTCCTATTATTGAGAAGGTTTCTATCCCAAGAGCCTTTGGTATGGTAAAGGAGGCAAAGAAGAATGAATAAACGTATTGTACATGACGCTTTGATTTTAACTGCCTTTACTCTGGTGCTTGGTTTTATTCTTGCCCTGGTTCAGGGAATCACGGCAGAGCCTATCGACAAGGCCAATAAAGCAGCAGCACAGAAAGCATATCAGGCAGTATTTTCGGATGCAAAATCATTTGAGAAATATGATTATGATGCTGATGAAGCTGATAAGCTTGTATCTGATGCGGGCTACAAGGATACAATCGATGATATTGAGACTGCCCTTGATTCAAACAAAGAGACATTAGGCTATGTCATCACAGTTACAGCCAAGGATGGAAGCCAGGGAAGTATCACATTCTCTGTAGGTATCAAGAATGATGGTACTGTAAACGGTTACTCAATCACAAGCATCAGTGAGACTCCGGGACTTGGAATGAAGGCCGAGGAGGCTGATTTCTACAAGCAGTTTGAGAACAAGAAAGTAGACAAGTTCGACGTTGTAAAGACCACACCTTCAAAGGATGATGAGATTGAGGCCATCACAGGCTCAACAATCACATCAAAGGCTATGGCCAACGGCTGCAACGCAGCTATTACTTACTTCCAGAATAAATTACAGGGAGGTGCCAACTAATGAACAAATATGTAGAGCGTTTATATAATGGTATCATTAAGGAAAATCCTACCTTTGTACTTATGCTTGGTATGTGTCCTACACTGGCTGTTACATCCAGTGCGGTAAACGGACTTGGAATGGGACTTTCCACCACGGTGGTACTTATATGTTCAAACCTTTTGATTTCACTTTTCAGAAAAGTGATTCCTAACGGAGTGCGTATGCCGGCGTATATCGTCATAGTTGCATCTCTTGTTACAGTAGTACAGTTTTTAATGCAGGCGTATCTGCCTAGCCTTTCAGCAGCACTTGGTGTATACATCCCACTTATCGTGGTTAACTGTATTATCCTCGGACGTGCCGAGAGCTATGCTTCAAAGAATCCGCCTGTAGAGTCTATCTTTGATGGAATGGGAATGGGACTTGGATTTACCATGGGTCTTACAATCATCGGACTTATCCGTGAAATCTTAGGTGCAGGAACATTCTTCAACATCAAGATTTTCGGTGACTGGTTTACACCAATCACAATCTTTATCATGGCACCGGGAGCCTTCCTCGTACTTGGCTTCCTCGTTGCAGGCATGAATATCATCCGTAAAAAGATGGAAGCAAAGGGTACACCTCTTGCAGAGCCGGCAGGCTGCCTTTCAGGAGATTGTGCACATTGTGGAGCATCATGTCCATCAGCAAAAGCAGCACAGGCCGCTGTTGAGCCTAACACTACAGAAGGAGGGGATAAATAATGGGTACATTAGGTCATTTACTGCTCATTGCAGTAGCATATGCAATAGTTAACAACGTAGTACTTAGCCAGTTCCTTGGTATCTGTCCTTTCCTCGGCGTATCAAAGAACACAAAAACTGCTGCAGGAATGGGTGGTGCGGTAATTTTCGTTATCACAATCGCCACATTCGTTACACAGCTTATTTACAATTTTATACTGTATCCGCTTAATCTGTCATATTTACAGACTATCGTGTTCATTCTTGTAATTGCAGCACTTGTTCAGTTTGTAGAGATGTTCTTAAAGAAACAGATGCCTCCTCTTTACAAGGCACTCGGTGTGTATCTGCCTCTTATCACAACAAACTGTGCCGTACTCGGTGTAGCACTTAACAGTGTAACAAAGGGCTACAATATCTTAGAGAGTGTAGTTTACGGCTTTGCCACAGCTTTTGGTTTCTTTATTGCCATCGTGCTTATGGCAGGTGTTCGTGAGAAGATTGAGTATAATGATATTCCAAAGCCTTTCCAGGGAACAGCCATCGTGCTTCTTACAGCGTGTCTTATGGCTATCGCCTTTATGGGATTCTCAGGAATGGTTTCTGTATAGGATTGGAGGAAAAGTGATATGAATGTTACTGCGATTATTATTGCAGCTTTAGTTGTTGGAGCTGTCGGTATAATTCTTGGATTTTTCCTCGGTATTTCAGGAGAAAAATTCAAAGTAGAGGTTGACCCGAGAGAGGAAGCAATACTTGAGGTGCTTCCGGGCAACAACTGTGGTGGCTGTGGATATGCCGGATGCTCCGGACTTGCTGCCGCCATTGCAAAGGGAGAGGCACCGGTAGGACAGTGTCCTGTTGGTGGAGACCCTGTTGCGGCAAAGGTCAGCGAGATTATGGGTGTAAAGGTTGAGGCCGGAGTAAAGAAGGTTGCATTTGTAAAGTGCGCCGGTACCTGCGACAAAGCAAATACAGACTACGACTATACAGGAGTAGAGGATTGTGTTGCCATGTCATTTGTACCGGGCGGCGGACCTAAGTCATGTAATTATGGCTGCCTTGGCTATGGAAGCTGTGTGAAGGCATGTCCTTTTGATTCAATCCATGTGGTTGACGGAGTTGCATGCGTCAATCCGCTTACATGCAAGGCCTGCGGCAAGTGCGTAGAGGCTTGTCCAAAGCACCTCATCGAGCTTATTCCATATGACACAAAGCACGTTGTAAAGTGCAGCTCAAAGGACAAGGGCAAGGATGTCATGAAGGCATGCTCGGTTGGATGTATCGGCTGTCACCTGTGTGAGAAGAACTGTCCGTCAGATGCTGTCCATGTAGTAGACAATGTAGCTTATATTGATCAGGAGAAATGTACAGGCTGCGGAATCTGCGCAGAGAAGTGTCCAAAGAAGATTATTCTGTAATGAATAAAAGCTGTCACATATCATTATGATATGTGACAGCTTTTTTTATAAGTTTGCAGCTATTCTTTGCTTACGTTATACTCATCTGATGTCGTGATAATACTATAATCATTGGTCACAAATATTGCCTCAACACCGGAAAGGGAATTTATAAGCTCCTTTGCTTTATCAATGCCAAGAGCAAAGCATGTGGTGCTTAAGGCATCTCCGTCGCAGGAGGAGTCGCTTATGATGGTGACAGAGTATAGATTGTTTTTGACGGGATAGCCGGTTGTGGTGTCCAGTATATGGTGATATAGCTTGCCGTCTACTCTGTAGTAACGCTCGTAGATGCCGGAGGTGACGACGGATTTGTCCTTGACTTTGACGGTACATATTGGCTCGCCGCTCTCGTCGAAGGGCTTTTGTATGCCGACTGTATAATCGCTTCCGTCGGATTTTTCACCGACAGTGAGGACATTGCCACCCAGGTTTATGATGCCTGAGGTGATTTTTTTGGACTGTAAATAAGCCTTCATCTTATCGGCGATAAAGCCCTTTGCGATTCCACCAAGGTCAAGCTTTGCTTTTGAATCGGTTAGCATCACATCGTTTCCGTTAATCTGTATATTGCGGTAATTTACATGTGACAGCTCGCTTTGTATCTGCGCATCAGACGGAACGACTGATGCATCCACCTCATTATCTTTAGAGTCGGTATTTTCAGCTATTTCGGAAAAATTCCACAAATCAGACAGCTTTCCTATAGTGATATCAAACCTGCCGTCACTTGTGTCGCCGTATTCGATGCCCTTTTTGATGAGCTCAAGCGTATCATCGCTTACTGTGACATATTCTTTGCCGGCAGCGTCATTTATTTTGCTCACCTCTGAGTAACTAACTGTGTTTGACAGCATATCCTCATATTTCTTTGCCATATCAAAGCAGTCGTCTATGTATTTCTCGTCGGTAGTGCCATAAAGCGTAATCTGTATTATCGTGTCAAAGTAGAAGCCTTGTTTTGAAACCTTCTGCTGAGCCTTGGGCTTTAATTCACATGCAGACAGGCTTCCTGTTATTGTGGCAAGCGCCAAAAGGACAGGGACAATGTGTTTTAGTTTATTTTTCATAATGCATCCTTTATTAATTTCCTGGTTGTAAATTATTTATAGTTAAAGCTTACATAGTAAAAGCATAAATATAACTTTGCGTCCGGGCTTTATGAAATTTAAAGCCGAAAGCAACAGAAATATAATAACACAAAATAAAAAAATGAGACAGTAGTAAAAATGATTTTGTATTTTGCATGAATATATGGTAAAGTAGTAAATGTATGCGTAATGTAATTATGTATGCATTTAGACTTACAATAGGAAAGATGATAGAAATGAGTTTTTTAGACAATTATAAAAGAGTGGTAATAAAGATAGGTTCATCGACGCTGACACATGCAGAGACGGGAAGCCTCAATTTTTCAAAGATGGAGCGTCTGGTGCGCTCGATATGTGATTACAGAAACAGCGGTATGGATGTGTGCCTCGTAAGCTCCGGCGCCATCGCGGTTGGACGTGATGTGATAGGCATAAAGGAGCGCCCGAGCGATATTTCAATAAAGCAGGCATGCGCCGCAGTGGGACAGGGCAGGCTGATGATGACATATCAGAAGCTTTTTTCCGAGTATAATCAGAATTCCGGACAGGTGCTCATGACAAAAAATACCATAGTCAATCCTGTTTCCAGACGCAATGTTATGAATACATTTGAGGAGCTTTTTGATCTGAACGTGGTGCCTATTGTCAATGAAAATGATACGGTAAGCACATATGAGATGCAGTTTGGTGACAATGATACGCTGTCTGCTATTGTTACATCAATCACGAAGGCTGATCTGCTCATACTGCTATCTGATATAGACGGTCTGTATTCCGATGATCCTCATGACAATCCGGATGCAAAGCTTATCAGAGAGGTTGATACGCTTGACAGGAAAATACTTGGCATGGCAAAGTCATCAACCGGCAGCGATGTCGGAACCGGCGGCATGGCGACAAAGCTTACAGCGGCAAAGATTGCCACATATTCCGGTGCCGATATGATTATCGCAAACGGCGGCAATATGGGGATTTTATATGACATTATGAATGACAGATATACAGGAACACTTTTCCACAGGGCAAAGGATGCAGAGTTTGTGCTTGCGGATTATATACAAAGAGAGATGGCACCTACATCTACAGGCGGCCAGTAATCAGCTATAAATTTGAAATCAGGAGAGTGCTATGACACAGGAAAAAATACAGCGAATCAATGAGCTTTACAGAAAGTCACAGGCAGAGGGACTTTCTGAGGCAGAGAAAAAAGAGCAGGATCTTTTGCGCAAGGAGTATATAGCAAACGTGAAGAAGAATTTAAGAAACCAGCTCAACAATATCGATATGGTAAACGATGACGGTTCGGTTGAGAACCTCGGCGAGAAATATGGAAACAAAAAAAGAAATTCGTAGCAGGCTAAAAAAGCAAAGGAGCCTTCTGGGTGCTGATGAGTGCCGCAGTATGAGCCATGACATTTATAAAAGACTCATGGTATCAGAGATGGACAGAGATTATGACAACATACTTTTGTATTCAGCGATCAGAAATGAAGTGCATACTGATGAGTATTTTACCTATTTAATAAACAAAGCAAAAAGGATATATTATCCGAGGGTTTCGGGCGATAAAATGTCCTTTTACAGGGTAAGAAGCCTTGATGAGCTTAATTGTGGTTCATTTAATATTAAAGAGCCTGATATGACGAAGGAGTATACGCAGGCGGATGGCAGGGCGCTTATGATAGTGCCGGGGCTTGCATTTTCGGATACCGGTTACAGAATCGGTTATGGAAAGGGCTTTTATGACAGATATTTATCGTCTTTTACAAAAAGAGATACTGTCATGGCAGTTGGAGTGGGCTACGATTTCCAGTTACTTAGCAGCATGACGTTTGAAGATGAATATGACGTACCCTTAGATGGGGTGATAACAGATAAGAGAGAGGTGTTTATTGATGAATGATTTAGAAAAAATTTGTGCGGATGCATATGAGGCCAGAGTAAAGATAGGAACACTGGATACTGATATCAAGAATAAGGTATTAAACGATGCAGCGGACAATCTGCTTAAGGCAGAAAAAGAAATCCTTGAGGCAAACAAAAGGGATGTGGCCACAGCAGAGGAAAATATGAAGGCAAAGAGCATGATTGACAGGCTCTCGCTTGACCATGACAGGCTCCTTGGCATGGCTGACGGACTCAGACAGATAGCAAAGCTTGCAGACCCTATTGGGGAAGTGATGTCTATGGCAAAGCGTCCTAATGGCCTTATTATCGGAAAAAGAAGAGTTGCAATCGGTGTTGTTGGCATTATCTTTGAGGCGCGCCCAAATGTCACATCAGATGCCTTTGGTCTGTGCTTTAAGACAGGCAACTGTGTCATATTGAAGGGTGGAAGTGATGCGATAAATACCAATATCGCAATAGTTAAGGCACTAAAAAAGGCCTTAACGGACAATTTGGTTTCTGATGCTGCACTTGCACTTATTGAGTCAACAGACAGAGAGACAACAAATGCGTTTATGAAGATGGATCAGTATGTGGATGTGCTCATACCAAGAGGTGGTGCAGGACTCATCCAGAATGTTGTCAAAAATGCTACAATTCCTGTCATCCAGACCGGTACAGGCAACTGCCATGTATATGTGGACAAGGATGCAGACTTTGATATGGCTGTTAATATTATTAACAATGCAAAGACACAAAGAATCAGTGTCTGCAATGCATGTGAGTCCATTGTAGTACACAGTGCCATAGCGGAGGCGTTTCTGCCAAAGCTGTACGATAAGCTAAGAGAGCATCATGTACAGCTGCGTTGTGATGAAAGAGCACAGGCAATTCTTGCCGGAAGAGATGATGTGACAGAGGCCACTGCCGATGACTGGGGTATGGAGTACCTTGATTACATCATGTCGGTAAAGATTGTTGACAGTATTGATGAGGCAATCGAGCATATCAACAGATACAACACATCACATTCTGAGGCAATCATCACAAATGATTATGACAACGCACAGAAGTTCTTAAATGAAATAGATGCTGCGTGCGTTTATGTAAATGCCTCTACCAGATTTTCTGATGGAAATGAATTCGGCTTTGGAGCTGAGATCGGAATCAGCACACAGAAGCTTCATGCAAGGGGACCTATGGGGCTTGAAGCACTGACAAGCTATAAGTATATTATTTACGGCAGTGGTCAGATCAGGGAATAGTCAGGTAAAGTATCATAGAATTAATTTGAGAGGAAACATAATATAACATGAGCTACGATATAGATATAACAAAGACACCACCGGCACATGAGCCTGAGAGGCAGTATTACTACATGGAAAAGGCAAAGGATTTTGTTGAAAAGAAATCTAAAGAAATCGGCCGTCCTATGACTTATTTTGTAAAGACATTCGGGTGTCAGATGAATGCCCGCGACTCAGAAAAGCTTGTCGGAATACTCGAGCAGATAGGCTACGTGGAAGGAACTGATGAGCACTCTGATTTCATTGTATACAACACCTGTACCGTACGTGAGAATGCTAACAACAAGGTGTACGGCAGACTTGGGTATCTGCAGAATTACAAGAAAAAGAATCCTCTGATGAAGATTGCTCTCTGCGGCTGCATGATGCAGGAGCCGGAGGTTGTTGAAAATATCAAAAAGCACTATAAGTTTGTAGATATCGTATTCGGAACCCACAATATATTCAAGTTTGCAGAGATTTTGTGCAACAATATCGAGTCTGGCTCACAGGTGATTGACATATGGAAGGATACCAATCAGATTGTCGAAGATCTGCCGGTGAAGAGAAAGTTCTCTTTCAAATCAGGTGTCAATATCATGTTTGGCTGCAACAATTTCTGCAGCTACTGTATTGTGCCATACGTAAGAGGTCGTGAGAGAAGCAGGGAGCCTAAGGATATCATAAGAGAGATAGAAAAGCTTGTTGCAGACGGAGTGTGCGAGATAATGCTTCTCGGACAGAATGTCAACTCATACGGTAAAACGCTTGACAATCCTATAACCTTTGCAGAGCTTCTTCGCGAGGTCAATAAGATTGAGGGACTTAAGAGGATTCGTTTTATGACATCTCATCCAAAGGATTTATCCGATGACCTGATTATGGCAATAAAGGAGTGCGACAAGGTGTGCAAGCATATGCATCTGCCGCTTCAGTCAGGAAGCTCAAGAGTGCTTAAGGAGATGAACAGGCACTATGACAAGGAAAAATATCTCGACGAGGTAAAGAGACTTCGTGAGCAGATTCCTGATATTGCAATCACAACTGATATCATTGTGGGCTTCCCGGGAGAGACTGAGGAGGATTTCCTTGAGACAATGGATGTTGTCAAGCAGGTCAGATATGACAGTGCTTTTACATTTATTTACTCAAAGAGAACAGGCACACGCGCAGCTACCATGGAGAATCAGGTGCCGGATGATGTGGTTAAGGACAGGTTTGACAGGCTCTTAAAGGAGGTTCAGACTATCTCATCAGAAAAGGCAAAATGCTATGAGGGCAAAGTGGTGCCGGTACTTGCAGAGGAAATGGATGACCAGAAGGACGGCTATGTGACCGGACGTATGGACAATAATTCAATTGTACATTTTCCGGGTACCGAGGATATGATTGGAAATATCTACAATGTGAAGCTTGATGAGTGCAGAGGCTTTTACTATATGGGAGAGATAAAAGAGGATGCGTAAGCGTTTTGGCAGAAATGATATAATCCTGATATCGGTTATTGTAATTATCTCTGTCGCTCTGCTTCCTATATGGAAGCTTGTATATTTAAAGGGGCAGGATACGGATAGCGATGCATGTGTCGAGGTGACTATCGATGGAAGGACCTATGGCACATATCCGCTTTCAAAGGATGATACAATTAAGATAAAAAACGGCGATGGCGATGTTACTAATACCCTTGTCATAAAGGGTAGTGTGGCGGATATGACCTCTGCCGACTGTCCGGATCATCTGTGTGTGAAGCAGAAGGCGATATCCAAGGAGGGAGAGTCGATTATCTGTCTGCCGAATAAGGTTGTTGTGACAGTAAAAAGCGACATGAAATCCGATATAGATTCGATATCCAAGTGATACCCGAACATTTTTATAGAAAGAATGAGATAAATGAAAACCAGAAAGATTGCATATCTTGGTATGCTTATGGCACTGGCACTGGTGCTAAGCTATGTTGAGTCACTTATACCGTTTGCGGTAGGCATACCGGGAGTGAAGCTTGGGCTTACAAATATAGTGACAGTAATCATGCTTTATATAGCAGCACCCATGGAGACGTTTCTGCTATGTGTATTTCGCGCGGTGCTTTCAGGCTTTATGTTTGGAAATGCGTTCAGCATCATATATTCACTGGCAGGCTGTATACTAAGCTTTATCGTTATGTACCTGCTTAAGAAATCAGATAAATTCAGTTCGGTTTCAATAAGTCTGGTCGGTGGAGTGTGTCACAATATAGGACAGATAATAGTTGCGGCTATAGTTTTGTCAACCTACAGCGTAGTGTATTATATTCCGGTGCTTCTTGTAGCAGGATGCATCACGGGACTTGTGATTGGAATGGTAGCATCACAGGTGCTTTTAAGGATTTCTGACAGCTTTCATGTATAGTTTTAATGGGCTGTAATCTACGTATATTTAATAACAAAAGGAGATGCTGCTGTTTTTATGCCTGTGTGTCAGGCTGTAGTTGAAACAGTAACAAATGGATTCAATGTATGCATATATAAAAGGAGAGCTTGCAGAAAAAAATATAGACAGCATTGTAGTGGAGGCAGCAGGTGTAGGCTATCTCATTTACATACCGACGCAGTATTTTGATATGCTGCCCGACGAGGGAGAGGATGTAAAAATTTACACCTACCTATGTGTCAGGGAGGATGCCATGATACTTTACGGTTTTTTGAGCAAGGATGATCTTGAAATCTTTAAGCTGCTGATTACAGTCAGCGGAATCGGACCAAAGGGCGGCCTTGCCATTTTGTCAACTCTGCCTGCCGATGATTTGCGTTTTGCGATTCTATCGGGCGACTCAAAGGCTATATCAAAGGCACCGGGAATAGGTGCAAAGACGGCTCAGAGAGTGATACTTGATTTAAAGGACAAGCTGTCGCTTGAGGATGCATTTGAAAAGAAGCTTGAAAATCAGACTTCCGGTGCTGCTGTATCCATGAACAGCACTGTGAAAAATGATGCTGTCATGGCGCTCAATGCGCTTGGATACTCATCTACTGAGAGTCTTAAGGCAGTGTCCAAGGTTGATATCACAGAGGATATGGATGTAGAGGATGTGCTGAAGCTTGCGCTCAAAAATATGGGCTGATTGATAAAAGCTGTAAGCTTAAAACAGAAACGGGGAACAAAACGTGAAAAGAGTAATTTCCACACAATTGCAGGAAGAGGACATAAAGATAGAGAAATCCCTGCGTCCTATGTATTTTGATGACTATATCGGTCAGCAGAAGATAAAGGACAATTTAAAAATATATATTGAAGCCGCAAAATCAAGGGGCGAAGCGCTCGATCATGTGCTGTTTTACGGACCTCCGGGGCTTGGAAAGACAACACTTGCAGGAATCATTGCAAATGAGATGGGTACAAAGATAAAGGTGACCTCCGGTCCTGCAATAGGTAAGCCGGGAGAGATGGCAGCCATACTCAACGGACTTTCTGAGGGAGATATACTGTTTGTCGATGAGATTCACAGATTAAACCGTCAGGTGGAGGAGGTGCTCTATCCTGCTATGGAGGATTACGCCATTGATATCATGATTGGTAAGGGTGAGTCTGCAAAGTCAATCAGATTCAACCTGCCAAAATTCACCCTTGTAGGTGCAACAACGAGGGCTGGTATGCTTTCGGCACCTCTTCGTGACAGGTTTGGTGTGGTAAATCACATGGAGTTTTACACTGTCGATGAGCTAAAGCATATTATCGTCAATTCCGCAAAGGTGCTTGGAGTTGAGATAGATGACAAGGGAGCCTACGAGATGGCGCGTCGTTCAAGAGGTACCCCAAGACTTGCAAACAGACTTCTAAAGCGTGTCAGGGATTTTGCGCAGGTCAAGTATGACGGCAAAATCACCTATGATGTGGCAAGCTTTGCACTGGATCTTTTGGAAGTGGACAAGTACGGACTGGATTTAAACGATAGAAATATACTTCTCACCATCATTGACAAGTTTGCGGGAGGACCGGTAGGTCTTGATACGCTTGCAGCGGCAATAGGTGAGGATGCCGGAACCATTGAGGATGTTTACGAGCCGTATCTGGTGAAAAACGGCTTCATAAACCGCACACCAAAGGGACGTGTGGCTACAGAACTAGCCTTTGAGCATTTTGAGAGAAAAATGGCTTAAAGTTGCAATTTATATCTATAAGGCATATAATAATTAAGTATTTGATATTGAAATTGATATTAATATAGCTGGTTTGAATAAATGTGAAAACGGAGGATGATTAAATGTCTGCAAAAACAAATGCTGAGGTGGTAATAGACGGAAAGGTTTACACACTGTCAGGATATGAGAATGAGGAATACTTACAGAAGGTTGCGGCATACATCAACAACAAGATTGCAGAGTTTGATGATATGGATGAGTATAAGCATCTTCCGGGCAATATGAAGAGCACACTTATTGAGCTCAATATTGCTGATGATTATTTCAAGGCAAAGGCACTTGTCGAAAAGCTCGAGGGTGATATAGAGAATAAGGATAAGGAAATATACGATTTAAAGCATGATTTAATTTCCAATCAGGTAAAGACCGAGAATGCCGAGGCGAGCATGAAGGAGCTTGAGGCACAAAACAAGGAGCTTTTACTCAACAAGGCGAGACTTGAGGCAACTCTTGAGGAGTCACTTCTTGATGGAAAAAAGCCTGTTAAAAAATCTGCACATGCTTCTAAAGGGGCAAATGACAGTAGCGATAAATAGCAATAAAGGGGAACAGTTATCGTACACTGTTCCCTATTTTATTGCAGGTTTATATGATATCAAATGAGCATCTATATGAGGAAATATATGAGAAATAAAGATTTTGAACTTCTTGCACCGGCAGGAAGCCTTGAGATACTTAAGGGTGTGATAGAAAGCGGCGCCGATGCTGTGTATGTGGGCGGAAGCATGTTTGGAGCCAGGGCATATGCCAATAATTTCACAGAAGAGGAGCTTTTAGAGGCAATTGATTTTGCACATTTACGAGGAGTAAAGGTGTATCTGACGGTCAATACGCTGATTAAAAACAGTGAGTTTTCAAAGCTCTACGACTACCTGCTTGTGTACTACAAAAGAGGACTTGATGCAGTGATAGTGCAGGATATTGGAGTGGTGAAGGCTATCCATGAGTATTTTCCGTCAATGGAGATACATACGAGTACACAGATGACGGTGACTGGAGCAGACGGAGTGCGTTTTCTTTCACAGTTTGGAGTGACGCGTGTGGTCATGGCAAGGGAGGTTTCTCTTGCCGAGATGAAGCGCATACATGAGGAAACCGGCATGGAGCTTGAAGCCTTTGTGCACGGAGCATTGTGCTATTCGTATTCCGGACAGTGTCTTTTCAGCAGTATTTTAGGTGGTAGAAGCGGAAACAGAGGCCGCTGTGCACAGCCGTGCAGACTGCCGTATACCGTGGAGGGCAAAAAGGATGAATACATTTTAAGCCTTAAGGATATGTGTGGTATAAAGGCTCTTGACAAGCTGCATGATGCAGGCGTTTATTCGCTCAAGATTGAGGGACGTATGAAGCAGCTTGAGTATGCATGCGGAGTGGTAAAATACTACAGAAACTATATTGACAGCAAAAAGCCTGTTAGTGATGCTGATTATGACAGGATAAAGGCACTTGGAAACCGCTGTGGCTTTACAGACAGGTATTATTTCGACCACAATGGCTCTGATATGGTGACTTATGTGAAGCCTAATTTCGTTTCAAATGCTGCAGAGCCTTCGCCTGAAAAAAGAAAGCTTTCGATAGAGGGAGAGCTTATTTTAAGAGAGGGCGAGCCCGGAAGCCTCACTGTAAAAAGAGGTGATGTTACATACAAAGCCTCAATAGAACCTGTCAGTGCCGCACTTAAAGCACCGCTTGATAAAAAAGCCGCTATCGACAGGATAAACAAAACCGGTGATACAGACTTTGAGTTTTCACATATTAAAGCTCAAATCGGAGAAAACGTCTTTGTGCCAAACGGAGCACTAAACAAGCTGCGACGTGATGCAATTTCAGGGCTTTGTGATAAGCTGTTGAAAAAGTATTACAGGAATGATGCACGATACACTGATATGTCAAGACTTACAGCACTCCCTGAGCATGTCGTAAAAAGTGATGCAGCACATGATGAAGCTATAAATGATTACACCACCATATGCTCGTGTATGACACGCGCGCAGCTTGATACACTTATTGGCTATGAATGCTTTGATGTATTTTATCTGGATTTTGACATGTATGACAGGAATACTCTGATACAGCGGTTTGCAGATGATGTGAAATGCCTTACAAAGCGAAATAAAAAAGTGTATCTAATGCTGCCTACGATATTCAGGGCGGATTCATCTGATTATTTTGTATCTATCGCAAAAGAGCTTGATAAGGTAAGCTTCGAGGGCTTTGTTGTGAAAAATTATGAGGAGCTTTATCTGACAGAAAATTTGTTTACAGATAAAAAAATTATTTTAGACCACAATATGTATACCTTTAATGATGTTTCAAAGAGCGCATTTTTTGAGCACGGAGTAAGTGGTGACACAGTGCCGCTTGAGCTCAATTCAAGGGAGATTATGCATAGAAACAATATAGGCTCGCAGATGATAGTCTATGGATATTATCCGCTTATGACCACCGCCAATTGTGTGCACAAAAACACAAAGGGCTGTGATAAAAAGCAAAAACTTATATATTTAAAGGACAGATACAATAAATCCTTTGCAGTTTGTAACAACTGTAAGGAGTGCTATAATACAATATATAATTCACTGCCTACCATGCTCACAAAGAACATAAGTAAGCTTAAGGAGGCAGGAATCAGAAGTTTTAGATACAGCTTTACAATCGAGACTCCAAAGCAGATTAAGGCGGTTATGGATGATAAGGTAGCTGAATATACAAACGGACATTATAAAAGAGGAGTAGAATAACATGGTACATCTGATAGTACAGCTTTCCAAGTATATTATGATAATACTTTTTCTCATATATACTTTTTTATGCTTTCATTTATTCAAGTATCCCGACAAGCCGAAAAAGCAGAAGCATATATATAATCTGCAGAGATTTTATATGTTTCTGATTCATTTAGATGGTTTTTTGGTGCTCTTTGTCACGACAATGGATACAAAGATAATAGGATTTTATATAGCACAGCTTGTGCTTTTTGAATCAATTTATTTGATTTATCATAAGTTTTATAAGAATGCCTCAGAGCTTGTGCTAAACAACATGGTGATGATGCTTTGTATTAGCATGATTATTCTAACGAGAATTTCGTTTGACAAGGCATTAAGGCAATTTGTTTTTGTACTTGCCGGAACGATATTTGCGTTTTTAATACCGCTTATCATGCAAAAAGGCACGATGTTTCGAAAACTGACATGGACATATGCCGGTGTGGGAATAGTTGGACTTTTGTCGGTGCTTGTGGTAGGAGTGGCGAGCAGAGGAGCAAAGCTTTCTTTGACATTTGGTCCTGTTTCAATTCAGCCATCTGAGTTTGTAAAGATACTTTTTGTGTTTTTTATAGCATCCATGCTGTATAAATCAACTGATTTAAAGCAGCTTGCCATAACAAGCGGTGTATCGGCAGTGTTTGTGCTGATACTTGTTGCATCAAACGACCTCGGTGGAGCGCTTTTGTATTTCTTTACATATCTGGTCATGATTTATGTTGCGACAAAAAAGTTTTATATTTTTGCCGGAGGACTCGCGTTTGTGGGGCTTGGAATGTACGCTGGTTATCATCTGTTTTCACATGTGAAAAACAGAATTGTTGCATGGCTTGATCCTCTTTCTGTCATAGACAAGGCCGGCTATCAGGTGTGTCAGTCGCTCTTTGCCATAGGTACAGGAGGACTGTTTGGCTTTGGACTGGGACAGGGACTGCCGAATAAGATACCTATTGTGTCAAAAGACTTTATCATAGCGGCTATCTCAGAGGAGATGGGCGGTATATTTGCTGTCTGCCTCATTATGGTTTGTGTCAGCTGCTTTCTTATGATATTTAATCTTTCCATGCAGATGAAGGATGCGTTTTACAAGTATGTAGCGCTGGGACTTGGCAGTGTGTATGCGCTTCAGGTGCTTTTAACTGTCGGCGGCTCAACCAAGTTTATACCGATGACCGGTGTGACGCTGCCGCTTGTGAGCTATGGTGGCAGCTCGCTTCTATCTACGATGATTATTTTTGGAATGATACAGGGCATGTATATTATGCAGGCAGCCCCTGAAAAAAGGAGAAATATAGATGACAAGAGACGAAAGGACCATGAGACCAAAAACAGACAAAAGCAGACAGCTAAAGAGCCGGGGGCGCAGGGAAGTCAACAGAGAAGGAGAAAACCGGCAGCAGGCGGCAAAAACAGCACGAAGACACAGAAATAGAGAGTATGCGGTTGTTACATATTTTTTCCTTATAGTTTTTGTTGGATTGATAGGTTATTTCTTATATTTCCAGTTTGTAAAAAGCGACGAATTCATCAACAGTCCATACAATTCGCTGCAGGATCTTTTCTCTAAGAATGTAGTGAGGGGCGAGATACAGACTAAGGATGGACATGTCATAGCACGGACAAAGGTAGGCTCAGATGCGTCTGAGACAAGGGAATACCCTGACGGCAGAGTGTTTGCGCATGTGGCAGGCTTTGCCGTAAACGGTAAGGCAGGGCTTGAAAAGCAGGAAAATTTCTCATTGCTTCGCTCACATGAGTTTTTCCTTGACCAGATAGTAAATGATATAAGCGGCAAGAAAAATACCGGTGATAATGTCATAACCACACTGGATTACGAAGCACAGGCGGCTGCATACAATGCTCTTGGAGATTACGAAGGGGCTGTCATTGCAATTGAGCCTAAGACAGGAAAGATTGCAGTTATGGTGTCAAAGCCTGATTATGACCCAAACACCATAGCAAGTGACTGGGAGAGCGTAAACGGTGAGGGCAGCACTTCTCTTTACAACAGGGCAACACAGGGGCAGTATGCTCCGGGCTCAGTGTTTAAGATTTTTACAGCACTTGAGTATTACAACGAAAATCCGTCTACATACAACGACTACAGCTTTGATTGTGACGGCAGTATTACAAAGGACGGCTTTACAATCCACTGCGCCGGCAATAAATCACACGGACAGGAGGACTTAACAAAGTCGTTTGCAAAGTCATGCAACTCGTCCTTTTCCAATATAGGTCTTTTGGTGGATAACAATAAGCTTAATACCTTGTGTGACGACATGCTTTTCAACAAGGAGCTGCCTATAGCCTTTGATTCAAAAAAGAGTAAGTTTACACTGGATAACAATGCTTCGTCAGCTCTGACCATGCAGACCACGATAGGTCAGGGAAACACGCTTGTTTCACCGCTTCACATGTGCATGATTGCCGGTGCAATCTGCAATGATGGAAATCTGATGAGACCATATCTGGTAGACCATACGGAAAATGCGAGCGGGGCGCTTGTGGAGCAGAATAAACCGGCTTCATACAAGCGGATTATGTCAAAGGATCAGGCTGCTTTTCTTCAGAATCTTATGGCAGCAGTGGTATCTGATGGAACAGGCGCAAAGCTAAGCAATCAGAGCTATGAGGCCTTTGGAAAGACCGGAACTGCCCAGGTATCGGATTCTACAGACCAGACCAATGCCTGGTTTGTGGGCTATGGAAAAAAGGATGGCTACAATGATCTGGCAATCGCAGTAATTGTGGAGGATTCGGGTGCCGGAAGCACATATGCGGTGCCGGTGGCAAAAAAGGTATTTGATAAATATTTCAATGAATAGGCTTGTTGCACTTTTTTTAGAAGTAGGTTATACTTAAGTGTAATGACAGACGTTATCGTTCATATTTCGCTTGAACTGACAGATAGCGTTTAAACCACACTTGGAGGAATGGCAATGATAGAAGCAACGAGCTGTGGCGGTGTGGTAATCTTTCGTGGCAAAATATTACTCTTATACAAGAACTACAGGAACAGGTACGAGGGGTGGGTACTGCCCAAGGGAACTGTGGAATCTGATGAAGAGTACAAGGACACTGCAATCCGTGAAGTGAAAGAGGAGACTGGTGCCAGTGCAACGATAATCCAATACGTGGGTAAGAGCCACTATTCTTTTACCGTGCCACATGATACAGTGGAAAAGGATGTACACTGGTATCTTATGATGGGCGAAAGTTATTATAGTAAACCGCAAAGAGAAGAGTATTTCATGGATTCAGGGTTTTACAAGTATCACGAGGCATATCATCTGCTCAAGTTTGCAAATGAGAAGCAGATACTTGAGAAGGCTTACAATGAGTACCTGGATTTAAAGAAAAGCAATTTATGGGGGACACACAAGTATTATTAGTATTATTAAAAAGCAGTTTTAAAAACTGCTTTTTGAGGTTTTGGAATGAAATGGTATGAGGATTTATTTGTAGGAGAGTCTGTTACCGGAAAGATAAAGAAAATCAAGTGGAAGATAGAGCATAATGCCGGCATGCTTCACACATACATCATCACGTTTCCATCAAATGAGGAAAATCTTTTGGATATCATTCCGACAAGAGAATTGCTGCAAAAGGGATATCCTAAGAAGAATCTGCACATAATCGCAGTAGCGGGTAATTATGATGAGGCACTTTTGCTGGCCTGTGATATTGTTAAGGAGACATACGAAAATACAGGTAAAACAGATGTAAAGAGCTATTTAAAGAGCAAACGGAGGAAATAGATAGATGATATTTACGATTTTAAAGGTCATAGGCATCATACTCCTTGTAGTGCTTGCTCTTATACTTACAGCGCTGCTTTGCGTACTGTTTGTGCCGGTCAAGTACAGGGCTGTCGGAAGCTTTGACAATACAGACATAAGAGCAAAAGCACATGTGTCATGGCTTTTTCATTTGTTTGCATTGCATATAGAGTATGCACAGGAGACTGAAGGATATATAAGGCTTGCTTTTGTGAAGAAGAAGCTGTTTGATAATTATGAGGCTTTGGATGATGACGATATGGATGAGGCAGCTAAAACTGAAACAGAAGATAAAGTCAGTGAAAACACCGGAGATGAGCCTAAAATACCGGCAGATGAGTCAGAACATGTCGCAGATGAACAGATAGAGAATGAAAGCACAGCACAGACTCATAACGAGCAAAGGACAGTAAATGATAAGAATCAGCATATAAAACAACAAACAAAGCTCACACATCAAAAAAGGTATAAAAAGCGAAACAAAAAGTCACATAAAAAGCAATTTAAAGATAAGTCAGAAAAAATAAAAAACTGTATCTATAAGCTAAAAAGAGAATACAGCGATGAGAGAAACAAAGCCGCTTTTTTACATCTGAAAAAAGAGCTTTTTATCATTCTTAAAAGAATATGCCCAAGGAGGCTTAAGCTTACAATGGTTTATTCAACCGGCTCGCCGGATACAACAGGAATTTCATTAGGTATTTTAGCATGCTTTCCTGTCGGCTATACAAACAGATGGCGGATTACACCTGATTTTGAGAGTGAAAATCCATATGCAAAGGGCAGCTTTGACATAAAGGGGCATGTGGTAGTAATAAGTATTTTAGCGGCAACACTTAGAATTTTATTTGATAAAAACTGCCGCAGATTATATAATAGGATAAGCAGATAGGAGGAAGATATTATGGCAGATAATAGTTTCAATAACACAGTAGAGTCACTTTTCAAGGGGATGGACAGCTTTATCACTACAAAGACGGTGGTTGGTGATGCGATTCATATAGGGGATACAATCATACTTCCGCTTGTGGATGTGTCGTTTGGAGTGGCAGCAGGAGCATTTTCGGCGGAAAAGAAAAATAACGGAGCCGGCGGTATGGGCGGAAAGATTCAGCCAAGTGCAGTGCTCGTTATCCAGAATGGACAGACAAAGCTTGTCAATGTAAAGAATCAGGACGGCATGACAAAGATACTTGATATGGTGCCGGACATTGTAAGCCGTTTCTCAAAGGGGAAAAATGATGACCTTAATCTCGACGATGTAAAGGTAGACGAGGCAGAGGACGACAAGCAGGATTAATTTCATATATGTGAGCAAATAAAAAGGACATCCAAACGGATGTCCTTTAAAATTCAAAAGATTCAAAAATAAAGACTAAGCTCTCTCAACTTTGCCAGATCTTAAACATGAAGTACATACATATAACTTCTGTGGAACTCCATTGACCTTGCAAGAAACCTTCTTAATGTTTGACTTCCAAACATGATTTGATCTTCTATGAGAATGGCTGACATTATTTCCATAATGAACACCTTTTTCACAAATTGCACATTTTGCCATGATATTGCACCTCCTTGCATTTCACTAAGCTTACCATACTCTTAAGCTCACAACAAATGTATTCTATCAGATTAAAATAAAGAATGCAAGGATAAAATATAAAAATATTTGCTTTTTGTGAAAAAAAAGGTATAATAACATTAGCTACGTCACAATATGATGGAGGTATATATTATGAAGGGACAGATGGATACCCAATATGGACAAATTTTAATTGATACAGATGTTATTGCAACCTATGCAGGCTCTGTAGCTGTAGAGTGCTTTGGAATAGTAGGCATGGCAGCGGTCAACATGAAGGATGGTCTTGTAAAGCTTTTAAAGAGAGATTACCTGAACCATGGAATAAATGTAAAGGTAGATGAGAACAACGAAATTACCATTGATTTTCATGTAATAGTAGCGTATGGTATTTCAATCGGCACTGTTTCGGACAATCTTATCGAGACGGTTAAGTACAAGGTTGAGTCATTTACAGGAATGAAAATTGCAAAGATCAATATTTACGTTGAGGGCGTAAGGGTAATTGATTAAGGAGGACTACAAAAAGTGGAGATCACAAGCATTAATTCAAAGCTCCTTGCAAGGATGTTTCTTGCGGGAGCCAAGAATCTTGATTCAAAGAAAGACTGGATAAATGAGCTGAATGTATTCCCGGTACCGGATGGTGATACCGGAACAAATATGACAATGACAATCATGTCTGCGGCCAAGGAGGTCAGCTCACTTACAAATCCTACCATGGCAGAGCTTGCAAAGGCTATTTCATCAGGCTCTTTAAGAGGCGCCAGAGGAAACTCGGGTGTTATCTTATCACAGCTTTTCAGAGGCTTCTGCAAGGTTATAAAGGAATACGATGAAATAGATGTCACTATTCTTTGTGAGGCATGCCAGAAGGCGGTTGAGACAGCTTACAAGGCAGTTATGAAGCCTAAGGAGGGAACTATCCTCACAGTGGCAAAGGGCGCAGCAGAAAAGGCTCTTGAGCTGTCAGACGAAACAGAGGATGTTGTCACATTTGTTGAAGAGGTTATAAAGCAGGCTGAGTATGTGCTTGACCAGACACCGGAGATGCTTCCTGTATTAAAGCAGGCAGGCGTTGTTGATTCGGGCGGACAGGGACTTGTTCAGGTATTAAAGGGAGCATATGATGCCCTTATCGGCAAGGAGATTGATTATACAATCGAAGGCGCACCAACAGGAGCAGCTCCTGCAAAGATTTCGGCTGAGACAGAGGCGGAGATTAAGTTTGGTTACTGCACAGAGTTTATTATTGTACTCAATGCGCCAATGTCAGACAATGAGGAGCACGCATACAAGGCATTCCTCGAGTCAATCGGTGACTCTATAGTCGTTGTAGCTGACGATGAGATCGTAAAGACTCACGTACATACAAACGACCCTGGACTTGCACTGCAGAAGGCACTTACCTTCGGCTCACTCAGCAAGATAAAGATCGACAATATGCGTGAGGAGCATCAGGAAAAGCTCATCAAGGATTCACAGAAGCTTGCAGCACAGCAGAAGGCTGAGGAAGAGGCTTATGAAGCTGCTCAGGCTGATGAAAAGATAAGTAACATGCCTGTAAAGGAAATGGGCTTTGTATCTGTTTCAATCGGAGAAGGCATGAATGAAGTGTTTAGAGGCCTTGGAGTGGACTATCTCATAGAGGGTGGTCAGACCATGAACCCTAGCACAGAGGATATGCTTAACGCTATCGAGCATGTAAATGCAAAGACAGTATTTATCCTGCCAAACAACAAGAATATCATCATGGCTGCAAACCAGGCAGTAGACCTTGTTGAGGATAAACAGATTATTGTTATCCCTACAAAGACTATCCCACAGGGTATCACAGCGCTTGTAAATTATATCCCTGACCACAGCGCCGAGGAGAATAAAGAGCAGATGATAGCTGAGATAGAAAATGTCAAGACAGGACAGGTGACATATGCAGTCCGCGATACTGAGATTGACGGAAAAACCATCAAGCAGAACGACTTCATGGGAATCGGAGACAAGAGCATCCTTTCTGTTGGAACAGACTTAAGGGCTACCACACTTGAGATGGTAGATGCCATGGTAGATGAGGATTCAGCGATTGTCAGCATCTATTTCGGAAGTGATTCTGATGAGGACTCAGCTAATGAGCTTGCGGCAGCAATCGAAGAGAAATATCCTGATGTAGAGGTTGAGGTCAACGATGGCGGACAGCCAATCTACTATTATGTTATTTCTGTAGAGTAAAGCCTTTTAAAGAATATAAATGATATTTATTATATTTAGGAGCAAATATGGATATAGCTTCACCGATTACCGCGGTTAAGGGAATCGGGGAAAAAACACAAAAAGCATTTGCTAAAATGGGAGTATACACCGTTGGTGATATACTCCTTCATTTTCCCCGGGATTATGTAAAGTTTCCGGAAATAACGGATATTGATGAACTGAATAATGTAAACGTAAGCAGCACCTATGCCATCTATGCTGTGATTAAAAAGGCACCTGTAGTGAAAAATACAGCGAGAATGCAGATTACATTGCAGGATATCGGCTCGCCCGGGCATATGATACAGCTGGTATGGTACCGTATGCCATACCTTAAGGCACAGCTTGTGCAGGGGAGACATCTTATATTTTACGGACATATTAAGCCAAAGGGAGGCCGATATGTCATGGAGCAGCCTGTGGTGTATGAGGTGCAAAAGTACGAGGCTATACGCGATACACTGCAGCCTGTGTACTCCGTGACAAGCGGTGTGACAAACAATCTGATAGTGAAGACGATAAAGGAGACTCTGTCACATGATACACTGCTGTCAGATTACCTGCCTAAGGATATAAGGCACAGATACGGCTTTTGCGAGTACAATTATGCCATGAAGCAGATACATTTCCCTGATGACTTTGACGCTCTTGTGGAGGCAAGAAGACGGCTTGTTTTTGATGAGTTTTTTCTCTTTATCATGGGCATGCGGTATCAGAATAAAAAGCAGCAGAAGGACAAAAATGAGTTTGAGTTTACGGATGATGCTTTTATAGACGGACTGATTGATAAGCTTCCGTATGAGCTGACAGGCGCGCAGAAGAAGACAATAGATGAGATAAAGCAGGATATTAAAAGCCCTTATGTGATGCAGAGGCTTATTCAGGGTGACGTGGGCTCAGGAAAGACGATTGTTGCTTTTCTTCTTATGGCGTGGGCGTCAAAATGTGGCTATCAGTCTGCTATTATGGCTCCGACGGAGGTCCTTGCAAACCAGCATTACGAGACGTTTTGCTCACTGGTCAGTCAGTTTGGACTTGACAGTCCTGTTGTGCTTCTTACCGGTTCCATGACGGCAAAGCAGAAAAGAGAAGCCTATGCGAGCCTTGAAAACGAGAAAAATGCGCTTATTATAGGCACTCATGCGCTCATACAGGAGAAAGCTGATTTTTCCAATCTGTCGCTTGTTATCACAGATGAGCAGCACAGATTTGGAGTGAAGCAGAGGGAGAGCTTCTCGGATAAGGGAAGAAAGCCACATATACTTGTGATGAGTGCCACTCCGATACCGCGTACGTTAGCAATAATCATATACGGTGATATGGATATCTCTGTCATAAATGAGGTGCCGGCAAAGAGGCTTCCTATCAAGAACTGTGTGGTTGGCACAGCATTCAGGCCAAAGGCCTACAGCTTCATCGAGGAGCAGGTGAGAGCCGGCCATCAGGCGTATGTTATATGCCCTCTTGTGGAGGAAACCGAAAACTCGGAAGGGGAAAATGTCACAGACTATGCAGATGTGCTTAAAGCGGCACTGCCAAAGGATATCACTGTAGATGTGCTTAACGGCAGGATGAAGAGCAAGGCAAAGGATGAGGTGATGCAGCGCTTTGCAAATAATGAGTCGCAGGTGCTTGTGTCCACAACAGTCGTGGAGGTTGGGGTAAATGTGCCCAATGCAACCGTCATGATGATAGAAAATGCAGACAGGTTTGGACTTGCACAGCTTCATCAGCTAAGAGGCCGTGTAGGCAGGGGGGATGCACAGTCGTATTGCATTTTCATCAATTCGTCAAATTCAAAGAAATCAAAAAAACGTCTGGAGATATTAAATAAATCAAATGATGGCTTTTATATAGCAAGTGAGGATTTAAAGCTCAGAGGTCCCGGGGATTTCTTTGGAATCAGGCAGAGTGGAGACCTTGCGTTTGCACTTGCGGATGTGTATCAGGACAGCGATGTGCTAAAGGAAGCATCTGAGATGGTGGATGAGGTGCTTGAAGCAGACCCGGCGCTTTGTACACCGGAAAACAGAATACTGAAAAAGAAAATGGATGAATTTGCAAAAGAACAATTAAAGAGGATGAATCTGTGATTAGCTTAAATGGCAAAAATAAAAGCTGATATAGCATGCAGGACTATGCATGTGTATATCAGCTTTTTACTTTAAGCGTTTTGGAATGGTTATGAAATAAGTATAATCTGCTTACTCAATCTGCCTGATATCGGATATATCCGGGTGAATCGTGAGAGAATAGTTTGTGTAATACACGACAAAGCCGGCTGCGGCACCGTTTGGCTTTTTGACATTTTTCTTTTGCAGATAGTCTATCTCTACCTTGTCGGCATTTTTGCCCTTTGAGTAGTAGCCTGCGAGCTTGCCTGCCTCCTCAAAGGTGCTGTCCGGCAGCTCTTTGTTTTCAGCTTTTACAATGACATGTGAGCCGGGCATGCCCTTGGCGTGGAACCACCAGTCGTTTCCGGTTGCCAGCTTGAAGGTGAGCTCATCGTTCTGGTAGTTGTTTTTGCCAACGTACATATCAAAGCCGTCTGATGAGATATAGTGGAAGGGTTTGCTCTTTACCTTCTGTTTCTTTGAACCCTTACCTTTTTTGATAAAACCGTATTCTATCAGCTCATCCTTTATCTGGACGAGGTCGTCAGCGCTTAAAGCGATATCCAGTGAATTCTGAATTGATTCGAGATGGTCTATCTGACCTTTTGTTTCAAGAATCAGCTCGTTCAATGCTTCGGCAGTACGCTTCATCTTTCCGTATTTGTCAAAGTATTTCTGCGCGTTCTCGGCAGGAGTTTTTGTGTTGTCGATAGGAATTTTGATGATTTTGTTGTCATCATAATAGTTTGCAGCTTCAAGAAACTTGTCGTCCGGTGTAAGTCCGTAGCCGAATGCGTTGATAAGCTCGCCGTACACCTTGTACTTTTCGCGTTTTTCGGAGTCCTTAAGCTGCTTCATCTGCAGGGAATATTTCTTCTGGTTTCGCTCCAGGAGGGTATTTACGTGTTTTCTCAGGTCGGCTGACTTCTGGCGTATACGTGTATAGGCGTTTCTCTCAGAGTAGTAAAGCTCTAAAACCTCTGATATAGATTCATATTTTGTGACCGTTAAATCGCTATACTGAGTCAGCTCTATTGAAGAAAATTCCTTTGGTTCATTGCCGTCACGCACGATATTCGGCGTAAAACGATTATTTTTTATGTCCTCCATCATCCATGTGAAGTTGCTTCCCAGGTGCAAAAGCTCATCGTGTGAGTAGGCAGCTACAGGGGAGTCCGCGTCAAGGCCTGCCCTGTGAGCCAGCTCATTTGCCACAAGTGGGCTGATGCCGGAAAAGGATGAGTAGATAGCCTTTGAAACAGTAAGCGGCTTTGCTGATATAATATCCACAAACTGTTTCGAATCTACAGTCAGAGGATTATATTTATCCTCCTGTGTCGCGGGGATTTTGTAGGCTCTGCCCGGAAGCACCTCTCGCACAGAGCTTACGGATGCGGGAATACGCTTGGCACTGTCTATTATTGTACCATCGGAGTCGGTAAAGATGATGTTTGAATATTTGCCCATCAGCTCGATAATAAGCACCTTGTGGCATAGATCGCCCATCTCGTTTAAGTGCTCGATTTCAAAGTTTATGATACGCTCCATGCCCGGCTGGTAAATTTTTGTGATGCGTCCGTTTGCTATATGCTTTCTTAAAACCATGCAAAATGTAGGGGCAGTGAGGGGGCTTACCTTATTTGTGGGTGTCAGGTAGATGAATGGAAGAGATGCACTTGCAGACATCGAAAGCCTGAACGAGCC